>WLWD01003930.1_pt1 | contig 41902 bp, 24 predicted proteins | sample 6712731 | NCBI WGS metagenome assembly WLWD01 (sample SAMN12718690, study PRJNA576275) | sponge metagenome | isolation source: marine sponge | host: Mycale hentscheli | place: New Zealand: South Island, Marlborough, Capsize Point | collected 2014-11-01
GTGCGAAACACTACACTTGGGCTCAAGAATCTAAAGAACAAAAAATGATGCTATTTAGCCTATTGATCTATGGACAAAAATTAAATTTTTGAATATGCTTTTTTTTTGTAGCTTGTGTTCAAAGTACCTAAAGCAGTGAGGATGATGAGTCACACACACAGAAAGTCTTCAAGCAATATGCTGCATGAAAAAAGTGTCAAATGTTCTAGTAAGGTTAATGAATTTACAAGTCAGAGGGTAAGGGGAAACAAGATTCAGCTAAGGGGGGACCAATGCCCCCCCCCCCCTTAAATGAAGCCCTGCTTGCGGCGTGCATACGTGTGAGTCTGTATGTGTGTGTGTTAAGTTTCCCATACACACCTCAAAATTTGTATTGTTTCAATTGCAAATTCAAATGCTCTCTGTTAAATATATTGTGTTGTGTTGAAGACTAAAAAAAAAGCTGAACATTCCACTAGTTATCATATCACCATCACTCCACATTAGCTAGCACGCACAATTCTTCCTTTTTACATGCAAATTCACATATCACCTTCTGTTGCTCATTGCACCATTTCTAACTTCTCATTGTTACACATACGTCAGTATCCATACTCATCAAACCACAGCTAAAATAGCATAACTAGTCCCTAGCTACATAGTTAGAGGGAGTCCAATGCAGGGAACCAATTCCAATAAACAATAGCTGTCTAGTCACTATGAGTGAAAGTCTCAGATAACAACCAAGAGGCCAGCCTTTATGACCTGACTCATCAGACGTTGGGATGCAGCAATGCTAGTTATGCAAGTAGTGTGATCTGTGCATGTCACATATGTATACATTCTACGATCTCTTCCTTATATCATGATTGCTGTATTATGACTGATCTCCTGTGGACAGTCATATAATACTGACATGATCACAACAACACTTGCCAGTTTACTCTATACTTTCCAGTATAGAGTAAACTGGCTCAGCGCTATCTATATAATAATACACTTTTGTGTCAGTAACAACGATGGTGCGTATTCATGAATAATTCATGAGCTTAAACAAGTTTATTAAAGAAGCAAAAGTTTCGCAAAACCAAGTCCACAATCATGATAGAAAAACAGAAAGACTCAGAAGCAGGAGAGAGAGACTAAGGAGAAGGGACTCCATGCCTAACTGAAGAGAGGAAATGAGGAGATAAGAAAAGCCGAGATAGTTCATGAAAAAGTAGAGCAGGAGAGAGAAACTGATGTAACCTTAACCAAGAATAAAAATAAATTATGCTACCTGCATTTACTCTGCAATACATCAAGCGCCACTGTGTGGTGGGGTACTTGCTAGTAATTGTTAATGTTGGACCAAATTTTCCCGTCAAAACCTGCTATTAAACAGTATGAAATGTTATAACCATGGTATAAAATAGTTAGACCATGACAATTCGGGATAAATGCCCTTTCTTTCCGGGATGGAGCGATAATTTTTCAAACCAATGGTTTAACTATTATTTACTTACTATGTATGAGGAATTATCGCTGATAAAAAAACCCTGATCCTGAGGAGGAAGCCCTAGGGAGAGGTTGATTATCTAGCAATAATTCCGAAAGTTGCTGTGGTTTAACTATTTTACATCACAGTTATTGCAAACTTAGATTGCATTATTAAATATCAATTAATCTAACCAATTGATTTTGTCTATTCCTGTTGAAAATTCTGCCAGGACGTCAAAGGCATCTTGAAAAGTCTTCACTGATTCAGTATTTCTGGAATGCTTTATCTTCTACTATTTCTCCTTCACACAATTCTAAACCAAATAAATAATATAGCCATTCTATACTAATCCATATCTTCATAACTTACTAATTCTTGTTGCATAGTTAAGCCAGTATCATCAGCAGCTTCTTCTAACACATGCTGGCATGCCTATGTTGCTTTACTGAAACACCAGTCACCCCAGCTCCGAATAGAGCATTTAAAAGGGAAGTCTGAGCAACACTAAATGCTTTCCCTAACCAGTCCAGCGACGTCGGAAGCTCGATCATAGCTACAACAGCTCAAGGCCCACGCTCTGTAAGGATGGCTTTCCAGAAAGAAAGAAAAATGGAGCTCACTGCGTGGGTGGAAAGGACTAGGTCGGAGAGAGGTGTAGCTATAATAGGCACTTTTTGTGGGGAGGTGACGACCCGTCTACGCGCATGGGCCAAGAAAGATTCCAGTTTCACCCGATATTTCCCATCCAAGGCTTCCCAGGAATCTTCGATACGTTTAATCACTTCGGTCCTCCCCTCCTAACTAACCCATTAATATTCACTCACCTTCTTGCCTTCCTTCGTTCCTCCCAGTTGGCCACGGTATTGTACCGTGTAGTGTTGGCGGAGGTGTGTGCCTGGGGCCCCTACGCCACTTGCTAATTGGTGCTAAGTGGTGCTAATAGGGGGTTACTTGGGCACCATTGGGGTTTTCCCCCCACTTGTGCCCTCCCACAGGCCCACGGTCGGAACGACCCTCCCCCCAAGCACCACTGCCCCTGGCCCCCGCCCCTCCACTTTCCTAGTAGGTCTAGCTACCACTCCCTTACTCCCACCTAACCATTGTTTTTTGTTGTTGTGGTTTTTTGTTTTTGTTTTTGTTTTGTTTTTTCACTCTACCAAACCGACATGATACAGCCCAATCAAAGAGTACATACACACACACACAGACTTAGCTGTTCCAGTCCTTGCAGCCACAACTGGCCTCCATCTTCAAGCTGCCAGCATCCTCGAGTAGCCTGCCAGCTGATCCCGAGGTATCTTGACATAGTCCAGGTACGCTAGACTCCGCCACCTCCCCAGTGTCTTGATCACGCAGTCCTCCACACCCCTTGCCGCCGCTGTGGTTGCCGCTCCTATCCGGAAGCTGTGGCCACAGTAGAGCGACTGATCGAGGCCTGCTGTCTGCAGGGCCTCCCGCACTTCTGAGACCAGGCGCTCCCGTGTGAGAAACCGCCCGTCTTGGAAAACGAAAAGTGGCCCAGGTTGTGACCCTCTCGCCACCAGGTACCCCAGGATGGCCGCTACTGGGCATAGATCACTCTCTGTCTTACCTATGAACAACTCTATGCCTTTTCGAAAGGGATCTGTTTTGGACTGCTTTATTGTTACCCTGATCACTGATGGGCACCTCGCCTCATCCACTGCGATGTCGCTCCTCGATATATGGGTTGTCGGGTCGATGCCGAGTCCCTTGGCACTGTCATTTCTCCCGCTCTGAGGAAGCCGAAGAAACCCAGGCAAACTGCTGCCCACAACATGCGCCTGTCCTGGCTGGGGCTTTGGCTCTGCCACACAGCTTTCAACTTCCTTAGGATGGCTGGGGTAATCAGCAGCCTCACCCTGGGGGAGCACCCTCTGCTCGCTTCTTCTCTTTTCGCCCCCTGTAGCATATACTGTAGCCTCTCCATCCGTGTCTGAAATGGGTCTTCCCTTCCCTCCGCAATGTGCCAGAATCTCACTGCCGACAGATACACTTTAATCGTCCGGAGCCTCAGCCCCTCTTTCACCAGATGTGCCACAAAGTAGGTCAGAGTTCTTTCTGTCCCTGGCACTGCCACTAGCCCAGCTACAGCACAGAACCTCGCATACCTGCGCTGCCCTGACTTGTACACTTGTTGTGTGGAGTCCGCCAAGCCCCTCAGGAACAGGCTCTGAACAGTTCTGTCCAGTTCGTTGAGGTCCAGTCCGGCCGTTGGAGCACCAGGGCTTGGATGAGCTCCTGAGGCAGTGCTGAGGGGGATGGGCGAGCTGTTGGATTCTGCAACAGGAAGGAGTGGTGGTCATTCCTGGATAGCGCGTCAGCGCTTTGGTTTTCCACTCCTGGGATGTGTACAGCCCAGACTCTCAGCTGGTGTTTCGCCATGAAAAATGCTGCGCTTCTCATTAAGTGCATCGCCTTCTCATCTTTACTAGACCCTGAGTTGACGATCGCCACCACCGCTGCATTGTCGCAACGACATCGCACCACCTGGCCAGTCCACAGGTGTCCCCAGATCGCAATTGCCAGCACAACTGGGAGGAGCTCCTTCACTGTGATGTGTACGTCACACCATGCAGGCGGCCAACTTAATTGGAACCATTCCCCTTCGGTCGTGTAGGCCCCGCCGCCCCACGAGCCCGAGGCCTTCGACGTTATTGTGGCCACATGTCCTGACCTTGTTACCCTGTCCATCATGCCAGTACCGTTCCACCTTGGTAGAAATATTGCCCACCAGATTAGGTCCGATCTGAACCCCGTGTTCAGTCTGATCCTGTGATGTGGCTTTTTTGCTATCGGAAGGAGTGCAATCATGCGCCTCATGAATGTCATCCCTGGCTTCACTACACAGCTGGCGTGCTGCAGCAGGCCGATTATTGACTGCAGCTCTCTCTTGGTGCAGCATCGTCTCCCCTTCCACCTCTCGATTTCCCTTCGAAGCCGCTGCAGCTTCTCCTGTGGGAGTCTCAACACTCTGTCCACCGTGTCCACCTCAATGCCTAAAAACGTAATCACTGTACTTGGGCCCTCAGTCTTATGTGCCGCAATGGGCACACCCAGCTCCTCGCACAGCTTTAGGGCTGTTCCCAGGTCATCTCTTTGGGCCCCCCCAGGAGGGCTGACTGCCAGGAAATCATCCAGGTAGTGAAGTATCTCCAAACCTTGTTGCCTCACGAGCCATTGAAGCGCGTCCGCCACCGCACTAAAAATTTTTGGGGCTGACCTGAGCCCAAAGGGCAGGACCTTGTCCACGTACAGCTGGTCCCTCCACCTCATGCCTAGTAGTGGACGGTCATCTGGGTGCACTGGCACCACCCGATAGGCACTCTCGATGTCGAACTTTGCCAGGAGCGCCCCTCTCTCATGCCCCAGTACCATATCTACAGCCCTGTCTACCGACGTGTACTGCATTGAGCATAGCTCTGGCTCAATCCCATCGTTGACGCTGTGACCCTCCGGGAATGACAGGTCCACTATCAGCCTGAACTTCCCTGGCTGATGGGGCTTCTCAATCACCCCAAACCTGTTAACCTGCACTCCCAGGCTCTCCTCCACTGCCATTGGGCCTGCCACTCTGCCCAAGCTCACTTCCTTCTCCAGGTATTGGTCCACCACTTGTGGGTTTAACGTCGCCGATTGCATGTTAGTCCTGGCTGACTGGCATGTAATACTTCCATACCGAAACTCTATGTGGAAGCCTTCCTTCAGTCCCGCGACTATATACCTACCGAATATACCGTCGGGGTGGCGTTGCAGCCGCTCTGCCCATCTCCTCCAGTCCAGCGGGGTTGTCACGGCCGTCCACCTCTCATGTCTCGACACTGGATGCGGCGGAATTCTTCCCTCCAACTTCTCCAACTGCCGCATATAAGGATAGGCCCCGCTCGTACCTACGCACCATAGAAGCCGTTTATTTACTTTTGACTCAAGCCCAACCTCTATTGCTGCTCCCCGACTCCGCCCCTCTGGCGCGGGTTGTCATTATTACTCGTTTATACAGCCCCTCAGGCGCGGGTCGTCGGTACTCCTCGTTTATTCAAATATCTATGCCGTACCCGATCGACACTCCATTGGTGACGACCCTTGCCTTAACCCATTAATGATCGCTCCCCCGGCACTCCAATTCGTGCTCCCCTTTTTACATATGGCATACTCATACAGCATCTGAAAGACAATCAATACCAGTGAACACAATACTCTACATTACTGGGTCCCGTTTCTTGCAACACTTGCTTTCTCATTGGCCGTTCTCTCTGTGCAGAGTAGACTTCTCTCCCCCATTTATCTGACGAGGCTCATAGCCTCTGGTTCGGCACATACTCTTCTTGTGCTCGCCGCCACAGACTGAGCACACATGCTCAAATCGGCAGAATGGCACGGTGCACCTCTCGTCGTTGAAAGCATAGCATGCTCCCCGACGCCCCCTCCTTCTCCTCTGCTCACCCAGCACATGCTCCTCCCTTCGGCTCCTCCCCCTGCTGTCCTGGAGCTGGACTACTGGCACCTCACGGTTTGGGTGCAGCACACACTCCTCCTGTGCATGGTCGGAGGACATGCACCGGGCACAGAACTGGCCTCTTCCCCCGTATGCCAGGAAGGTGGTAGCATAAAGGCCCTGGTTCACCCTTGAAAAATCCATGCCCTCTAGTGAGGTGATCTGTTGCCGAAAGGCGGCATCATACAGCAGCCAGCCTCTTCCTCCGCATTTCCTGTGTTTGGCTATCATGAGGGCCTGGTATGCCCACAGCTCATGTGCCTTGTGAGGATACTGGGTGGCCACGATGGCAGCGTATGAACTGAAACACTGAAGCCAGCTGTCGAAATCTGGCACCTCCCTTCGGCTCACCCTTGCAGTCCCACTCTCTCCTACTGCCAGCCGTCTCCGCTCAGCCTCCACGTTATCTTTGAGGAGCTCCGCCATCTCCACGTACTCCCCCTTTCGGATGCGTTGTGCCAACTTAGCTGGGACCACAGGTAGCGCTTCGCTCAGTACAAACGGCTGGGTCACCACTGGCTCTGCTTCCGGCCAGGTGGGACTGCCCCTCCTTCCTTGGCACCACCTTTGCCTCCCGCCGGCTCGGTCTCCGTACCTGCCGCTGCTCCGGCAAATGTCTCCAGACTGAGACTGGCGATCGACTCTGGGGGTGGCACGCTGCCAAGCCCCCCTCCCACACCTGTAACACACGTAAATACCAGCATACCAAACTCCGCCCTGTACTGGCCTCTCTTTTCCCACTGGCCTCCCACGGCCTCTGCCACCTTGCTTGGCATCCTGGGCCTCCGCCCCCATGGTGGTATCCTGGGCCTCCGCCCACTGGTGGCTTCCTGGGCCTCCGCCCCCTGGTGGCATCCTGGGGCCTCCGCCCCCTGGTGGCAACCCGGGCCTCCGCCCCCATGGTGGCATCCAGGGCCTCCGCCCACTGGTGGCTTCCTGGGCCTCCGCCCCCTGGTGGCTTCCTGGGCCTCCGCCCACTGGTGGCTTCCTGGGTCTCCGCCCACTGGTGGCTTCCTGGGCCTCCGCCCACTGGTGGCCTCTGCCCCCTAGTGGCATCCTGGACCTCCGCCCCCGCTCGTGGCCTCTTGGACCTCCGCTCTTTGGCGTATCTAGGGGCCACCCGTTGGGGGTCTTGGGCCTCCCAGCTGGAAAGCCTTCCATCCTCCTGGTTTCCCACTACCTCGTTTATTCTTAAGTGCTGCCTTAATACCTACACTACATTTCCACCTCCTACTCCTGGTCCTCCCTATCTTTCTTTTTTTTTTTTTTTTTTTTTTTAACATAACTATGTCTGCTGCTACACCAACACCAGGGTCTCCCTGACTTACCTCCAGCCAGTCTGCCGTGACCTCCAGGCGAGACTGGCGCTGTTGATCGCTCCGGGAGGGTCCCCGAGGGACCTGCACTCCTGCTCCCTGACGGGCCTGAACTCCCGCTCCCCGACGGGACTGAGCCCCCGCTCACCCCCTCCCTCATTTTCGCCGCCACCTGTGCCGCCAACATCTTCATCGTCCGCTGATCAAGCTGCACCGCAGTCACCATGGGCCGGGCGATGGCTGCCGCCAGCGCGGGGCGAGCTGGGGGGTTAGTTGCTGACGAATCTGTCGCTCCCGTTGGTCTGGAAGGCCCCTCCGAAGCAGCGCTCCCTGCTCCCGCTGACGACATAGATACTTTGTCCCACTCTTGTTGCCTTCTTGATTATGTCGCCTTGTCTGGCTTCCCTCTGTTGCCTTCTCCTAGTCGCACTTCGAGACTGACCACGTGCTCGATGTTGTCTGCCCCAAGTGTGGTCTGTCTGTCCGCCTGGCCCTGCCCACACCCCTTTCCCCCGGGATGCTGTGGGCCTTGTTATTAACTAGTAGATCAGATTGAACAATTACTGGGCTGCCATGTCTTGTAATAAGTGTGTACAGGAACTGTGCGACACAAGAAGCAGATTTGTCAGGAATTGCCGCAGCCTCTGGCCATTTTGTGAAATAGTCACAACAGGTGACTATGTATAGGCATTTCCAGATTTCCAACGTGGATGGTCCAATGAGATCAATTCCGATTCGGTACACCATGGACTGCGCACTTCGATAGGATGAAGAGAATGAGCTGGTTTTTCTAGTCGTTTGTTCACACGCTGGCAATCCAAACATGTCTGAATATGAATCAATATCTTTTATACAGCTATTCCAGTAATATCTGCAAAAGCAAAATATCAGTATGAATAGAACAAACAACCAACCAAATCAAAATTGGTAGTCAGTTAGTCAGTCAATCAATTCATCAACTAGAGCTCGGGGAGCACTGGACCCGCACGCTATAGGACTTTTGGCCTAATATTTTGTGTGATAGCACAAAGGTTGCACTTGGTCCAGTGCTCAACCGAGATTGCATCTAGCTATACAGCTAAAGTAATATTTTTTTTATTGTTATTTTATTTACTAAAACAAATCCCCTTACCCTTACCTCACTTCAAAGAATTCCAGCCAAAGAGAACATTACGCTAATTATTACTTTATTCCAAGAATTATACAAAAAAGATTAATTTCAATATTTGTATATTTATTTTATTAAGTGCTGAAGGTATATCTAAATACCAGTTACTATCCATTAATCATACATATTTCAAAATAATTAGAAACATCATTAATTTGAGTTTCATCATGCAAATAGTTATGTCACAAATTTCGTCACACTCATGATATAATTCCGCGTGAAAGTTGAAGCATACAAATTCTAGAGTAATAACCAAATCATGCAACATTGCTTTCAGATTGAGATAAATGCAAAATGCTCATTGTATGAAAAAAATAAAATAATTAGCAATACCTTGAGGGTATCTTCTGTCGAGTCTTGTCTCGTCCCAAATGTCCCCCAAGTTGTCAGTATGGCATGATGCTATGATTTGATTTTGCTTCTCTTTTGTTGATATCCATTGTTTTAAAGTTCCACTTGAAGAATAGAATAACAGACCATCTTTTTAAGAAAATTACATATAATGACATTCGATGTGTTCCAAAAGTATTTTAATGTGTATTTATAGTAGTACGCCAGGCAGGTATTTTATTCCATGAATAAGAAGCAATATATATCATGTGATTTGCTCAATTTCATGTAATATAGCTAATATGTATATAAATCTAGGTTTGCAACAGTTTGGACTATGGGGGTCCTTCATCAGTGAGTTTATTAAACATTAAAGACATCATATTATAGCCTTGAGGTTGGAAAGGTTGGAATTAAAAAACAAACAAACAAAAGAAAATATGTTCGAGTCCAAAATTATTAATTTACTATTTTGCATTCTATGTGAGATAAGAATATTATTATTCATGGACTAATGAATTGACTTTTCTTGTGATAATCATTATCTCATTCTCTGATATCCTGAGAACATTCAATATTTTTATTATGCTCATTCTTAAATACTTCATAGATTAGTTATACAGCTTTATAAAAGTGATGTTAGTATCAGTAATAGCACAGGTAACCGTGGTTGGTATTTGGGATAAATAGCATGAGTAACCAATTGAAATAGCACGAGGCGACGAAGCCTATAGTGCTATTTGTTGCTTTATCCCTAATACTGCGGTTACTCTATCCTTACAAACAAACTTTTCAAAATGGTCATGAAAAAAATAGTTAGGCACTTCTACCAGGGACACTACTATACTTAGGCTCTGCTAGGGCTGTGGTATCCTGAGTGTAGTGAGAGTGCTACCAAAGGCACCTGAGGAAACAAACTAGTGCAAATTTGTGATTCTTCATTATGTGAGGCATTTTTCTGAGTGTATAAAAAGGATTCTAGCCCCTTTGGAAATGCGGACCTGTTTTAAACCACACTCAACACTGAGAAATGTTGGTTCACTTAAAAAAACTATGTTCCACCAACTGAAAGATCTGGAGTAGTTAACCAGGTTCCTTGTGGTTCTTGTAACCAAACGTACATACATTGGACAATCAGATCAATCCAAATAAACCTATGTGACTAGGTAATACTTCACTATTCCAATTTTTTTTTATTTTACAGACGTTTCAACCACTAGCTAGTTGTGGTCATCATCAGTGAACTATTACAATACAATGTAAAAATGAATGAGTGACCTCAAGAATGTAACTATGGATAAGTAAAATTTAAAAAAATTGGACTAGTGAAGTATTAAATAAACAATATCATTAGACAATCAGACTGTACATTACAACATAGGCTGAAGGAGCACAGGAGAACCCTAGCACTAAGTGATGATACATCAGCATGTGGCAGACCATGCTATGGAATTCAATCATGACATTGATCAGAATGGAGTGAGAGTCGTTGATCAGCACATGAGTTGGTATCCAAGATGGTTTTTGGAGTCATGGCATATAAAGGCCCCAAAAAGCTGTATGAACAAAAACCTAGGGAAATGTAGAGAACCACTTCACATGAACATAGCTAAGTTATGTTTTATATCATTCTCATTATTATTGGCGAGCGAGCGTAGCGAGCGAGACACTTACAGGGGTAACACAATTGAAAATCGGGGATGTTTGTTTTGTGTTAGTTACGTGGTCGACCCCGTCCCAAATTGCACTAAACAAAATCCTCTGGTTTATCGACCAGTACCCGTATCACCCTAGAAATTGAATTGTTTACCCATTTTGAATTCTTTTGCGGGTGCAGATATAACGTGAACTTAAGGGACTTCCATTTCTATTGGAGTTAGTGGCGGTGGTAAGTCAATGCGCTCTTTGTCATGGTTATAAGCCGTGCGCAACAGTATTTACTCGAAAATACATTGTCCACTAGACTACCGCGAAGCTAAGTCTGTGTAGGTGCATGTCCAGTTGTGTCAAAGCATTGTGTGTTACAACCACTACTTAGCTAAAGAATATCACAAAGAAAACTTTTAAATAACGTGTCTTGTTTTGTTGTTGTTTTTTTCCCTTCAATTCAAGCAGTTGCAGAGAGTTGTTACTATGGCACTGAAATCCCTTTACCGTGTATGCGAAATTTAAAAACTGGACCTTATTTTCAGTAGCTTTAGTATTAGAAGTCAAAATCATTCATATGAAAATAGTATAGTCTTTAGGCTCGCTCGCCATTTGTGCTCAAGCACATCACTAGTTGTATTTTAGTTTGCACACCGTGAATCGGGCATTTCTGCTGCAGGGTACGATGTTCGTCGAACAACTTCGTCCTCGCTCCATCACCTGTATTTATTTGATTGGACATTTGAATAACTACGTCATACTCACATATTCTATTTAAGCATTGTATCATTGTTCTCAGTTTAGTTCTGTCTTAGTAACCAATATTAAAACAACTTAAAAGTTAGACTGTCGTTAGCTAACTTGATTGACGGAACTCGAGTGGAGAAAAAGTAAAAGGGTTATAATTCCCTACAGGATACTAAACACAGCCTATGACAGCTTGGCTGCTGTAGGACATAGTAACTATCTCCCATAGCAACTGTTACTAGATTCATGTTTATTTATGCATTATAGTTTTGTAGTCATCTTTATCATACCGATAAAGGTTACTGGATTGACCGAAACATCTATTTATACTTTTATTGTTATAGCTAGTGCTTTTCAGAACATAATATTTCTCCAATATTTACAATTAAACTTTTAAAGCTTATGATAGTATAAAAATAATATAGCTAAGTAATATGAATGAAAAAAAAGCAACATGTGAGAAATTAAAAGTAAATTATTGGTACAATAATCATGACATAATGACACACTTTCAGTTTCGTACAAATGAACAGTGCAACATTATTATAGACTCAATTAAATGGGCAAAAGTGCAGTACACTTGAAATGTAATATAGTGTAGTTGATTTCACCAAGGAACAGGAAATTTGGAAGCATCAGAATATCTATAGCAATTTACTGTATAAGTTAACAAAGCTACATCAAACTATAGCCATAAGAAATTATTTTATGAGACCATATTAATGTACTGTTCATTCATAGGATACTGAAGATATATCTCACAATTAAATAAGCAGTCTTCTTTTCATTGGTCCTGTGTGATTAATGTCTAGACATACTATATAGTTCATAGTCATGTAATTGAAAGCCTCAACTCCTCCAGTCATCATTTAGTGACCATTTTCAGATACAAACAAAACAGAAAAGGACCCCAGGCTGTGATGGCAACATGCAAATATGTTCTAAGCTCTCATAATGGTGGTTTCTTAAATTTCCCAATTTACCACGACTTTGAAAGGATCTTCTGTGTAGATCTTGTTCATTCCAAGTACTTTAGCTTTATCCCAATTGATGTTGTGAGTGGTTCCGATGGAGTGCTCTACGTTATAGTAGAAGTGTAAAATCAGTCAAAGCTTGTAGAGATCTCTTGTGTTCTTTGAATTTCAAGGTTACTCCTGTCTTGCCAGTCCTGATCACCATTCTTGCTGTTCCTGTTGATTTTATCATAGGTTTCCTTGAAAACTTACTTATACAGAAACAGCACTTAAAAATCTTAAGGCCATAGCTGTATGATGTGAGATGATTGTACAACACAGAATAATGCTCTTTAAGTTTATTTGGAAGCATCATTTATGTGCCAATACAATCAGAATTAAAGTTAAAAATAAACACTTGAACTTTTTCTTCTTGATGTTGCCACTATAAATGCCTTCGTGATTAATTGTAAGAGACAATAGAAGCATTATGAAAATATGAAAAAACATTGGAGAAGAAAAGATATGAGACTATATTGAAGATGTAAGAATTTGTTTGCTGAATTGTTTATTATTGTTTCTTACAGCATCAAATTTGCTATTTACACACTGACCTTTCTTTCTTAGCTATGTTCTCAAATTTTGAAACTATAGTAAGTGATTTAGCTCCTTCTATTTACAGATAGTTGTAGCAGGCTATAACTCTATGTGACATGATTAAAGAGTAGTACTGATTAGATTGCAACAACTACCAGGAAGAGATTGCCAAAGCTGTGACATGAAGTCTCAATCTTGTTAAGCTTAATGCTGATTTTTGATTGATTCTTGAACATTTTAAAATCCAAATTCGCTTAATATTGGCTTAGACTAGCATCAGTCATTCTTAGTCAGGTGGCTTAGTGAAATTATCGTTACAGAGCGGACAAAAGCATGGAATTTTGCATGAAGATCTCTTATAACCTGTTAAGTAATAATAGGCTAGGAGCCCACCTCAAAATTTTAGCATTCACGCCCAAGAACAAAATGACTACCATTAATTATTAGTCATGTCAAATAATTTTACAAACTGAGGAAGTTTGATGCAAGATTGATTATTAAATGTCAAAATGATTAGATAGTGGTGATAAGTGACTATAATGATCATTTAGGTACTAACAGAGTCATTACACTTGCATTTGCAACATTGAAGATTGGATCTGACACACTTGCATCTGGTACAGTCTCCTTTGCAGGAGCATTTTACAAGTTCACTACATACTCTGGAAACTTCTGGGATTGTAATCCACATTGGGATCCACAGTTCTGATGCAGAATCCTTGGTCCATGAAAATTCCTGTGGTGATGGAATTATTTGCTGAGTTTGCATACAGGTAGTCCAAATTCCAGCTTGGTACAATGCCCTCTGAGTATGCTGAAGTAGAGCATCCTGTGTGGGCGGTATTCTGTCTACAGATCTAGACTTTCGGCAGAACAGTTCTTCCCTTGCGTCATTGACTGAGGTCAAGGGGCTGGTTTTGTCATACATTATAACAGTAAATCTCTCAATTCTTTGAAAATGAACGCAGTGTATGCTTAGGTGTTCAAAAGTATGACAGGCAAGGTATTGGAATGTATCCGTGACATCTCTGTAGGCCTGCCAGGCTTGCCATGCAGTTTTTTTGCCCTTTCCCTTGAAAAATGACGTAGTGTCACAGCCGGTCAGTGCATGAAATACTGGTAGACCTCGGGATCTTGGCTCTCCGAGGACTGAACAGATGGAGTTTATATAGTAATAGCAGTAGTTCCTTCCCATCCCGAAGGCAACCCAGATGTCTGCTTGAGGTTGAATCTCAGTAAGTTCATGAAAAGCACCAACAAGGATTGTGACAACATCTGTGTCTACACTGCGTACTTTTATGGACTTCATACCGTTTTGCCATGCATGTGAAATGTGCACAACAACCCTTGTGTCAGCTTCCTCATGGTTGCAGTTTGCCATCTGGTAACTAGAGCCTTTGCACAGAACTGACTTTCCTGATGTGACAAATACACTCTTACTAGGTGGAAAATCACACTCAGCAACCTTGGTTGAAAGAAAAGAAAACAGTTCCTCTTTGTTTTTTGAGTCACGAAGGAAATCAATCCAGTTTCCAGGGAGTTTAGTTGAGCCAGATACTTTCCTTCGTACACCTTTTCCTCTTTTGTTCCTAGTAGATTCTTTTAAACTATCTGAAAGATATGTATCCCACACAAGATCCAAGCGTGTTGTATTTTCTAGCTGTTTCACTAAGTGAGGTATAAACAACTTATCTGCATATTCTTTTTATATGATGACAGTGTTTTTACCGTCATTTTGCTCTTGTGCTTCTGAGAAGTGTTCCAGTAAGTCAGTCTTAAGCCTAGTTTTATTGACCATTTTATCAATACCCAAGTCCTTTAGACGGTTAATATAGAGGGAGTGTGCCTCAGATAGTTTGAAAACAACTGTTCCAGAGTCTACAGCAAATTTTATGTAGTTTAATAGCTCAATAAATGCTCTGGACTCATTCAGTTTGTGTTTTCTGGATGTTGTTTGGACCTTCGCTTATTACTCCTATAGCGATTTCTCAAATTTGTTAAGCACTTCAAATGATATTTCGTTTCTTTCGCAATTAGATCTCCTCCATCAATTATGGCTAAAAGCCTAGTGTCCTGGAGTTCAGTGATGATGGTTCTTATGTTGATATCTGCATCAAATGTTGAATCCTGGTGCAGGTCACCGTCTTCCTGTCCCTGAGTGCCTGGCGTTTCCTGCTGGGTTGTTTTTCACAATCAGACATTGTACTGCAATTACTTCTTTTCCTTTTTTGTGCTTTGTTCAGCTTAGAATTATTATATTTCAAGTGACATGATTTATGCTATGATGCAGCATGTCGGGAAAAACTGGCCGGAGTTTCTTCACTCCCGAAATAAATGCTGGTTGGAAGCGCATTTATGGCCTTAAACTGTTCCACATTTGTCAAGAATGACTCATAGGCATCAGTTTTACTACTAGCAGGACTGTGCAATGGGCATTTCAGTGGTTCAGTTGTATCTTGTTGACAAATGATACAACGATTCCAGTCCATACTCTCCTGTATTACAGTTATTGTTTGCTGATTATGGCTACAATTATCTAAGCTAATGACTCACCAGTTATCAGTCAGAACACCACAAACCATTCCAAGAACCAGCCAGAAAGCCACAAACCACACCGAGAAACAACTGGATAACTGAGCACATGGCATATTGGGGTTCTATTCGATGCACGCCTTTGTCGGAACTTAACCTGCTTCTCATATCCTAAAATTAATGTCAGTCACCACACACAAAGAGATTTTTAAGCAGCTGCATTTGGTAAAGTGTGAAGATTTAATAGTTTCGGTTTTTTAAATGGCGGCCATTTTGTTCTAGGTGATAATCATCTTGGGCTCCTAGGCTAAAATCAATCAGTATGTTGTAAAGTATCATGAAAAAAATTTGGTGCTTTTGTCCGCTTCGTAACAATAATGTCAAAAAAACTACACTAAGCTACCTGACTATCTAGAGTAACTTCGCCTTCACTTCAAACTGCAGTTACACAGAGTAAAGGAAGACTGAAAAACCGGACCAATTCCGCGGAGGTAGGACCAAATCTGCTAAGCGGATTTGGTCCGCCCGGGCCAAATACGCGAGGGGACCCAATCTGCCGACATGGAACAGGTACCATCGCAGAATATAGATTCATGTTTTCCGTCAATGATGTTGTCTTGACATATTGGGCATATGCACTCACTTTCTGTTTTGTATTTCGCTGCGGTTGATAACATCGACCGCGCCTCACTAGTGGTTTTGGTCAAGGAAGTACCTTTGGAGTTGGTGTCGGCCATTTTATTTTACCCAACTCAACGTGAATCTTGTATATTGGAGCGGTGTGTTCCGGAGTAGGAACGGTTTGTGGACGCGATTTGATCCTGAGAGAGCTGATCATGGTGAATTGGGCGAGTTTCGTGTCAGGTGAGTTGTTATAGTAAAAAATCACTCATTGGTTTATCACTGATTGTAGTGTACTCCTAGTGTTCTTTATCTAGGAACGTTCTTTTCTTTACACTATGAAAAGTGTCCATTGACAACCACAACAAAATCGTAAATTAGATCACTTAGCTTGATAACCTCTACTGTCTTGTCAATTTTTTTGTCAAGTCTAATTATCAGACCAGTTCACTGATTTAATTTTTATGGTTGTCAATGGACTCTTTTCAGGCAGTGCAGAGGTTGACTGACTTGTTCACACTAAGAGAGAATTCCTTAAGACAATGTTTGGATTCTGTTGTCTAGAAACAGTCACGTTGATGTATGGAAGCCTTTCTGTAGTTCAAAATTTGGCTACTATCATACACACTACATAGTCTATATACTTTTTTTCTTGCACTATGAAGGATTTGAAAATGCTAGCATCATGAGTCAATGACATAATATGAAAATAAATTGTGCTATTGCTAATCCATACATCCCAAATTCCAATGGTCATCACTGAGAGGTCTCTAGCTAGTACCATTTGGTTATATTATTATTATAAATATCATTCTGCACTTATATAGCATATGTTAGTTCTGGTAGCATAAAGTTAGAGTGCTATTTTCTTATTGGAATAGGACACAGAAAAAGAAATATAAAGACATAGCAAAAACAGTCAATTTGCGGCTACGTGCCTCATTTCCGATCGCAGGGCACCCCTTAAGGGTGCTGGGACATAGCAACGCGCGCGCACCCGCACGCACCACAAATAACCACAAAAATCCGCCATGCTCGCAATAGTAAAAACAACCGCTAACTTAGCTTGCGCGGGTAATTCAAAGCTTCCCGCCCACCAATCGACAAAACTAACCGAGGCCCCGCCCCCGCTATAAGTTGTAAAGAGCGCAGCTGTTTGATATTGTATTTCTTGGCTTACTTTATCAGTATTGTTTCTCCCTAGAGCGGACACTGGCTCCTAGATTGTATCCAAACTTTGACAGGTAAATAATACTGCACTAATGACTCCATTATTTTTTTTTTTTATTCTTGTGCAAAAATTCTTCCTGATATATATCACTCATGATTTTTTTTATTTTACAGTATTGTGATGACCAGTGATAATTTTTATGAATGTGTAAAAATATAATGATACTTATTTTATATAAAAAATATTTTTAAATAGCCAGCTAAATATAGATGAATATTTTGTGATGTAGCTAGCTAAGTAAGGATGAATAAACAAATGAAGTGAACAGCTAAGTACAGAAAACTGTACACAAACTGAAACTGTAGAGTTTTCCAGCAGCAAAAATGGTTCACTACTCTATTATAGGTACATACACATATATATTACCTTCTTCATCTTTTGTATGAAAGAACTTATGATTCTTTACTTTGCTACCTGTTTCTGTTTCATTTTAGCTCTCCTCCTCCTTGCCCTGTCTTTTTCATTTCTTATCTCCCTCCTTAATAATTTATCTTTTGGAGTTTCTAACGCCGTCAAAGCTCTTACATGGCATTACGCTACCATGGCTTTTCACTTTGTCCGGTGCTATTTCCAGGCAGTTTACACGCCGTACTATTAAACGAATAAGGCGTATTAATGTTGCATTGTTTAAATACAGCTCACCATAGTGGTTGGAAGCCTGGTTATATGAGAAAAGTACCACTTTTGTCTCGAATATCAACAGTGTTTAATGAATTATAGTTTTGAAGTAGAATACCTAGAACAAATTGTAAGCATTATAGTGCACTTGTCTTTTGTTTTTTAGTAGAGAATTAACGAGGAAGCAAAAGTTTTTTGCGAACATCTGGCTACGGGCCTGCGGAGTGCTTTTAGTGGTTGGGTGGGTCTCCTGTTTGTTGGGTCTTCTCGGAGTGCTTTTAGTGGTTGGGTAATATGTTTGTTAGCTGCTACTGGCTCTCGCGTCTGCTGACTAATAGGGTGCCGCGTGTTCGGTGATTGAATGCCGGGTCCCTACCCAGTACCCCACCCTACGGGAATGTCAAATCATTCAACGTAAATGAATTATAAAAAAAAAAACGGGCTAACGTCATAATGTGGGTGTGGTACAAAAAATAAGTATGGAGGTCAAGGACGCTCTACCCAGGGATCTACCAATAGCGCTGCGACGGAAGGAAGAAAGCTTTATAAAGCTTCCAAAATCTGACCGCATCCAGCAAAAAACTAAGCTGTACCCTGTTACCGTACAAGAGGAGAAGTCTGAGGGAGACAGAGCCATGGTCAAAATACATTACGTTGGATACTCCAGTGAATGGGATGAATTGTGTTATGAAAGAGAACTGGAAAGCTTAAATGAAGAAAATGCAGATACTTCCCCCTACCAGCAAGGTAGTTCTATTATTTCTCCCTACCAGCCATATAGTATTTACAATGCTTTATGTGTGAAAACCAAGTGTGCTCTCAACTGTGGTCAAAAAGTATCACCAAATATTAAGATAAGCATGCTCTTTGACTTAATTCAATTTAATGGTGGACTTAAGACTGTTGGATTTCCTTCAAAGATTGTCTGCAACATTCAGCACTATGGAATAAAACATTACCAGGACCTAGACACTTTTCTTGGCAGCTTCTGGCCTTACAGAGGACTCAACGTCAATGGGGACTATGGTTTTGTACAGTTAGATACAGTGAGCTTCTTTTTACGTAAATCCAGAAGCCTGGTTGAATATTTCCCACCTAGCAGTGATAGTCAGCCACCTTCAAAAACTGTTACACACACTAGACACACTTTATCATTTTCTTTTGTATGTAAATATGGCATAGGATCAACATTTGGAAAAGACAAACAAATTTTAGTTTAAAACATTAGTATACTATTATGTAATACCAAAATGTTGCTTTGTTAAAATTAATATAAAAAAAAGGAGAATGCATAGTGGGGCAAGTAGCTACATTTATTGTGACCAGCAGACTCTCAAAGGTGAAAATACAAAATTTTGCATTGTTAATGTATAGTGGGGCAAGTACGTTTGTTGTGACCAGCAGACTTACAAAAACTGCACTTCTGTACTTGTTTGCTTCTCTGGTATCCATATTCCAATTCTTCTATGCGGTTTCTTTTTTCCAAAAGTTGTTTAAAAGCTTCAGATTCTCGATGATTGGTTGAGTGCTGATAGTGGATGGTTGTGATATCATTTAGCTTTTCAAGCCCCTGTTGTGAAAATGTGACTATATTTCTGTGCAAGCTAAGGAACTGATGTACATGCATTGCAAATGCATGCATGTAAGGTGTTACATCTTTACTCTGGTATACAGAGGTAAAAAGCTTAACCCAGGCTTTAGCAGATTGTTCCAAATCGACTGCATTGTGACAACTAGAATGTCCAAGTGATGCCGTAAGCTTGAAGAAATCTTTCCATAACTTTTGCAGTGCCTCTTTTATTTTGTAAGTCGGGAAATGCTTCAGGAATATTAATGCCATTAAATAATCTCATTTTCTCAGGGCCAGTCAAATCTCTCCATGTCATTTTTTGTTTCTTTGTCAATAAACCACCTGAATCGAATTTTACAATTGTTTAGCACATAAACATAGGCATCAAGATTTCTTTTGTTTTGATTTATCCCATCCAATGTACGCAGATCCCTTATAAGTAAATTTATCAGAACATCTTCCTCAAAAACAAATGAAGTGAATCAATAACTACCTGGTGTAGTGGTATAAAAGAAAATAATGGTGAATTACAACAATTAAAGCGATTCTTGTTTGATTTAGCAAGCTTTGCTTTTTCATTCTCAGCAATTGTTCTTGCACCCTTTTCTTGATCCAGCAATGACCAAGTCATGCTCATATCCCACCTTTTATCCTTGGAACACTTGCACCAAATACACGCATGATTTGAAGTAGCTGATTCCAAACCACATACAAGAGCTAGAAATTTCCAGTCACCTCCGAGAAAATACTGTAAGTGATAAATATTTCCATCAACACTCACTGAATTTATATTGCTAGCTTCTTCAATGACATCTTTTAGTGCAGTTGCTAAACCATTATAATTTTCTGATACTTTTAAAATTGCTATTGTATGGTTTTCTTTTGCTGAACAACAGTCTCGATCATCCAAAAGAGTGAAAGCAAAATTTACAACTGTAAAACCTCTAGCAATTTGAGTACCATCTCCAGTAAGTTTAATTCGAATAGTTTCTGGAAGTAGTTTATCGGATGCCTTGTATTGCTGAGCTAGTTGAGATATACAAACAATCAGCCTACTATGTAAACTTTGCTGTACTCCAACAATTCCACTTGGGGTTTCTCAAATTTCAAATTTGGAATTCATTTCATATGCCAGTTTCTTTACTTTGTTAGAACTAGGAAGGTTAGACACTACACTGAGCTCATGAAATGCCTCGTTAGATATGCAATATTTATCGTAATGAAAAGAGCAGACTGGGAACTCACAGGTGTAGGAGAAATATTTTCCTTGCCAGAATAGGTACCATTTTTAACATCCAGTATATCACACTTGTATGTATCCCTATTTTAAGTTCTACAAAACGTGGTTCGAATCTCCTTCATCCTCACACAAAATTAGATCACCTTGTACTTTTGCTGCAAGCCTTTGTTGGCAATTGTATTGCTGCTGTCTACTACACTGAGGTCATGACTTTAAAGACAATCCCCTCATATTGCTACAGTGCCCAGTCTGTTCGATGGCTTTTGATTGCTCTTTTGTTTTTTTTCAAGCTTTTTTACTTCTTTTTCCAGCCTTCTTCTTTTTGTAAGTTCAGTATTTAATTGAGTTTCTCATTTCGCTTTCTTTTCAATACTTGTAGGTTCCCTTCAGTTTCAAGCACTTCGAACTTCCAAGTAGAATCGGGACCATCCTTCCATTTAGCCAATAATTTTTTGCGCTGAATACCTCCAAGCTTAGACAAAGCCTTACCCATTCTCCACAGTTTTGATCTAATTGCATGCCGAATAGGATCTGTTATTTGGATAGGTAAATCATACTGCTGAAACAGCTTTATAATCACTCTTTCATAAAGCAATTCAGTAGCTGTAAAGTATTCTGCAGATGCATAGGCACTTTTGTCTCCTGACAAATCAAAACAAGGAATTCCAGTTTTTCCTGGGTGTGAAATGCTCCATAAATAATAGCTAAATAGAGAAAAAATATTTAAGTCAATAACTACTTGAATTATGTAACAATTTCTAACATAGGAATCATTTCATTGCTAATCAAACTATTAATACCTACAAAAAAACTTACTTGTTAATCATATAAGCCCTAGCCATACTATAATAGAAGCAAACACACTTAATAAACACCCGTGAAAACTAACTCAACTAACTGTACCGCTACGGGTATCAAAAAACAGCTGAAGACTAGCTCTTTTTAGTGCTACCCGTATTGAAAGGGGTTATCCCTTACTTTCGATGATGCAAGCTGTTTATTTGCAGTGTTTGCTGAGCAAGCACCAAGTCCATTGAATTTTTAATGAGCGATCCATTAAGTGAGGTGAAGAAAAACGCTAAAAGCGGTGGTATAGAAGAAAGGTCAATGGCTGAGTTTGGTATCATCATGAAGCACTGGGACTGAAGATTACAAGTATGTCAGTATTGAGCTACCTCATGCAAAGAAAAAAAATATGGTAAGAAAATATTCGAAGAAAATGGTCATAGCTCATACACTTTCTGTGGGATGTAGCTAGTTGTTCAAAAACAGCTGGCAATGCTTGTATTTTTGTATGGCAAATTTGACAAAGGTTTTGAAATGAACCGAGCGTTTCTAACGTTTTGTCTCTCTTTCGCAAAATTTGTTTCACTGGGCATCGCTACTTCGCATGGCGGGTAAACAAAGCAAAATGTTGGTAAGAAGGTTACCCGGCCCGCGCAAGCGCGTAGGAGAAAATGTGCACACGTACGCCCACGCAAGAACAAAAATAATTACTAGACCTTAACAATTCCTAGATCTAAATTTATATTATAATAATATATATATTTATATATATATATATATTTATTGCACCTTTTATATTTTTAATTGAATATTTCCGCATCACGTGAGCGTTCTGTATTCTCCCATATTGTACGGTTTATATTGTACGGTACACTACGCATGCGCGTAGCGAGTAAAATCAATGAAAATTGAATTGTAACCGGTTGAGAAAAAATATCAAGGCAGCAATAAATCACTTATCACACTCGTCGTACAATATGGGACAGAACGCTCGCGTGATGCGGAAATATTCAAGTAAAAATATCAAAGCTGCAATAAATATATATATATACCGGGGACTCACTAGTAAGTCAGCTCCGCTCACTTCGCTGAATAATTCCTGAACACCTTATGGACTTTGTGTGTATTATATATTATATTATTTTTGTTTTTGGAGTCAGACAAGTAATAACAGCAACAATAAGTTCTATTTTTAATATAGTGCTCTACCAGGGGCCTAGCCTGTAAAAAGTTAGGAATTTGAAAATTATGTTATAAATGACAAACAGCCAATTATCATACAGATATGTTTGTAATGTTTTTTGTGCTATGCTGTTTTTGTTGTTGTTGTTATTGTGTTGCTGGTTTTTTGCAGGAAAAATAAAAAAATGCAAACGTATACTTTTCTTGGTGTTTGGAACCAGTCTATTATTCATCATTTATACTTCACACCCACGAAGACCAGAACTGATACGTTATCTGAGAGAAGACAGAGTCACAGTCCAATTGTTCATGGACATCATACATGAACTACCCCAGCACATTGAAGAATCCTTGCCTTCTAAGGAGCTCATGTTATATACCAGTCATCTGTACAAGTCTGAAGAAGAAGACTATGTTCTGTTTCTAATCGGGGCAGGGCCCACTGTTTACCAGTCTAATGCCATAGTTGGGTGTGGTGTAGGAAACCGAACTGGTTATAAATACAAAGTAAGGTATGTTTACGAAGACACGCGGTTACATAGGTGGCAGGAAATGCTTAAAGAGAAACGACACCATTATCAACAGCTCGTAGTAGAATGTTATGGTGTACAAGTGGAGAAAGGCGATCCTGGATTTCTTTTGTATAATAATTCGACGTCTAACAAAATTGTTGCCATTTTTACGGAACAACCGATAGTTATTCCACTGCCGCCAGTCCGTTCAGTGCAGGACAATGTAGTATCATCGGTGGTATGCACCAAGGTATTATCCAGAAACGTGTCATGGCTGCCCGAATTTTTAAGGTATCAAAAAACTCTCGGAGTAGATCACATTCATTTATCAATTTTAGACACGTTCATTAAAGATGGAGGATTTCGTGATAGATTGGAAAAAGACAGTTTCTTTATAAAAGCTGTACAAGAGAATTATATAACTGTACATATATGGAAGGAAAGGTACAATCAAACAGAATGGTTTTATTATGGCAACATTTTTATGTATTTAGACTGCATCTATAGATATAGAGGCACGTATGACTTTGTATCCTTATGGGACACAGACGACTTCTTCACTATTAGAGTCCCGGGAATGTCTTACAAGGATTTCTTGTTGACTTACTGCTACAAGGAAGGTGTAGGGTCTTGTAGTTTCAAGTGGTTGTTCTATTATCCCGATGTTTGTGGTCTAAGAAAGAAAATAGGAGAAGATGGCAATGTGACAGATTGTATCAATCTTCACACCCCAAGAAAAACACAAACTTGGAACTATAAATCCATACACTTATCAATGGCTGTTCGAGACTCGTCCTTTCATGATGCATCGTGCAACTCATGTCTCACAAAGGGATACAGAGCAATTCTAATTCCATCCAGAATAGCATATGTGGCTCATAATAGGTTAAATTCTAATTTTTCATCAAGTATTTGTAAGCATTAAATTATAAAATTCAAATATTCATTGCACTTATTAAAAAACAAAAACAAAAAAAACTTGTAGTTTTCTTGCACTCTTTGGCCACTAACATAGCTATTTATTTAAGATGGTCCTTTCTTGGGATTTAGATAGTCCTTATCTTCAGTGTTTTAATCATTACTGCCACATAATTGAGTCAATCAATTGCTACTAATAGCTTGCTATTAGCTATTTTGTGATAGGTTTCAGATATTGGTATAATCACAGGTCAAAAAAGACTGAAAACTTATTTAGAACAACAAGAGAGAAAAATGCCTGTGAAAGAGAGAGAATACATCTAATGAGTAAGAGAAGGCTGAGATAGAAATTGTGAAGTGATTAATAAGAGAGCTGTATAATCAAATTTGGTGTATAGGTTGGTCTCACGGGTAGGTAATGGATGGCATGACTTGAGGAAGCTGGCAATAAATTAACGTAAGATATAGTTTGTAAACACACAATATAAATATTTACAGATTAATGAATAATATTAAGCTCTGCTTTTCCTACAGGCTTTTAATTTCAGATTGTGTATTCTATTGTCAGACTTATACTCAATGATACAATTTGTGGCGGACTAGTAGTGTCTGCCACCCGTGTAGTCGCTTATTCGAGCGCAACTGTTCAGCGAGCTTTGTGAGCGACGCAAAATGGTCAAGCAGCCGAACAGTGTTGTTCGAAGGACCAGAGTGACACCGGCGAGAGAAACTCTTCCTTTCTCAGAGTCTGCGGCACACGAGCGCTACCCTACAGTATGCCTACGTCGCAAGTTATTGCGGATTGCAGGAGGCTGTAAGCAGTGGTGGCTGTGAGAGTTGTGCGCCCTCGACCCCAATCAAAGTTAAATTGGTCTCAATTGATATCACTTGAATTACATGCAGTTTACATTACACTTATAATGACAATAGGGTGTTGATACAGTCAATGGGAAATGTATGAATATGATTAGTTCATAGTATGGTAAAGGGTGGCTAGAATACAATATAATGAGAAAAGAGAATGACAATATATTGTGCTGACGTATTGTTCGTAGGCTTGAGATGGTCATTCCTGGTCAGGAGACGCTGGGTCCTGAACATCCTCCCGGGGGCAGGATGAAGTGGGCCTTTGTTCCGCTGAGTCATGGTTGAGCACCGGTATGAGGCGATGTGTAGATCTTCGAAATATCTTGCCATGGCATAGTAGGTCGGCAGCACGGACTCGATTATCATCTCCCATGTAGACCTCCATTACTCTGGCGATGGGCCAATCCCTGTAGCGGAGAGACTCGTCCTTCACATAGACAATGTCGTCCTTCTGGATGTTTGCAGTGGCATTGGTCCATTTCGAGCGGTGGTAGAGAGATTGTAGATAGCGTCCGAGCCAATCCTTCCATAAGTCCTGGGATAGTCGATTCACCAGGGTCCAACGACGCAGACTTGAAATCTTGGCAGTGGTAGCATCCGAAGTAGGTGGTGCCTTCAGGGGTCTTCCAATGAGGAAGAGTCCCGGTGTCAGTGTAGTTTCTTCCACGTTAGTAGAGTTCAACGGTGTGAGTGGCCTTGAGTTGAGAATTGCCTCCACCTCTGTGAGGAGCGTGTAGAGCTCGTCGAAGCGGAGGTGGTGTGGAGTGACCAGTTTGCGCAATAGAGTTTTCATTCCCTTGACCCCTGCTTCCCATAAACCACCAAAGTGGGGAGCTCGAGGTGGGATGTGATGCCAATTGACATCGGTTTGAGTGCAGAAGTGAGATATGGAGGATCTCGTCTGTTGAGAGTATTGAAGCTGTTGAAGCTCGCGTATTTCTCTGTGGGCACCTTGGAAGTTGGTGCCATGGTCGGAGTATATGTCTGCTGGCATTCCTCTCCTGGCAGTGAATCTCCTGAGAGCTGCCATAAACTCGACGGTGGAGAGTTCTGAGCATAGTTCCAGGTGTACAGCTCTAGTGGTGAGACATACGAACAGGCACGCGTAGGTCTTGATGATGACCGGTTTCCTGGTGTGGCCTTTCTTGAGGTAGAACGGTCCTGCGTAGTCCACGCCAGTCTTGTGAAATGGAGGAGATGGGGTTGTCCTTGAAGATGGTAGCATTCCCATCTGTTGTCCAAGAGGTCGAGCGTATGCCCTTTGGCAGATAGCACAACTTCGGCTGATCTTCTTGAGGAAGTTCCTGAGACCGGGTATAACGTAGGAGTCTCCTATGATGGAGAGAAGTGCTGCTGTTCCTGGATGACCGTAAGTCTTGTGGAGTGTGGTGACCAGTAGCTGAGTGAGCTGTGCCTCCAGAGATAGAGGTATCAGAGTTTTAGCATGTCTGGGTGCCTGCTTGTCTCGAACTCGAGTGCTGACTCTTAGGAGTTTGTCAGCGCCCAGTGAGACTTCCATTCTGGCTAGGCTGTGTCCTTTCGGGAGATCCTTCTGATGTCGAAGAGTTTTGAAGGCGTCGTCGTATGTCTCCCGCTGAGAGATTCTGAGAAGTAGAAGTTTGGCTTCAGACACTTCCCTAGCTGTCAGGATGGTGCTGTGGAAGTGTTGGTTCCTTGGACTTCGACTGTTGTGTGTGAAACGTCTGATCCAGGCTATGATTCGTGTCAAGTGGTGAAACGAAGAGTAGTCTCCCCAAAGCGAGGGTGGAGGAGCTTGGACTCGTACAATCTTGCACGAGACCTTGATTTCCGGGAGTCTTGAGAGTTTAGTAGGAAGCTTGACAGGCCATTCCTCTGGAGCCTTGACAAGCCAAGGTGGTCCTTCCCACCAGAGTTTGCTGTTCACCAACTGATCAGCTGCCAGTCCTCGGCTTAGCAGATCAGCTGGATTCTGAGTAGTGGATACGTGTCTCCAATGTGAAGCAGTTAGATGCTCCTGAATGTCAGACACTCTGTTGGCCACAAAGGTCTTTAGTGTGGCAGGTGGCTTCTGGAGCCAGCACAGGACGATCATTGAGTCAGTCCATGCGAAGAGATGATCAGTAGAGATCTTGAGTAGATGGGCAACATGCTTGATGAGTTTGGCAAGCAGATGAGCCGCGACCAGTTCGGCCTTGGGAATTGTGACGGCCTTTACTGGGGACACTCTGGCTTTGGCTGTGATGAGTGCCACTGATATGGTGCTGTCCTCTTGTAAAAGTCTGAGATAGACAGCTGCCCCATATGCCGTTGAAGAGGCGTCAGAGAAGCCATGTAAGCTCTTGAAGACGACTGGACTCTTGTTGGACATAACTCGCCTTGGGATGGCGAAGTCGGTGATGACCTTGAGAGTTGTAGTCCACTTATTCCACTTCAGTAGTATGTTTTCTGGCACTGGGTCGTCCCACTTCAGAGGAAGTTTCCAAAGAGACTGCAGGAGTACTCTGGCTGGGATGATGGCCGGAGCGAACAAGCCGAGGACGTCAAACACTTTGGCTGTGTCTGAGGCTATTGTCCGTTTGGTGACTTGTTTGGTGGAGATGGAGACAGGCGTGGAGACGTGAAGGTTGTCTTTTGCCACGTCCCAGTGGATGCCCAGTGCCTTTGGTGCGGCGTCTGGGGTGGTCAAGACCAAGTCCTTGGTTTCGATGAGCTCGGTTGGGATGATGGTTCTCAGCTCGGTGGAACTCGTCCTCCATTTGCGAAGGTTCATTCCTGCTTTGGAGAGGAGGTCGCAGAGTTGTTTGCGTAGGTTGTCTGCTTCTTGGACTGTTTCCGTTCCTGAGAGGAAGTCGTCCACGTAGAAGCTTTCCAGAATCGCTTGACTTGCTTGTGGGTGCGACTGGAGATGTTGCTCGGCTAAATGTCTGATGACTTGCGTTGCAATGTAGGGAGATGACTTCACGCCGAAGGTTAGGCGCTTCATGCGATAGTCTTGAATGGCTCCCTGGGCGTCACTCATCACGAATCGGTGGAGATCTCTCTCGTGTAGTTGTAGGAGGATCTCGCGGAACATCTTGGAGATGTCCGCGCTCAGTCCTATTCGGTGGGAACGGAAGCGAATTAAAATGTCTGGCAGTAGAGGGTATAAGTTGGGTCCAGCCTCCAGAATGTCGTTTAGAGACACTCCATTGGTGGTCCTGGCTGAGGCGTCAAAGACGGCTCTCACTTTCGTGGTGGATGAGGACTCCTTGAAGACCCCATGTAGTGGAAGGTAGAAGTGAGGAACGTTGGCCTTTTGATCGGGAGGCACTTGTTCCGCATGGTCCAGCTCCAAGTATTCTTGAAGCACTGCGTTGAAGTCACACAGTTTGTTTTTGCGCCTGAGCGTCTTTTCGTTTTGCTGGAAGCGGCGAACGGCCTGGGCTCTGGATTCGCCAAGTTCTGGAGGATTGCCGATGCGAGGCAGCTCCACTGTGTATCTTCCGTCTGGCCCTCTGTTGTGGCTGTCTTGGAAGTGTTGGACTACGGCCGTTTCGTCAGTGCTGAGTGAGGACGAGTTGGGCACTTGGTCCAGTTCCCACAAGCGTTCCAAGGACTTCTGCAGTGTATCATCCCTGGGTTGTGCCATGAGGAGAGGAGTTGATGCGGGTTCTGTGCTGCGCAGAGGACCTGTGATGGTCCATCCGAAGATTGTTTCGGTGGCAGCAATCTTGGTCTCGGGGAAGAAACGTGGTTCTTTGGTAACGCACTGGAATCTGTCAACAGAGCAGATTATGATGTCCAATGGTCCACCCAAGTCTGGGTCGGCTAATGCCAAGTCTTTGATGTGAGGCTCCTCTAGGATTGTCTCCTTGCGCTGTGGTGTGTTTGAAGGTTTGATCTTGGGGATCACAGAAAACTTCATGGTGACGGACTTCGAGGGGTCCTGCAACGAGCGTAGGGTTGCTTGCACAAAGTGTTTGCTGCTGCCTCCTTCGTAGGCTCCTTCCACTAGGATCCGCTGTGGGTAACGTGGAAGTTTGAGTTGAGTTGCTAGTCGTTCAGACATGACAGATACTCCTGCTCCTGAATCGATTGCTGCACGGGCAGGGAGTTGACGATCACCGTGGACAACAGAGACGAGGGCTGTGTCCAGAAAATAGAGCACTGGAGGAGTGACTTTGCTTCCCTGATCCTTGTTGCTAGCATCGTTGGCTTGTACGAAGGATGCGTTGACTGGGTTGCTGTCTGTTCTCCCTGAGTTGGACTCCTTGTGTAGCAGGGTATGGTGTCGTCCGCGACAGTGTCGGCATGTGAATGGGGAATTGCACTTGTTGCTGGTGTGCGAGTCGTGAAGGCAGTTGGTGCAGCGACGGTGATCCTTTACTACCTTGTTCCTTTGATCCAAATCGTACGACTGGAAAACTGCGCACCTCGTTAGAGAGTGAGTTTCTTTGCACAGTGGGCACTGACCCCTAGGAGATGGGGCTGGAGTACTCTTGGCAGGAGGTCCAGGTTTCTTGGTCTTAGAGCCAGCCTGAGCCGTCTTCTGCCCTGAAGCAGTGGAGTTAGATCCGACTACTGTCATTCGGTGTTCCAGAGGCCCGAAATATTCGGCCATTTCTTCCAGTGTTGCGATCGTGGCCTTGGATGCGTGATGCTTGGTCCACTCTTCTTGAAGCTTCGTGCCAAAGTTGTCGAAAGCGTGAGCGGCCAGAAATTGGGATAGTGTTGCTCCCTTGAGGTCCTGTAGAGCTTGGAAGTTGAGCAGGTATCGCTCTCGGAATCGGCGGAGACCTTCTCTGCTGTAGGTCAGAACCTCGTCTGTGACCAGTTCCCGCATGTGGTACGGGTACAAGATGGTCGGTGATCCGTAGTCGCGAATTAGAGCTTCCACGGCATGGTTGTAGCTGTCGTCTCCCCTGTAGTGGAGAGTGACTGTTTGCTGTGCTTCCTCCGTCTTCATGGCTTTCAAGAGTAGGCATGTCTTCTCCCGATCACTCAGATGTTTGCCGCGAGTCTGAAGTGTCGAGTTGAAGAGGTCGTAGAAGTTTGCCCAGTCCTTGGGTCTTCCAGAGAACTGGGGCAAGTCGAGTTTGAGTCGAGATTCTTCTTTGATGGTAGGTGTAGTAGGAGTGGGGACTTCTCGTTCAGTGCTTTTCTCTTGACTCTCCATGACGACTCTGTGTAGCTTTGTCACCGCGTCCTCCAGCATCTTTCGGACTGGTTCAATTTGATCGTCGTCGCACAGATCTTGGGTGTCCTGTCGGAAGGCGGCCACCTTCTCTGCGCATTTGTAGACTGACTTCTCAAATGACTTGGTGGCCACGCTGGTGACCCCATTTAGTCGGTCCACTTCTTCTTGTAGAGTGACAGAGACTTTGAAGTTTTGGTGCCTGCTGATGAGCTCTAGGATTTGTTCTAAGGCTTGGTTGTGTTGTCGTTTCACCTCTTCTCCTGAGCATTCCTCATGATAGGCATCCTCTTCTCCCACGTTTGCTCGTAGCAGCGACTCCAGTTGTAGTTGTAGTGCTGCATGCAGTTCGATTTCTCTGGAGAGATCTCGCTGTAGTTCTCGATAGTATATGGGTTTGATGTTTTTCAATCGTTCCTTGCGTAGGTCTTCTATTTTGGCTTTGATTTTGGTAATCTGCCCTCGGCGGTACGCTCTCTTGGTTTTCACCGAGTCAACTGATGTTAGTGATTGAATTGCTCGAACGTCGCTCATGGTGGCTGAGGACTGGAAATTCGAACGAAGTTACAACTCTAGTGGGATTTGAAAACCCTGCAAAACTCGAACACCACACTTCCACTGGCTTAGAAAGGTGAAATCAGATTTTGGTGAAATCTGCCAGGGAAATGCGGAGATCTTGTCTGAGGGTGGAATTTGAATTTCCGCAAGATCCGCACTGAGTCGGCCAAAGTTATGGCGCGTGGTAGTGGTTCGTCGTGGATGACGGCGAAGTCGAAAGTCCACAGTAGTAGGTGTCGGAATTCGGCTGCGCAGACTGTATCCAGATGATCCGGCTCGAAGGACCATTCGATGTGGCGGACTAGTAGTGTCTTCCACCCGTGTAGTCGCTTATTCGAGCGCAACTGTTCAGCGAGCTTTGTGAGCGACGCAAAATGGTCAAGCAGCCGAACAGTGTTGTTCGAAGGACCAGAGTGACACCGGCGAGAGAAACTCTTCCTTTCTCAGAGTCTGCGGCACACGAGCGCTACCCTACAGTATGCCTACGTCGCAAGTTATTGCGGATTGCAGGAGGCTGTAAGCAGTGGTGGCTGTGAGAGTTGTGCGCCCTCGACCCCAATCAAAGTTAAATTGGTCTCAATTGATATCACTTGAATTACATGCAGTTTACATTACACTTATAATGACAATAGGGTGTTGATACAGTCAATGGGAAATGTATGAATATGATTAGTTCATAGTATGGTAAAGGGTGGCTAGAATACAATATAATGAGAAAAGAGAATGACAATATATTGTGCTGACGTATTGTTCGTAGGCTTGAGATGGTCATTCCTGGTCAGGAGACGCTGGGTCCTGAACACAATTATTGAATTAACAAAAGTTGTAGAGGGCCCTGACTTGTTTGTAAGGCAAGACAGGTATTCTATTGTCAGACTTATACTCAATGATACAATTATTGAATTAACAAAAGTTGTAGAGGGCCCTGACTTGTTTGTAAGGCAAGACAGGTATTCTATTGTCAGACTTATACTCAATGATACAATTATTGAATTAACAAAAGTTGTAGAGGGCCCTGACTTGTTTGTAAGGCAAGACAGGTGTGGCCTCTGCAAATGCATAAGCACCGGTGAAGGACCAGGAACGAAGTTACTCGATATTAACTTGCCATAACGCCAAGCTACAATCTTCCGCAACCGCTGGCTTATTAATAATATGGACATGACTAAGATGTGGTATGCTGTGGTTGAGGTATGGTATGAATATCATTAATGGACTAGTAAGTATGGTAAGGTGTGGATAAATGTGAAGGTGTTCATTCTTGTTTATCTAGTTCCAATGCATCAAGTTAGTTCTTGGGCATCGAGTGAGGGCCGGCCTTCTGTCTGGGTAGAGTCCCAGACAAAAGTATAATACTGCAGTTATTAAAAGTTATGCTATAGCTTACAACAGTTTTTGCTATTACAAGTCACATTTGTATTGTGTAAATTTGGATTTTTTACATTTGTAAAACACTTTTATTGGTAATTGTGTGCATGTACATCACAATAGCTAACTTAGGCAATGAATTATCATGTCCACCTATTTGAAAATTGGTATCGTGAAAGTTAGCTATAATATCGTGATATAATGTAGCTACACAAATATCAATTACGTACAATAAAAGTGTTTTACTAATGGTCTGACTCTGAATCATTCAATTTCGTGTGGGGCTTCCATAGTTGGGGAGTGGGTAAAGTGGAGAAGACCAGTTGAGCAGAGGTTCTGGTGGTAGTGTACACTACTCTAGAGAAGCCTAGGCCAGTCATCTAAGTTTTGTAACTATAAGCTAGTTTATTAACTGTAAAGCTGGTTGTATCACTGCACCCTGGGTGACTTAGCTTAGAGGAACAAGGACGGCTCTCAACCACAATCCCCTCTACTCTGAGACTCATCCCGAAAAAGATTCTGGTGGCAGCTACCCAGAACAAGGTCAAACATGAACTAACAATGCATGTACAAGCATTAACATTTCTCATTGAATCAACTTAATGATATTCATGCAAACCCAATGTGATGTATCATTTCCATTCACCTTATAAGTGTGTTGTAAACTGTACGCTAACTTTGAGATTTCTTATCGCTCAACTTGCGGTAGTAGTTCAGTCATTTTATGGCCAAAAATACGTCAACCTGAAACAAATTGCAAGAAAAGGTTTCTCAACTGTTTCCTATACAAAAAAATGTGCTCTACAACATACTTAAAGTCCTAAGGAATCCTACATGGGGAAGACCCTGAAAATTAGCAAACCGTTATTGCTTTTAATAATTACCATAAAAAAACTCATTTTTGACATTTGTGACACCCACCAGCACACAAAAACAAGAAACACACACAAAAAAGTTCAGCACGTACTGGTGGGGACCAGCACTTGGGTCGTGTGGAAGGTAGAGGCCTCCCACCCCGCAACCAGCACACAAAAACAAGAAAATAACACACAAAAAAAGTTCAGCACGTACTGGTGGGGACCAGCACTTGGGTCGTGTGGAAGGCAGAGGCCTCCCACCTCGCACCCACCAGCACACAAAAACAAGAAAATAACACACAAAAAAAGTTCAGCACGTACTGGTGGGGACAAAACCACCCAAAACACAAAAATACAAAAGTTATTCAGTTTCATCAAAGTCCATTTCAGAATTTGAATTGCAACACCCTAGATCCACGACAGTTGCCACAAGCGACCGAACAGTTTAGTCCATGCTTCTTGCAGGAGCACCTCAGCGTACTGCAATCGGTTAGGCAGTTGCACCTTACTATCCGTAAGAGTTCATTTGGGGCTGGGTCAAGGTCTGTAGTGACAGGAATGAGTGTGCCATCACTCTCTTTCCAACCCCAGTCTTGTGGAGACATTCCAGCCTCTGTACCTTGCCACTGCCTTATCTGAAAATAAACGCGCAGACTGTGATACTTTGCTGCAGAAGATGTTGGAGGTAGTGTTTGAGGGTGAACGTAGCAACTTGAGCTTGCTACTTTGTCACAATATCTTCTGTATCTCAGTGAGTCAAGACTTTTTTCTCCCTTTCCATTGTATAAAATGATCAGGGCTTCTTCACCAGCAGCAATTATGTTTTGTTTCAGAGATAACTGTGAATGAAGAACTCTGGCTAATTCCGCGAAGCGACGTTTCTCTCTGAATTTCTTCAGGACATTGCCTTTGCCAAGACCATGAAGGCGAGAAGTTGTATCACATCCGAGGAATGAATGAAGAAACAGAATATGCTTGCATACTTCCGCCCCTAGTTGCTGTTTAACAGCTTGTATATCCCAAACTCTGATTTTCTTGGCATTTCTCTTTGGTTCTGGCTTGAAAAGAAGGCTACAAGTGTCTAAAGTTGCATGATAACATAAAAGAACAAGCATATCGGTGTTGTCCCAACCAACACTGTCTTCATTGCAGTGGCAGACTACTGCTTTTTTAACAATGAGTAGGTCGGAATCATCAGAAGCATAATAAGACTTGCAGTTATTCTTTTCCAACATTTCACCCAACATGTTGACAAATCTCTGTTTGTTGATCTTATTCATTAAAAACTCACACTCTTGGTCATAGTGAGATGCATTTTTTCTGTGAATGTCACAGTGGCTCTTTAAATTCAATAGTCCTAACTGATATATTACATCAAAAGCTTTTCTCTTGTTTCCAGCCATAGCCTGCTGACCGCAAAAGAAACAATTTGATTTGAAGCTAAATTTGTCATCATCTGATCTAAGTGCTGGCCTTTTGAAAGCAGTCTCACCAATTCCTTGCTTGATACGTAAACTCTTCGCAACCTGATCAGGCTTACAATAATTTTGTCGACAGTCCTGGTGTACTCTTTCTCCAGGAGAAGGCTGAATAGCATTGGCATCTTCCCTTTCTTCGATTGCCTTCTTTATACTAGCACCCTTTGTCAGTCAGAGTAGCACATGGAAGATCTCCTATAAGGTAGGATGGTTGATTATGTACTCCTTTAGCTTCATTATGGTACTTACCTAGTGGCTCCTGGCAGATAACACAGATGTGTTGTAATGACAGCAGATAGTATAAATTAGGCTCCTGGATAAGCTTGGAGTACATAGCTGTATTATTAGTGCATTATTACATTTATTATAAATCGGATTCCATTAGTATCATCAATTTCAGGGTCTTCCCCATGTAGGATTCCTTAGGACTTTCAGTATGTTGTAGAGCACATTTTTTTGTATAGGAAACAGTTGAGAAACCTTTTCTTGCAATTTGTTTCAGGTCCAACTATAAAATGACTGGACTATAGTTTTCTTCTGGTCCTTCGACAACACTGTTTGGAGCTAGACCCTTTTGCATCCTTCCGGCACTGCCTGCTCCGAGTAAGTGACCACAGGGTGTGGTTGTGTCCTGCGAGCTCCTCCACATGTGGACTACAGTGTACTAATACTTAAATTTGCTGAAGCTCAAACCTATAGCATATTAGTTACTGTATCTATCAGTTATAGGAATGCAGAGTAGCTAATCCAATTCTTGTAAGTATTAGATACCTGACAACAGAAATAAATGTCTTGGAGAAAAAAAGAGATGAATACACTCTAATTTTTTTTTGTCAGACTATTGCTAAAATCTGTTACTCAGCTATATTTGTTTGGGCTAACAACATTCAAGTAATTGTATTACATTTTTCTTAGCTAAAGCAGAGCCAGTGTGGTTGGCTAACCAGCACTGCAGCTATAAACACTTACACTTATAGCTATACTAGTGGTGTGCTTGAGCACAAATGGCGAGCGAGCCTTAAACTACACTATTGTTAAATTTGATTTTAACAACTAACACTCACGCTATTAAAATAAAGTCGAGTTTTTAAGTAACGTATGAGGTAAAGGGGTTTCAATGTCATAGTAACCGCTCCCGCAACAGTTTGAATTGAAAAAGAAGCAACAAAATCAAATCACGTTATTTAAAATTTTCTTTGTGATATTCTTAATAGTAGTTGTAACGCACAATACTTTCACACAACTGAACATACCTACGCAAGACTTACCTTCGTGGTTCGTCTAGTGGACAATGAATTTTTAAGTAGATACCGTTGAGTAGGGCTTATAACTGTGACAAATAGCGCATTAACTTACCACCGCCACTAACTCGAATAGAAATGGAGCTCCCACAAGATTTTGATTTTTAACTGCACCCGCAAAACAATTCAAAGCCGTAAACAATTCAATTTCTAAGGTCATACGGGTAAAAGTCGCTAAACCGGAGGATTCTGTTTAGTGAAGTTTGGGACGGGGTCGAACGCGGAGCGAACACAAAAATACGGAGGGTCAAAGTACAAAATGACATACGTACGTCCATATGTATAAATAAACTAGTGGTGTGCTTGAGCACAAATGGCGAGCGAGCCTGATAGTTAGGTAACATAAAATGTTACTATGTTTTAGCTTACTTCATGCAAACACTATAATAGCAGTTATGACATTTGATTTCAGCAAACAAACATCAACCATTCTGATAATCTCAATCACCAGTAACTCTTGAACAAGCTCTCAGCTACGATAAAAAATAAACCAGTGTTTATTAATTGCAATTTTAGCCAACAAATATGGAATTACTACTTACATCATTCTTGAGTATTGATAACTTCTGTAGTATCAAATTGAAGTTACTTTGACCATCGGAATTACCTTGAATTCTTGACAACAAGCTCTCACCTACAAAAACAAAAGACAATCAATTTTAGCACACAAATACACAATTACTTTCTTACCTCAACTTTTGTAGTACCAAATTTGAGCCAATCTGACCATTTGAATTTACCAGTCACTGTTAACTAGCTCTTAGCTACAAAAAAGAAAGGCCAGAGTTAATTTTGCATATTTAGCTAACAAATATGGAATTGCTACTTATCTCAGCTTCCCTCGAGAAGTAGTAGCTTCCATAGCATTAATACTACGGCATTCTGACTATCAACGGCTCTTGACAACCAACAACCGGCACTCCGTATCCCCCCATAAAACGGCGAAGTTTTGAAATTAAGTCTGGAAAAGGGTCTTCAATGCCATAGTAACCTGTCGAATCAACTTTTTGTGTCTTGAAAACAAGCGTTTTAGCAGGAATTTTCTCATACTTTGGAGCTTAAGTATAAAGTAAGGTTTGCTTAATGCTGTAGTTTCAGAATAAACTGGAGTCAAGCCTAAATAGCCGTGTTTTTAGGAGAAAAAAGTTCCCCGCGCGCGCGTTTAAAGAGCATACGTACCATCCATACATACATACATATATATAACATATACCCGATTTTGCATTATCCACCCCTAATACTGTCTCGCTCGCTACGCTCGCTCGCCAATAAACAAACATCCCCGATTTTCAATTGTGTTACCCCTGTAAGTGTCTCGCTCGCTACGCTCGCTCGCCAATAACATGCATAAAAAATAATGATTATTACAGTAGCTATGACGTGACTGTTTTGGTAGCTAATGTATACTCCTCCCAAAAACACACGCCCACTTGCTGAGGAGACTCATCATTCTTGTGTAAGTGGAACATTAACTATATTCAAACCCATTGTCTGCCACCCACACAACTGCACGTATGAACTTATATAGTCCTGTGTCTGTGGCTTAAAATTCCTTGTCCTGCATGGGTCCTGATTCCAATATTCATATTCTGTCACTACCATCTGCCCACAAAAGCGGTACTGCTTACCAAAAACTATATTCATACCCATGCTAAAGTATTACTACAATCCGCCCACAAAAATGACACTGCTTGCCCATTCTTTAGTCGGCCTCCAGCACAGTCTCGCGCAGTCGGACCCTCGTATAAATTAATTGAAGGAAAAGGGTCAGCGACTCCAAAACTTGGTGAAGAGAAGGAGGTTGTGACTCAGTGCATGATGAAAACTTGAAGTGGAACATTAGTGTATAGTGTATTACTGAATAGGAGGCAGTGCTTCTCACATTTGACGAGCAATCTCTTCGCTTGGCCCAAATCAATTATAATATGCACATTATGAGTCAGAGCGTGATATGGTTGAAATATTTCAAGAGCAGGCTAATTTATTTTCATGAGCCAGAGGCGAGTGAAAATAAAGCCTGAGGGTGAAACATCTTGCCATATCACTCTGACAAGTGTAATAAATTTATTCCACACTAGATATCTTTACTACAGTAGTTTGGATGGATGGGTGGATGGGTGGATGGGATGATGGATGGAGGGGTGGAGGTGTGGATGGGATGATGGATGGAGGGGTGGAGGTGTGGATGGGATGATGGATGGAGGTGTGGATGGGTGGAGGTGTGGATGGGTGGATGGGATGATGGATGGGTGGATGGATTGGGTGGATAGGTGGAGGGGTGGATGGGTGGATGGATTGGGTGGATAGGTGAATGATTTGAGGAGTGAAGGGGTAGATGGGTGGAGGGGTGGAGGGGAGGGCTGGGCTCCTAATTAGTTTATATTCAAGAGCACACAAAGCTCTACTGAATTGTAGATACCTTCTGCGAAAAAAAGGTAATCACCAGACATTAATGACTTGCTAAATAGCTCATATATCTAGCTACATACCTCCTCTATAATTTTGCTTAAGTTCTGCTCTCCCTTCCTCCCTAGCAAAAAATCTTGCAAGATCTTAAAAGAAAAAAGAAAAAGGATCTTGAAAGATGTTTCAAGATCTTACAAGGTTTTGGAATGTTTTTCTTGCATAATCTTGCATCAAGATCTTGCAATATCTTGCAAAAAAATTAAGGTAGGATCTTTAAAGATCTTACAGTTTTCTTATTTCAAGATCTTTCAAGAATCATGCATGAACTTGCAATAAGAATTTTGTAAGATCTTTCAGAATCTTACAAATGATCTGGTAAGAAATAACAAGGTTTTGGAACACATTTCTTGCATAATCTTGCATCAAAATCGTGCAATATCTTGCAATAATATTACAGTAAGATCTTTAATAATCTTACACTTTTCACATCTAAGATCTTTCAAGAATCTTGCATTAATATTGCCAATAATAATTTAGTAAGATCTTTTGGGATCTTACACTCTTTCTTACAATAAGATCTTACTCATTTCTTAAACAAAAATCTTATACTTTCTTTATTATCTAATACTTTTTAACTTCGCAATAAGAATTTATAAAATCTTTTTTTATTAGTTTTTAAATCTGTGCACTTATGGTTTAAGAATTTTTTTCACTGACACTACTTTAAAATTACATACATTTAGTATAAACTTCTAAAATATCGTCAATGTCTTTCAGAAGCTGGAAGTGAACATAATCAACCTGGTGCAAGCGTTCCTCTAATAGCAGTAGCAAGCCTGGTGTTACTGTATTACAATTACTATCTTACTACTCTATTTCCACATTCACATAAGAGCTGACAATCCAGATATATTAGGACCAAAATGTTGGTTCAGTAATTTAATAATGAGTTTACAAATTGTGCCAAAGACCCCAAAAATGTAATAAAGATAATGCACATGCAACGTATTGCTGCAGTTAGAGATTTTGACAGCAGGGGGGAGAAGGCTTTTGCCCCCCCCCCCCCCCCCCCCTCAGAGTCTTGGATGTTTAATGGTAAACCTGTCAAGTTAAATTTAATTCATCGAATTAGCAAGATCATAATAATTATTAAAAAGTCACAATTTAATTGGACTACACAGATATTTTTTCTATGCTTTCTGTCCAGACATCAATAATTTGTTCTAAGCCAGTCAGATAATTGCTCAGGAGAATCTGTGTGGGCCAGCCCACATTCGAGAGTCAAGAATATGGACAGTGAACATTTATGTGTGTGGCGTTGTAGTCATTCGAGACAGTTGGGTGTGGATCATCCTTATGCACACGGGTTGTAGGTAATGGGTTTTCATGCTCGTAATGAGCTCATGCGTGTTATGTGTTTTCTGGTGTATCATTCTGATTGGTCCGTGGTGAGAAGGCATTATGCATATCAAACCCCTCACCTCGTGTTTGTAGTTAGTTCAGCACTAAACAGTTTTATTCAAAGTTAAGTGAGAGTAATCTCTAGCTGGACTCTGGTGGCAGCGCTTTAAGGCTGACCAGCCAGTTTGTTGTGCGTACGCGCTTAGGATTGGGCCCACAATCTGTAGATATTCTCGTCAAGTGAGAAAGCTAAACTTGGACAGCCTGTTTCACGACTGTGCTTGAATACATCTCATATGCGAAAAGCTTCTCTCAACAGATGCCGTTCTAACATTCATTGTGAGGCAGATAGTGGCGAACACCTTGAGATTTGGCACATAGTACTATCATCTCAGAAGTAGCTAATTCTTTGAGTTGATTGCTGATTGTAATTGTTTGTTTTGGGCAAGATATTGAAAAAACGGATGTGCATGTATACTGTACTAAATACTACAATAAAAATCAGTAGTCATATTGCAACTCCAAATTTCAATAAACTGGACACTTGCTTAGAGAATATCTGAAATGCCTAATATTATATCTTAGAAATGAGGAAAATGTTGTATTAGAAAAAATACTTCTCGAATAGTTAGCCAACAAGATGAGGCTTGCTAACTTTGCACTATTGCAGCAAGTAAACGAACCACCAAAGGTGCAGAAACCCTCAGCACTAGTATGCTCTAGCTAGCTATTAAAGGTATCAAAACAGCAATGAAATCAGTAGTTGTAAATGCTGTCTTCATAAGAGAAGCTAAAGATGTAAGGGACACCCACCAATAGTTTCAACGCAAAGCTTCAATTCAAGCACTGGATAACTGGTTAGCATAAAGCAAAACTACTGCATAGTTCAAGTAATTATAAGCTCACTTAATTACGACGTGACAAGAGGGGCATTATACTCAATAGCTAGTACCTATATGGAGCTGATAGTTTCACGTTTTCTAAAAAATCAGAAAGGTGAACAAAAAAAACTCTCCAAAAAATTTAAATTGTACCAATCCAGAAGATTTTATGCCAGATATAATGCTGTTGACAATTACTATTTCCTAATAAAGTGAGTACCATCTGTTCAGGCTTCTAGACAGCCTTCACAGGAATCTAATTAACACTTGTGGTCAAACCTATAGTAACAGCACTTATCACTTCTCTCCCTTGCCCTCTTGTTTGTTTGTTTTGTTTAATGTGCATCAATTGAGACCTATTTATCACCTCTCTTCCTCCTTTCATTGACTGTTGTTGTGATTTACTCCCCTATGCTGTGTTTTCTCTCTATATAATCTCACATTCCTAAGTTTTGGCTCAGTTTATTCATATTCTGATAAAAGAGAAAGTGTCTAAAGTTTTAGTTGTTGGCTATCTCATTACATTTACCAAGCCCCGGGTTCGATCGCAAGACCTACAATATTGCTACTCTGATCACTCAGGCACGTACACCATCAATATTTAGACATTTTGTTACTTAATAAATAAATTTTGTAAGTACTTCATTATTTCAATTATTGTATAGCAATTAAATATTATACAATTATATTGGAGATCATACAAGTTCTTCGTTTCTTTTAATAAGCAGTGAGAACATGCTAAATCAAGTTTTATCACTTCGATGTGTACAGTCAAGATCTTGATTATATTTATTTATTGAAGATTAATCTAATATTTATTAAGATATTGATTGCATATTATTTCTACTACACAGCATACGATACCACAAAATCTTGATCACATGTATTCATTTAAGATTTAACAAGGTGATACGGCCAAGACTGTGCAGGATATATCAAGATCTTGACTGCATGAATTCATTCAAGAATTTGCAAGATAACTCTTAGCCCAGACTGTGCAAGATATATCAAGATCTTGACTGCATGGATTTATTCAAGATTTTGCAAGATAACTCTTAGCCCAGACTGTGCAAGACTTGTCAAGATCTTGAAGGTTCTTATGTTAAGAATTAAAAAGATTTTTCTTACAGTGTAAATCTTGGAATCGACCAGAAAAGCTTGCAAGATCTTGAATATTCTTGGCAAGATTTTTTACTAGGGCTGCCAGATGAGAGTAATGTCATGAAACTAAGCAGGTACCACATAAATTATCAGATGGGGGACAAAACCAGTAAAACATCTCCCAGCTGGAAATTCTTCTGGAAAAGAGGCAGAAAGGGATGGACTTATGGGATACCAGGAGGGGCCTGAAGGAAGACAACAAGAATCATAGTGAGCACAGATAAGATCACTTTGAGTTGACACCATAGTTGGCTCTGAGATTAACCTCAGCAGCACCTGCTATACACCACATACTACTCAAGCAAACCAGTATTTTTATGCTAGATGAGAGTTTTTACAACTATAACATACTCTAATGGGCAAACTAGTAGGCACCTCTCCAGCATCAAAATTCCTCTAGAAAACCAGTAAAAATGGAGGGATTTGAGTGAGAAAAAAAATCTTTCTTACTCAAATCCCTCCTTTCTCACTCAAATCTCTCATTTCTCACTCTAATATCTCCTTTCTCACTCAAATCTCTCCAATCTCA
>WLWD01004879.1_pt1 | contig 41902 bp, 39 predicted proteins | sample 6712731 | NCBI WGS metagenome assembly WLWD01 (sample SAMN12718690, study PRJNA576275) | sponge metagenome | isolation source: marine sponge | host: Mycale hentscheli | place: New Zealand: South Island, Marlborough, Capsize Point | collected 2014-11-01
TACGTGTGATACAGTAGTAAACTTTAACTGCCTTACAGAGCTGGCACGCCTTGTTTACAGATCTAAACACTAGAACTTTTTCAACCTTACAACACATCATAGCAGCCTGCTCGAAGATGACAATTTCTTTTTATGCATGCACATCAACTTCACTTGCGGCTTAAGACCGTACATTTGATCTTCAAGAAAAATAGAAGTGAAAAATAAATTCATAATATTGTTTACCTAATTGTATTACAAAAAATACTATTTATTTCCTATTACACTTTGCATCACTCTTAGAAATTAAAGGTTTACATTAAGATATGGATGAAATTACAATCCGTAATATAAGTCCTTTGGTGCTAAGTTGGCTCACTCACCTTATTTTGTGATGAAGCACACGAATACTTAAATTGACTAGAAATAAATCTACTGTAAATCTATCTATTGTTAAAGATTCAGATTTGAAACTCAAACTTTTCTATCTGATGAACCTAAAAACTCATTCTTCCATACCAGAATCGCAAACTGAAGAGGTGTCAACTTTATGGTTAGAAATTAGGTTATAAACCTTTCAAAAAATATAATCAACTGACCATCGTTCATTAGGAGTCAGAGGTGGACAGCAAAGACACATAGGGTGTGCAGACTAGACACGTATGGAGGTGCAAACAGCCCCGCCCATAGCAACACCTGTTGTGTACGATCCATTTGCACTTAATACTCTGACTTCACACTAATTGGTCCATCCAGTTAATGTTTTAAGTGCTGTAATGCATTTTAAAGCTAGGGGATAATATGAGTGTTTATGGGATTGAATGAGCGATGTCCTTACACATACGTAATAAGCTCACACATTGAAACTAATGTAGTTACAGTTAGTGTGATATCTGCAGTGCATTAGAACCCAGCCATTACACTTACCTGTATGCAGGACATTCAGACCAGATTTTAATTTGAATAGGATTAAGACTGATCCAGGACAGCTACACAAACACAAAACAAACAACACAAACAATGACACACACACATTATTAGATCTATGCTAAAACTCCCAAAAAAGAGCAAGCTTTCTGTCTACTTTGATGTAAAATTTGCTGATTCTTTTAGTTTATCATGTAAGCAAATAAATATTTAACACTCTATGAAGTCCACACTTTCAAATGGCCGTCCTTCATGCACCAGCTATGGGGAAGAAAATTAAATATTGTATTTTATGTAACATCTGTCCCCTACACATTGTCACAGTTACATACTAGAACAAAAAGTTATTTGGAATAGGAGCAGGATAGATTGCCTAAAGCCAATGATTGAGTTACCTCCTGAACTCATTTCAAACTGAATTTAAATTATCAGCAGTTGATTCTGCTGTTGATATACAGAATGGATGTTTTAATCCACAATTTAATGGAATGTTATTGTACGCAAGTTTGTAAATACTCATACAACTGATGACATTAGTAGACTACAGTATATATGCTTTTTCTCTCTGTATATTTTTAAGAGCCCAGGAATCTTTGCAAACTGGCTGCCTTTGTGTGCTTACTGATTGGCCTCCAAGAAAGTGACTTCTGTGTCTTCAATGATTATGGGATTGTTCAATATCAAAGAGTGCACAAAAGTCCCTGACACACCCAGCTGCTGCTGCACTAGATTACCCGTGACCTTGTCGTACAAAAAGAGCACTGATATTTACTGCAATAGACTGACTACAATAACTATTCTCACTTGGCTACAATATAGTGGATGTGCAAAACTCCTTCTTAAACCAGTGTAGTGGTCTGCATGAAAATGGGTTAGAAAGTACGCCGAACACCCAGGAATTGTTCCATAACTGAATGCATCCACTGTGAAGGAAGTACCTGAAATAAATGGAAGTACCAGAATAACTATGTCAGACAAAGGTATTCATACTAGCTAAACATATGTCTAAACATTTAAATTCTCATGAGTGACTAGTAAATTCATAACACTGTACTCGCAATCCGAGCACACTAAATTTTTTCTGCCTTCTAAATCACTTGGACAGCAATACTGAACCCCAATAGCATAGCTAAATAATATACATAATGTTAATTGAAGGAGATATGCTGCCATTATACAGTACATCACAACAAAATCTATTAATCCCACTCTCAGAGACATACCTACCTGGAATTTTCTTATAAAAAGGGCAAGCTCTTTTGGTTCCACTTCTACTTTCACTTCTCTCCCCAAGTGAACTGTTCTTATTCCCCTGGTCAGCTTTTACTTCTGGAAGCTTCCTAGGCTTTACCGACAGGAAGGAAATTAAAGATTTCTGTATACTGTCCTTTTGCTTTCCTTTGAATTTCCATCTCTCTTTGTTCATCATTCTTTTTAACCTTACTCTTAACGACGCGCACTAATAAACAATAATTTGCAGCTTGCTCATTCAGGTTATAGCTTGCACCCGCCTTTTTTTCACGCATACTTTTTCGACCAGCCAACCACAAACGAGCACAAAAAAAACACAATATTTTTGCGGTATATGAACTTAGTTTTTTGGAGGGGACTACTGACGCGCCTCTGTGGTCAAGCCTAGCTTCGGACGCTCCAAGTGGGACGGCATGACCTGCATTATAAAGCGAGCAGCTCACTATTCCACATTCACAGAACCTGAGCTCACGAAAATGCCTCAAAGGAACCCTGACTCTGCAAATGAATACTCCCAGGATAATGCTGGCTCTACTTGTCGCTCCATTACCGTGCCATCCGCAGCCACCTGGGATAAGCAACAGACAACTGTGCTGGTTAGGTCTTTAGGAGAGGAAGAGGACAAACGTGGAGACAGAATAGCCAGTGCATTCGAAAGCAGCCATCATTTGGTGAAGCCTCAGCCATGGTGGGAGAGCCAGCTGGCTAAAGATATTCATAGCACTCTCCAAGGCAGGGAGAAAATGCTGTCTACAGTTAAGTTTGAATCACCTCAACTAAACATAAGGTATATTAACCAACAGTGTGCTATACATATGCTAGCATCTCATTTACTATAATTCAATTCTATGTAATGCAGGGTTCATATTGTGGATTTTATCAACGACATTTGCAAGAGTCTACCCATTGCAGATACAACGCGTCATTTAGCAGTTCTTCTCATGGACCATTTCATGGACAGATACTCCATCATGGACTTCAGACTGAAGTTGGTGGCCCTCACATGTCTACTCATTGCAGCCAAACTGGAGGACAAGGACGACAACTTGCCCACTATCTCACAGCTGAAGAACCTGGCCAAGCTTAACAACATGGATGACTACAACCTTGAATGCTTCCACAAAATGGAACTCTCATTGATGAAGTAAGGACATTAATGCAGCATTTGTAGTAATATTTTCCTTCAATATTACATTAATTGGGCTAAAAACTGTTTTAAAAATAACAAATTATTGATGAAATTGGAGTATTGACTACCTCCACTACATTTGTGCATTTGAATGGCTCCTATAAATGACTATGCATATTAAAAAAATAAAATAAGAAAGATAAAAAAGACAAGAAAAAAAAACTGCCAAAGGTCTAGGTCTATTTTTGACATGCAATGTTTATTCACATAACCCTCACACACGCACACATACAGATTCTTCAGCTGGTCCATCTCGTATCCAACTGCTTCTCACTTTGTTGGCTTCTACATCTGCAGTGCATGCCAACTCGAAGAACTCAATGAAGAAGACCTTTCAGACATTTCTCTGTCAGTGGAAGTTCCCAGTTCCCAAGAAGAGTTATTTGCCACCATACCTCCGGAGATTGACTTGGTGGGTCCTGTCTGTGATCTGGATGAAATGGCTTATGACATGCATCTCAAATCTAAGGATTTCCACTACCAAATGGACAATATCACTGCATCACTTTTGGAAAGGGCACTAAGAGGTTAGCCATGATTGATTATGTGTGTAGCTTCACTGATAAATTTTCTATGCTACTTAATTGTAATTTGCATTTATATTTTCTTCTTTGATTAGCACAAAGGAAGTGTGAGTAGGATAGCCTTGAAAAACTGTACAAAATTATATGTATTATACTGAAGATTCTGAGCTGACAGCTGCTTTGCCTACAATTATAACACAATTAGTCCAAATGTCCTACTGCGTAGAAAAGGTTGTCAGCTCAAAAATCTCATGAGTGTAGCTACATAATTTATTTTCCTTGAGTTAAAGCTTCTGTTTGTTTTTTTGTTTTTTGTTTTTTTTAATTTTCAAGGTGATTTTAGCAGATCTAGCTAAATAGAAAATTATTGAGGGGAAAAATCTTGCTTCAAGATAACGAATAATTGTCTGTCCAAATTTAAACAACTGTTTTGTGTGTTCCAGATTATAGGTTCCTTCAGTTCTACCCCTCCATGGTAGCAGCTGGAGCTGTGTGTTCTGCCTTGTCTTGCCTCCACAGTGCAGACATCTGGAGTATAAAACTAGAAGAAGTAACCGGCTACTCAAGGCAGGACCTAGAAGAAGTTGTAGAACTGTTCCATATGACAGCACCATAACTTGTTGGCCCATTTATGCTAGAAGAGTTTTTAAATCGATTTATCAGAACAGGATTATTATTCTATATTCTAATTACAGTCCCTCAAACTTATTTATTATTCACCTTTTACTGCTCATATCTTTTTTTTTCTTTTTTTTTTTTTTTTTTTTTTTTTTTTGTTTCTTCTAGCTATGTCTCTATGTAATGTACAAATAAAATAAAGGAAAAAAGTATTGAACCATTAGTTAATCCCATCTAGTTCTTCTTGCTTGGCTGCTGTCTTGTTTGGAGCTACGTGAAGAGCTGTTCTCATCAAGGTTTAAGTACAATAAATATCCAGCACAAAAGGTGATGCATACTGCCCCAAAAATCATCATTGGTTTGCTCTTTATGTTGACAAAAAAAAAAAGACAAAAAATTAATAGCTAATTAAAATGGGCTTCAAATGCTTACCGGTTTGGCGAAGAGTTCGAAGTTTACGGCTCTAAAAACACCAGTAGTTCTGGTACTCCTCAAGCCTTCCCCCGGTTCTTGGTGACCCTTCTTGCTGGGTTCAGCCATTTTTCATAACAAGCAGACGTCGCCAATTTTCTTTTTTTTAATATATTGCTCGCTGCTTTTTAAAAATATCGAGTTAAGATTTGTCTGGCTCTATAGCTAGCCAGTAGAAGATAAAAAATAAAAAAACCGACTGACAACTTGCCCTACTATCGACCTTTACCAGTTTCTGGTAGATAGATTGAAATTTGAATAATTATGCTTTGGCTTGAATTGCTTATGTAGTAGGTCTAGTTATTATTATTATTTTGCTTTACTGAATAAACTTAATATAAATAATGCTGCACTGAAATACTGAAAATGAATTATTATTTATTTTGCTGTACTGAATAAAAATAATATTAATTTTCAATTATTGTCTGGCCAAATTTAGATGCCAATGGGCTAGAACTGTCTCCAAGGGACTCCCTAAATCCAGTGGCTGGAAGGCTGCTTGAAAGGTTGCAGTTCTCCATGCCACCGCAGCTATCACTTCTCTGTGTATCTGCTTCCATCACTGGGTTTCTTGCTATGACTGGTGCTGAATAGCTTTCAGACTCAAGTTTCTGTAAATTCTCACAAGTGCCCATCACAATAGACTTGGAAGCTAGTGAATTTGCACTCAGAGAGAAAGGAGACTGTTGAGGCTTGAAATCATCAGACTAAGAGAAAAAACAAGATAACAACATAGTTTATTTACTCCAATAGGTTTCTCTCTTATTCTCCACCCTCCCTTTTTAGCTCCATAATTATATGTATCTTGACTCTAATTGTAGAGTGGCTACACCAGGTGAATTTTGTTAGTTTGTTTTTTAGCTCCATATATGAATCTTAATTCTAGTTAGCTAAATCAGGTGAATTTGGTTTTAGTAAATATGTCTTTTATCACATATTTCACATATTACACTGTTTTCACCCCACCTTTAAGAATTTCATAGAATTGTTCATAACTTACCTCATCGCTGCTATCAGAATCTCCTATGTAAAAGGAAGCTTTATGGAGGCTGACTGGTCCAAAATGACCAGGAGATTGTTCACTGATTATTCGAGGACTATTAGATGCAGCAAGTCTAATGCAGGGATCCGAGAATGAAGCTGGAATAATTGACTCTGTTTTAAGAGCAGTTTGTGTAGAATGATCGAGTTCATATATTGAGCTTTTGCTTGATTTGTCTTCCATGATGTTAACTTCACCTACTTCTACTGAGTGAACAGACTCATCTTCCCTGGTTTCTTCTATGCTACTTAATAAATTCGCATCAGCATTGCAAATTGTTGGAGATATTTTCCTCGAGGGAGGAGTAAGTTTTAGTTCTTCAGTTTGTCTTGTAGGTGGAGCAGAAGATATAACTCTCTTTCTTTGAGTTTGATATCTAGAGGTAGGTGCTGATGACAGCCTTGCTGGATTAGCCTGTCCTTTGGCAGGTACTAATGGCTGTGAGGGCAAATCAATTATCTTCACATGAGGTATGTTTTGTGGCACAGTACGTGATTGTGGCGTACTCAATGGTGGTGTGTGTTTACTGGATGGTGGAGTAACTTTCCTGGATGGCGGTGTAAGCTTTCTAGAAGGTGGTGTAAGCTTTCTAGAAGGCGGTGTAAGCTTTCTAGAAGGTGGTGTAAGCTTTCTAGATGGTGAAGTAATTTGCTCAGATAATGGTGTAGCTTTCTCAGAAGTTGGTGTGATCTTCTTTTCTAGAGCTTCCTGCTCTGTCTCGTCCACTTCTGCTGTCAATGTGGCAAAGGGGTAAGAGGTTCTTCTGTGAGTTGGTGGAGGTAGAATTTGAGTGGTGGAGATTTCAGAATTGACACTGTTAGTTGAGGAGTCCCACTCCAGATTTACAATCTTGAGAGTTGAGAAAGCTGGTGTTGAATTTAATTCAGTCTCATTGGCAGTCTCTGAACTTCTTTGTAGTTCAAGATTTGAAAGTTCTGCATTGTGTTCCAAGTCCTGGTTTGCCACATCTCCTTCGTCTTTACTTTGGCTATCATCAGCACCATTTTCTTCATCATTCTCTCTATCTCTGCCACTTCCAATGAGATTCTCCAAGTTGAGAAGAACACAACTATCCACTCTGTCATCATCTTCATTCCCAAACCCATCATCATAATTGTACACTATTTCTCCCTCCGGAATTGATCCCAAACTGAACCTTCTGTTCCAGTGCCTGCTTCTGTGCCCAGTACTATTGTGCCCAGACACTGAAATGGACCTTCTTGCCCTTGGTCTGGCCACTTGGCTGGCCGAGTTTTCAAGATGTCTGATGATCTGCAACATTTCGGCAGGAGTTCTTCCTTTAGTCAGGACAGAAGGGAGAGCCAACGAATTTAAGTCATTCATGGGTCCCACTTCGTGGAAGAAACTGCTCTCATCTTCACTGTTGAAGTTAAATTGTGGATACATGAGATTGTCATCTCCATTGTCATGAAATGGTAATGGAATATCATCATCACTTTCACTGCTATTATCATTGTCACCATCTTTATCTTCACTATCATCATCATCATCACTATCACTATCGTTGTCTCCCACCTCTTCAGCTTCTTCATCACCCTCGTACGCACTACTATCATCTTGATGCTGTTCATTATCCTTTTCATTAAATTCATCATCATCATCACCATAATCTGTGGCACCTCCTGTGTAGGGGATCTTCTCCTTATGTGTGTTTAAATAAATCTCTGGGGGAACTTCAGTGGGACTGGGATTCTCAAACCCATCAACCTTGCTCTTACTTCTTTCCAATGGAGTACTAATTGTTCTTTGAGCATTTGATCTTCTTTTGCTTTTTGCGATAGAATTCTTCATCTTTCCACTTGCTAACTTTTTTACTCTGTGGTGTTTATTTACCTGCACCCTGCTAGATCCAGTTCTGGACACTGATGATTTGGATTCCTTTTCAGCAACTTTAGAATGCTTGGGTTGTTTGGCTGGTTGTGTGTGCTGTGATGGGTTTGAATAGTTGGAGTATGGCAGCATTTTCATTGGCTTGCCTATAGAATCTATATTTCTAGCTTCTTGGTTGGAAGAAATTTTTATCGGAGATATTTTTAGGGAGCATGAATCTGCACTATGACCTCTTGAATTGGCTATTGTACTGCAAATTGTACAGGTTGATGAGCCATTAGGAGTAAGTCTATTTTTCTTCCTTTCTTCACACCTTTTAGGCTCTGCCTTAGCAGTTACAACTGATTTTCCAGAAAGCCACTCTGAGTATGCCTTTGCTCCTCTCTCTTGCTTCAACTGAAGGCATATCCTATCATTGTCTTTCTTGGCACGCCCAACGGCTGCCCCTGTTTTTAGTTGCTTGAGGTCTTCTGCATCCTTCTTGCTTGCCCAGTGTACAGAGGACAGGAATCTGTAGCAGCTGTGCTGGTTGTGAAGCTGTGCTATCTGGTAAGCCATCTTATCATCATTATCCTGTCAAAAAATAATATTAATGTTTGGAATAGCAATAAATTTTGTGATAATAAAGATGGCTTGGAGGGGTTTTTTTTTATTGGCGAGCGAGCGAAGCGAGCGAGACACTCTCAGGGGTAACACAATTGAAAATTGGGGATATTTGTTTGTTTATATGTATGTGTGGACATATATATGTCATTTTCCTTGCATTTTTGTGTTTGCTTCGTGGTCTACCCCTTCCCATACCTCCACTAAACATAATCTTTCCGTTTAGAGATCCCGTATCATTCAAGGAAATTAATTGTTTACCACTTCGTATTCGGTTGTCTCTGAATGACACAAGACACACTTAGGTGTTAAAAAATCTTACTGTTAGACTCAACACTGTATAGTAGTTCTTTAGAACTTCTTATTTTTTCAAGTCGTAAACTTTTATGGCGAATGGTTACTATGGTATTGAAACCCTTTACCAGACATAATAAAAACTCTGCCTTTTTTAGTTGTTGTGAGTGTTTGTTGTCAAAAGTTACTGGTAATTCAGATAGTCAGAGACTACAAAAAATACCAGTGCTCGAGGAATTCAGGTAAGAAAATATTTCATATTGTTAGCTAAAGTATATAATGGTCACAACGGCTATGTAGTTATACTTTTAGAAATGGACTGATAGATGCTTTTGAAGTGTTTTGTTTGTGCACAAGCACATCACTAGTTACTGTCCATATACAAAAATTCAGTGTGATATTCCAACAAATTAGAAACATTTTCCACTAGAAGACAGGCATTTTGTTTACAGTCACATGAGTAGTACACTTATGATATTGGAAATTTTGCCCCAATTTCCCCTTAAATGCTGAAAGTAACAAGAAGGGGATGGGAGGGGGGGGGGGGGTACTTCAAGCACTAATTATGAAGTGAAGTTTAGATATAACAGCTAGTGCCTCCCTGCTTAAAAGATTTGCTGCTAATACGGAGAAATATTGCTTGAAGAAGTGAGTGTGGCCTCACAGCTATACATCACGGCCAAACTTGCTTCCTATATAGCCCTGATATCGCTGGCCCAATTGTTAGCAAAATTATAAAAAATATGATAAACCCACCCCAAAAGCTAATCGGTGGTCATTATCAATGATTATACATGAATATGGAGACTGAAGACACTTTGTGGCACACATCATTAAAGTGACATGATGGCTAGTCTATTTAATTTGTGCATTACCTTATCACGCATGTCTGCTCCATTCTCCAGCAGTAGTTTGATACACTCAATTTGTCCAGATTTAGCAGCATAGTGAAGTGCAGTGCTTCCATGTTCATCTTTGCTGGATAATGACAGCAATAGCACATAGAGCAATGTTATTATAATAACACTATAATAGTGCATTCAGATGCTAATTATCATGTGAGAGTTGTGAGTAAGGGTAAAATTGGTGACACAGATTAGACCCAAAGTATTGCAGCAATCACAGTTAGGACAGGACATCTGATAATTTATGACACTATATCATTATAGGAATGCCACTTCAAAGTAACCCTTAATTCATTTAATACAAATTAAATCCAATTATTACCTTTAAAGCAGGAGTTTAAAATAGTACCAAGTGTCTATATAATATCACAACATTAAAGTATATGTGTTGGTAAACAGTAGTAGTAGTACAATTTGGTTGCCTAGCAACAGACCGCAAAGTTGTTATGACGGTTATTAGTAATTTCTCACCGCCATATTTCTGAAGTGAACAGCCACACCAGCTCAGTTACATATAGCTACTTAACAACTGGTTAGCCACACTCCGCATACTTCATTTGTGCAACTTTAACTACTCCCCAATATATGTTTGAATGTTTATTGGTGCTTGTGCAGGTGAGATCATTTCAGTGCATCAGTACTGTCCTGGTATAGGGTGCTTTTCTGTGTAGGGACTGCTGAGTCAGTTTCACCTGCAGTCTGCTGAGACTTGATTCTGCATGAATGAGGGTTGTAAATTAGTCGGCAGATAGAACCCTATGATGTGAAGTTTCCTACTTGTGACATTGATTGTGAATTGAAACATGTGACCTGAAAAGACCCGAGATAGATATGGATCAAAAGATAACTACTTGTAATCTGCTGGCTCACTAAAAGTAACGCAGTGATAGCCAGCAGTGTAACAGAGAGCTGTAAATCTCACAATCTTAAAGTCCGACTAGCTCACTAATAGTAGCCACACACAGTTTTCACCCTGACAGTCATGCATTTTATGTTTCATTAAGAGTCTATTTTTAGGTACCTGCTAATTTCAGCTCCTTGATGGAGGAGATACTTCATACATTTTAAACTGTTTTTATTTTTCACCAACAAAGAGCAATGAAGTGGAGTTAGTCGGTGTTTCTTGGCAGCGTGATTAACATCTATTCCTCCGTGATTCAACAGGTGTTCCAAGCAGTCGTAGTGGCCAGCTTTAGCAGCGATGTGAAGCCCTGTCATGCCCTAGCAAACAGCGTAAATCAATTCCCGTATTGAGCTGCAGTCTTACTATACCTCTCTATCTGTAGAGTATAAATCATTTCCCTCCAGCAAACCTCTGCGAAGCCAGAGTAGATCTCCGACTGAGCAAGCCAATAATATATCATTGGTTTTGTCAGCCATGATCTGAAAGTCGCACCTTAGAAGTGGGAGGATCTCACTCCGTCATGCGTAGGCGTACAAAAAAAAGGGAGGAAGAAAAAAAAAAAAAAAAAGCGACCCTGCCAGGACTCGAACCTGGAATCCCCTGATCCGTAGTCAGATGCCTTATCCATTGGGCCACAGGGCCACACGTCCTCCCACTGTATTATAATAGATTTTATAGCAAATATAAAACATGGATCATCTTCATTATGCTTGTGATAACTACAATATAAAAAATAATTTATTCTATACTGTTATTGTTGTCTTCTAGTTTAGTGTCTTTATCAGTAGAAGGAACTGGTGTGGGATCATTTTGACTAACTGCTTCTCCTTCTGAGCCAAAGTCAAGTCTCTTTCTTAAATCTGAACTTTCTGTTTCAACAGGTAGCTCTGAATTGAATTCTTCCAAGACATCTAGGTTTAATACTACAGATACCAGATTACATAAAGAAGAGGTAGAACAAAATTATTTCACTAATAAGCACCATGAAATTGACATCATACCAGGTGAACTTGAAAATGTCGAGGGCCTCCTTTCTATTTCGTAGTCATCCATTAGTGAGTTCATGTCAGTAAACACTTTTGATGCCAGGTCAATGGCTATCTTTTTGCTGAAAATTAAAAGAACAATAAAACACCAGTAACAGCAGCAGCAGCTGCAATATCGTCAAACCTTGTTGCTGAATCTATGTTGGTCTTCCGGCATATGTCAGTAACTACACCACGAGGCAGATGAGCATCAATGTTTGCTATTTCTTTAAACAATTCCTGCAGTTGTGAGTATATATGTACCGATAAGTAAGTGAGTGGGTAAGTAAGTATATATGTATGTGTGTAAGTATGCACACATGCTACATGCAAATTGGGCACTAACCAGCACTCTGTCCTTGTACTCTGGCTTTTGGAAGCACCTTAATAGCACTAAGATGATGGTCCAACTAGAGACAAAGAAAGCAAAATAGTAGAGCAGTATGTGCATATGTGTGTGACCGAACACATGCCCACCAAATATCTTTGGTATATCTAGTAAAAATGGAGTGCTCTTTGTATTACAGTAACTCCAGCTATTCAGTAGGAATAGCTCAGTTTAGTGGAATTAAAAGAGAGAGAGTGGGAGAAGAAAAGAGAGGTTCTGGTTCAAATTACCTTCCCCACACAGCAATATTGATTACATCTCATGATAAACTCACTCCAAGGAATCTTCACACTGTTTTTGCATCTGGTAGTACGACCTGTACCAGGCAACATCAAACCATCCGTGTTATCAATATATATATATACATATATATAGTGCATTCATTAACGTTTCCAATAACTACACAAAAACAACAAGCAAGCAACACATACCAAGCCTTCTCTGGAAGGTCCAGTTTGTGAGCAAGCTTTATCGCCGTAGAGATGGGTTTAATACCTGGACTGAGAGAAATCAGGAGCAATGGTGGTAAAGGACTAGCTGATATCAATACGTGTATTACTTACATGCCACCATTATCTGTTAACATTTTTATGGATTCTTCAAGAATGGTAAAGTATTCTTTCGTTTTCTGATGAGGATATAATAAATAATAACAAATAATAATAATAATAACAACAACAACAACAACAACAAGTATTATATGTGTTCTCTCTCTTTCGCAGGCTTTAAAAAAACAATACAGAATTTTAAAAATGCTTGGCTGTCACTGGGAATTGAACCCAGGACCGCTTGCTTAACACCGTGAGATAATGTGAGTTATCAAATGGGTCACATACCTAAAAATAACATTGTGAAGATATCTAGCATGGAATATTTATACCATAGTTGCTGTGGTAACATCCATGGATTAAAATGTTATTTCCCTGTATTATTCCTCTCCAACTGCTTGCGGAAAAAAATAATTTTGTACCACAAAGAGTGTCTAAATTGCACACAGAAGAAATTTTTTTCGGAAAAAAAAAAAAAAATTGAGTGAGATGCATAAATAATTATGGTGATATTGTGGTCCTGTCACCTACTAAGAAAAATCTATTTCTTATCTACTTGTACAAAGTTTTCTTTGCGAACAGTTACTCCATCCCCGTCTAAAGAAGCCTGAATAGAGAATTATTTATTGGAATGTAAAGGTTTGTCTTGTGAACCTCACTGGATATCATCGCTCTATTACCACTGGTTTTTGTTTGAAGGCAACGAAAAGAGAAAGAAAAGCAACTTTTGTTGTCGGCATTTGAGTGCCCCTCGCTGCATTAACTGAACATATTTCCCCCCCTCAAACTATACTAGAGCCTGTCATGTAGTTATGCACCTACCTCTGCAGGAACCATATTATAACCTATAACATTGGCTATGCTATGGACTGTATGAGGGTTTCGCACCGCCACGTTGAACCGCTTCATGTCTACAACACATATTGGCACAAATGAAAGTGAAAAAATTGACAGAGAAGCAAACAAATACAAACAACTCCACAAGATACAAACAACTCCACAAGATACAAACAACTCCACAAGAGGCCTGGCATATTCTAATACTGCTTCAAAATTTAATTTGACTACCAGATCATTGCCATTCAAATAGCAAGCTCAGCAAAGCAGATTGAGAGCTACGAATAAAAGAGAACGGGTTAAGAAATGATACTACCTTACAAAGGTGGAAAATAAAAGGGGAAAGTACTTAGTCTAATGGGTTTCCCCCCACACTACTAAGGACCTTCTTACACTACTCTTGCAATATGTACTACAATACATTATTCATACACTGAAGTTGACCACACCCACCAGCCACTCACCATCCCACAGAGTGGTAATAAATCCCATCTTTTTATTATTCACGAGCCGTTTTATGATCAGCGCATAGACTGACTCCATGGGTATATACATCTGTACAGCAACACAAACCCACACAATGAACCTTCTTCAATTCTCATGGCATATACAATGAAACACTGACACTGGGCACGATTCTCCGATATTCTTCAATGACTTGGTCCACCTCCGGCAATCCCCTTGCTGCAATGCCCAAATAACTGCCCCTGAATATCACATCAATATTATGTGTCTTATTGGACAACTCTACAATTTGCATCACCATATATATATATATACACACTCAGACTGAATTATTACTCTTGATCCATTAGTCTTCATGTAAATAAATCATCCTATCAGCTACAGCCACATTGTAATAATATTTTAAGGATAGTCACTTGGCAATATACAGGGGCGAGAAGTAAAAATAAGTAATGAGCCATGGCGACTAGCACAGAAAGGTGTGAGCATGTGACGTGCACATGTGTGCACATGATAAGATTACGCTTAATATTTACATGAAAGAAAATGGTCTCTCAAGCAGTCCACTGCTGCCATACTTGCGGTACAACTTAAACAACGTGAAGCCAGCATTTGGATTGGGAACAAAGCCGCACTACACACACACACACACACACACACACACACACACACACACACACACACACACACACACACACACAGAGAAAATGAAACATCTTCTCCTGAATTAAATGCAAATCACTGACCACACCCCTTTTTAGACGTACCTTTAGTGAAACACAAATATGTTGACCACATCCTTTAACCACACCCTCTTAGTGAATACTTACAGCGTACATGGCCGCGGTGAAAAATCTCACTGAAAATAAGAACAACAATTTTAAAACACAACAATTTAATGATCAAATTTATAAATTGACAGGTCCAGTTCCTATTATCTCACACATGCAAGAGAAGCTTCATAACTTGTGAAGCAAAAGCATTCTTTGAAATCACCAAAGTCTAGGTACACAGTTTGGCCACACCCACCACCTACCATACCATAACAACCACGTTACTGCCGTACTTACTGCAGTCAATGCCCTGGAGGCGTATGATGCTGGGGTTGTTCTCCAAGTAGTCCACCATCTCCTCCACAACGCAATAGCTTCTCCCTAGCAGAAATAACAAGTCAAAACTTAAAACCTAACAATCTCATGCTTTTAAATCTATAGATTATCAAGACAACTTGCTGTGCCAAAGTATACCAACTGCCCAGAGTCAGCTCAAGAAACGATCAAGACCAGTATGTCAATATACTGTTATATTTATCTAATCCTATCACCCTAGAAATAAGCCATCACCTGCCTTACCTTCTTCATTAAAAGTGCCAAGGACCAGACTAAAAGTTCCAAGAGAAGGCTCTAAGATAAGAATTTTAAAGTCAATAAAAGCAACCAAGAAACTTGAGCACACAAACCACACCCACATCACAAACTCGGTGACAAAGAGGAAGACCAACTCACCCACGCCGATGTGAAGCATTTCCCTCAAGACTTGCAGAGACAAGTCACATGACAAAGTCTCGTGGTTGGAACAAATCCGAAGAAGATGATTGAAGGTCTCTTTTAAATTAGACAAAATAATATTTCATATTAACTGATATTAATAGCATAAAACTAAATTGGGTTAGCAACTGTAATGGAGTAATAGCTAGTCTGCAAACATTCATACTCGTGTTGGAATAGGTATGGAATGAAGTGAAAACCACGGGCAAGTCCAGACTCTGTTCAGTCATGGTACTCACTGCACAGATTTTTTTCTTTTCTTTTCTTAAATATCAGCAACTACAATATTTCGCTGCCTTTTATGGGAGTACAGTTGTTGTATTAGATCATAATAAAGTGCTACATGGGCTGCATGTCTCTGCAATATGGGAATTTATTTTATCTGCATCCATGATATTAGAAGCAACCTATTCTCTCTCAACAAACACTTCCTCCCATACAGACTAGAAGACTGTCACTGTAGTAGAGGAGGGGGAGGGGGGGATGGGCAAAGGAAAGGAAACCACGATGACTTGATTGTTAAACATCTTCACTTACACATGTCGGCCATTTCATAGAATTAGTTACACATGATAATATTTACAAATTACCAGTGTCAGGTGCTACTTTGATTTCTCCGTCCATGTGTTTAATGAGCGTCTAAGAAACAACACATTAAAAATACACCTAATAACACATGTACGTATATGTGCGCACGCACACACACACACACACACACCTGGGATGTAATCCATTTGGGAGTGTCTTTCACGGCTTTGTCGCTAATGGCTGACAGCAGTAAGTTGTATGTGCCAGTTTGAGCTGTACACACAAACAGTAAAATAAGATCTGGATGTCACGAGGTTAAAAATTATAAGCACCGTCTTTTTTCACTTGCTCAAAAGTACTAAAGCATCATAAAACATACAAATAGAAGTTACCAGTGATGTGGAAACATCGCAAGCCATCAATATGTCCTGAATATATTCTATACACTACATCTCACAGGCACTATCCTACACTTTGATCTTAATTAAGAAAAATTCATAGAGTTTATGTTCCTTCTAATAGACCTCTCATATTAGCTAAAAAGAAGGTCCACCGGATTGAAACTTTCAGAACTAAGCAATGTTATGCCAGGCTAATTATTCATTAAAGATAAGTTATGTTCCACTTAAAAATATTCAAAACTTCTTTACATCAATCCTTACTCTATTTAAACTGGTATATGTTGGGAAGGTTTCATGGTTACAGCAACTCAGAGTAATACCATGACAAGCTCTACAATACACTATACCATACCTTGATAACCTTTACTTCTCATCTCATCAAACAGCTGGAAGGCTCGCTTGTAATTCTTGTGCTGAAATCAAAACACACGCACACACACACACACACACACGAGAATACTGAACAATGAAGTTGTGTCACAGAGCGGCAAACATTGCCACAAGTAAACCACACCCACCTTGACAAGACCCTGTATCATAGCCTCATAAGTCAAGCCATCCTTTTCTTCAAAGTCTTCTGTAAACATCTTTTCCGCCAAACTATTCCAACTGACCAAATACAGCATACATAATGACCCATAATCTCCCTCTTCCTCTTCACAGAAACTCACCAATGCTGCTCCTCAACCTGTCCTTCAGGCTGTTCCTAGAAAGGAATGAAAAAACAAAACAAAAACAAAACAAAACAAAAAACAACAACAACTTTTAATCAACATCACACAATATAGAGAACTAGCAAGTACCCCAACTATAATTTTCCTACAATCTAGTGCAATGAGTTGTGAAATAGTGTTTCTATTAGACAAAATGGTGATACATTCTCATTATATTCCACATTTAAACAATTACTGATAATGTTTCAGTCTGTAAAGAAAACATACAACATAATAATAAATGCTGTCTACAAAAATAAACACCCCCCCCCACGTTGTACTCTCCTTATTTCTAAACCAATGCAGCTAATTAATCGGAGAACACAACATGACATTCAAAGAGCTCTATTGTTTGGTTTACATGTGCCATTAAAGGTGAGGAATACATCTTGTAACTTGACTAGAAAACACGTGGTAGTGTTACAACCAACACTGAGGACATTGTGTGAGCATTCTCTCTCTCTCTACATCATTAATCTGTTCTCAAAGAGAACTACAATGAGCATTCATGGCAGAGCACCCCTGGACCCTCAGGGCTACAATATATTGAAGTAGGCTTTTTGAAGTGTTTACTTCCTAAGACTTGTTTTAGCTTGGCCACACCCTCTCACTAGCTTGGCCTCAAGTTCTTAAACATATCAATGCGTCCAAGAGACCAGAACACTCACCCAACATCTTCATAAGCCAGACTTCATAGTTGATTCATAAAAACAACTTAGTAGACATAATAATTAAAATAATAATACCAATTCCACGAATTGCATCATTGGTCATGACAATACTGAAAATACCATAATATGAAGAAACTTTTTTCAGTCCCAAGGTGCCTTTTACCTCTGGATTTTCTTCAGAATCATCTGTGGTGACATCCTCACACTTATCCTGGCTGCTACTACTGCTGACTTGACTTGAACCCTCTTCACCACCCTTTACCCACCATGAGATGTCGGTAAAAGATCGGGTAGGTGGACTGGAAGGTGTGTCATCAGAAGAATCCACACCAAAATACGCAACTAGAGCTAGTAGGTCATTCTTGGTTTTTAATGGTACACTCTCCCCTGGCAAAACAACACAACAACAACATAACAACAATACAACAAAAACAACAGCAGCATCAAACAACAACAACAACAACAACATATAAATAACAACCAACTTTGTTTTCAATAACAACAACCAAACTTTGTTTTCAGTAAACAAATTAAAAACTAAAACAAACCTTGTTCTTTGAGTTCGTTGTACTTTTTTACAGCATTCTCGACATCTTGGCTAGAAATGAAATCTACATATTGTGAACAATACAGATTACACATCCGCAAAACATCTACACATACAAACATACCAATCTAGGGACTTACATTCCAAAGTATGTTCTGGTTCTTCTAGTGGATCCTGAAAAAAAAAAAGTACGAAAACATAGGGAAACCCTTTAATAATAAATTCAATTTCAGCAAAACAGGAAGGCTACAGCAGTTAGGCCCGCCCATACATGTTTACACAGGAATTTGTAGCGTTCCTTCCAACAATCCTCAAGTACCAGCCAACAAGAGTAGAATATTTTATTGATTGAGCAGGTAAAGTTGAAACGTTGGGTATAATTCTGTTACTAGTTGCATTTGTTGCCTGACGTCAGCCATCGTTGGATAAGATTAGTTCACGCATTGGAGCGAACAACTCTAAAACACTAGCTATAGACTAGGTGATGTATTACGTCCTGAGGGCTGGCATCTCTAGCGATTCATTTGTTACGTCACGTCTAATTATTGTTAACATTTGGTTGTTGCTCAAGTGCTGACAGTCAGAGAAGTAGAGTTCAATGTCAGACTAAAGAGTTGGTCTGCTGTCAGCTCTGACACAACTACATATCCACATAGCAATCTTACAGCAGCCTGTATTAATTAGTACACGCACACTCACACACGTATCTACACATTCCTACCGTATCCAGCTTCTTCAGTTTGAATAACTCTGGCCATTGCTTCAGCACGTGCTCTGCAGCTTGGCGCCCTGCCTCCTGATGCTTCACATAACTCATCTACACATGAACACACACACACATACATACGTGCACACTGATGAGTAAGTACCTTAACTTACACACACACACACACACACACACATACCAACCCAACAGAAATGCAACTACTTTGAACAACTTACTCTTCTCTCTAGTGTGAGAGGATACATGGGATCTCCAGGACCTATGCCATCAAACATCTCATACTCCGTCTAGAACAAACATACACGCATACATACATGCTTATACTGTATGCATACATACATTCAAATATACATATGTATATAAATACATACATACAAACACAGGGTTTTATCCAGTGGGAAGGGAAGCTAGTCTCCCTATCTTCCTATATAGCTTCCCCTTGCCCCTAACGTGTCAACTTATGCATGCTGTGTGCAGTATGCCATTGAAACTGAGTTCCAACTAAAACATTTAGCTCACACCACATTCAGTGGTATCCCCTTCCCTCATAACTTTAGTATGTATATGTAGAAGCTTCCCTTCTCCCCCACACTGACAATTTCTGGATAGATACATGCACATGCTTGCATACATGTACATGTAAATGTAACTACTTCTATGAATATGGTAAACTCACTGGTTCTACTGTTGATGCCAATGCCTTCAATACTGCCGTAGGGTCTTGCCTAGTCGTGATGATGAATCTAACTCAAGCAAGTTGGTGGATTAATGACTTACCTCTTCGGCACCATTGGTATACTCGGTTCTATTAGAAAGAGAGACAGACAATATTTGAATATCCACAAACTAGCAAATACAAAATTATACATTCTACGTCTAGGGAAATAGGGAATAGAAACTGGCAATAGAACAACCTCACCTTACCATACTCACACACGCACTTGTTTGAAAGGATTAATTAGATGCCTCAATACACGTTAGCAACAAGTACACAATTATAGTACACATACTTTCAGCTTCTGATATCAATTTACTTAACAAAATGAGTTGAATTCCTTTTGCCTAGTAACATTATAACTCAGTTGTTCAGGTTGAATCATTAAAATAAAATATACGAGTTATTCATGTTTACATGCCTAAGGTATTTTTATTAATTCTTCTAGCGATTGCAAATTAAAGACACCACATGACTCAATTATTTTGTTTTCAAATGCTAAGACTCTGTCTGGGTGTTAACTTAAAACTCTCTTGAAAGATCGTACTGAACTAAGTGTGGCATCATTTTGCTTGTTGATTATACATCATACCTTTCACTTGATCAACTTGTCCCTGTGTTTCAGACCTATTGTATAAAAAGAATAATTAGACTCTGGCATTGTGAAGCTACACAGTATAGCTCCTACGAAGTATATAGGTAGAGACAAATCGTTTTGACGTTACCGTACCTTCTATTGACCACAATCAGAGCTTGACAAACTTACTGGATACTGATTGCTGTGCAGTAGCATTGCTTCAGCAATGACCATCTCGACCGACGACAGAGAGACAGAATGGACGCCATCTCGAGGAAACACGCGTGTAAGCTTGTTAAGTATACACACACACTACCATTAGTAGTACTTCACGATTCCTCCTAAGCGCTATTTGTATTGACGTTTACGTATTGCGATCTTTACCTACCACCCGTAGATACGACTTTTTTTTGACTGAATGTATGTCTGCTCTCTCCCAGATTATTATTGTATTATGTAAAGCGTTACTCATACACTGTATTGTACAACATTATATTCACACAAATGGTGCTTTTCTGTGTCTCTCAGGCTTGAATTGTCCTAGTCTATGTATTGGAGCTTCTCTCTTTGCAGTGTCTTTCTCAAGATCCTTCTTCTTTGGAAGAGTCATTCTCCACATACTAAATTGATCCTGAAAAACAAAACATCATAATAATCAACAACCCAACAACATCATCATCAAATAGCCAACTCACAGCAACTGTCCCCTTCTGTGTCTTTGAAATCTGAGGGATCAAAGAAAGACAAACACTCGTTAGCTATATTAATTAAACACTGGTTACTGGTCATTTCTTACGTGAATGGAAGCCAAGTAGGACAGCCTGACCAGCTCCACTGCAGTATTAAGGGTATTCCTGGCAGCTGTGATCAGAGCACTAGCACTATCCACCTGATTACCATGACAATAAAACACATACATGGAGGCAACAATATGTGTAGGATTAATCTTTTAGATCAGCTATTGTGAATGTTTGGTTTTGATTCACTCAACTGTATGAACAGGTGACTTAGAATCTGCTCTCACAGCTGAGGTGATCTTGAGCTGGTGGCAGTAGAGTTTCATGCTGTCTGTGTAAGCCAGCAAATCTCTCTTGGATTTGTCCTCGGGGCACTGGAAAGCAACGGATGTGGCGATGGAGCAGATGTACTCACCAGCACGTGCGATGTCCTTGGAGGTAATGACCAAGTCAGCCATACTCTTTATTCGACCGATACTCCTACAAGAGAGAGAGAGAGATATATTGAAGGACCACAACTAGAAGTGTTGATTTAGAAGTAGTATTGGACATTTTTAAACAAACCAACTGTTACAGGCTATAATTTTTCACATCTTATACTGATTATTAATTTTATATATATTTTAAAAAATCAGTCTGGGTAAAAATTTTTTAGAGGGGAACTAAATATTAGGGGAAAGGGAGGGGGGAGAGAAACTGAAGAGTAACTGAGTGTAGGGGGAGAGGGTGGGAATCCCAGGATTCCCATAGTCGCATGAAACCTGTATTATTATTAATATTATTGTTGTTGTTGTTGTGTTGTTGTGTATTATTATTATTATTGTTATTATTATTATTATTATTATTATTATTACTTCTACCACACTATCCACTATTATTATTATTGCTGCTCACATATTGCTGAAGTATTACACGCATAATTATATACCTGGTGAAGTCAGACATGTCCATGACCATCATGCACATCTCTTTAGCCAGCACCACCATGTCATTCTCCACGTCCCACTGCTGTACCTGACTTTCAAACCTGCACATGTAACACGACTAGCAATAATACACATCTGACACTTTCTAACACATCTGAACCAATCAGACACACACGACACTTTCTGACACATTGGAACAAAAGAACTGAACAAATTCATTTCATCTCACTCCACAAGTTACGTCCAGCTGTGTTAAGTTAAGGGTGAGCATTTAACTTACGCTTCATGTTGTGCGGAGAGTCCTTCAGTGGCTTTTGCCAACTGAGTCCTCTGGTCAGGAGATAAACTGGCCATTGCATTCTGTATACAAGGAGGCAGCTATGGTGATTCAATGGGTATCAAATACATTCAGATCACACAGTAGGCTGTAGCATCCCAAACATTATTTTAGGCCTGAGGGACCCTAAATACAGTAGTCACAACTGCTGCACAGCGCCCAACTAATTAGAACATAGCAACTGTTCTTAACAACACAATCGATAGTGAAGTGCATTGCCTGATGAGTTTAGACCATAGCTTCTCTTTCCTAACAAGGCAATAGGAGGAACACAAGGTATCCCTGCCTACGGTAGGGACACTAAGTTAATAGTGTCGCTCTCTGAAGGACATACGAATTAGTTCCAATACTAAACTACATACCAGCTAAGTTCTCTGTCCCAATACTAAACTACATACCAGCTAAGTTCTCTGTCCCAATACTAAACTACATACCAGCTAAGTTCTCTGTCCCAATACTAAACTACACCAGCTAAGTTCTCTGTCCCAATACTAAACTACATACCAGCTAAGTTCTCTGTCCCAATACTAAACTACATACCAGCTAAGTTCTCTGTCCCAATACTAAACTACATACCAGCTAAGTTCTCTGTCCCAATACTAAACTACACCAGCTAAGTTCTCTGTCCCAATACTAAACTACACCAGCTAAGTTCTCTGTCCCAATACTAAACTACATACCAGCTAAGTTCTCTGTCCCAATACTAAACTACACCAGCTAAGTTCTCTGTCCCAATACTAAACTACACCAGCTAAGTTCTCTGTCCCAATACTAAACTACATACCAGCTAAGTTCTCTGTCCCAATACTAAACTACATACCAGCTAAGTTCTCTGTCCCAATACTAAACTACACCAGCTAAGTTCTCTGTCCCAATACTAAACTACATACCAGCTAAGTTCTCTGTCCAATACTAAACTACTACAAAGTTCTCTGTCCCAATACTAAACTACATACCAGCTATTCTCTGTCCCAATACTAACTCAACCACTAAGTTCTCTGTCCCAATACTAAACTACATACCATCTAATTCTCTGTCCCAATACTAACTACAACCAGCTAAGTTCTCTGTCCAATACAAACTAACTAAGCTAATCTCTGTCCCATACTAAACTACATACCAGCTAAGTTCTCTGTCCCAATACTACACTCCCAGCTAAGTTCTCTGTCCCAATACTAAACTACACCAGCTAAGTTCTCTGTCCCAATACTAAACTACATACCAGCTAAGTTCTCTGTCCCAATACTAAACTACATACCAGCTAAGTTCTCTGTCCCAATACTAAACTACATACCAGCTAAGTTCTCTGTCCCAATACTAAACTACACCAGCTAAGTTCTCTGTCCCAATACTAAACTACATACCAGCTAAGTTCTCTGTCCCAATACTAAACTACATACCAGCTAAGTTCTCTGTCCCAATACTAAACTACATACCAGCTAAGTTCTCTGTCCCAATACTAAACTACATACCAGCTAAGTTCTCTGTCCCAATACTAAACTACACCAGCTAAGTTCTCTGTCCCAATACTAAACTACACCAGCTAAGTTCTCTGTCCCAATACTAAACTACATACCAGCTAAGTTCTCTGTCCCAATACTAAACTACACCAGCTATGTTGTAATGCAAGATAGACCCTTTACTCACTTGTTAGAACTTAGAGTACGGACAACTCACTGCCGCTGTACACTATCTGATATCCGACTAGCTAAGGCCTAGTCCACAAATGACATATATACCTGAAGAGAGCCTCTTGAGTCAAAGACATCACTATGACAAGGGGTTCTCTGGAACTTCCTAGGAGTGACTGGCTCCGGAGTTCCTAAATTAGACAAATAAATAAATTCATAAGGCATGTTCATGTCATCTGTTGCTTCCACATGTTCCCCCACCTGGTAATGACATCTGAGAGATAGACAGAGACAGCAGTGGGTTGAGTGTGTCCACCATGTCTGTCACTCCGCTCTCCTCCTGCTCCTCAGAAGACATTCCTGACAAGACTTCTTCACGCAACTTCCGAATTGCATCTACCACCTGCACAAATATTATCAAATAACGATACACCCATCTGTTGCTCAAACAAGGAAACTCCGCCTACATTTTCCATAGCGTAGGTTAGCAGCCCATAGTTGGAAGTTCTGTCAGATGTGTCAGACAGCATCTTGTCGACATGCTCCTTAAAAGCCACAACTTGTAGGAAAATATTAAAAATAATAATAATTTTTTTCCCCATTATTTATTTGTAGTATATACCATTGTTATCCAGGTCATCCATGCAATTTTTTATCTTCTTCTTGTGTTTGGCAGTATAACGAACAGGGTTTCCCCTCATTTCAACTCTGACCATGTGAGACAGCCTGCCACACCTCTCTTTGATGAGATGAGCTGATCTCTGAAATCCAGTCTCCTCATTTGCCGACATGGACTGAAGTAAGGTCACACCGTCCCCACAGACGTGAGCCTCTGTACAAATTCAATTTGTACATACCATTCGGAGTAAATACCAGCAGATTAGGGTTTTAACACACTTCATAATTCATATATTTTGGAGGGGAAACATTAGAGGCAGAAATGACAACAGATAGTAGGAACAACTTGTGGGATTGGCGTTGGTTTTGTTATTACCCGTTATTGTCAGGAAGTCAATGAAAGGGGTCATGTGATCCACAGAGTTCATGAGTTGTGTAACCTTCTCCCTCCAAGACTCCTCAAAGATGGCCATGTTCTTCTGCAGTGTGATGCTCTTCGGCTGAGCCACTAGAGTCTGAGCTGCTCTAATGGCCTGAGGATGTTATTGAAATTTTTTTTAAACATTTTAGCAAGACTATTTCATCTTTGATTATCAAGCTGCATACCTGAGTGGTTAGCCCTGATATTTGGTTGGAAAGATTCTTCACTTTGTTGATATTTTTAATGCTGTCAGAGAGCAAACAAGACAAAACTCCAGCCTAAAAAAAAATGCAATTTAATAAAACAATCAAAGATTAAAAATTCTAAATAATAGAATAGTAGCATTGAATAAGTGAGAGCAAGAAGCTATGATGCAATACCTGAAGTATTTTGGCCGAGTGCTCTTCCAAGGTGTCCACACAGTGCTCTACTTGGCCACGCCTCCCTTTATGAGCTACTCCCACCAGGCTCTTCAGTGGTGCCCACAGAGAGATGAATGCATCAGAGACATGGTCAACACACACTCCATGAAGCTGCATAGCCAAGGTTAAGGAATGGTTAAAAAAAGAAGAAAAACAAACAAAAACAACAACAACAACAACAACAACAACAACAACAACAACAAACAAAACAATGCAGTTGTGCATACCTCTTTCTGCAATGCCTTAAGATGGCGCTTGTTAGACAATGCCAGTTTCTTTGCCTCTTGCTGCATCTGATGGCTCACGCCCCCTTCCAACCCTTCATCTTCCAGAACATCCATAAGGTCTTGCAGCTCTGATTTGAGAGTGCTTGCCTTGGTGAGGATGCTCCTCTGGCGGTAGTCACGTGTGCTGCCTGAGTTAGCTAGGTCTGCTGCTCTTCTGAGCACTTCTTCCAGATCCTTCTGCAGAGACACTGCTCCTAACTTAGATGGCTTGAGATCAACAATTTCATCCAGCCTAGCCTACATAATAATAATAATAATAATAATAATAATAATAATAATAATAATAATAATGACGTATCCATGCAAGTATAGCAAAACGAAATGTGTAGATTTTCAAGGAGCTGACCAAAAAGATGGTCAGATCTAACATCAAAGAAGTGGGGGAGGGTGTGTGTGAGAGAGAGGGAGAGAGATTGCTGCACTTTTCCCACATTTCACTATTTCTGATGTTATGTTAAGTTTTGGCAAGAATAACTTCAGTTACATGTGGTTGGACGCTATCTCACAAATATCGAATTTTATGGATTGCTTAAAGTAAAGGTTGCAAAAGACTAAAGAACTGATACCTCCATCTTCCTGAAGGTTGCAGCCAGTTCTTGCCCTCCAGCATCATCGCTCTCAACACTGGTCTTGCTGAGGTCTTCACCACTGGTGATCAGAGACAAAGTCTTCAAAGACTTGAGCATGCCATTCAATACCGCCTCTCTGTTCTCCTCCGCAGCCTTCTCAGACGGGCACTGGAGGAAGACCTAGGCAAGGGATGGGAATAAATGGCTGAGAGGTAGGGAGACTGAATATGTACCTTTGAAGCACTGGCAAGCATCCTGGTAGATCTCTGCAAGTCAGCCTGTACTGAAGTTAATAGTTGTAGGCAAGCCTTGGTATCAACACTCTACAATGTACAGTTCAAGTGAATTGCTAATAGAACAATCAATTGCTTTTATTACTCCCCTCCCCCACCAGGTTGAGCATGACATAGCGTCATTAAACATCAAATTTGTAAGAAAGAATTAATAAAATTTAATCCATGTCATGGCGTATGTTCGGTGTAGGTTATAATGTAGTGTGTATCTTACGTACGTCCTGACAGACAGTGGCTATCTGAGTGACCGTGTCAATGTCAGACATGCATTCCTGCATCAGTTCACCTACTTCCTCTTCCTTTTTAGTCCTACACAGTGACCTCAGCTTCTCCTCAATCTACATCATATTACATATGTGGAAAATAATGTTTATGCACAACACATGAACATACATTCCACAATAAATCTCAAATCCTCATGAAAAGGGTCATCGCCTCATTTTGGGAGCATTCTGATTGTTGCTGTACCATCTTCAAGCACAAATTGATTAGCCTGGCTACATTTGCCACTAATGATCTAATTCACAACTCTCTTAAAAGTGAATATTTTAAATATTTTTTTTCATTTTTTCATTTTTTATTTTTCTCTCTCTTTCTCTCTCTCTCTCTCTCTCTCTTTTTTTGTTGGCTAGATGAAAGAAAAACCCCAGGCTTTAAACTCAAAAGATGGCCAAGTGGCATGCAATCATAGTGACTCACATTTGTGTGTTAATAACTTAATAACCACACCCCTCATAGTAAATATGAGACACTCACTCGGCTGGATATGCTGAGGATCCTGTCCACATCGATCATGTCCACTATTACCAAGAGTCTGGTGATGGCCAGGAGGAGTTCCCTTGCAGCGGCCACCATAGCCGCCCGCTTCTCTGGCACCATAGTGTCCAGCACAAACTCCACAGCAGCACAGTGAACTGCCTCACCTTTGCTACGGACATCTTCACATGCCACTGTCATGTCAGTCTAACAGAAACACACTGGTCAATTTTATTTACTTATTTATTCATTATTTATTTATTGTTTATTTTTCTTAGAAGGAACTTGTATAGAGTGGAAATAAAATGGAAATTGCTATATATACTTAAAAACAACCTCTTGTGAACTGCCATTATTTTGTAGTAAACAAATTGACTCAGTTGTTTGCAATCAGTTAAAAGGGGTGGGGCTGCAAACCTGGATGGAAATTGCTATATATACTTAAAAACAACCTCTTGTGAACTGCCATTATTTTGTAGTAAACAAATTGACTCAGTTGTTTGCAATCAGTTAAAAGGGGTGGGGCTGCAAACCTGGATGGAAATTGCTATATATACTTAAAAACAACCTCTTGTGAACTGCCATTATTTTGTAGTAAACAAATTGACTCAGTTGTTTGCAATCAGTAAAAGGGGCGGGGCTGCAAACCTGGAACTCTGGATTTTCCTCAGATATGTCCTCAGCCACAGCTAAAAAGTTCATGACGGCCTTGTCCACTAACTGCACCAGCTTCTGGGGACGTCCCAACCAGCGCCCAGAGGCTCCAAGGTGCCTCAAAGCCTCGTTGTCACCAACCCTTACCTTCTCTTCCAGTTTGTACTCTGTCAATGTGGTTACCTAAACAAACAAATTAGATTTAAAAAAAAAGAAAAAGAAAAAAAAAAGACAGAACAAAAAAATAATGGTTGCCTTTTTCTCAGCAGTGCCAGTACGCAACTCGTTACGGAGCGCGTGCAGTCTTTCTTACCTGTGTAATGAGCGGCATCATGATTTTTTCCACGGATTTGTAACGAAGCTGGCGGTTCTCTTTCTTCAATTCCCTCAGCTTATCCCATACTGACACTTCCAGAGACCCAGGTCGAGAGGGAGGTGCTTCTCCGTTCTTGTCAGCTAAGGAATCAATAGTTGCAGCCATTCTTTACTACACCCTGGGGTCTACTTTATCGCGCAAAGCCCACAAGTTCTAACTAATTTTATTCATGACTTCAACTAATAAATATTAATGAGAGTCCAGTAACACTAATGAAAGAACAAAATTGTAAGTTGTGCTTTTATCTATTTCTTTTTGTCTTCTACAGTCTGCTGTTCTCCCATTGTTTGTAAATTTCCCTCAGTGGGTTTCACAGCTGGCTTCTTCCTTGTAGTAGTACCAGCCATAATGCCACCCACAACCAGAGCCACAACTGTGCCACCTTGAGCCACAACTCGAAGACGCATTGCCAACTGCGACCGCTCCTGGTTCCCTCGCTTAAACTGGACAAGACCGTAAGAGAGTGCAAATACAGTTGCCAAGCAACCTAAATACAACATACACATTTTAGTGCTGTGCAACAATACAATTGATAATAGTGAGCAACAACAGGTTTGAAATTCTTGCCACTATGAAGTCAGTAAGTAGCAAGGACAGAGCTATAATTTCCATTCTTCCGATATTCAAATGGAGTAGAATCATTGAGACCACTAACATTTACATGAAAGGTAATTGGTTCTTCAAATGTGAGGTTACCATAACACAGTAAACAAAATGGCAGAGAATTTTTTTATTTACACTGCTGTCATTGTTGATAAGAAAGACCCATCTCAATTTGAAACTAGAAACAATTATTTTGGGGCTGGGAGTACTAAATGTAGGAACACAGACCATATCTTTCCAGCAGTTCAGATGACTTATTATATAATACATAGCTCCAAGAAACATGCTACACCTTAACACCCTCTCTTCCTGCACTTGTCAATTATATTGCAACTAACTTAGCTCATGGCCTACATGTTGATTGAACAGCTTAAACTGCTTCTAACTGCACACAGTGAATCATCAAAAGGAACTACTAAACTTTGCAGCTACACCTTACCAATCGGAACAAACGGATTTTCTTTAAATTTAGTAAAAAATCTATTTCTTTTCTGTGGGAGATCTAGAAATGACAAATCGTCGTCCTCGACGGCACTCAATTCTTCTCTTGTGGGCTTCTCCACAGTTGAAGAGTTCGCTACCTGACTTGAAGCCTTACCCATTATTCCACAAAGGCTTAGTCCGAGTACTGTATCCTTTCTATACGCACATCAAAGCTTGCAAGATAGTTCTAATTAATCGTGTGTAGAACAGCCAGAACAGCTAGGCAGTCAGGGCGGAGTCTTCTTACATCATAATAAATCTGTTTTGTTTAATAAATTGTTGCAAGGACTACCCTGTACCTTTTATTGTACGCACTATATTAGCGCAAACTTTTTAAATCTACTCAAAAATAATACGCTGTGTAGATAGAAAACGCGAAAGCATCTATGGTTAATCGCTCACTACTTGTACTTGGCCAGCGAATAATTTTTCTACAATCATTTCACAAAACAAAAATTTACCGCGTGAACCTCTTCTTGGTTAGTTTTTAACCCCTGATTCCGTTGAACTGACAAAAACTGCAGTTTTCCATTAGAATCACTGAGCATTATAGTCAGAAGTACTGCAGGTGGACTGTTCCTGATATCATTGAGCCATTGTATTGCTTCAAGGTTCACCAAGTACTCAACAGTTCCCGAGCATCCAAAGTCATATGCAGGACATTTCCACTGCACCTTCTTGTAAAGTTTTCCAGTTTCACTGAACACTAACCAATAGTTGTGTTCTGAATTATCTGGTGACGGTTGCTTCCAAGATCTTAAGATGCTAAGTTGCTTCCCAATATATACCACACTTATTAGTGTATCATTCCAAGATACTTCAACTAATTCGTCGTCAGTAATACATGGCTTGCCATATATTTTTGTAAACATAGTTTGAATTTTTTGAGCTGAATCTCCAAATGTTATAATTTCATCTTGTGCAGGAAAATGATATTTGCAGGTCAAACAGACTGTAGAGATTTTAACAGTTGGATCAGTTAATAGTTCCTCTTGAGGTAATTGTGTTTGAAGATCTATTGATGTAGCATAACCACCATTGAAAAGCAACACTGAGTGTTCCTTACACACCCCAAATTCAGTGTGACCTTTACGAGTACTAATCACTTTAGAAAGTCTAAAGGATGTATTTTTTAGCATTGGTATAACATGAGTATGGTTTTTAAGTAGCTTTTTGCATATTGCTGCAGAAAAATTAAGTAGTTGTGGCTTGTGGTGCATGTCACCCAAACTTACTACCTTCATGTCGAAATCGTTTTCGTTTTCTTTTGTTTCAGTACAACAGTCATCCCTGGGGTCCTCTGATTTCACACACATCACACACAGTGAACATTCCTCACAACACTCTACCATTAATCTGCTTCCAATGGCAGATCTTCCTCTGGCTTTAAAGCAATCTTCATCAAAGAAATTGAAGGAGTGCACCAGGCTATCTTCAACAATACTGCAACATGAACCCATTTTGGTTGAATAATCTAACCAGTAAGCACAATTGTTCTTAGAAAAATGAGCCCAACCTATACCGTGTGGGATATCTGCTGATCTTTTGTACAGAGTCTGTGCGTAAACCACTTTTCCAACTGTGAAAAGCCTATCAATGCACAGTCCAGATGTGTCAGTCCTCACCACCACGTTCTGCTGGGACATCACATAGCATTTTGATGCACAATAAGCAGGATAGCACTCAGGTAAAATACACGAATATTCCACTGACTGAAGCTGGACCAAGTATCTTTTCATTTCTAAAAAAATGTCACTTGTGCGACAATTATGAAGAGAGAGATCACTAAGGCTACTGAGTGAAAGGTTTAGTTCTGATAGCTGTTTGAACCAATACACATTGAGCTCCAAAATGACTTCTTTCCATCCTTTGCTTACCCTCAGACATTTGAGTACTTCTTTCAGAGGGAGAAAGGACAACACCATACAGAGTATCTCTGGTGGCAAGACTGTCACAAAGTCTACTGAAGACATCTTGTTACCCATTCTGATGAACTGCAGTAGTCAAGTCTGGCTTGCTGGAAAGGTTTGTTGTGTTTAAAGTTACCGTATAGGTGTTCAAATGATGCCATACATACCAATATCAACAGACCAGCACTAAGCATGGCTCAGCTCTATGAAGTGGCACTATGTCAAACATTGACAGTAACATCTGAGACACTTGTCTTGTTGCAACATATCAGCTACAAAGGAATTCTCAATAGAAGACTTACTAGTTCTCTTTTGTCATCTGTTGAATAATCTCACAAGCTATGATGGCCTGCAAAAACAGTTTGAATAGTTCAGATATATCGTTTAGTGCTATATAATACATGACAACACTACTGTGTGGTGTGCATGCATGTGTGCTTGTGCACAAGTGTTGGTTCTAGGAAGTGATGAAGGAATGTGGTTTGGAAAGATTTGTAGATCAGTGAAGGATAGATGATGATGTTGGAAGCGGAATGGATGACTGGAGTAATAGGAAGTGAAGGCAGCATAGACAGAATGGATGGTCAAGTGACTGATATAGCAGATTTACCTTGAGTAGATAATAGAAAAAGGCAACGTATAGCCAATGGATGTGTATGATTATGGTTTCACCTAGAGTAATGATATGGCAGATTCACCTTATGGCAGTAGGAAGTGAAAAGGGCAGCATGAACTTGAGCTGCAAAGATATAGTTTGTGAGGCATTAAAAGTGAAAAGAAAGTGAAGCCATTGGAAGGTTAGTGTTGGGCACACCATAAGTTGTTTTAGAATGAAAGGTTGTTAAAACAGAAAACTGAAAGCAGGCAATACATTGACTTTCTGGAATAGTTTCCTCAACTAAGACCAATGTGCAGAACATTAGTTTAATTTGGAATTGTGAGTTTATAGCTGGCATGAACAAAATTCATTGTCCATTAGACTAACCACAAGGTAAGTCTTGTGTAGGTAGCTATGTTTAGTTGTATGAAAGATTGTGCGTTACAACTACTCTTTATCACAAAGAAAATGTTTAAATAACTTGACTTGCTTTTTTGTTGCTTTTTTTAATTTTATTCAAACTATTACGGGAAGTGATTACTATGGCATTGAATCCCCTTTACCATATATGAAATTTAAAAGGTCGACTTTTTTTAGTAGCTTGAGTGTTTGAGTGTTAGAAGTTAAAATCAATCGTTTAATAATAGTGTAGTTTTAGGCTCGCTCACCATTTTGTGCTCAAGCACCACTAGTATAAAGTGCAGAACATTAGTTTCATTCAGAATTGTGGGTTTATAGCTGGCATGAACAAAGAAAGGTTTTCTTCCTTGTACTAAGAATCAAGAATTGGGCCTAATTGAAATTTGGTCTGAGAAGCAGCCAAATACATAGTATTAACAATTCAGAACTGCATAGTTTTTTTTTTTGAGAACTGAATACGATGAAGCCTGTAAGTAAAACTTGATAAAAATTAGATGAAATATCCAATTAACTATAACACCCTGCATCTATTAAAATGAAACTATGAGTTAAGGAGTCATGGTTATTTTGCAATATGGCTCCATTAATGGATAAAGAGGGAGCTTCTTCTTGAAGTCTGCTATATCTTGTATCAAGATGGGCTACAGATAGACAAAAAATATTAATTTATATCAATTCACATGCTATGGTCAACACTTACTTTCATTTCCTGCCCATCTAGTTCATCTTCTACTTCCAGTTTTTCTTCACTAGCTTGGACTTCATCTGCTTGACCCTCTGCTTGAGGTTGACTAGTTGGTACTACATGGATGCTAACTTTACGCCTCTGAGGTGCCCCTGGCAGTATGTATTCCTATAAATTGCAATACCAATTATAATGTGTCTGCTCAAAAAGCAAACTAAAAATGGCGCACGAATAGAAGAGACTACATTTTTTTGAGCAAGAAAGAATCCAGGTTAGTCTTAAGACAATTAAAACATGGTGTCCTTATGTTCCAGTTACAGAGAGGACTCAGAAATATACTGCAAGCACAATCATGTTATATTTCTCACTTTGTAAAATGTAACCAAATCATCCTTGGACAGAGACTCCAGATATGCCGCTTCCACATTATCTATATTATATCAAACTCTTTAAGGTACATCCAATTGTAAAATCATTATCTTCTTTCTTACCTCTGTCAAAATGATATAACAATGAATGTACTTCAATTTTATATTTAGAGAATTCTTCTTGCAAGGACTTTGGCTTCTCCAATCGCCTCACTGCCAATGCTTTCCTGTTCCTTTCAAATTCTTCATCAGACAGGGATTCAAAGTATTTCTATAATTGGAAATAGCCATTTCATAAAACCTAACATCAAATCAAGCTTACATTACATTTGAGGGGTTGAGCATAGCTAAATATCTAATCCAGAGGCATGCAATTAGGAAAAATATGTGTAGTTAAAAAAGAAAACTAAACTATTTTTACTTACTAGCTTTTCCAGGAGAAAATTTTCAATTCTTTTTTCCACAAAACTGGAAGACTTTGAAGACTGAATGAGTACACGGAATCCTATTACCCCGTGTAGAAGTACAGCTCCACAAGTTACGATGTAACCTATGCATAATAAGCGAATCAAAATGGATTGGTATATGAATATGGCCTGATACTCTCTTTCAGTAATGCAATAACAAGGCTTACCAAGTTGTTCCTGAGTTCGAAGAGTGTTAAAGCAAGGATCTTCCAGAATTTGATCCAACAACTCAGTCAGCATTTTTATTCTTATAGTTGCAAGGCCAATCTAGACATTGAGTGTGGCAAGTAGTACCGTTCAAGAGATAGACATATATTGTGCATGAGTCAGCATACAATATGGGAAGATATTACATGACTATGTGCCAGTACCTTCACAGGCCAAAGGCGAGTGAAAATACAAGCATGACAGTAAAATGTCATCATGTTATAATGCATGTGATATTTTCGATGTTTTCAGCTTTCTTAAAAAAGTCAATATAGATACACCTAGGGTATTATCCACATCACCTGAGCATTCAATATTTTCCTATTTTTAATGTTTTATAATGAATGGTCCAATAGGCCAGTGTGTAGTTCTGGACCATTGAATTTTTAGAAGTATGGCAGAGTCATCTCTGACCAATGAAGCTTTTTTTTGTGGTTGTAACAGAGAAATAGTGAAGAATACTTATCTTCTCTAGCAAGAATCTTGGATAGGCATGCACATGATTCAGGAAAAGAGTGCTACATTTCGACTGGACACAAGAGTTTCTTTTCTTCTATTATCCATTCAACCCTGACCCCCCCCCCCCCCCCCCCCCCGCCCCCAACATGGACACGTCTTGTTAAAATGCATTCGGACCAACCTAATAAGTTGTGTGAGTTTGTATTATTTAAGCATCATGGAGATTGTACTTGTTAATGTTTCAAGACATCTAGTACTCAATATATAGTAATACAAAGGCAGGAAGTCATAATAATATAATCGGAAAAGAAAGAGAGAGGGTGGAGGGGCTAAACAGCCGATACAAATATTTCAAACATACTTGTATGTAGAATAGCACACAACAGGAACTATGCACTGCATTCTCTGTGGTGTACAAGTAGGTGGAGTCAGTCGGTAGGACCACCTGTGTAAAACGTTTTGTGGGGGAGAGGAGTGGCTGTGAGCCTAAATTAGACTTTATTACCTCCTCCACAATCCCCACCAAATCCAGAGAACTCTGCAACAACAAGGAAATAGAACATAGTGAGTGAAGTAGTGACTCTAGAGAGTGCAAGTGCAGATTATAACACTGTACTGCTTCTTACATATACAAATATATAGCTCTTTTTGTTTTCTTTAAGAACCACAAGTAACATTATTTAGTGGCAAAGGAGCAAAGACAAAATAGACTCTAACAGTGGAAATTATCTAGTAATATGTTTGCTCAGTGTGAACCACTTGCTCATTCAACTCACATGTTCTTATTTTTTGTCACCCTTAAGGTGAAGCTGAGAGATAACTGAAAACTGGTGAGCTTGCAGTGTGCAAATATCACTTTTCTCTATTGGCAAGCTAACCTATCATTCTCAGCAACACTTGTTTCATCCTATGGTGGTAGGGTTATCACACTTTCGTCACTTTGATTCTAACAACAATGGCAATTCCACCCACCTATCGATCTATATACCAATACTTCTTACTGACCTGCTGAGAGAGATTACCAATGAGAAGAGCCTCAAGATGAATCCGGGAGAAAAATGCATCAATAAATTTTTGTAAACTTTCACATGTTACACCTACAAACACATTGATAAGAACATAACTGATGCATACACTGCAAGACACTTGGGATACATGTTGTTATCTTGTTTAGCTACTTTGAATGTGGTTGTTACACTTTTGTATGTAAATTTTACCCCTAATTTGAATGGTGTAAGGCCATCCAACTGCTGGAGTTACTTCAACTTCTTAAAGGGTAACTGCGGTGAAAAAAATTATCCCCCACAAATATCATGAAGTACATTATATCGTGTATAAACATGGCTTAAAACCATTTTTCCATTTAATTAGCTGTTTGGGAAAGGGTCTAGTTATGCTGGACTCTACGGGTCACCGGAGTTGCACAGGTTATGATCCATACATTTGGGTAACTGTTCTCCATTGGTTTTTTTCAGTGTATTATATACCACTTGACCTTTACCTTCTAATGCAGCAGCCATTTCTGGGATTGTCCAGTGGTGACTAGCCAGAACTGCATCAAACCAGTGCATGGCATTGTGATATGGCTGTTCTGCAGAAAAGTCCTTGAAATCCCGACTTTTTATTTCCTTGAAGATCTCAAACTTTTTGGGATCTACTACAATAGTTGTCATTTGACTCATGATTTTTGACAGGAAAATATCCTGCTTATGATTGTACCCTTGAATTACCAACTATAATCACACACATCACACAACATAATTTCTTGATTAATACGACAATTGTGCAAGTACATAAACTTAGAAGCTACTGCTTTCAAGTGATAAAATAAGAAAGAAATGTAATGAGTTTGGCCAAACATAAAATACAAAACACAAAAAAGAAGATTTTGACCTGTTTTCCCATTCCATCATCATGCTCACTAATATTGATTAGTGCTCTTTACAATTAGAATTCTACGAATTTGAGCATAATACATCAGTGAATGCTTGTGTCTATCCCAAGAACACACTAAAATTGCTATTGAGAAAAAAACTAAGCACTGATGCCAGTGATCCACATCATTTATGTTATATCTAACACACTGTACTATTCCAAAAGCTAAGCAGTTAATACAACATGCAGTATATGTGATTAATAAAAAATGAAAGAACAGAAAAAATTGACCATGAAGAAAAAAAAAGAAAAAGAAGAAGCAAAATTGTAAGCACAAAAATTTGCATTAGATAGTCTTCAAGAAGAGAATAAACATCAGGTATAATTAGGTTTAAATTAGACATTATTTCACTACAATAAGTGCTTCAATACTTACCATGAGTCCGTATCCATTATAATTAAAGTAGTACTGTAATCCAGCCAAATCAGCATCATAAGCAAACTCTTTCAGAGCATCTTCTACTAAATCTGTGAAAAGATGGAGTTGGGGCCAACAAGAAGCATCTTGATATACCATAGGTCTGCAAGCAAAGAAACATAGACCAATAAGCACCACAATTAATTGACACAATCTATATTACGTTCTGAAGATAAAGCAAAGGTTTGCTTTGGGACACAGGAAAGTGTCATCTTTCTTGTACCACACTCTAGTCATGGGAGTATCCTGGAAGAGAGAGAAATATATTAAAGTTAAAAAATAGAAAGAAATATATCAGCATGTTCTGAAATGTGGTAACTAACCAATCTGTGATTAACTTCCTCTGAATAGCAATGATATTCACTGAACTCTTCATTAGCTTTTATATATACAAGTGTTATAAACTTGTATATTTATCTGTAATTAATGTCTTTCTATTCACTCACTTCATTGATATATATAATATCTATATAATAATACACTTTCGTGTCACTAACGATGACGATGGTGACCGACGGGTGTGTATTCATGAATAATTCATGAGCTTAAATAGTTTGGTAAAGCATCGTCATTACATGAATGGGTAGAGTTGTCACATTCAGTGTTGTCAATTAATTGTAGCTAAAAAGCGGGTATAATCGACAAGTAAAGGCGTCAGCTTCAAAAAGGAAGGCGACAGTATGAAAAATGAAGGCAAACGTTTTGCAAAGCTTAAGTTCACAATCATGATAGTAGGACAGAGGGATTCAGAAGCAGGAGAGGTACACAAAGGAAAAGGGACTCCATGACTCAAGAAGAAAGAGCTGAATAAAGGAAAGGTGGAGGATAAGTAAAACTGAGATAGTTAAAAAAATAAAAAAATAAAACAAATAGAAAGGATAGCTGGAGAGGGAAACTTATGTAACCTTAACCAGCAGTAGAGAATGATAACTGAGCAAGATAATTTATGCTGCTGCATTCTTACTTTGCAATATGTCAAGCGCCATGTGTGGCAGGGTATTTGCTATCTATCTATCTATCTATATATATATATAATATAGTACTTATTACATGAGTCAGAGTGTGATATGGCGAAATATTTCATGAGCAGGCGAATTTATTTTCATGAGCCAGAGGCGAGTGAAAATAAAGCCTGAGAGTGAAATATCTTGCCATATCACTCTGACAAGTTTAATAAGTGGTTTATTCCACACTAGATATCTTTACTACTGTAGTTAGTACTATAGGAAGGGTAACTCACAGGAAAGTTGGTTTTGTAGGGGCTACCCACACCCCCAGCCTGGCAGCTGCTCTAACCCTGTTGAGCAGGGTACACCAGAGGAAGGTAGCTGTAAAAATCAGAAAATTGAAAAGTTTGGCCCCAGTTGCTATAACTACAAGGGTAATAAGCTTGCAGCAGTACAGCGTGAAATAACAAGTGAAATAACTTGGTGGGCATGTACCTAAAGATATCATTGCAAAGATATCTAGGGTGGAATATATATATATATAACATTAATTAAATTATGCATCATAATTATATTAAAACTTCAGTTTAACAATTCATTTAGTCCATCCTTTCCAAATTACCACAAAACTTTGTATTTCACCTTGATCAGAACAGGTAAGTTATGGGGCTTCCTGTCTCCATTTGTTTCATCTTTGGGAACAAGGCTAAAGTCTGTAGGAATAAACTTATTGGGCTCAGGTAGATGAAGCTCAGGTATTGGCTGGGCCGAGCTCCATGCTTGGATGATGTCTGGATCTACTTTACGAGCATTGTAGTGTGAACCATACCAAGGCTCCACAAGCTCAGTCTTGTCCTTGAATTTTGTACTTATCACATACACTCTGACATTCTGTGGTGTTATCTGGTCCATGACCTGCTGGATGAGGTCTGGCCTGTATGTGGTCAGGACACCGCCATAGAGGACATCTTTGGGAGAGTAATACTGTGCAGTAATATAGCAAAGACATAAAGAAATGAATCATTTCAGCAAGTGAAGGAAAGATATAAATGTTATCATTTTACTAATTACAGAGTTCAAACATCTGAATTCAATAATGAGACAATTATTAAAATAATTAAACAGTTTCTAGCTTTTTCTCACTGCTTTGCCCATTTAAAAGTTCAAAGAAATTTGTTTCATTTAAATGAGTTTCTATTTCTTCAGCAATGGGAACCACTTGCCAAATAAAATCTGAAAAATACATACATTTAAATCATATGTAAGGTTTTGGGTGCAATAGATAGGTCGTTCCTCTTCTTGAAACCGGAAGTTCATTTTTGACAAATTCTGCACACAGTCAAAACAATAAAATATTCAGCTGGAGAATAATTGGTGTTATCTTACAGAACACTGTTCAAAAATCCACTCTTGAGGTCCTGCTGCTTTAAGCATGACTAAATATTGAAATAGAGCTGTTGTTATGTCTTCCACATGTTCTAAATTGGTGAAAAAATTTACTACTATTCTAAACTGAAGGAACAGTGTGACATACCTTCTCCTTCTTCTGTCAAATCTATTTTAACTGTAAAAATCATAAATCCTTTGGCTCCTACTCTGGGTCCTGCATAAAGATCATTGCTCCATCCTTTGGTTCTGAGCAAGGACAGGAAGCTGCCTTTGCCTTCATGACCAATAAGGTGTGATGCATAGCCAGGTGGCTAAAATAACATCAAGAAAAACATATAAGTTGAATACTTGGTGGCACTGCAGCAGTGGTACATGGAAATCATGTTTTTCGTGTGAGCTCATTGTGACTGTTAAAATGAGGGCAGAAAAAAATATGAGGGCAACTACAATGAAGTTCAACCGGTTCTTTAGGTAATTAATGTCTAAGTACTACATGATTGTTGAAGTTTAAGATAAGAACAAATCCATGGCCTAAAGTAAGAACCTTGAAAGTATACAGATGCTATTGATGGTGACCATGACTACTTTGAAGAACCTAAGCAGTTGAGGATAGCAATTATCAGGCCAGAAAGGTTTCACGGAAAATAGTAAGCCTAGTTGGTAAATTATTGCATTGATTTAGCTATGCATGGTAAAATACAATATAATGTAACCATCACATGAGCATTATATAGCTTACCCAGGATGCATAGTGCATCGTAAAGTCTGAAAGAGGAAATTCTATTTTCAGATCACGCCGATCCTTCACTGGCACAATCTCCAGCCACAACTAAACCGGGAAAAAGAAAAAGAAAAAACAACAACAACAGATACATAGGCCAAGAAAAAATATTAATAGTTTCTTTGACAAGCTAAAATTATGACATACCTGTGTTTCATTCTCAGAGTAAGGGTGTTCTGGGAAAGTTGGAATAGGAACTGACTTGTTCTTTATGGGAGAGAACAATTCCTTAGTCAACTCTGTCAGCTCATCCAAGGATTCTAGAACATACATACAACTAGTGATATGCTTCAGCACAAATAACAAGTGAGCTGGTCTAACTGAATTTAGTCACTAGCTCCAAAAATTTTCAATTACGCGGTAGGTTCTTGATTTTTCACAGACGCTTAAACTCGCCGAAATCATTGGCGGGGTCCTTCCTGTTGGCATTTATTATCCTCCCCTGTGGCATTTAGAACCCTAGCTTGTGACATTTAGTACCCTAGCTCACTCCACCTTCTTTATTGTTTGGAATAGCTACTTGACAATTCTGACACATTTGTATAATATTCAAAATTTTAGGGATATAACAAAGAAATATTTTTATTTTTTTATACTGATATTAAAATAAAGTGATGAGTAGCTAAAACTGATTAAATAAGTTACAACAGCTAATGATGATATTCCTATTTATTTGAGATAATATTCATAGTAACTGAGCATGATTGGAAGTTAAAAGTAAAAGGAGAAGTGAAAGTTGTGCTGGAAGATTGCAAAGTATTCATGCTATTAGCACCACACGAGTAATCAGAAGTTGCTGCAGTAACTCTCCGTTTTGTTTTCTTACTTCGAAGACGAAAAGGCACAATTTGGTGGACAATTCTTGGGTAAATATTTCTTTCAGGGGTGTAACTTCTCATCCGTACTCCGTAGAAATGTGTGCACACCATTGTTGCCATACATTGACACAGTATTTTGTGTCAGCCATGGTCTTAGAAGGTATAGCACTAAGCTTGGCCTTCATAACCTCATCCTCGTTTTTCCTGGGAGCAGCTCCAAGTTATAGTCGTGAACAGAATGTTCCGCTGAATAGCTGGTTGACCAGTAACTAAGGTTTGTTCGCTATCAGACGTTTCCCCGTTTAAAAGGTCCATAATTTCTGGTGATAAAAAGTCCAGTAATGACTCCATAAGTTAGCCTGAGAAGTGGTGGAACGGCTGTATCACCTAGCTAGCTTTTATTTTTATTTTTAGTGACTAAATCAGTTAGACAGAGGCACCAAGGAAACTACCGGATTTAGGAAACCCTCAGGCCCTTAGTAGCACCCTCGCTTCGCTCGGGATGCTACAGCTCAGGGCCTTCGGGATTTCTAAATCCGGTAGTTTCCTCGGTGCCTCTGTCTAACTTATATTTATACCATGGTTGCTGCGGTAACACCCATGGATTAAAAGTGATATTTTCCCGGTGATTTTTCCTGGGGCTATGATATTTTCCCGGTGTCAAGCGAATTCTTCCTGGGGCTATGATAGAATTCTTCCTGGGGCTATGATATTTTCCCGGTGGTGTCAAGAGAATTCTTCCGTGTTTCCGGCCCAAAATTAAAATTCAATTAAAATTCAATTGAAGCACGCCAGAAAGTTTACTTTAGCAAGTTTACTTTAGCAAGTTTACTTTAGCAAGTTTGCTTTAGCATTGTAGCTGCCAGCTGTTATCTCCAGATCTAACTCTACCTGGGCTGCTCAGCAGTAAGCAGTAAAGCAGCTAGCTGTGGTAAATTCCTGTGGTATGAGAGCGGCAGGAGAGTTATATGTGGTAGGGCTGGTCCCATATAGGTGGATATGAGAGAGTAGTAGTAGCAGCAACTATGGTATAAAACAGTTGTGCCATGGCAACATCGGGGTTATGGAATATCACCCCCTTATCCCTCGGGCTTCGCCCTCAGGATCGGGACGGTTATATTCCATAACCCCTCGTTGGCCATG
>WLWD01001181.1_pt1 | contig 41897 bp, 26 predicted proteins | sample 6712731 | NCBI WGS metagenome assembly WLWD01 (sample SAMN12718690, study PRJNA576275) | sponge metagenome | isolation source: marine sponge | host: Mycale hentscheli | place: New Zealand: South Island, Marlborough, Capsize Point | collected 2014-11-01
CGATGCATGGCGTCAGACCACTCCCAGGAGGACTGCGCTCTGAACCCTAGAAGGGAGGTACCAGTGGTGCAGTTGCAGGAACAGAGGTCGGCTGGGAGCAGGAGAGAAGAACCGCAGGGAGATACCCGGAGGAGAAGGGGCCGGAGAGGCGCGTGCTATGCTTTCAATGATGGGAGGTGCTCCCTCCCGTACTGCCGGTTTGAGCATGTGTGCTCAGTATGTGGAGGCGAGCATCGGAAGTCGGTGTGCAGGGCCCGCGGGATGGAGCGGCAGAGGGCACCAGACAGGAGTACACAGAACCCAGCCAATAGAGAAGTGCTGGGGGCAATTCATAGAGGACAGTGACAGTGGGTCATGATGTCAGTGTGTCAATACAGTTTCTGGATAGATGATGTGATATAAAATATTATATGTGCAGTTAGACACATAGACTAACTCTTAACAGGTCCGAGTAGGGATAACGCTTAAATTAATGAAGTAACAATGATAATATTAAGACTAAAGACATGATAATTAGAACTAATAATATATACAAAACATAAAAATGTATATGCGTGGGTATCGTCTAAGTAACACGGGGTGCATTGTGGTGGATAAGTTATCACATGGTGGTAGGTACGTAGAAATAGTATAGGAATAGTAAGTATAGGCGTGGGTTTATCATGGGTCCATATATGGCTTGCCGGGGTACGGTCAGGGAATACAAAAAGGGGGGGCCATGACTACCCGTACCAGCGTGTTATCGGAGTGGGTGTATGCTCGCAGGAGTCGTCCCAGTGAGGAGGTATGCCTACATAGAGCACTTGAAAAGGCTGGCAGGGAGGAGACCGCTTCGCCTGGTGGCTATACCAGAGGAATGTCGGACGGTGGTGACGCCTCTGGAATGGCGGACATGGGATGGACGACTACAAGATCATCCTGACCAGGAGTTTCGACGATATATCGTCATGGGGCTAAAAGAAGGCTTTCGTGTTGGCTTTTAGTACGGTGCGGTTGAGTATGTGTCAGCCCAGACCAACATGCTCTCAGCCACCAGGAACGGGCAAGTGGTGGATGAGTACTTGGCCAAGGAAGTGAGGCTAGGCAGAGTGGCGGGTCCTGTAGACCCCACAACCCATCCAGGAAGCCAGATCAATAGGTTTGGGGTGATCGAGAAGCCTCACCAACCTGGAAAGTTCAGGCTCATAGTTGACTTATCTCACCCAGAAGGCCACAGCGTGAATGATGGGTTGGAACCGGAACTGTGCACGATGAGGTACACCTCGGTAGATGTAGCAGTGGCCAGAGTGATGGCACATGGAGTGGGCACTAGCCTGGCGAAGTTTGACATTGAGTCAGCATATCGGATCGTGCCAGTTCACCCAGATGACAGGCCCTTGCTAGGGATGAGCTGGCGAGGGAGAGTGTATGTGGACAAAGTCTTGCCGTTTGGCCTTAGATCAGCCCCAAAAATCTTTAGTGCGGTGGCTGATGCAATGCAGTGGATTATCGAGCAACAAGGGGTCGAGATGTTGCACTACCTAGATGACTTTCTAGTCATCAGCCCCTCAGAGAGAGGATGTGAGAGAGCCCTGGCGAAGGCCCTGCTGGGCTGTCAGGCGTTGGGAGTCCCCACGGCGAGGCAGAAAACGGAGGGTCCATCGACGACGATGACATTTCTGGGGATTGAACTAGACACAGTGGCAATGACGCTTAGGCTGCCCAGGGAAAAAGTGTGTCGCTTGCGAAGAGAGATCGATTGCTGGTCAAGGAGGCGCTGCTGTACCAAGAGAGAGTTGCAATCGCTGATTGGTATGCTGCAGCATGCTAGTTGTGTGGTGCGGCCGGGAAGGACGTTCCTGAGGCGATTGATAGCGCAGCTGTCAGTGGCCAAAAAGCCCCACCATCGGATCAGGCTAAACAGGGGTTTTAGGTCGGACCTGGCGTGGTGGGCAACCTTCCTTCCGGCATGGAATGGCACGAGCATGATGAAGCGGGTGCTAAAGGGGGGGTGCGATGCAACAGTCACATCGGATGTCTCAGGTAACTGGGGTTGTGGGGCATTCACCTCGAGGGGGGAGTGGTTCCAGCTCGAGTGGCCAGAGGTGTGGAGGGAGGTCCATATCACAGTCAAAGAGCTGCTGCCAGTGGTAGTGGCGTTGGCAATCTGGGGACACCGGTGGAATGGAAAGTCAGTGAGGTGTCTGTGTGATAATGCCACGGTGGTGGCGATCATCAATAAGGGGACCAGCAAGAATGAGAGGGCGATGCACCTTATGCGAAGTGCCTTCTTCTTCTTTGCCCGTCACGATGTCAGAGTGTGGGCCGAACATCTACCAGGGGTGGAGAATGGGAGTGCTGATGCTCTTTCCAGAAATGACAGTACTACTTTTCTGTTACAGAACCCAGGAGCGCAGCCCAGGCCGGTGACGATCCCACAGGAGCTGATCAGAGCACTCATACTGGAGCGCCCAGATTGGACATCACTGAGCTGGACAGAATTGCTAAAGGCCTGTTCCTGAAAGGCTTAGCGGAGTCTACACAGCGGGTGTATGGGTCGGGGCAGCGGAGATTCATTTCCTTTTGTTCAGCGGGGGGTCGAGTGGCGGTGCCAGCATCGGAAAGTACGCTGGTGTACTTCGTGGCACAGTTGGCGAAGGATGGTTTGAAGCACAGATCGATGAAGGTGTATTTGTCAGCAGTGAGGTACCTGCACATCATGGAAGGCGCAGCAGACCCATTCCAAAAGCCACTATGCAGATTGCAGTACACGCTTCAAGGTGTGAAGAGAACTGAGGCTTGTAGAGGCGAGACAGCCAGGACAAGGCTGCCAATAGGGCCGGAGATTCTCAGGAGGATGAGAGCAGTCTGGCAGAACGATAGGCGCAACCCAGATAAGATAATGCTCTGGGCGGCAGTCTGCCTAGGTTACTTTGGCTTTCTTAGGGCTGGTGAGATGACAGTACCGAGTGATGCTGGTTTCGACCCGAAGACGCATCTCACACGAAGTGATATTGCCGTAGATGACCCCCTGAAGCCGGAAGTAGTGCGCGTCCATATTAAGCAGTCCAAAACAGATCCATTCAGGAAGGGGATCCACCTGTACATTGGGAAAACAAACAGCGATCTGTGCCCGGTGACAGCGCTGTTGGGCTACCTGGTGGTTAGAGGGCAGCGGCCAGGGCCACGTTTTGTTTTCAAGGATGGGCGGTACCTGTCGAGACAAAGGCTGGTGTCGGCTGTCAGAGAGGCCCTGTCAGCTGCCGGGCTGGACCAATCACAGTATTGCGGCCACAGCTTTCGGATCGGGGCAGCAACCACTGCTGCGAGCAGGGGCCTCGAAGATTCAGTAATAAAAACGTTGGGCAGATGGCGAAGTTTAGCATACCTGGACTATGTGAGAATACCAAGGGAGCAGCTGGCTAGTTATTCTAGAATCTTGGCATCATGAGGAGACCATTGATAGAGTGCACACAATCATATACTCATGCCTGTCATGGTGGCATTATGTGCTCAGCATCACCTGTTATGTTCAGGATCGTAATATATTTGTTTAAAAAAAAAAAAAATAATAATAATAAATAAAAAATAAAAAATAAAAATTTGGAGGCTAGACAGGGCGGGTCTCAGGGTGTGGGGGGTGGTGTTGTGAAGGCTTGGGAGGGGGTCGTGTCCGACCATGGGCCTGGGGGGCTCTAATTGGGGGGAAACCCCAAATTAGACCTAATTATCCCCTGTTAGCACCACTTAGCACTAATTAGCAAGTGGTGAGGGGAACCCCCCAAGCCTACACCTCCGCCACCCTACACGACGATGGAGTCGTGGCACAGCAAGTCCTACCCTGCTACAAAGGAAGCCTTAATCAATAGGTAAGTGGGAGCTACAAAGGAACCCCTAATCAATAGGTTAGTGGGAGGAGGGTGGGGACAAAGAGGACCGAAGTAATTAATGACACACAGACAGGATGACTACTGTAACCCTCCGGGCGCATGCGCGCTGAGGGTAAATAAATAACATTCCAGTAAAATATACCAGGACTAAAATCATTAGCTAAATACTGTAATAGCTATTACCTACAAGCCAATAACCAAAACTAAAATTGCCATTTTAAAAAAACCAGAAGTAAAAAATTCAAATAACTAAGCACTGTTGAAAAACCAAAACTAAAATTGAAGCCAAGCGGGCAGCTAATTTATTACTGACGGAAGATAGTACTGGAAATGGAGTGAAAACTTATATAGTACTGGAAATGGAGTGAAAATTATGTAAAGGGATCATTTTAACTATTAGGGAGCTGGAAGCACCAACACTAAGGTTAAGAGGCTGCTCTGTTGGATCGTGGTAATGCTCATTTGTTTAAGTATTTGAGAGAGGGGAGGGGGGGGGGACATTATTCACTGAAGGGGGACAGTATTCACTAGTGAATACTGTCCGGGGGGAGGGGGGGGGACACTTTAGAGGGGCGACAAAATTCACTATGACACCGGTGTCATAAAATTTTAGGCCCCCCGTAATATTAGCTTCCACTCAATACAACTCCACTCAGCTCAAACAAGTTGGTAAGGGTTACCTCTCTTGACGAACTTGACGAGCACGTGTGTGTTGTGAGAGTTGGCTTATGGCTTCATCAGAATTGAGGTTTACCTTCAGCCAGATTTATGATTATTTATGTAGTAGCCTCTATCCAGATGGCTTTGACAAAAGTGATAAGCGTTCTCTCAGAAGACGAGCTGATTTCTTTTTTGTCAGAGAAGCTAAGCTGTACTATAATGGGGGTAAGTGTAGCATTTAATCAAGTAGCAATATCACTATAGTAAAGTACTCTCATTTTCTTATTCTGGTCAAGGAAATGGAAAGTCTGAGGAGAGGTTGGTTGTTGAAGATGAAGATATGAGGAAGAGAATAATACAAAATGTGCACGATAGCAGCCACTTTGGTATAAATAGAAGTAGGGATATGATATCTTGCAAGTATTATTGGCCTGGAATGTGCAAGGATATTCAGTCATATGTAAGTTGTTTTTTTTTTGTTGCTGCTAGACTAATCATGTTAAAACTCTGATATATAGGTTGCATCATGTGATAAATGTCAGAAAAACAACAAACAGTTGAAGAAAGCATCTGGGCCATTGCATCCTATCCCTGTTCAACCAAGATTGTGGCACCAAATTGGAATGGATCTAATAGGCCCACTTACCGAGACACCTGGTGGTAACGAATTCATCATCACTGTTACTGATTATTTTTCGAAATGGGCAGAATCAGGTCCTCTTCCAAATAAAAGTGCATATGGAGTAGCAAGGTTTTTGTATTCAATGGTAAATTCAATGTATAAATCTTCGCTGTAATTTTTTTTCACTGTAGCTGCTTACTAGTTTACTAAGACAGTAAAAAAAAATTTTTAGAGCCACCAATGTAAAGGCAACTTGGTCCAGGGCAACATGGCTAACTGATGAAGTAATAATTCCATACACTGTAGCTCAGTACTAAATATATTTCCATTTTCCTACACTTGTAAATCAATACTTTATTTTTAATCTTACAAACAATTGTAGGTTATTTGTAGGTATGGATGTCCATCCATCCTAATAACTGACCAAGGCAGAGAGTTTATCAATGAGTTGTCTGATGAGCTTTGTTCCGTAACAAACACGGAACACAGGATTACTAGTGCATATCATCCTCAGGTATGATTACCATGATAGTGTCATACATTATATTATACCTTTAGGTATTATATGTGCTTGCAGACAAACGGTTTGACAGAATGGTTTAACCAAACCTTGTCACGGTGTCTTGCGAAGGTGGTCAACGAGTACCACTCTAATTGGGATGAAAAGATTGACACTGTCTTAATTGCTTATAGAGCTTCCAAGCAGGCATCTACCAAACATTCACCATATTACATGCTATACCAGAAGCCAATGCAGCTCCCCATTGATGCTGAGCTTTTTCAGCATGATGGTGAGCATGATGAAGAGGCAGAGGAGAATGTCGACATAGATGAGATCATAGATAACCTGCTTGAAAGAAGGCAATAAGCATTTAGTAAGGCAAAAGAAAATATAGATGCAGCTCAGAGAAAGCAAAAGCAGCAATATGATGTCAAGCATTCAAGTGAGGCATTCCCAATAGGAACAGAAGTTCTTGTAGAAAATACTGCTGATAAGCAGAGGAAAGGTGGCAAGCTAAACACAGTATGGTTCGGACCATATACCATTAGTAAATTTATTGGTAAGGGTGTGTACGAACTTAGTAACAAGAAAGGAAACGTGGTCAGGAATTCAGTAAATGTTAACCGTTTGAAGCGCTATATTAGGAGAAGTGATACCATGGATGGAAAGCCAAAAGACAAGATGGATGGAGATTATGGAGGTGAGAATGAGATTGATAAAGAGAACGGAGGTGATATAGAGAGGGATGGATCAAGTGAAAAGCGAAAACAGCTTGCTATTAAAGGAAGAAAAAGAAAAATTGAAAGTAGTGACAAGCCCCCACCTAAGAAGCAGTGTGGTAAGATAGATCGTCTAGTACAAAGGATTCTGTGCGGAGATGAGTTAACTGATGAAAACATGTCCTTCACTAATAAGCTATTGGAAGAACAGTTTCCATTTGTTGGAGGCATGCAATCTTCTTTACTGGCACAAAATTCCTTAGTAGTGCAGATTCCGTTCAGTTTCACCATACGAGACAATTCCACTGGGTAACATCAGCCCTTTTGAAAGGAAAAGTATATGTATATGATTCCTGTTTCAATGGAATTCCAATTTCATCCAGTATGCAAGTTCAGCTTTACCTAGTGTACAAAAGTATTCTTCAGCCAGTTGTTGGTCCTGGCAAAAAGACCCTTGCCATCGAGTACCCTGGAGTTTGCAAGCAGATCGGCAGGAAAGATTGTGATGTTTTTGCAATTGCATTTGCATTTCATGCAGGTATGTAAAGTGGCTATTATTTGCTGTTAATGTATTTACCGCCATTACAATTATCTACGCAGCTAATGGAGATGATATAGCAACGCTGCAGTTCCACCAAAGCAAAATGCGATCTCATCTTGCCAACTGTTTTGAAACCAAATGCATTAGTCATTTTCCATACCGTCTTGCTTTAGCCCCATACCATCAACCTATCAGTCCTTTCATGATAGATGTTTATTGTAATTGTGATTTTCCCGAAGTATATGACAACATGATACAGTGTTCAGTGTGATCACTGGTATCACTTGTGTTGTGTGGGCGTGAAGAATCCCAGTTTGATGGACACATGGCTGTGTAATACATGCAATTCCAATTAAAATGTCAAATTTAATGTAAAATGATAGCTTTCATTCATTTTTATTCAATTTTAAGTATTAGTTCAAATAATAAACTACAGTTGCCATCCTCTTGACCTTTGAACCCAAGTTCACTCACTAAAAAAGTGTAAGTCGAAAGTGGTTCCCCCCAAAAAACGCCCAGTGTCATGTAAAAATATGGGCCCCCCCAGGGCCTATATTACCGGTAAAATAGGCCCCCCAGGCTCATTCTACCGGTATATTAGGCCCCCTGGGAACTCATTTCACCGGTAATTTGGGCCCCCCTGTGGTAATTTGGGCCCCCTGTGTTGTACTGAATACAGCCTCCCCAAGCCTTCTTTCAAGTATTATTGACTATCCCAGGCCTACAATGGACTAGACACAAAGCATCCCTTTAAGTAACAATCGGCTATGGCCTGTTTTTTTGTGTGCCTCCTTTGAGAAATACTGGCCATTCCCAATGCATGTTAAGTTATGCCTCTCTTAACTTAATAGAAGTAATATTGGCTATGCCTCTCCGCTTATCATATTCTGTGCCTATACCATGGCAATGAGATTGGCTATTTCTAGCTACTTCCAGGCAAGTTATTTTATCTCCCTTCAGTAATATTGGCTATAGGTAAGCCATAGACAATACTCTGCTACAATTGTCTCTAGACTAGAACCAGGCATTTTTTTATATTTGAAGTTAGCTGGGTTATAATCTCAGGAAAATTATGAATTCTTGTCCAAAGGTTATGTTCACAAAATGGTACAGAAGTCTTGGAGCTGAGCAATTATTCAGAACTTACTAGCTTGTGAACAATTTCACTACTTTGATACATATCCGAAGCCTTACCTGCAGTCTCCAAGAAATTGTGGACATATTCTAAAATTCCTGATATACGTATAACTGTACTTACTTGTCTGTTTATAGTGTATTCTGAAAATACAGTTCTGGTTCTGGTAAAACTGCTATATTACTGTAATTAAAATCAAATCATTAAACCTGTATTTAAACATTTCGGAGACTCTTGAAAGTCCCAATAATACTAATAGGGCTCCACTATAATTGTTGCCAGGTATTTTTAATTTGGAAAGTTGCAATATCTCTTCCTATAGTCACATACTGTGCATTTTAACTGCTTATATTTTATAATGCTAAAAAATAAGTCTCATTTTTGACAAGCCAAAACTAAAAACAAGGTCAGTATTGTAACAAAAACTAAATATTGAGTGAAACAAACACTACTTTAATTGTCACAATTAATGTCCCCTTATGAGTTGGTTTATGTATCATTATAACTACACAATCACTTCTTAAAAGACCAAGACTACTAAGCATTAAAGAGAAAGTACAAAGAATATCTTGTCTGTTAGCCATTAGTGCCCATCATGTCATCCAAAAACATGCAAAGTTACTCATACATTTGTTGGTACCACGAATCAGTTTGGCATCAAATATGATAAGGAATGACTATTCTATAAAGTGGTTTGACAACCAATTGTTGAAAAAAATCGAAGCAATATATGCATAATTACTGGTTATTGCCCTTACAAAATAATTGTATTCCAGTTTGTCATAGCGCATTAGAATGTAGAGATAAATTAATTTAATTTCACAAGTCTAGAGCTATTGTCTAAGCTAAATACATTTGAAGTACAATCAGAGCTATAATATAAAAGCAGTTCAGCAATACAGCTGCCGTACCATTTTCCAGCATTTTGGTTTCCTTTGTCTATGCTTCCTTTAAGGGAGAGTGGTCGTCATCCTTTCGTCAACTTTGTTGAGGGCAAGTGATACCTGAAGTCTCATTTTCTTTGACGCTAGCCGTTGCTGTGTTGACTGTCTTCCTAGGTGTTGCTTTAGATTTTCCTCGTAACTTTCCTTTCTTTTCCCAGCTGCAGTTGCTTGCACTGTTATTCTTCTGCCATAGCGCAGATGTGACCACCTTTATTACTACAAACAGTACCACCAAAGGTCCAACCAAAGCGGTGCAGAGCTGAAGTCAGCATAGATACCTTATTCTTTAACTTGCTATAACGAGTAATAAACTTTTCAACACCAAATAAGAGTTGTTCATTAGTTGCTCCCTGTAATGTTTCCTTCAAATCTTTGAGAGCATGCATTTCGAACTCTATGTCTATAGTCTTCTGTTTGCAACTCCGATATGTCAGCATCAACATCATTGTCTCTGGCTCCTGCTCGAATTAAATCAAATGATAGTGATTTGAAATCAGCATGAAACATATCTGGGTCTTCATAACTTGAAATATTGCTATGCAAATTGTCATAGAAGGAAATGTTAGTTGATGCATTCTCACCTAAAGCAATTTGAGCATAAAGCGGACGAACTTTTGGAGAAAATGCTGGAATACAGTTAATAGATGCACAACCATAATGAATTGAAACTGCAGCATGGTGTGAACATGGACATACTATGATCTGTTGTGCTCTCAACTAGAAAATATTATTACATTCAGTTTCTTTAATGTTTTCTTTATGAATCTTAGCAGCTTGTAAACACTGGAACTTGAGAGCAATGTATGTATCAAGTCGGTTGTTAGAAACACTGAGTAGTTTACGACAATAATAGCTTTCGAGTGTTTCTGACAGAAAATGAAAACTTGAACCATGTTGTATGCCTTCACTCTACTAAATATAAGTTCCTTCAAATTTTTCATCCTGACTTCGGAGTAATTGTTGGTGTGATTGGCACGAAGCAAAAGTCGTTTTCAATAACAGTGTGCCCATTCTTTCTGGCGAGGCCACAGAGACTTCAAATGAGACAAAGCTTCTGATATTTTTGTGCCATTGGAAATTTGTGCAATGAAGAGTACAAATCTGTAAGCTGTTCCTCTTTTTCAGCATACACTAAATATTTAAGTTTTTTTGATTAAAATAATTCTGTGTTCCTTGATAAGTACTCCATTATTTTCATCATGAAGCCATGTCCAGCGACGCTGAAGAAAATGGAATGTGCATAATAAAGTAGTAGTAGAAATCCAAACAGAAGTGAGTGCATTTCGTTCAGCAGAACTGTCATCAATCATCACCAGTGATGGACCTAACTGTGGACCCTCTCCAAAGAAAGCATTGTCGGGCAAAATAGACATAAGGTACTTTAAACCGGTAATGATGGTTTCTTCTTGCTCATCAGATGTAACAATAACTCCTAATGGCACTGCACCTGCTGGCATAACTGTTGATAACAAGAAAATAGAACTATAATGCCGATCAAAAAATGATGTTGTGTCTACAACAACAACATCTCGAGATTGCTGCACATGTTCATGTGCTCGACTCATAATTGGCGAGCATAATGCCAAAATCATTGGTCTAGAATTTGTGTTGCACTGTCTTTTTATTTCTTCTTCTTCTTAGGTGGTTTCAATTCATGTTCACTATCACAGCTGTCACTAAAAGTTTGAGCTTGTCCAGCATCATACTATTGCAACACTGCCTTGCCCCTTGCATCCCTGTACAAATCAACAGCTTCTTGTAGCTTCTGAAATAAACCTTTTCCATCATCTTCACCATAGGAACTCAACCTCCATTTGTTATAGAGCCAGCAAATAATCTTGAGGATTGGGATTCACTGATCGATCTGCCAAAGCAACCTGTTTATTCCACTCAGCTTCACAAAGTTTTTGTTCATGAGCATGCCTGGCCGAGGAAGCATTGTGACCCATCCCAAACAAGGCAGCAAATTCCTTCTTTGTCTGCACAGAAACATCATGAAATGAATGAGTATGCGCAGCTGATATCGGATGATTATGATTAAAACAAATTTTAAGAACACCATTGCATGTAAGCAGGTATGGATGTGACCTTGCTTTTCTTTGCTGCAGCTGACTAGGTATTTGAACTGCCAGTGTAAAATATGTTTGGCATTGAGTTTTTTTGTTTCAAATTTGCGAAGAAAGTGGAGTTTTTTTACTCTTTTTGCTTTAGACAATGCAGATTTTTCTGCTTGTTTTGGTGTAAGTTGTTGTTTTTTTTTGCAAAATATTGGCAATGCTTTGCAAATTTACACTTGACCCTCTTCTGTTCAGGCTTAACAGTTTTGGTTGTTCGATAGGTGCACTTATTGTGTTCAGACATCTCTTCCACCCACACTTTGGCATCTTCTTCTGTAACCAAATTGATTCTTACAGTGGAAATAAAGCATGGAGAATCTCTACCAGATCTAAGATCGTGATAGTGTCTGCCTCCTCAGTTAAGTTCACCGTAAGACTTGACTCCTTCACATTCTTTAACTCAAAATTTAATGATTTTTGATTGCTAGGATTCTCATTTCGTATATCTTGAACAATCTGAAAATTATCCGTGATTACACTAACAAAGTGTTCTTGACAAACTTTGCATCTTTTCTGTGCCAAACCAAAACAGTATGAAAAATTAAACCTTGCACTTTTTATATGCTATATAATATAGCTCACTGGATCAATACAGAAGTCTTGGTTAATCACATATTTTCTAGTGCCTGTATAATTAATATATACTATACATCATCTTTACCTAAAGACAAATCATAGATAAAACTCTAGCCACCTAGTTGCACAGAAACTATTAACATGACAAAGTACCAATCATGGCACCATTAGAATACTATAAATCATATCTGAAATAATAAATGAATATATACATTTGTTTCTCCTAAGATACTAATCTTCTGTCTACATAATATATAAAGCTCAAATAGCACTCAGCCTTACTTCCAAAGCAAGTTACATAAAAGCTGGCAGAATTTCTGAATTTCTTGTGTTTTTGCAAGAGGAAATTATCCACAGTACAAAACTGATGGCTTAAATTTGATTTCCATCTGGCAAAAGCTTATCAGATTTAGCAAATATATATAATTAACAGGGGTCTTGACATCAGACTTAGGCTCAAATACATTGCAATTAATTGTATTTAATTACAGACTTGGAAAAATATGCAGGGTTTTATACAGAGATAGAGGTGCCCTGGGATTCCCACCCCTTTCCCCAGAAAAAAAAATTACCTCCCCCCAAAATTTAATCGCATTTTAATACTGGCAATAGTTTCATTCCAGTCAATGTGCACCCACTGTAACGCAAAGCTAGAAAAATCTCTGTTATTTTAACAGCCTGAAAACTTGAATCACAGTTAACTTGAGTAACATTGGCCTCCAACGCTTTCTTCTCTTTGGCGAAATTCCCCCCCCCCCAGACAAAAATTCTGTATGAAACCCTGGGAACCATAACCAGGTGGGTTGGAAAGGGTTCATAACATTCAAATTGATCGCATTCCAGGGTGGGGAATGAACCAAGATAAAATGTGTGAAAAAAACTTGGTTGTCGCCACGGAATCGAACCCAGGGCAACTGGCTTTAGCCACCAATCTGAGTTTTTATGACGGGTGGAAAATATGTGAATGTTGTTTCTATTATATCTGATTTACAACTTTTTTTAATAAATATGTAGTTTTAGCTGTGGGTTCTTTCAAGTCCTAAGCATTTTGAATCCAAGAATCCAAGGGGAGGCATTTAGAATCCAAGAATCCAAGGGGAGGCATTTAGAATCCAAGGGGGAGCAAATGCCCCCTTCCTCTCCCCCCCATCCCACCCCCAATTGAAACCTTGGTAACAGTCCGAAAGTTTTCATTGACTTTCTCAAGAACATTGTAAAAAAAAAACGACTATTTTAATGCCACCTTATTTAAAGTTAGTTTTTATGGGACTGGACAAGTTTCCCACCATTATGTATGACACATCCTGTGGAAATTTCACCATGTACACTGTATATTGTCTTCCTTTTGCAGTTGTGCCAGAACATGGTGCTGAGGACACTGTCTGACCAGCAAGACTTCAGCATAATTAGGCATCATCCAGGTTAGCCCCATGCTTTTTTTTTTTCTTATACAGTGTACCTTCGCTATTGGAAAATCTTTGTCCACAAGAACATGGGGAAATTTTTTTGTGGTTAGGGTATATGAAAGATCGAACGAGTCAATAAATGTTACAAGAAAGCGTGGATGCACTGAATTGTGTTCTAGAATAATATTGACCAGGAACTGAGTGATGTAATTATCCTAATTCACAATCATAAATAATTGTCTCCCCAACAAACACACACATTACACATGTAACACACATAACACATGTAACACACATCACATGTAACACACATCACATGTAACACACACATTACACATGTAACACACATCACATGTAACACACACATGCACAACACATGCAACACACACATTACACATGTAACACACATCACATGTAACACACACATGCACAACACATGCAACACACACATTACACATGTAACACACGTCACACATGTAACACAAATAGCACATGCAACACACACACATAACACATGCAACTTTTGAGCTTTTATCCTGCCCCTCTGGACAGGCTGTGTGTTGCTACAGTGAATATGTAGGAACTGGTAAATGTCCAGTTGATGTTGTTCTTTTTTTATACTTGTAGTGGAGATGTGTATGATACTGTCTTTTCTAATATGTAGTGTCCATGTCAAGATCGCAGATTGATGGGTGTGTCCTTTCATACAGAGGCTACTCCAGATAGCCATGGCTGTGTCACAGAACATCCAATTATTCACTTTATCATTTTGTTGTGTATGCACGACACTTATTGTTTATTATTTATGTATAGTACTGTACTTTTGATGATTTTTGTTATTGCTTGTTGATTTTTTAGTGTTGTGTTGTAATGAATTGCTTAATAAGTTTAAAAAAAAAAAGAAGCACTATACTAAGTTATTGCTGGCTTCATTTTGGGATTGTTGCATTGTATTTCTTGCGATCATAGCAATAAGATGAAGGAGAGTGTATGTATGTGTGTTGTCTAATGTGGTCCTCGAGTTAGTGCCCTGCATTGTGTGAAATTTGCACCACTTGAAAATTATGGGCGCTGTTGTCTCGGACTGAATGATAATGAGGGTTCTACCATGAACATCTGCAACACCCCATGATGCTATTTACCATAATGAGTAGTTTGTGTAACAGTTTCTGCTCAAATTGCTAACACATTGTGACACTTGCAATTGCCCGATTGCACACAAATGATTTTCTCCTTCGGATCATGTGCCGGTCCAGGTGCTTCCTAGCCATATATCAAGTGGTTGCCAGTGAATATGACGAATTCTATCCTCAACTATGTATTCTCCAATATTCATGCACTTCCTTGTAATTGAATAATGATATATAGTTGGGATATCTGATGTTGACAAAAGTTTATGATTGCGTAGCATTGTTGAAGTACTGTGACTATAAATGGGTCCAGTTTAGTTGGTTGTTGTTTTGTTTTTTTGTCATTTTGCTAGTTTGTTTGTTTTGTTTTGTTTTTGGCAATTGGTAATCATAGTGATGCGGTAGTAATGCATACATAATAATCTAAATTGACAAACTGTTCATAAGAGGGAGGGGCTGCTTTTCAGCATGCAGTACAATTCTCTTCAACAAGCTGTAATAGAATTTTCATTTCGATGAGACAAATGAGATTATTTGCAAATAAAAAGTGGGGCACCCATGTAATGAGATTCAAACTTCTGTATTGCTCATGATTTTTATAGCAACTGATATGCAGAATTTCAGTTCTTAGAATGAAAATTAGAATAGCATGTGTGTGAATGTGAGTGTCTATGTTTTGTTATGTCTGTGCATGTGACATATATGCTGGACCATGTTTAACGGATAAAAACAAAACAAATTGACCAACACAGCATTGTATGCATCCGTCATGAGTGATAGTGGCATAGTATAGGGTTGTGGAGAGTGTTTATCACAGAGAGGTTGACAGTGAGAAAGTGAGTTTTATAGCCATCTCCAGAATGTTACCAAGCTCTCAATAGTTGGGCAACTGTCAACGTTACATATATCTGTATGTACACTTATATGTGTGAGATGGTTGCCATGCAATGCATGCACCAGGTACAAAGGGTGATGTGGATGATCAGGTGGCCTGATGTAACGTCCACTGGAAAGGAAGAAGATGAGAGAAGTAGAAATCTGACCATAGTCAGACATAGTGACGACCTCAGACTATGTGAACTATTGTGTACATACTTTAATTGCAAGGTTGTAAACTACCTCTCCACCATTTCAAGAATTTATGTTCACTCTTGAATTGTTAATTTTCATCACAGTCAAGCTTAAGCAATACTGTAACAACATAGCTGTAGATGTCAAACAGATAATATTATGATGATAAAATGACAATGTTTGACTGAATATATAAATATGAGTTAAAGTGCATGATTGGTTTTTCTTGAAAAAGCCGACATCAATTCTATAAAACATACACACAGTATGGCCATAGTAACCATGATTTATATATCATCAGAGCATTTACCTGCATGAGGTCTTCATAATATCATACAGGCAACTTCACCTCGATGCATTGGGACTCAGCTTTTTGCACTCGACCACCTCCTTACACATTTAACAATGAAATTAAAGTCTGTAACAAGAAATTTTAGCTGCACTGAAGTTCATCCAAACTAATACCACTGACACAACTTCATCTATGTACTTTGCACTCACCTGCATCAAGCATGCCAATACTTTCCCAACTCTACTGAGAAAATAGTCACGCAGGTCCAGTCACACCTCCATACTCCCATCAAGGCCAATTCACACTCTACAAGACAGATACACGCAGAAATGCTCTCTAATAGAAAAATCAATAGTATTCCACCGCCCCCTCCCCCACCCACCCCCAAGCCAAAGACTTCCCCTCAAAAAATTTTTTTAACGAATCCTATATGAATCCCTTCACATGAATTCTGAACTCTCTTAATAACCCAGCAGCATCTTAACTTGCATCATTCCTTCATGCTATGCTAGCCTTAACAATCCAGATATGTAGAACTAGAATTTACCTACTGCCTAGCCAAGCGGAGGTGTGATTCAGAACAATGCAGTCCAATCTCTCCTGTTATTACACAAGATTGCCAATACAGAAGAGTGGGGGAGAGTAGTCCCCTCTGAATATATCGGGCATGTAGTGGCCTTTCTAAATGCGAGTGCAGCACAACAAGGAGGATCTGGGCATGTTACACAAACAGACACATGTGTCAATATTACCATTCCAGACTGTCCAACCATCCCGACTTTGGCGGGACAGTCCCGATAATGATGCTCAAGTCCCGAGTCCCGCCTCACCTAGGGTCGGGACAATAGATGTCCCGACATCAGCCAGGCGAAGATGTCGAACAATAAAATATGCTAATTAAGTGATTCTGGACAAGTTCCCCTCCTTTGATATGATCAGGCGAAGATGTCAAACCATGAAATATGCTAATTAAGTGATTCTGGACAAGTTCCCCTACTTAAATATGATCAGGCGAAGATGTCGAACAATAAAATATGCTATTTAAGTGATTCTGGAGTAAAAATAAAAAATCACTATTTCATGAACTTTATACCAATACCTATGCAGAATCTTTCTGTTCAGCCAGTGACCAGCACTGAGCTGCAGGTTAAACTGACCCACTGTAGGTGCAAGTGAGAATGCTAGGAAAGTTTCAAGTCTTCCAAGTACCATCACGCAATGACCTGGACTTGCATCCACCTAATCCAGTTTGCTAGGACAAAAATATTCTGGTATAGCCGGACCCTGTTTCTGCTGCAAAAGGAGAAAGAGATCATTGCTAACTGCTGGGTCCTATTAAGTGCGCACACAACAAGCAAGGGATCAGACACAGCAGCACTGACATCTCTTGCTGCTTTCCCAACCAAAAGTGCACTGTTGAGGTAAAGAAACTTTGAGGGCTAATCTAGAAGATAGTATGGCGTCCAGACTAGCCAGAAGTGCCTTGATTAATGAAGTTATCTGGAAGAAATTTGGTATTCTTAAAAAAAAAAATGGAGGAGACTTGCTCTGGCGAGGACATAAACGTCACAAAGAGTATTTGTGCTGGAGTAGTTCTCCAAGTAACCATTACAGGAGGGAACATACACACATGCCCATACAAACACATACACACATTTCCATACATCAATTTAATACTGTACACAAAAACACAATTACATACATCAGTCTATTGCAATACCAAATACAAAATAGCATGAGAGTAGGCTATGATCTATTATTACACTGCAAGTTAACCACTAAATGTAATTAACCACGAAATTGAATGACAATTGTTTTCGAGTCCGTCATTACCATCACACTGAAATAGCTTGCTTACCTTCTGAGTCAGGTTTTCATTCCTGCATCACAAACTGTAAACTGTGTCCTGTCTTGTCCTGTGGTGTTCTCCTCTGTAGCTTGGCACCCTTCATTCCTGCAGTCTTTCTGCACTCAGCGTCGTCTGGCAACTCCTTTACTGTGTTCTTGACCTCATACAGCTTTGTGCAAGTCCTGCCATTAAAATCGCTTAATAAATAACAATAATAACAATAATAACAATAATAACAATAATAGAAATAATAACAATAACAATAATAATAATTAATAATAATAATAATAATTAATAATAATAATTAATAATAATAATAATAATAATAGTAATAATAATAATTTATAATAATAATAAATAATAATAGTAATAATAATAATTTAAAATAATAATAAATAATAATAATAGTAATAATAATACTAATACCAAAACAAATAATGATAATACTAATACTAATACTAAAACTAATACTGATAATAAAAATACTAATACTAAAACTAATACTAATACTAACAGTACACCGCGTACATTGCCCATTAAAAAATGTATGGGGAAAATCGCCGTTCAATTGAAATCGTATGGGGAAAGTGAAATACCATGGTTGGAGTTGAAATATACTACAGATAGCAAAGTGAAATACCATGGGTAAAAGTGTGCATGCGTTAGCCTTAGTAACGCCATAGTTTTCGCTGAAAAGTTTATTTACAGTAAGATTTAAGTGTACTATTACCGAGTGACAGCACGGGTAACCGTGGTATTAGGGATTAATAGCATGAGTAAAACAATAAATAGCACTCGGCTTCGCCTCGTACTATTATCAATAACATTACTCATGCTATTAATCCTGAATACCACGATTACCTGTGCCTACTCATACTAATAGTACTCCGCGCAAATTAGCCATTAAGAATGTACAGAGAAAATCGTTGTTCAATTGAATTAGCATGGTTGGAGTTGAAATAGTACAGTTAGCGAAGTGAAATAGTACGGGTAAGTACGCAGGTATGGGGTAATTAGCCTTAGAAATGCAGTAGTTTTTAGTGAAAGTTGTTTTAAAGTAATGGTGGCTGTTAAATGTAGGTATACTGCTAGCAAGTGAAAGCCGTGGTATTAGGGATTAATAGCACTTGTTAAGCAAAAAAATAGCACGAGGCGTAGCCGAGTGCTATTTCACTTACTTACTCATGCCATCTCAAATACAACAGTTACCCGTGCTATTACTCATACTACTACTACTAATAATAATACACACCGTAAATTGCCCATTCAAATGTACAGGGATAATCGCTGTTCAATTGGCACGGGGTAAGTCGTGGTTATCAGGGATGGTAATCGTATGACTATTTCCACGTACAATACAAAACCCAGATGCAGAGATCGTGCAAGTGCGATTTTGGGAGAAAATGGAACTTACAACAGTTCAAATAGCACTCGGCTTTGCCCCGTGCGTTTTTTCTGCTGTCGTGCAATTTTCCCCATGTCACTCTCCTAAACATGTGATTACCTATACATAACACTCGTAAAGAAATAAGTAGTACTCGGCTCATTTTAATCATGTTTTCTGAATACCACGGTTACCCTTGCTATTACTCATACTACTACTACTGTACTACTACTACTACTAATAATAATAATACTAACAAAAATAATTACAATAACATTAATAAAAATAAACAATAATAAAACAATAATAATAATAATAGAGATGTGACCGTCTACAGGAAAATCGGGCACAAAGCGAGCCCTAAAAATTTTTTTATGCACTTAAAAATTTGTCGGCATCCATATATTGAGCTCTCCAAGTTTTAAAGTCATAGCCTCAACCGTTGTCGATATATGCACCCTAACCGTTCCCTACCGCCGGCTTATTTGATAAATTAAATCGACCTTTTCCCGACATTTACACATGCCGCGTTGTGCCAGATTTTCCCTGTAGATGGTCACATATATACAAAGTCTATCTAAGAATGGTGCAGGAGTTGAGGGAGCTGAAGCCCATCCCCACATTATTCCTCATACCTAATAATTTCAAATCGACACACTCACTCCACTCTCTAATACTGTATAGGTAATACGTTCATCATGAAAGTTATTACAATTGATTGTATATAATACTTATTGTGAAGCTGGTGTGACACTATTAAGGTTGAGGATCAGTAAACAAAATGCAACAATCTAACTCTTTTGCAAAGTAGCAAAGAGGATCGACAATTTGCATACTTAGATTGCCTAAATTGACTAGAAACATTTCTCACTGAAATGAGCTAAGTCTTGAATCAACGGGCTTGAACCCACACCCCCACAATGTAGGAAAAGCAACAGCCTTCTTGTTATTCATCATAGCTAGACTTTTCCCCCATTTCATGTATCCACCTAGCAAGCTAATACCACAAAATCAGCCAGAATCCCCCCAAGAAAAAACATCACAGTTCAGCACCCTATACTCTTTCCCACTCATTGGTCTTACCACTGGAGAAGCTGGAGACGGGAGGAACAAGAAGAACCAGTCACATCAGGTGCGCGTTCATTTAACCATTATTGCCATGGTAATAAGCATGGGTGCACGCCCCTATCCGGGAGGAGTGGATGCTGTTGGTAAGACCCTTTACCTATGATTGGTTAGGTAAAGGGTTTCTTCCTTGAGAAGTGTAATTGAGTAGATAAAAAAAATGAGTTTATATTTTGAAGTTGGTTCAGAAGTGAGTCATGCCATTTTGGGAACTGCTTCTTTAATGATATGGTAATAATATGGATACCTTACAACTTGAATCAATCCAATTTTTTCTAACTGAACCTGCTAAAATGGTGTGGGGTTTTTACAATGGAAGCTTAAGTTACTTCATAACATTCCCCATTGAGGCATTACAGTTTTATGTTAAATGTGTTCAAGGGATTTTTGCATAGGATTGAAAATAAATGAATAACAACTCAAAGTATGCGGTAATGGTCGACAATAGAAACATTAGTGACAATTGCTGGACGACTTCAAATACGCGTGGTCGACAATTGCGGCGGTAGTGCCTCTCTTTCAGGCGATCTCTCTCAGTAGTGTCCCGTATATAGAAGACGAACAGCGAAGGTCTAGTTGGTGCCTTTAATGAAGTCTTCTGTCGCTGTCACTTGAGGGTCATATCTGTAACAGGAAGAACAGTACACGGACTATAAATAAGGTGGTCGACAATTGAGGGCTTACGCTACTCTTTATCAGTCTTTTTTTATATATATTTTTTGTCGTCAGTCTGTGTACTGCTAGAAGGCGGCCCAACACTGGCCTATTGCATACAGTAAATATTATTGGAAAACCTGACATTGTAAACCCTGGGTACCAAGCTTGGCTTACTTCAATATCATCATCTGAACTTTTTTAATACTATAAATAGGTCATTGGTTGCATTTAAAAAATAAATAATATAAGTAAATGATTTGATTGATAAATAACTGATTTGACAGGTTGTGTGACTAAAATAGTCTTCACTCTCTTATGACTATTATTTGTGAACAAAACAGTTTGGGGATAATGCAGGTGGTGTTGATGACCTCTAAACTAGAATGGATGGGAAGCTAAATGTATGGACTAGAGTAATGGGTGGTTCTCTTACATCATATCTCAATTTACAAGTTAATCATCAAGTATCAACTTTGGGGTTTTTGAAACAATGACTACTTTTAGCTACACTGTGGTCAGTGCACCATACCAAATATCTGACTGCAAGCTTTTTTTAGTTTAAAATTCAATACATTGTTTATGAGAAGCTGGAGGTATTTTGTCCTATTAGATACACAATGTACTTACTTACGCTTAATTTTAAAATCATCATAATTCTTAATAATGACATATTTATTGAAAAATATAACAGGTACTTAGGGACAGATACTACAAGCAAGTTTGAAATATAGTTAGCATGCCATTGTAAAGACATGCTTCAAGTTTAACATAAATCATAGATTTTATATCTATGCATAAATAGAGCATACCTTTTGCCTTTTTGTTTTAACGTGGTGAAAATAAACTTCTCCAGCCTTAGGCTGGACTGGAAGCAAATTTGATACCAAATTGCTCTGAGGATTTAGTAAAAGTTCCAAAACTTTTGATGGAGTCAGATTTTCGTCTGAGTAGAAACAAGAAGCCATGCTAAAACTTTAGCGATTACTGTAATGAGGGTTAGTCTTGCGGGCCAGACCCTTTACCTAATCGCTCCTTCCGAGCGGAGCAATTAGTCTGGCCTGTAAGTTTCCACCCATATATTGACTCTGATGTACTTCCCATGTTCTTCCCCTCAGTAATTATTTAATTATCTACTCTTATATTTATCAATTATATCATTATATTGCATTCATCAATATTATGTAATTATTAATTAACTAGTTAATTTATTTTTATTTTTCTCATGCACCCTTATTCATTTGTGATAGCTGGTTTTCTATATTATTGGCTGGCTAAGTATCATTCTGGGAGTTTTTGCTGTATCTCATATTAACCTATGACACTAACTGAACCAAGAATTAACCTCTCGGGCTCAGGGAAGCTTAACTCCTAGCAGCGACCTGAATATCTAACAGTATTTTTTTATACATATGAAAGTCACAAGAAGGCAATGGTATTATGGTACCAGTTGATTATAATAATTTTATTAATTGCAATGTGTCATTGATGACTCCACATCGGAATAACGGATCTGCTCACATGATATTCAAGCACCTCGTAATATCTATAACAATAATAATAATATAACAAAATATAAAACATCATAATTATGATAATTATGGTACCCAGTTTCATGTGAACAACAGACTAGAAGAGACTAGAGATTAAAGAGACTAGAAGAGACTAGAAGAGATGAGACCAAAGAGAATAGAAGAGACTGAAGAGAATAGAAGAGACTATGAGACTAAAGAGACTAAGAGTCTATAAGAAACTAAAGAGACTAGAAGAGACCAAAAAGAACAGAAGAGATTAAAGAGACTAGAAGAGACTAGAAGAGATTGAAGAGACTAGAAGAGATCGAAGAGACTAAGAGATTAAAGAGACTAGAAGAGATTAAGAGATTAAAGAGACTAGAAGAGATAAAAGAGAATAGAAGTGACTAAGAAACTACAAGAAACTAGAGCGACCTAAGAGAACAGAAGAGACTAAAGAGACTAGAAGTGACTAGAAGAGATTAAAGAGACTAGAAGAGACTAAGGGACTCGAAGAGACTGAAGAGACTAGAAGAGACTGAAGAGACTAGAAGAGACTAGAAGAGAATAGAAGAGAGTAGAAGAGACTAGAAAAGACCAAAGAGAATAGAAGAGACTAAAGAGACTAAAAGAGACTAGAAGATGCTAAGGAGACTAAAGAGACTAGAAGAGATTAGAGAGACTAGTAGAGACTAAATAGACTAGAAGAGACTAAAGAGACTACAAGAGACAACTAGTTATTTAGCTTATCCTATAGGAAATTGTACTCTATTAAAATGATGTAATGAGAGTACAACTTACATGAATAAACAACCCTTATATTAGCAACAATTCTTCATCAGCTTTAGTCAATTTAAATTTAGAAATCGGGTCTTTAGAATATTATACTGCTCCTCCAAGGTGTTTCTCTCTGGATAGAGAGAGAGTTGAACGAAGGTGGACTTTATGCTTTAGGATGGAGTAAAACGTCTCTCTGGAGAGAGGGGTTTGGGTGAGAAAAATTGTAAATCAATGACTTTTTTGAAGGGATCAAGATAGGTCTTTCAAGACATTGAGAAATTAATGAGGCTGTCTGGGAGAATTATCTTCAGAAGAGCGTGATTTCTCTCGGAGAGGGAGATGTGTCATTTTCTGGAGAAAGAGGCATGGATGAGACAGAAAACATCTTTAAAGAAGTGCTCATTAGCTGATGGTAAGGTTTTATGTGGACACCATTGACTTTATTTGACTAATACCATCAGCTAATGGACCAACCCATTTTGGATACAACTTGTAGTTTTGGTTACTTTGTGTTGTCTCAAATTCTGATTCAACTTCAACAATGAGACTCAGTAAAAACAACAACAACAAAAGTACATCCTTATCGGTGTCAATAGTCAACTAGAGTGATGTAATGTATGCGAAGCTCACGTCCATAATCTCGCGAGTAGTGGTGGCAGTAAAAAAAGTCGCTAAAAAATATCACACCATTAAATCCTACCGCAGCGGTGGGAAACTTGACCACAATCACCCAGTATGCTGACAGAGCAAACACAACTGGTAAAGGGTCTGGCTACGCGAGACTAAGACTAGGCGGCTAGCTAAGGCCTGCTAAGGTGTGGTTTAATGCTGTCAAAGTAGCGATGGAGTCGTCAGTGTTTCGAAGTCGAGGAGTGCCATATTCATCTTCACTTCTGCATTTGATATTCTTTATTTTGAGTACAGGTAAAGTCAATTATTAAAAAAAAAGCTTTGAATATTATGCTGGCTGTATTCATTCACTGTGGTCAAATTCGATCCTGTCTGAACAATCTATATAATATACAGGGTTTCATACAGAGGTAAGGGCGCCCTGGGGTACCCCCCCCCCCCCACCATCTGGAATTTCCCCCCCCCCCCTCCCAGAATTTCATGAAATAAATTAATAATATTTAATAGTATTCTGTGGTGATTTATAATGGTATTCTGCGATTTTGTTGTTTGTATGTATCTACTATCTGGTGAAAGTTCACTTCAGTTAATTGCAATACACATTAGTCTTCCAAGATTGAGATTGATGTCACTAATTCTAGACCTGAGACAATTTTTAATCAAATGGGTGTGGTTTCAGCAAAAGTAGGTGTGGTCAAACAAGTGTGCCCCCCCCCTCCTTCCTAAACTTCCCCCCTCCCCCCCTCCAGAAAAAATCCTGTATGAAACCCTGATATATATGTGACCGTCTATGGGAAAATCGGGCACAACGCGGCATGCGTAGACGTCGCAAAAAGATCGATTTAGTTTATTAAATAAGCCTAACGAAGGGAACGGTTAGGTGATATATAGCGGGAATGGCTTAAGCTACGGCGATAAAAATTGGAGAGCTTAATATCTGCTTGCCGAGGAGTGTGTAAGTGCAAAAAAAAATGTTTTCGTTGGGGCCACGTTGTGCCCGATTTTCCTGTAGACGGTCACATATATATATATACTATTGATATGACGAGCCAACCTATCACACTTTAGTTTAGTCTGGCGTAGCCAGACCCACGTAGCGCGTGGAGGGTCCGGGGACATTGCCATACCAAATTTGTTCTGGAGGAATGTGGAAGTGGTGAGTGCCCCACCTCCTTTATACCTGAATTTCTACCACATATTAGCAATGATTACTAAACCTAGCATTGGAAAGGGTGGCTGACACGCACAGGACTTTCTACTTGTGGTTGAGAAGAGCTATTCCCAGTAATTTGCTAACGGTAATTGACCGCTGCAATATATGTGCAGCAGAACAAATTTGGTATGGCCATGTCCCCAGATCCATTCCCAGCGAGCGGTTCGGTAAAGGGTCTGGCTACGCCGGACTAACTTTAGCTAACAAATACAGAAGTACTGTCTTACCTCAACTTTCCCGAGTACTGGTACGTATCATCTGTAGTCTATAATAAAGCATTCTGATTATCTGAATTAACGGTAGCTTTTAACAATAAGCACTCACAGCTACTATAAACGACCGAGTTTTTTAATTATGTCTGGAAAAGAGTCTCAGTACCATAATAACCTTTCACCATAACATTTTGCGACTTGAAAAAAAACAAGAAGTTCTAAAGTATTGCTGCACAGTGTAAGTCCAACAGTAAGTTTTTAAACCTATGTAAGTGTGTTTTGTGCCTATTAGAAACAACCCAGTAAAAAGTGGAAATTTCCATGAATGATATGTGATCGCTAAGCTTAAAGGTTCTGTTTAGTGGAGGTATAGACCATAAAGCAAATACAAAAATGTGAGGGTCCAAAATGACATACGTACGTCCACACCATATATAAACAAACTAATATCCCAGGTTTTCAATTTTTTCAATTGCGTTACCCCTGATAGTGTCTCACTCACTTTGCTCTCTTCTTGCCAATAATACTTATTAAATGAGTCAGAGTGTGATATGGTAAAAAGGCTGATTTATTTTCATGAGCCTGAGGCAAGTGAAAATAAAGCCTAAGAGTGTAATATCTATGGCTATATCACTCTGATGAGTTTAATAAGTGTTTTATTCCACACTAGATGTCTTCACTGCTGTAGTTAGTACTAGGACTGATACTTCTCACACTCCGGTAAAGTTGGTTGTAGGAGCTACTTACACCCTCAGCTGATATTTCAGTAGCTGCTGTAACCCTACCTATGTACACTAGAAGAAGGTAGCTGTAAAAACCCTGGAAAAGTGACAAGTTAGGCTAATTGCTATAACTACAGTGGTAATAAGCTTGTGCAATAATTTTATTCATTTGTTAAATATTTTGTAAATAATTGTCCACTTATAAAGACTATTAAACATGTAGTTTTTATATTATATCAAACAACTACCATTTGTTGTTATACAGTTGGAGTTGATTCTCAACAAGTTAGTCTTTCTTCATCAATACCACCAGGAAATAATATCATATGCGAAAATCACCATTTAGTGTTCTACTGCAACTCTACTGGGACAGCGTCTTCTCTCTTCTGGTTTCTTGACACCAACAGAATACACACCCAGCGTAGAACTGATGTAGAGACCACTAGTGTTAACATGGAGTCTGGGACTTACGCTGCTCTCTTTAGAAACACTACTGGCATTGGTGAACTGGAATCAGAGTTGATATTCACGAGGCTTCCAACCGCCAACACTTTTGAAGTAATATGTTCCTTCGGAGGACAAGACGTGTCCAAAATGGTATCAATATTGAGTGAGTATTTTTAGATATGTTAGTTATGAAGCGAGCAAGGTACTATCACAGGTGGACAATTGAAAATCGGGTATATGTTGAAGGTATACATATAAGTATGGATGGTACATGTACATATGTCCCTTAAACGCACACACAGGTGCCTTTTTTTCTCTCCTAATATAACAACTTTTTAGGCCTGATCGCAGTTTCTTGATACTACAACATTAAGCAAGTCTTACTTTAAACTTAAGCTCCAAATTGTGAGTTAATTCCTGCAAAATGTTGTTGTTTTTTCAAGTCACAAAGAGCTGTTGCAACCTGTTACTATGACATTGAAAATTCTTTACCAGACGTAATTTCAAAACTTCGTTTTTTTTTTAGGGGATGGGAGAGGGGGGGGGGGGGGGGGGGGGGGGGGAGGGGGGGGGGGGGGGGGGGGGGGAACTGTGAAGTGATTGTTGGTTGTCAAGAGCCACTGGTAGTCAGACTGCCTCAATATTAATGCTAAGGAAGCTACCATAACTCCAGGGAAGCTGAGGTAAGTAGGTAATTCCATATTTTTTAGCTAGAATTACTAATAACTCTGCCCATTCTTTTTTGTAGCTGAGAGCTTGTTGTCAAGAGAGACTGGTAATTCAGATAATGGCTTCAATTTTGATACTACTCAAGAAAATGCTGTTAGAAATTAATTTTGTATTTGTTTGCTATAAGTAATGGTCGACTGCTTTATGTGAATCCACTTTTTGTCATCATGAAGTTTTAAAAATACAATCTTCTTTACATCACACAACAATATTGTAGTTTTGTATAAGCTAACTCGACTGGCTCGCTCGATATTAGTGCACAAGCACATCACTTGTATATTGTGTGATTTTCATACTGAAATCTGATTTTGTGTATCACAAGTACAAGCAAGAAATGTCCTTTTCTGTAGTATTCAATGTATCTATTTTAGTGGGGCTGTTTTGTTTGTTGTTGTTGTTATGGTACTCATTGCTATTTCTTTATATTTCATTTGCAGGACAAACACTTCAAGCAGTTTCAACTCCAAGCGCACTAATGGTGGCTCCTAATGTAGTGAATGTATCGTGGCTGCATTCCAGTCCGGCAGTTCGAAGTTACCGAGTAAATGTTGGGGGCGTGTCCTATGCTCAAGTTATGGATGAATATGTCACTGTCGTGCTGAATGATTTTAGAGAAGGGGAAAGTGTAGATGTGACTATTATTCCAGTAGACATTTGTGGTCAAGTAGGATCACCCACATCTGTATCTATAGTCTATTATTCTCCTACTGGTAATACTTATTTATGAAAAGGTCGTGGTTTTAAGGTTTCATGTAAAAATGTTTGTGGTACATCACTTATTTATATAAAATCACACCGCTGTTAGGTGCTAGTCCTTAGGCTTCTCTACCTCTTACGTATTAGACCTTTGTACTTTATTTGGAGTCACTTACTCCACGAAGTGTGAGCTTTGGCATTGTGAGCTGTTTTTGTTTTTTGTTTTTTTCCTGTCATGAGTCGAACACAGGATTTGATTTGCACGTACTTCTACGCACTCCTTGTTTATCATCATTCGTGCATCATTCAAGACTTCCATTTATAATCATTTAGGATATTAATTATATCATTTAAAAATCATTCAAGTTAATATACTCATTATTGGTATCCTATCTTTTTAAGTTTTTGAAAGATAGTGAACAGCCATACTTCACATGTACAACTGGGGCCTGAAAACACTAGCAAGCTATATTTAGCTTTGTGTGGTTGGTGGCTAACTTCTATTCTCCCTCAGTAGTGCTAGGATCTACCTCAGTAGTGAGTGCTAGGGTACACTTTGTGGTGTATGACACTAATTTGTGTGACCCTGTGTGGGTAGTGTTGGCTTGTGGTTGTGTCTTGGCTCAGAGCCAGTGGCTGGACTCTTCTTTCCATCGAGTTCCCCCCCTAGCCCCACCAACCCAACTAGCCCCACCAGCCACACCCAGCCTTACCTATTCCCACCAGCCCCACCAGCCCCACCCATCTGTGATTACTGTACCTGCATTGCATGGGGTGCAAATTCTGAAAAGCAATGGTCCAGGTTGAACTTTGGGTGCCACACCTCTGACTTGAGGCAAGGCCAGTTCTCCTGGGAATTCCTCACTAAGAGTGCATGCTCAGAGCACTGGCATCCTTGGCTCTAACACTTGCATGACTCTGCTAGCACTGGCATCCTTGGCTCTAACACTTGCATGACTCTGCTAGCACTGGCATCCTTGGCTCTAACACTTGCATGATCTGCTAGCACTGGCATCCTTGGCTCTAACACTTGCATGATCTGCTAGCACTGGCATCCTTGACTCTAACACTTGCATGATCTGCTAGCACTGGCATCCTTGACTCTAACACTTGCATGATCTGCTAGCACTGGCATCCTTGACTCTAACACTTGCATGACTCTGCTAGCACTGGCATCCTTGACTCTAACACTTGCATGATCTGCTAGCACTGGCATCCTTGGCTCTAACACTTGCATGATCTGCTAGCACTGGCATCCTTGACTCTAACACTTGCATGATCTGCTTTGCAGTGCAGAAAATGTACATGTGTATATTCTGTGTTATGTTGTCATTTTGTGTATAAATCTATTTGATTGAGCTGATATTTGCTAATTATGAGCACTCCTCCTCATAATACTGTACCTCAATGCCATATGGTTTAATCATCATCATCATCATCATCATCATCATCATCATCATCATCATGTGTAAATTCTGTGCTATGTATGTTGTTTTGTGTGTAAATCTATTTTATAGAGTTGAGATTGCTGATCATGAGTTCCTTAATGCCATGGTTTAATCATCATTCAAAAACTTATTATAATGTGTTGTGTGTAGGATCTCCTACTGCTGTGGCTTCTACTGCAGACTCCAACTCCTGTAATATAGATGGTGATGTGAAGGATATCAAGATAATAACGGGACTTCATTTAGCATTATTTCTTCTCTGTTTGTTGGGTGCTGCTCTATTTCTGCTGTTTCTAAAAGTTTGTGTGAGTACTATCCTTATTACATTTATATTATTTATTTTTATTATAATTCATGGGGTTTTTTTTTTGTGAACTTCATTAGTTCACTAATCATGTACATGCAAGTACCTAATAAATGTGAAGTAGAGGGTTTAAAGTCGAACCATAATACATACATGTACCAGCTCGGCACCTACAATGTATACTGGTATTCTCTTTGCTTCTGTTTGCCGTATTTTCCGTCGAGACCAATAATAGTGTTTGGGTGATCACAATAAATTGTAGATGATTATTTGATGGTATTGGATCAGAGAACTATTGGCTGAAATGTTTAATGTTAATGATATGTACTTTCTCATCTATTTTTACTTCTATCGTAGGCTTTAATTGTATTGAATTTGCTGTTGCAATGTGTAATTGGCTCCAATAGTGTTGTTTTTGTTTTTTGTGTAAAACTATGTAATAAATCTACCTAAAAAAGAATTAATGCCACAAGTAACCAAACTATCTTATTTGCTTGTTAGCAAATAGTTTAAACAGATATTTTTGTGATGGTAACAGAATGAAGCTAGAAAATGAACCATCCAATGCAGTCGCGACTAAATACCAGTATTGTTTGTACATATCCGATTCAATTAGTAATTCCAATCAATAAAATGCTCTAGTGATTCAAGTTTCTGACGAGCAAATTTTTATTGAAGTTATCTTAGAGCTCACCAGACTATGGCAGACATTATTTATGCACGTTGTACTCCTATGGTGGCGTGATGTAATGGTATAATGTTTGTTTGTTTGTTTGTTTGTTTTTGGTACAGAGTATATCTCATCGTCCAAATTCACAAAAGAAGATAAATAAAGTAAGTGCAATGTATGTTAACACAGCCAGCTATTCTTAAAAATCATTTGTAGTGTAGCTACAATTCATCATTCACTCACTGTCATGCTATCACTCGCTAATAGAAATGCCCTTATTAGAGTGTACAGCCAGCTTCCAGGAAGTTCCAGAGTCTATCTTTAGTCATGACTGAAGAGGATATCAGAAGTTGATGTGTACTACTACATGTATAATAAAACATCTAGTATGCATACCGTACCCTATCATCCTGTGCCTATCAGTATTTCTAGGTTATTCTTGTGCCTGTTGTACATAGATCCAATTCATTTTTCATGATTCCGTTAAAAAAGATATATTTATTCAAGTGATGTTGGAGCTCACCAGACTATGGCAGAAATTAATGCCTGTTTCACCCTTATCGTAACGTGATCTGATGGTAAAAAGTTTGTTTTTTTGTTGTTGTTGTTTGTTGTTGTTTTTGTTTTTGTATAGGTGCACAGTGGTACATCTCGTGTTCATCAAGCACAAAACGAGTTATATGAAGTAAGTGCATGGTTGATGACAATGTTATTAACCCTTAGCGTGCATACGCGAGAGGGTTATAGTAGTCGTCCTGTCTGTCTGTCCGTGTATCACACTCTGATTTGAGATTACTGACAATTAACGGTTGATTTAGGTATGAAATTACTCAGAAAGAATAGGTGGGACCTTTTATTGTGCTACTTTTTTAATTTTGGGTTAATTGTTGAGAAAACGCTAAGCTTTCAGCTCCGCGTTGGTACCAGCTTTTGTAAAGCTTTTGTAGCTTCACGTCATAATCACGTGAGCAAATAATTTCTTGCAGCCCGCTGTGTAATCTGCTTTATGCTCGGCGAAGTTAATCGGCGGAGTTGAAAGAAGTGAAGTTTTGCGTTGAAAATGTTTACTATTGAGTGTTTCTGGCTAGTTTAGCTTCTTCTCTTATGAAGATAGTGTTTCCATGTACCATTTTCATTGCCCCACTAAAATAGTTAACAGATTGCTTGTTCTTTTGGTAGGAGATTACATATTAGCTAGGTACATTTAGTCTGTAATAGCACTGAGGGTTCGCACCTTTGGTGCTTCATTCTAACTAATGTAACTATGTATAGCTACACTGCATTTAAGAAAAGCTGGCCTACTATTAGCGAGTGATAGCACGGGTAACCTGTGCTATTCGGGATCAATAGCACTGTTACCCGTGCTATCACTCATGCTAAGGCCAACTTTTCAAAAGTATGTGCAGTGTAACTACAATTCATCATTCAGTCACTTGCTAATAGAAATGCCCTTATTAGAGACGACGGAGGAAGCTCTCATGAATCGGTCTGGCCAGTAAGTAGGTGTGGCCAATCAGTCCATGGGTGTGGCCAAAACAGTTCATAGGTGTGTAGCGACGGATAATTCATGGGTGTGACAAGTCCATAACATACTTTTTTTCACTATATTTGTAAATAGAAGCATAGCTAAAAAGAAAAGAAATTTTGTATTAGCTAAAGTTGAGAATGATGCCATCATAGCTAGAATAGTTACTGACAATGCTAACTACATTACAAACTACATACTTACACTTGAGACAAATAAATATCTTAGGCTTCGGTAGTTATTGCAATCATTAATGCCAAGCCACCACTAAACAAACTGCCGGAGAATGAGAATAATCAGTTAAAGACCATCAATTTGGGATTATCCCTTTAAAGGTAACAGTTATTTCGGAATTCCCCATTTCAAAAGATGGTCCTGCCAAAACCGGACCAATTGTACCGGTTCCTCCGGGCCTTCTCACTAGAGTATACAGCCAGCTTCCTGGAAGTCCAGTGTCTATCTTTAGTGATGATTACAGAGGACATCAGCATGAAGTTAAAGTCTAATTCTATGTGTATTATAATAAATCTTGGCAGTATACTGCACTGCTATCATCCTATGGCTATCAGTATATCTGGTTTAATCTCTGTGCCTGATCCAATTCTCAATCAATTAGTGATTCCATTATATTAAATATTCTGGTGATTCATGTTTGTGACGTCCAATTTCTTTTATTGAAGTGATCTTAGAGCTCACCAGACTATGGTAGAAATTATTTATGCACGTTGTACTATCGTGACGTGATCTAGTGGTAATTTTTTTATTTTTTTTTGTATAGGTGCAAAGTGACACATCTCATCATTCAGAAGAACAAAACGTGCTATATGCAGTAAGTGCATAGCAATATGCTGGGATTCACAGTAGCTATACGGAAGGGCAGAAAGTTTCAATAGCACCTCCTCCACCTCTCCCCCTCCCCTCCCCCTCTCCTCCAATCAGATACTGGGTTGGTGTGTGTGTGTGTGTGTGTATTACGACTCCATGTTTTATAGATAACTTTCTGCATTACATTTCTTAATTGTTACTGTACTGTAGGACGTAGAACATCCAAGAAGTGAAGTAAGAGAATTTAGTAAAAACTAGTATTCATTATTCTCAGATTGAATCATTGACCGTCACTAATGTACATATAGAGAGTGAACTTAATTTTATTAGATGTCACTCAGTCCTAACTGTGTGTTCTGCTATGTATTATACTGTATATGTATATATACTTATAAAGATCAGCATATATTATTGGAAGGGCAGCAAGCATATGCAATGATTCATTGCCAAGGCCGTCATTTCTAAGATGACTTTTCACGTTTTTTTAGTTTCACATTGTAAGAGAAGAATATATTCGGTTGCTGAAATGGTAAATAATGTTTGTGTGATTTTATTGGGTGTTACTTGGAAGTGCAATAAACCTGCACAGGCAATCATAAGATTCTCCGTTAAGTCCAAAGTAGCAATGGTATTATTGAAATAATTACCACTGATAAGCACTAGTGGTCCAGTGGTTAAGTGGACTATAGATAAACGAAGATAATGTTAGCACTTAGTCATATGCATAGAGGTTTATAGGGGATTATTGGATCTCGTCAAAATATTTAATATTGAGTTAACAAACCACGGCAACACACTTACGAATGAAGCACCAAATATGTGGACCCTCAGTGCTACTATAATACTATATACTATAGCTAGCTATTACAAAATAATCTCAGACCAAAAGAAGTACATATGTATTGACTATTCTATTCTAAATGGGCATCAATATAGCACGAGTAATGAAAATGGTACATGGAAACTCTGTCTTCTTAAGAGAAGAAGCTGAACAGGTCAGAGACACTCACTTGTGTATTTTTTTAACGTGAATATCCACTTCCGGCAACTCTGTAAACTTCCCAGCAGTATTACAAGCAAACTACCTCAGCCACAAGAAATTATATGCTCACGTGATTAGGACGTGGTGGTAGGGGGTATTATACTTTCAAAAGCTAGGACTTCGCATTTTCTCAAAAATTAGCCAGAAATAAAAAAAAAACAAAAAAAAACAAGCGACACAATTGAAGATCTATTGTTCTGAGTAAGTTCATACCTGAATCAACGGTTCGTTACCATCTCCAAAATCAAAGTGTGACTGACTATAGCAGACAGATAGACAGGATGACTACTATAACCCTCACACACATGTGCACTGAGGGTTAATAATGCAGGGAAGTTTCCCGTATCAATGGGCAGGAAAAGGAGGAGCTGTACTCCACATAATTTTGGGTAACAGTCCGAAAAGATGTGCTGAGCACTTTGGAGCATCAGAATCTAAGGTGGCCAGATTGATGATCCAATATAACATTCCTATTATTTAACCATGGTATTACTCAAAACCTTAAAAGGTAAGGGGTGGGTTGCCTTCAGAGGTCACTGAGGTCAGCATGGTAGTATTGAGGCATCACATGATTACACACAGTTCATTCCTAGAATACCAAATAAGCACACAATACTAGTGGCCATACTAGCATAGTCACTCAAGCTATTCAGGGAAGGATATAGCCTTTTAAGTGCTGTTTACAATGTTTTGTATTGTGTGCAAGTCACCTCAAGTTCAATATGCTGTAGCTAGCATAATTTTTTTTTCTTTTTTTTTTTTTCTTTTTTTTTATTTTCTTTTTTTTTTTTTATTTGCCAGTATATGTAAGGGAGAAGCACCATTACTAAACATTAATAAAGTAAAAGATAAGTTTGTTTGGAAAGTCTTGGAGGATCAGTACAGTGAGTGCTAGTTCCTAGTGTTCACTGTTCACATGTGCAGTGTGTATTTTCAGTATCCTTACATCCTAAGCATGACCACATCTGTTATTTCAATCATGATGACGGCTCAACTGCATCACGTATCTAATGTCTAGATTCCTGTGGTGGTGTGTGTAGTTGTGTGGGTTGTGACATGTGCAGTAGTATCTTGTGTTGACGGTTGTCTATTCCACGTCAGCTCACATGCACACTTCTGTTTACTCATGGCGAGCAACCATATGCAAAACAACTCCCAAAATATTTGTCTAAAATGTGATTTTCAATTTCGTTATTAAGTAAACCGTGTTCTGTTGTTACTATCTGTAAGAATCATTTATATGTTGGTGGTGGAGGATTGGCATCGGTTGGGATAAGTGACAGTTTTATGTATTGGTGCATTGTAAATTTTGCATCAGTTGAAGCCGTTGGCTGTAATTAAAAAAAAAAAGTAATTATAATAATAATATGTGACTTTAGTGAGACCGCAGTTTTTGAAACAGAAGAAGTATGATAATAAATGAGAAGTGGATTTTTGAGTTGAGGCTAGTACATGACTGCAACAAAGAAGTACAATTGAACAGCATACCAAATCCGGTGAAAAAGCAGCAGGCATAACAGAAAGAATGACAATTGCTGGAAAAAAAAAAGAGGACAAACATATTAGTAGTTACCACAGATGGCAAAATGTGAGCTGGTCGCCCAACTAGTTTTTTAACATTGCTGCTAGTTTTGCACTGGTGAATTAGTTGAAGTTTTAGTTGGAATATATTTTATTTTACTCATGATATTGGTATCCCGGCGACAACCAAGATTTTTTTTCACATTTTTCCTTTGCTTTTTTCCAGACCCCTTTTGGTGAGAAAGTGTCAATCTAGTAATTATAAAAGGAGGAGGAGAGCAAAGGGGAGGAGAAAAGGAATATCAGTAAGAGCAGTAATATCCAGTGAAGACCAGTGACTTGCTCTTCAAACACCACTTTTATCAGATGTATTATCCTCCCACTGGCAGTGTGCCATTACCTTCAATTTAAATCTTGTATTTTTCCAAACCTGCTTGTTTTGCAAGTGATACCAATTAGTTGTATTAAGGGGGAAATTAGAGTTGTTGTTTTTTTTTAATTAGAAAGTTTCATGGAATCAATGTATCTGATTTAGTAGAATTTGAATAACAAATTTAGTGCAATTTTCTTGACAATTAAAATGAATGATACAGTATTAGTGATATTGAAACTCAAGTGTATGTATGTGAAGTTGTATGTTGTGTAATAAATGTATGGATTGTACCTGATACCTTATTAGTGGTGTGGCGGGACTGCACAGATTTTGGGATTACCATGGGTTTCTGCTGATATTACGCAAATCAAGGGGATTTGTGGTAGACTTCAGTGGTGTAGGAAGGGGGAGGGGCTCTGGGGGCTGGATGAGGTGTAGGAAGGGGAGGGGCTCTGGGGGCTGGATGGAGCCCCCATAATTTTGGAGCACAATTTAACGAGGGGACTTCTCACATGAACACTTTTATACCACAAAAAAAAAGCATGCTGTTGGAGGCCCCCCACCACCCACCCCCCTCCCCATACCAAACAATCTTCCTACACCACTGGACTTAACTGTTTCTCTTTTGTTGTTGTTGTTGTTGTTGTTGTTGTTTTTGTCACAACAAATTTTGGCAAGTAGTTGTTGTGACGTTAGACCTTTTTCCAGATACATTATTTTAGTGTTGAAGAAATAATAAGCCAGTAATGATGTAGTCTTGCTAGGTTCAAAGTAATGAGAGGTTTAGAGGTGAAGAAAAGTAACAAAAAAAATCCTCGAGGCCTTCCTCTCCTTCTACTCACGTGTATGTGAACTTATCCCTTAAGTCACATACTAACCTTCACGTTTACATTTTGTTGTACAAGCAAAAACTAACAAAGAAAACTACAAGTTAGTACAGAGACACAACACTATTAATGGTTGATGAGGAATTCAACTGTCTAATCAGATGAAATTTACTTCTGATTGGTTTCTGAGCTGGCTAGTCGCTAGTCCTTGATTTAGATGTGGAGGAACTCGGGAACTTTATTTACAAATAGGATAGCTCTAGCTTATCATGATTTCAAAATATATATATATATTATTTGTTAACCAAAGAGGACTTCGGCAAAGTCGAAACGTCGGGTTAAGTTTTAATGGCTGTTAGAACGAGAAATATTTTCTATTACAAATTTCAGCATAGAATGACTGAATATTATTTGTTGTCATTATTTTCATGTATGCACACATATAGCCTTGTGATTTAGTTGCTCTTTAACAATATTTTGATCTTCACACACATTAACACCTTCTCCCTTAGTACATGACCACATAGTGGTTCATAAGTGGATGTGGTTTTCAGGTGAGAATGTATAATTACATGTCTAATGAGTTGGCAAAACACTAACACCACCAGCAACATTAGTCAGCATATCCGTAGCCAAGGGGGGGGGGGGGGGGGGGGTTGGTCAAACCCCCTTTTAAGTGACAGGAAGTAAGTGGTTCAGCCACACCCCCACATATATTCGTATTGTGTCTGAACCTGCAATGGAATTCTCTGCAATTTAGCTATGGATATGATTCAAACTCTGTACGTGTATGGCCTAGTCAGATTCTCAGCTACAGGTAAGCATTACATTCCATGGCTACAAAACCTCGCTCTCATAATAGTAAGCTACCTATGTTTCATCTACAGTTTATATAGTGTTTCATATTGTACTTATTTGAATAACGTGTAGGACAAAGTGGTTATTAAATGGTGCACTGTTTTGTACAGCTCACCGTAGTGGTTGGAAGCCTAGTAAGCAAGAATGATATTGTAGCGCTGGCACTTTATCGCTCATTGCTGATAATAATAAATAGTGTTCAATGAATTTATTAATAGAACGTAAGACAAATTAGTATCTTTGGCACTAGCGTCTCCCGCTTGTTGCTGATAATCAACAGAATTTAGACATAGGACTAATACAATATTAGCTTTAGCGCAGTTCGTTAATTAAAAAAAAAATGAACAAAACAATAGTGGGTGTGGCTTTCTTGAATATTTTCGAAATCCGAACTCTGCCCCTATGCATACTTGTGATTACGGGCCTGGTCAGCATGATTTTACTCGCTTCCAGGCAGGTAGTTGTAGTGCCTAGTGATTGATCAATAGGAATGCATGTAGTAACCATTACATTATGGCTTATGTACAATACAGGACTACTGGGAAACAATGGGAACTGAAGGCATTCTGGTTGTGTTTTGACCTTCACTCTCTGTGCATATGTATACATATACATGATTTACAGGTCATGTGATACGCTATGATAAGCTCATGTATTCGGGAGAGTGGGTAGGAGGGAGACATAGAGACATCAGTGTATGTATTATCACATGCACATAACACTTGTTATTTTACCATAACAACTAACACTTTCAGTGTTTTTAGAACTCCTACTTATGTCATGTGAGCCTGTTGATTTGGATGGCTAGGCTATTATGTGCCCACTAATGCATACTAAAATCAGCACTTCTCTCTTTAGTGAACTTCAATATACTTTTTTATTCAGATGTTTAGTATTGGAACACACTGGGCAGCTTGCTTTCAACATTGTTCATAGAGAAATTTATATTATGCAGACTATTGATTGAATTTAGAATTGTTATATTAACTCTTCGTATTTACTGCATGTGTTAGTATGGATGCTTATACAGTATGTGGCTTAGAGACATGCCCACAGTTGATGGACTGAGTGCATTTAAATAAGCCTGCTAATTAACTTATTATTAATTATGATAAAGATTATAATTAGTATTTATTATTTGTAGCAATGGTGGCACTTGTCCTATTACAAGTAATTAGAAGTAGCATGAGTCATTTTTTTTCATTGTTATCATTCTCTACCATTGATTAAGGTTACATCAGTTTTCTCTAGCCTCCTGCTCTCTATTTTTCTGAACTATCCTCAGCTTTTCTTATCCCCCTGTGGAGTCCCTTTTCCTATGTCTACCTCTCCTGTTTCTGAATCTCTCTATATCATTTATCAGATTGTGGCCTTACGCTATGCGAAAATTTTGCCTTCTTTTTCATACTTTTGTCTTCATTTTTGAAACCTTCCCTTGTCTATTCCACCTGCTTTTTAGTCACTTTCTATACTGAATGTGACCACACTTTACCCAGTCAATAATCAAGACTTACCGAACTGTTTAAATCTATGAATTATTCATGAATACACACTTGTCGTTGATTATTGTCGCTCACTATCATCGTTACTGACACGTGAGCATGTTATTATATAGATCATGATGATGATGATTATTATTATTCTTTTTATTATTATTCTTATTATTATTATTTATTATTATTATTATTATTATTATTATTATTATTATTATTATTATTATTATTATTATTATTAATACTATTATTATTATTATTGTAAGTACTCCGCCACACAGTGACACTATGACTTAATGTACTAACTTTTGTTAATTAGGAATTCAGTAGCATACGGTATTCTTACCTCACGACCACTTGTGGTTTAATACATCATTTTCACTTTCCTGCTCTCGTTCTCCTCAGTCCTTTCTTCTCTTCAACTCTTCTTCTTGAGCCATGGATTCCCTTTACATTAGATGCAGGTGGAGGATCTGAGGGGGGAAGGAGGCAAGGGGCCATACCCCCACACACCCCACACCCCTCCCCCCCCTCCCACCTCTGAACCAAGCTTATAGAAAATTATAATGTAGAAAGATACAAATATAGGCAATTTTGTTCATGCATGCTAGTTTATTATCTTCATTTATGTCCAAATTATGACCATAGCTAATTAAATTTCACAAGTTTTTGACCTAAATATGTTTGGGCCCCCTCCCCGTCATTCCAGCTGGAACATGCCCATGATATGCAAGGATTCTCTCTCCTCTTGTCTATCTCTCCTGCTTCCCTGCCTCTTTAATTGCCGCTACAGAATGTGATGATGCTTTACCTATTCAATTCATGGGGATCCTTTACCAATGCAGTTCAGCCTATGAATTATTCACAATGTTGTTGCTGTCATTGTTACTGACACACAAGTAATGACTACTACTACTACTACTACTACTACTACTACTACTCTACTACTGTTGCTGTTGCTGCTAGTATTAATTTTGCCAATGACAATACCATTAAATATACATATGCAGAAATTTTTAATAATTACTTGTGATTATGCACACAAAAATAATAATAATAAAAACTTGTCATAAGATTAAGGGTATTCCCCTAATTTTGTGCAGTTCCAATTTTTTTTTAAGCCTATTTATTTGTTTATTATAACCAGTACATAATCTGAAGTAATCAACTGGTGCTTTGGTTAATTTGTAAAGTGCATATTGAAACATTAAATCTTTCATTGCAGATACATGTTTATTTAATTATGTAATTGCTTTACCAGAAACATCTGTATAGTGTGCCACACACTGATTTAACATTATTTCTAACGTCCACAATGTGATGCGAGTCCTATGTATTTCTTGAGAATCAGAGACTAATCTCCTCACAAACACTTCTGTGTCAACGATACGTAGTAATCGCTGCCACCAGAATTGATATCTCCCAGCCTCCCTTACAATAGCTCACCTCTAGAGACTTTGCACAGTTTGCAATAGTTAGAGTTTAACTGTAATTGCACTGACTGGTAAAAAACATCAACTGAACTCACTTTCAATTTCAGGTGCTGATATACAACTCAATAAAGGAGAGCATGACTAGGCATAAATGATGTGATAATGACAGCTGGGGTTATGCTACATTAATGAGAGCATGGAGAGTCATAATGTTCTCAACAGGTGAGATAATGGGTTCAGAGTGATGATGCACAGCTGGTGGGGTGATATTAAGAAATATAGTAAGATAATAGAATATTAAGGAATGACACAGCACAGCACAGCACAGCAATGATTAAGAAAACCAGACAGCCATACATTAACTAAGTTTTTAAGCTACAGTGTTCCTGGTGACTATGAAGCCAATCCCCACTATTACTGAATGTGAGGGAGGCTTTCCTCACACACAATGGTGGATGGGATTGAACACTTCTTGAAAGCCGAAGTTTTTGTTGGATTGAGATGTAATTGGGTGTATAGATAATGTTTTATTACTTTTTTTAATAGTTTTGTAGAAAGTTCAATTATTAAAGCTTGATGGAATTCTTATGTTTATCGGTCAGTGCTTTGCAGTGATGTAGAGTATACATGGTAAGGGATCATAAATTTCAAACAATAATATTTGTTGTTGCTTCAATACTAATTCGTTGCTTTGACTAACATCTATTTAGGAGATTATCCCAAATTTAATCATCAATTGATGCTAAATGTAAACAGCAGATGGAGGCAATAAAAATTATGATCAATAAATCCCTTGATAATATTCAGTTCATAGTCTCTAAAATCTTTTTGGGAGGACTTGATCTTACTGCAATAACAGTTATTACAGCAGCGTAGGAAGGGGGGGGGGGGGTGGGCTCCAGGGGCTGGACTCCCCTCATAATTTGTTTGGTCACATTTCCAAATAAACGCCTGTAAACCACAAAACACATATGCATTGAGCAACATCTTCCTGCACTACTGTAACAAAATTCTATGTACCAGTTTATAAGTACAAAACACATGTTATGGACTCGGGGATTTCGTTATAGCGATAATTTTATTATGTGAGTCAGAATGTGATATAGCAAGATATTTCACGAGAAGGCAAATTTATTTAAAAGCCAGAGGGGACCTAAATAAAACCTGAGAGTGGCATATCTGCTATATCTTTTTATTCTATGCTTCTATGCAGTTGTCCATATACTAGACTTGCTGACTCAGCTTGATTAGTTGGCTGTACTGTACACTCTGAGTGTTAGGTCACATGAGCATCGATCCCCACATCCAAGCAGATACATCTTAATCACCGTAATCCTGGTAAAGGGTGTATAAGTATATACAGTGACTTTTGAATTACCACGTTACCAATAGCTGTTAAAGTGCCAATGCTTTGATATACAAGCTAACTTATTGGGAAGTCAAGTATCATCTAGCTTATACTAAGTTTATAACTTTAGAATAAGCTGCCGTAGATACTATCAATATCAAAGCATTGGCACAGTGTATGACAATGTATTCTCCAAAACCTCCTTAAACCTGAGGAATAGAGACTCTTTCAATTACAACTACTAGCTTATTTGATTGTAGAAATCTTGTACAATTCAATAATGAATTATCACATAATGAGTCAGGGTCACATAAAAATCGTACTATAAATACTATAATGGTAGTGTCTGAACTAACCTAATATTTAGATTGAACCACAAGCTCTCTTGTGTGTTGCTGTGCAGGCATCAAATCAAATGAGCAGTAAAAGGTTCCTGTGGTTATTGACAAACATCATATGCCAACTAATATAGATGTCGTAACTGATAAGCTGGCACTATAATACTTTGATCAAGAAGAGTTCATTTGTCAGTCCAGTGACAGACAAACATGTCCAAGTGATAGGGAAGTCTATGTGAATACCAACCATGCCCAATGCTAGACACTCCTTATAGTCAATTGAGGAACAGATATCACAAAAGGTAAATGCATTTATTTTTTATTTTTTTATTTTATTTTATTTATTTATTTTT
>WLWD01003826.1_pt1 | contig 41897 bp, 20 predicted proteins | sample 6712731 | NCBI WGS metagenome assembly WLWD01 (sample SAMN12718690, study PRJNA576275) | sponge metagenome | isolation source: marine sponge | host: Mycale hentscheli | place: New Zealand: South Island, Marlborough, Capsize Point | collected 2014-11-01
GTATACTAATCAAGATTTATTTGTGCAGAGGATTGCAATTGATGACAAGTTTATTACAGAAGCCTTACAAAAAGTGCAACCCTTTATCAAAATAGGAATTTTGCCTGAAGTCTTAGGAAAAGTTTTGACCAAGGAACCAACGTGTATAGAACATGGCAATTCTCAGTTTGAAACAAAGGATGATGTCTGGTGCTATTGTAAGAGAGGTGAAGAAGGAAATATGATAGCTTGTGATAACAGCAGTTGCCCTATACAATGGTTTCATCTGCAGTGCTTGAAATTGTCTCTTGAAGACGTACCAAAAGGGAGTTGGTATTGCAAGGAATGCACAGCATTTATCAACAAAAAGAAGAGACACAAATCTGGCCATTAGTATCAGTTTGTCATGCCATGTTATTTAACTTTTTCAATTTTGTTTAACAATATTCATCCATTAAAATCATCAAAGTATTAATTATTGTAAATGAAACATTAAATGAACAAAATATAATTTCAATGTGTATCCATATGTAATATTTTGGTGATGCTAGTTAGATGAAACAACAGAGTCACATACATTGCATAGAGCACACGCAATTGTTACAGTTTTATCAATAGTGCTGTATTTTGCATCTTTGTCGCACATTATCATTTTTATTGGTAAAGTCGACTGCAGGATAGAATATTTTTGCCGAACAACACCAATAATGCGTTCGACATGAATTCGAACTTGGGACAAATTCCTAGCCGTGTCTACTTCCAATTTACTTAATTGAGTTTTTCCTCTTGTAAATGGAGGCAGTTTAACTTCAGCACAAAACATGGCTGCACTTTCTTGAATAGTGAAACCACGATCAGCCAGGATAATGTCTCCAGGTAGAAGTTTTTCCAGGAGTCCACAATGCTCTGTGATGTGCACATCAGAAGCTCTACCACCCCATCCCTGAGATATAAAAGAAATGGTACCTTGTGGTGTGATACCAATGAGGAATTTAACGGTGTTATGTTTCTTGTAGTTTGACCATGTTTGTGCTCGAGCTTTTAGGTTACTGGGTCTCTCAATAAACACTTCAAAACAATCAACTACTACCACGCAAGATCTAAACTTCTCCCTAAAAGCCATGGGCATAGTCTTCCATAACATTTCTCGCTCGGGCCACATAATAAGAAAGGAGAGCTTCACAAACAACCTGTCAATCCAATAATTGAAGTACCTTGAGACTGAAGATTGACTGATATTAAACCGATACGACAAATCGACATCTCCCAAATTCAGCCTCAGTTTCATCAAAGTCAAAATAAATTGATTAAATAAAGACAGAGCAGACCGATCATCTTCTTGAATACCATTAACCACTAGATCATAAACAGCTTTGAGCATATTAGTTGAAGGTAATCCAGTATAATACTTCACCTTGGCATCAGAGTCTAAACTGAAGCTTGACCTCACAACTTGATGTGACTGCTGAACCTGATCTCTTTCCCTCTTTAAGCACTCAATTTCTTTCTTCATCCCATCCACTTCCTTCTGGATTATTGCCAAACTCCCCTTCAATTCAAAATTAACTTTTTTGTGACCTTCACTTTCTTGCTTGAGCTGAACAACTGTATGCTCCAGATTATTTATGTCCGCCACGCTCATGTCAGTGCAGCTAGAAACACCACTGTATGGCTCACAGTATGCGGAACCATTGCCTTCCTCATGAAGTGTCAGAAGTGACTGGACCGCATCAAGCCTCGATGTGTTTTCCAATCGTATCTTGTTAGTATGTTGCCCCCTATCAAACCTTGCTGCATTTCTTACTAACCTTTTCTTTACTGGAGAAGCAGTAAAAGAGAATAAAGTGGGAACGTAATCTGGAGAAAGAGGATTGTTACTCTTTTCACCTGACATAAAGTGAGCACTGCAAACCCTGCTAGATTCTCCTGGTTGCCAATCCTTTCTGTTTATAGCCGCCACCCACCTTGGCTTCCTTTCAGCATCTTGAGGAAATCGATAAAACTTTAGTGTGGAATCTTTGGAGAACCTGTTCGTACACCCAACTGCACAGCAACTCTTTACCATTTTAGCTACTTGAGGTCGTCTTTTTGCCACCCAAAATGGCGCCTGGTATGAATTACGCGGTAGTGACACGCCCACTGAATAACCTCTATTCTCTCTCGTTCTCGAAGTACATGCAGGCATAGCTTTGAGACTATTGCATGCAATCTACAGCTTACCTCTGGCTGAAAGTTTACCACTACAATGAGTAGAGTAGCCAAGGTTTCCGACAAGACAGGCTGATGTGAGACGCATTGAAAGCTAAAAAGAACTCGACGCAAAACTTCGTTACTCGCCATTAAAAAGCTGCGGAGTACGCCGTTAAGTATACGGAAACGTTAATTATACCGGAAGTGGAAATTCAATTTATGTTTTCTCGATTTCTAGTTCAATTGTTTTGCTGAATACAGCCCAGTTCAACTGCCAGTTTCTCTGCGCGTCGAAGGTTTTACCCTCCAGTATTTTAGCACTAAGTTGAGATAAATTGTAGCTTTTTATTAGCATAAAAAACATAATTTTTTTGGTTTGCTTGAAATGCCCCCTTTTGTCTGTCACAAATAGTCAGGCTCACTTATATGTCCTTTGACCTTGCCCATGTGTCTGTACTATCAGATTCAAAATACCACAAGTTTACTTACCAAGATGTGTGAATAGTGTAGTTGGTCAGAGGTTAGACAATAGTAGGTCATCATAAGTAAGATTGCCTCTGGTAAGCCACTCCACAGACATCTTTCTAAACATAAAAATTGTTTTAGGGTGGAATCATTTTACCTAAGTTATCATAATGCTGATGTAATAATTTATGTAAGTGTGAGCTACAATAGCCACAAGTGGTTAGATAAATACAAGTTTAATAGGATATATTATTCCTCGAGTAAACAAGGGAGATGGCACAGTGAATGAAATACAAGAAATAATGTGAATAGGACACGCCAGCACCAAGAGGAATTGCATTACATTCTCTTTAATATCTATAAACTTTTATCGTTGCCCTTCACAGTAGAGACTGGCAGGGAAATATGATAGAAATGAGTGATGTACAAACTGTGGTTATGATCAGTCTGAAGACCATTTATAATATTGCTACATTAGGTAGTTGATTAGGTCCAGCTGAACCAGACTTGTGGAAACTGCATATTATATTAAGCTGAATTCTCCAAATATTATTTAGCTAAGGAAAATTTTTAAATCAAAACACAGGAACCAGTAGCTGTAGCTATAAACCCATTTATTAATCAGCTATAGCACTAATTACTAAGGTTTATTACAACCACTTGTATATACTTCATCTCCACAATAGCTACAGACTGATCATGAAGCTATCTTCTTCTAGTGAGCTTTTATAACCCAGTAATGGAATTCTAATGACATTTTTAATAGGTGGAAGAATTATATAAGGAGAATATATATACAAGAAAGAGGATCACAGAAAGGCCTAGGTGGTGCTGATTCACTTCAAAGCATTTGTGAGAGCACTGTGCATGTAATGTGATAGGTGTAGTCATGCTATGTGAGGTTATGGGAAGAAACTTTGTAGCTACATTTGTAGGATTTCCATCACAAGTACAAGCAGCATGCATCTATTGAAGTACTTTTCAAGTTTCTCATTATAAGGGTGGCAATACACACCCACATAATTTGGCTATGGTATTATATTTCATGCAAGCAACCAATGATGGATACCTGACAGGTTATCCGGCACATAGTTAAGGGCACAAGGAGTGAAACACTTATATGCATGCAAACAGATGTGGCACAGGAAATGAACTGGAGGGCCATGAGGTCATTCTAAGTGATATAAATTGTTACTCCACATCAAACTGACTGGACAATTTAAGCTTTTTTAATTTTAATAAATGTGCCAGAATTCTTTTCCAGAAAAGCTGGTCAAATTTTGGCAATACAATTTACGAGCTACCCTTTACCAACCAACAGAGCTCTCTGGGAAAGGAAAGCATGATTGGGGACCAGAACAAGGGTACTCCTTCCAATTATCAACTTCCAGCTCTATGCCAATTATAAGGCTTGTAGGAACCAAATGACGTCACCACCTAGTCCAGGTAAGTTAGTGAAGTTATGACTGAGCACACATCACGTGTTCTCACTCTTGAATGTGATGTTGACAGAACACCGTAGAATCCTGGGGGTGGGGCACCCTTGCTGCACAGGTTGCATGGTACACTCCGGAACCTGAGTAGCGAGCGGATAAAATAAGTTGTTTAAGGTCTGGCTCCACAAAACTACATTCACCCCATGTGAAAATAGCACTCGCGAAAAACTGTTTGTCATGCATGCGTGAGGAGAAGCTGGATACACAAGGATCAACATTTAGATATTGCTATTTACATAGCTACAGTATTGTAGAAAAAGTAAATCATGTAAATTCACAGGTTGTGTTCCATTTATGATTACTTAATTCTTGAAATTTTTAAATTGTTATTTGTTTATTAATTGATTCAACCCCCTTTAGAATCCTAGATCTGTCCCTTGATGTGGACCAATTATTCCCAGAGGAGGTTCTATTCTGAATGGCTTATTATAAGCCACACCTACTGCCAGTCTCCTGTCCACCTTATGGTTGTTTTACACCCTGCAGCTTCATAGACGAAGAGTTTTATTAATTGATTGAGGAAACCTTGTGGTGATCGTCAATCATTGGAGAAATTTATACAGCTTAGTTTTTCGGGGTATATATTTGACTGTCTTGCTGGTCATTAGCTTGGGAGCCAAACTCAGATAATACTACTTCTCATCTCACCACAGCTTTTACTACATCTAGGTCATTGTAGTGGAGAGTGAAGAAGAAAAAACAATTTATCAGCACAAGGACATGTCCCATTGACAGCTTAATCCCACCAGACTGGTACACTAATATTTATGAGGGCTGAGGATGAGGGAATTGTTCACAAAGCCTCCCCCTCCTCTCCTCCCCCCCAAAGGTGCTCCATATTTCAAATTCCAACACTTTCTGACATACAATAGCTAACTGAGCCATAAGTTGTTTTCTCAAATCTAGCTCCATTACCAAGTGACAATCTGAGACATATTATGTCCCACATCATGTTGGACATAGTTAGAGCACCCTTTTGGGGGTCACTCCTCTAACATATACATCACATCATGATATGCATGTTTCTAGTCACTGTTTACCTAAACACTCTGTCAAGCTCATGAGAAAAGCACCCCACCCCCCTCCCTCACAACATATAGCAGTTAGCAGTTGTCAATTTGAACCACCAGCCTCACTATTGACCTAAGAAGATCCTTAAACTGTAGTTTTGAGAAAGCAGAGTGTGGTAGGATGAACCTTTCTCCTTTTTGCCAAAACAAAATTTTAATTACCTCACCAAATCCTAGCTATAATTACATGTATCATGCATTGTTAGGATTTAGCTGCCAAATTGATGAAAATAATAGAGAACTCTATTGTTTTATTGATTATGTTGAGAATTGTCCATGTCCAAGATAGTAAATCACTAATCATTGTACAGCTTTGACTAAGGGATTGTGTTCAATGCATCAAATTTGTGGTATATAGAGTAAATTGATACGATAAAAAAAGATATAAAGTCATGTATGTAGCTGTGATATTAGTTAGTAAAGTTAGTGGAGAAATTATTGGATTTCAACAATTATACTAACAGTAACAGATACTTACAACATTAATAAACTAGCTATTAATTAGATTTCAAATATTCTTCAAGTTTCTTATTAAATTCCTCAGAGAACTGCAAGTGAATGTTATTTTTTTCTTTCTCCATCACCATGAGCTGGCTGCCTTTGATGTGCTTGTGCAAATACTCTGGATATAAAAAATTATGGTACTATAGGGTCTACAGCTCCATGACATATTAATGTTGGGCACTGAATTTTACACAACTCTTTCTTGCAAATGTCTCCATCATTCTTGATTACCAGCTGTTTGAAGGAATCCATCCATTCAGACCATATGCTTTGGGCAGATTCACCATAAAGCTTCAGAAACATTCTCCTATATTCTGGGCTCCAAGCTGACTCATCTCGAAGTGTTTCATGACAGTCTAAGTCTTCTTGTGTAGCAAAAGCTCTTGATCCTATAGTTGCAGCCATTTTGACATTGTCAGGATAGCGTGCAGCCATAAATAATGCAGCAATACCTCCATCACACCAACCAAGAACAGAGTAGCTGGGGAAAGATAGATGCTGCATCAATCCGACTCCATCTAGAGCATCTTGAAGATAGAAGTTTTCTCCATATCTGTTTGCAGGTCTGGATTCTCCATAACCTCGAGGATCAAAGGATACAATTGTAAATCCTGATCCTGGTCTGCCAAAGTAGTCCAGTTGTGGTCCAAAGGCAGTCCTAGCTGTTAACAAAGCTGCTGGTATGCATAAGATAGGATGAGAACCATTTCCCCTAACTTCATAATGCAGTTCAACTCTGTTGATTACTGCTTTACCAGAACATGTTACAGAGCTTTCATCCTCAAATTGCTCCATTTCTGATGAAATGATGAATTGTAATTTTTATGAAGTCTTCTAGCTTATAACAGGAATCAGTTTCTCACACCAGGGTGTAGCAGACAACAGCACATCTCCAGGGAGACAGACTGCTCATAAGGATGCACAATAGGAATGCAATTAGGACCAACCACAATACAAACGAATACACGTGGACAAATCCAGTAAAATGCTATGTACATATATACTATGGTCTGTAACTCTGACTGTTCCACGGTTGAAAGGCTTCAGGATGACTGGAGAAGTTTATGCTACTAGGAAGTAAGCACCAATTAGATGGAGGCATTAGAACTTTATTACAAGCATCAGCTGAATGGGTAATCCAACAAGCATATGGATTTTAACTAATTTGATTAATTATTCTGTCAGTCAGGTTATATACAGTTGCATTTGTTGAGATGAAAAGAGCCACAGGTATATAACAGGGTCTAGAGTGGTAGCTAATTACCCCCCCCGTACCTACCCCCCCCCCCCCCCCCCCCCCCCCCCACACACCCCACACACACTCACACAACCAAAAAAAAAGCAGCAACAACAACACAACCAACAACGTCTTGTGGTGGTCTAGATGGACATCTTGTACCACACTGAAAATCTGCAGAGATGTTTTCACATAGCTATATTCTATAAAGTCTATAAGTCAGCAGTCCAAAACAATCACTACAAATGAAGATACAGGAAGTTCTATTATTAGGGGAATTAGTAGCTTCATTTGGCAAGGGTGAGGAGGGATCCCAGTGTTCTCCTTCACTCCCACCCACTCCTCCTTCTGCATGAAATATCACCTACTTCTCTCTGTATGAATGTGCTCCTTTTTATGAAGGTTGTATATGAGCATAAGCAGCAGCCAGTGTACTCTCTCTCTCTCATTTCTAGCTCATCACATAGCTACTTGTGCACAAGCCATGTGGCTGATGTCAATTAACAATTTCAAACTTATAATTGGTCAGGCTTCATAGAGTGTAACTGTCAGACTCCATGATAGTAATTGAATTGCAGAGCATTCACGGTGGTACAGGGTGGTATAGAAATCATAGAAGTCTGTGCAGACAAGACTAATCAGCCCAGATATTCTAAAGCCCATTTCCAAAGCCATTTTAGTAAATTCCGGAAACACTTCCCCCACGAGCTTCAGGAAAGTTTGCCAGTTGTATCATAAGAAAGAACAAGAGCTATTCTATCCAGAGAGTGTAAATATAAAGCCTCAAAATGTGCAGAATTTAATCCATACTTTGCATCAGATAAATACTATTTGTGGTTAAAAATGTACAATTGAATGTATTCTACTTTCCTGTATCTGCATTGATTGGACCGCTGGCTTATAGACTGTATATCTGCTTATTACACATTGTATACCAATGCATGCTATAACCAAGTCACACTTACTTCTGCTTCATTATTACTTTAATAACATAATTTGTATGTATTTTTGTTTCAGTTGCTAATATTTCAATATTTTTCTATGCTATCTTCACATTCTTCTAAGCTTCATAAGCCAATGCTAGGAATTATGGCACTTGATAAAGCATATTTTGAGAACATTCATGTATCTAATGTGACAGTTGAAGTCCTAGCTACCACAAACTTGTGTATGGAGAATATTTTATAAATACTTTTGTGAGATTTCTAACCAACAAAATGTAAAGTCGTGTCCTGCGATGTTAGTTAATAAAGTTGTGAAGAAGGGTAGTGACGAGGTATGGGATTCCAACTAAGCAGCAATTCCACACTAATAAACTAGCTATTATTAGATTTCAAATATTCTTCAAGTTTCTTATTAAATTCCTCAGAGAACTTCAAGTGAATGTCATGCTTTCCTTTCTCCATCACCATGAGCTGACTGCCTGTGATGTGCTTGTGCAAATACTCTGAGTGTGAAAGTGGCACTACAGGGTCTATAGCTCCATGACATATTAATGTTGGGCACTGAATTTTACACAACTCTTTCTTGCAAATGTCTCCATCATTCTTGATTACCAGCTGTTTGAAGGAATCTATCCATTCAGACCATATGCTTTGGGAAGATTCACCATACAGTTTCAGAAATATTCTCCTATATTCTGGGCTCTGAGCAGACTCATCTCGAAATGTTTCACAGCGTTGCAAATCTTCTTGTGTGGCAAAAGCTCTTGATCCTATAGTTGCAACCATTTTGACTTTGTCAGGATAGCGTGCAGCCATAAACAATGCAGCAATACCTCCACCACACCAACCAAGAACGGAGTAGCTGGGGAAAGATAGATGCTGCATCAGTCTGGCCCCATCCAGAGCATCTTGAAGATAGAAGTTCTCTCCATATCTGTTTTCAGGCCTGGATGCTCCATAACCTTGAGGATCAAAGGATACAATTGTAAATCCTGATCCTGGTCTGCCAAAGTAGTCCAGTTGTGGTGCAAAGGCAGTCCTAGCTGTTAACAAAGCCCCTGGTATGCATAAGATAGGATGAGAACCATTTCCCCTAACTTCATAATGCAGTTCCACTCCGTTGATTACTGCTTTACCAGTACTTCCTGAACCACCATTACTCTCACAGTACTCCGACATTATCAGCGAATAGCTATAAACTATGGGAGGTGATTAGTGCCAAAATTAAGGTCGTAGTATTTCCGTGGGGTGGTAGTTCTAATTTGGACAAGTGGATAGGTGTGTACACTAGAGGGTACACTAATCAATTGAAGTGGATATGCATAGTTGCCAACTATCCCGGTTTTGCCGGGATTATCCCGATTTTTTTAGCCTTTCCCGGTTTCCCGGTTTTTTTTAGCCTTTCCCGGTTTTTTTAGCCTTTCCCGAATCCCCGGTTTGCAATAGGATTTCCCGGAATTCTGATAGAGTTAAACTATTAGCCAACAGCTGCACACAATAGTCTGCAAGTTAGTCTGCTTGATATCAGTGGTTTGTGTAGTGGTATAGCTATCTGTACAGCATATCTACAAGGGTGGTTACTATAAAACATTTTTCATATAAACTTGGTTGAAAACACTGAAACAAAGAATAAAATATTGTTGTATGAAATAATAGCACAACAGCAAAAGTTCATCATTTGGTACAGGTGAGTGAATCAAGAATGGCTGAAGTCTTCTCAAGGAGGTTAGTGATTATTCAGTGATATTCAGGATCCAGAGTTGGAACAGTAGCTATAAATAGCCAGGCTGTTTTGGTAGACTGTTGGACGTCAGTGGTGTTCTCAAGCGAAAAATAGACCTGGAAAGTATCAAATAGAACAAAGAAATGACACAGAACTTCACTTATTACTCCTTTCTGATCAAGATTATTAGCTAAATTCAGTTGTTTCTGTTGTTTACTTCCGCTTGTCAAAATATAGTGTATGTATGTCTATGGTCAACTCACCTCTATCAGTTGCTTCGTGTGTCCATTCCTGTTTGACTCACAACCATTACTGACATCTCTGTAGGTGTCTTTCACGGTAATACCATAGCTAGCTTTCTGAACCTAAGCAACGCGAAGTAGCGTGCCGAAGCTTAGCAACGACTTAGCAGATTTTCTCGTAGCCCTGGCATTATCTTCTATAATCACAGACTGGAACACTCAGGCTCTTAATTTCTTTCAGCAATATTCATGCTATCTTAATGATATTCATGATGGTTAATTAGTGGGCGTGGCCTATCCAGATTTTTCATTTTAGAAAGTTGGCAACTAACTATGATATAGAAATCTTAAGTGGAGGTGTCAACAAACGGGTATAGGAATCTGAAGTGGAGGGGCGTGGCAATAAACGGTATAGACATCTGAAGTGGAGGGGCGTGGCAACAAACGGGCATAGAAATCTGAAGTGGAGGGGCGTGGCAACAAACGGGTGAGGTGGGGCACGTTAATGATTCAGCTTAGGGTAGATTGTATTTTACAGCTTACACCATACCTAGTGAGGGACCTGGACGGCCAACTTTATTTATATCTCAAGAACAGCTAACATTTCTGGTTGAAAGTAACTTCACTGTACCAAAAATTGCAAATATACTTGGAGTGTCTATACGAACAATTCGAAGAAGAATGACAGAGTATGGTCTTAGCATCAGACTGCAGTATAGCACAATATGTGATCAAGAGCTAGATAGTGTTGTGGCTAGCATTCAAGAGCGATTTCCAATGTGTGGTAACAGGCAAATGCAGGGTCATTTACTTTCAAGAGGTTATCGAATGCAACAAGTTCGGATTAGAGAATCGCAGAGAAGAATTGACCCAGAAGGAAGTATGATAAGGAGACTTCATGTTCTGAATAGACGTAGATATTCTGTTCCTGCACCTCTTTCCTTGTACCATATAGATGGCAATCACAAGTTGATAAGGTAAGATCAATACAGTAGAATGTCAGTTATCCGGATGCCAGTTCCGAAAATTTCAGTTAACCGAACACCCAAAATTCAATAGTGGCACTGCAGTCACGAATAATTTGTTTGACCACACCCTCTCATAGCACTCTACAATACATTTATCTATAGGATTCAGTTATCTGAACATTTCAATTATCCGAACAAACCTCGGTCCCAGTGTGTTCGGATAAGGGACATTCTACTATATTTGAAAACGGTGCAGTCCTTCCAGCTTAGAGAGAGGAAAATCAGAATTTGGGACACTGTTGCTTATTATCCATCCTTAGAACTAGCTATGAGTGATGAAGCTCTGAAATTCAAGTCGTACTGATAATAGAGTAATCCGAGGCTTTACTATGCAAAAATTAATAGGATTTTTTAGGAAGCATGAAATATTATTTCATAAAAGTTTGGCGTCTCTACTTTAAATTTTGAGTGAAGTATGTTCATTTATTCATATCATTACAATTTCAATTACATATATAGCCACAAAAATAACCATAATAAACATGAAATGGTTGCATTCATGTGTATTAGAGTAAATATTATGGCAGATATTTCTGAAAACTTAATTTTTCCACTTTCTAAGCTGAGAGCACTGTAATATAGTGTTCAATGGCACAATTCATTGGTGGGTGAGCGAAACAAATTTAACGAAATGCTAAGAATACACTTATCTGTTCATACATTAGCTAGGTGGCTTGCTATGGTTTGTTGTGTCTTTTGTGTACTTATTGTATGGCATTCCATGGGGTTTCATAGTCTCACTATCAGAAGTTACCTTAACCTAACCGTTTGTAATCAATTAGAATGAGATAGTATGCAAGAATGGTGCAAGTTTTTGTACAAGTTTTTTTTTAAACATAGATGTGTACTGTAAGTGTGAGTATTTCATAGCTAACAAAAAAAAGGTTTACTGTTTGATTTTGACAAACTCAAGTAGCTACACTGATAGTTTAGTTTTAAATTTTAGATCATTTACTGCTTACTTATCTGAATCCTAAAACAGATATTTTAATGAGCCAGGTTGAAATTGATTTAAGTACGATGAGACCAACCCATTTTGGGGGTTACCATTTTTGACACTTTTAAGCTGTTTGTTTTCTTGCAGGTACTGCACTGCCTACAAAATTCCATGTCGTTGGATTTTTCATTATTATAAGTTATATGAGAAATCACACATCCAAGGGTACACGTTTTCGGGACATCAGGACCGATGACTTTTAATGGGTGTGGCTAAATCTTTTTTTTTTTAGTGTAGATCATCTTAAAGTATCTACTACTCATCATTTTGAGGCTAAAACACAAGAAAACACATGTAGCTACATGTTTAGCAAAGTAGGGGAAAAAATAAAATACTAGCCGCACAAGATTGTATACTTAATTAATGTACATTATTAATGTCAAGCTAATGCACTGATGGGCTGTTTGTTATTATTTATTTTTCTGGAAAACCCCTGTAAAAAAATTGATCTACATTTTGCTACTGGCTAAATTGATTGCTCAAATTTTGCCAAAGGGGTAGTAGCTATTTTATTTTTTCCCCTCCACAACAGTGAAGTTGTTCCTATGGAGGATAAGTAATTATACATGTTCAATGACTGTGTACTATAAATAAAATTGTTGCTCTTACAGATGGAAGATAGTGGTTCATGGCTGTATATTGATGGTTATTCCAGGAGAATTATCTATCTTAAAGCATGCAACAATAATCGTTCAACTACAGTGGTAGACTTGTTTACTGATGCAGTAGACCAACTTGGTCTTCCTAGTCGTGTAAGGGCTGACCGTGGTGGAGAGAATGTTCTGGTTGCTGATATATGCTGCAACATCCAATGAGAGGGCCAGGACCAGACAGTTTCATTAGTGGTAAGTCTGTGCATAATCAAAGAATAGAACGCTTGTGGCGTGATGTTTTTCAAAGTTGCCTTGTCATCTTTTATAGGCTGTTTTATGCAATGGAAGATGACAATCTTCTTAATGTGGATGATGATACACACTAATTCTGCCTTCATTATGTAATTAATGCAGCCATCAAGGAATTCATGGACTCATGGAATCATCATCCTTTGTCCAGTGAACACAACATGTCACCAGTCCAACTGTGGATCGCTGGGTTATCTACCTGTGATAATCTTGAGGTATGTTTGCTCTAGATGAAATATTTTTAAGTGAATACTTCTAAACACAAACATAAAATATTTGGAATGCTGAAATAATGAAGCTGCAAAGCTATAGCTACTGTAATGTTATTACTTTTAAACAGAACTCGGTATTGACTTCAAGAAAATTCAAATACATTAGTTTCTGTCTTTTAAAAATGATGAAACATGCGATGCCTTCTCTGCCGATGTGAAAGCCAGAGTAAAATAGTACACTTCAGCATAGGAGGCTAATTTTGATTAGTCATACCATAGCTATATGACTATCCGTCCCATGGCCTGACACCTGACCCATTCCTACCCCTGATAGGTCATCCATTGTGCATGTAGCAGTTTAAGTATTGCATCATATTTCATAGCTGTGATTATTTAAAGTAAAACATTAGCTACATTGTTGGCATTGTACATAGCTGTATTCGCTCTTACATGCAGGAACAAGGTGATTTTAATGTTCATGGCATAGACTGGAATGGGCCTATTTCTGAAGAGAATGACAATGCTGTAGATGTCCCTGAAATTGAAATTCCTTTGCTTGAAGAAGAATTGGATGAACTTCAATCAATATTTTCTCCTAACACACCTAGTGATAACTTTGGAATAGACATATATATTAGAGTTTTAGAACATGTTAATAATGTCATCAGATAGTATTATATTATTGAATAAGTACTGTACTAGCTAAAGCAACAAAAAAGAAATGAAATAGTTATGCTCAGCACAGTCCAAACCCTCCATGCATGGTAAAGGCAACATCTAAATGACGCTTAAACGTATCAAAATCTTGATGTATTGTTGGAAGAGTAAGCTCAACAGCACAAGTGGAGGAAGTGGGATATGGGTTCTTGTGGTTAAATGAAAGAACAACACTTGAGTAACCCAGTGGTGGCCCTCTTTCTGCCCCAGTAAAAAATGAAACAATCATATCCAAAGACACTTTGGTTTCTGAAGTAGCCCCTGCAAAATGAATTATTGGTTACCACAGCTTATCCTGAAACCAAAAGGAGAAATATACCTTGGCAAAAGTTATCTTCTTCCCAATCACTCTCTACTTCAAGTGTAGGTGCACACACTATAATAGAAATATTATAATTCTTAAATTTATTACAACACAGACTGGTCGAGCTAACCTCCTTCAACATCTTCTATGTAGTCATAAAAGAACATGTACACTGCCTCTTCCTTCATTCTCTCATTGGATCCCTTTTGGAGTACTTTTATCTCAGTAAACAATTTCGGAACATAATCTAAAATTATTATAGCGCAGTAAGGCTCATAACAATAGCTATTACGTGCTAGTCTGGCGGGCCAGACCCTTTACCTTCTTTTTTATGGGCGGGGCGGGAAGGGAAAGGGTCTGGGGTCACTAGCATCAACGACTTGTTCTAGCCACCCCGATTTTGGGGTGGCGGTTTTAGCACATTCCTTGGTACATTCGTCATGTGACGTCATTATAATGCGTCATTATACGGTTCTTTTTTTTTCCTTCAAGCATTGAAGACTCTTACCTGATGAGGTTTGTAATGTAAGATCATAGCTACTTGCGGCGCAATCTGGAGGAAAGGGCCCAGAATTCTCTTCCAATGCTTCCTTCATTAGATTACGCCAGGCTAACACTACTCCAGAACGGAATCTTGAGAGATCTGATCTCTCTGCAACTAGCCTACGGACATATCTAGACTTTGATGGAAGATCAGTGCCACAACCTAAGCAGAACTCCATAGCTAGCCGGATCGCGCTGGTCGAGCTGCAAGTTATAGTGCTTTCCCGGGAAATATTAAAATGCGCGGGGGACTATGTGACGCAATTTTGACACTTTTTAATTAAATTCCCCTGGAACAAGTCGTTGATGCTAGTGACCCCAGACCCTTTCCCTTCCCCCGCCCATAAAAAAGAAGGTAAAGGGTCTGGCCCGCCAGACTAATTACGTGCATTGTGTACCAGATGTTAGCTGCATCTTACTACGACCTTAATTTTGGCACTAATCACCTCCCATAATAAGCTGCTGTCTCCCAGCTCGTGACAAGAGTCAACGGCTCTGTCCTTATTCTCAGGCCGTAGAGGTGGTATGTACGTAACCGGACCAACAGCCCGTCTCGGTAAAATTGCTTATGTTCGCAGAGCGCTAGAATTGCGGGTAGCTAAGAAGAGCCACCGACATTACGAGTAGAAAATTGAGTACCACCCTCAATGGGGTTTGCTGATGCTGCATTTATCTTGCTCTCGTGCTACTCAATTCTTTGCGTAATAATAGATAGAATGCCAAAATGGTTGCAACCATTAGAATAAGAGCATTTGCAACAGCTAGAATTAGAACAACATGAAGCACTTAAAGATGTGCCAAACTGGAAGACATTTAAATAATATAGTGAAGTGAACCAGGCTGACAGACTATTTGCTGCAAGGGATATCTGTATCTGTACGAAGAGGCAACTCTACTGCCATATTTAACACTATTATCTGCTAAGTGAAATAAAATGCGTTAGCTAAACTTTTATTATACTAAACTTTGACGCAATGGTAAGTAAAGAATTAACACATACTACCAAAGCAGTAGTCAATAGATTGAAGCTGTAAGGTTGTGCAGCTTGGGGGGAAGGTTGTCATCTAATGATATTTAAAGTTTCTTTCTTCAAAGTGCTGATTGTGAACAGCCATTCCAATTTCTAAAAGGGTTAGAACTCTTACACATTGCTACAGCCTGGTAGCTAGCACCCAAGGCATTGAGATGTTATGCTACATGAAAAAAATTGGCGAGTAGTAGTCCATCTATTGAAGAAGAGTGTACTTCATGTTCTGCACTACTTATACAAATGAAGGGTAAAAACCATTTCTTTTACTAGTTCTGTACCAACAACTGCCCACCAATTCTGTATAAAAAAATTAATAAATGGAAGAAATGATTAACAAAAACTGAATCAGAATCTGCTGAGCTGCTCATGTCTCAAGTAACCCTCCTCTTCCTCTATTTCCTCCTCCTCCTCCTCCTCAACAGCATCCCAGCCAGCAATGGCCTGTCTATCTAGAGAGCCATGCAGCCTGAGAACCAGTTCCCTCATGCTCTCTTCTCCTAGCTGGAGGTCAGAGTCCGTAGATAGTTCATTCCTGTGTTGGGGCTGTCCGTCACTAGTCGTTGAGATGACATTCGTGTCCACACCCAAGTCCTCCTCACACACGACTGCCTGGTTCATTTCCCATTCATCCAGGCCTACTGAGCTGTCCAGTAACCTATGGTAACAATTACACAATGCAAGGAATTGTATTTAACTGGAACCATGTCTGGTTGTCACAGCAACAATAAATTGACACGGCTATACTGTTGATTTTGTAATTATACTAAAGCCTTAGATACCTTTTGTAATAACTTCGTGTGTGTGTGTGTGTGTGTATTGGTAGTAAACCTTACTTCCTCAGTAGCTACTATAAATTACTTATTTTTATTGTCACAATTCAGTTAGTTCTGAGTTCTGCTATTTTCTTATGAATACAACTTGATAAAGTGTTATCTGGTGGACCTAACAACCATAGAACTACCCACTTTACAATACCTGTGGGGGCTCTTTGGGTTGCCTTGACGTGAGCTGACTGTAAAAACCCAGTACAAACGAGCAACAAACAGACTGATCTTACTTGTTCCACAAGAGGACCATTTTCCCCCTGGGAGGATGTCTGGGTCTCACCCTGGATAAGCTATCACATCTTGGAATGTACAATTAGACTGAAACATTAATCCATTATCAGAAACATTATCACTAATTATATGTTATATGTTCTCAATTAATCACTTAATCTAGCTCTCCTATATAACCCTCTCCTTTTCTTTCATTTTGGCTTCTCAAAATCTCTAAATATTCCTGTTCAGTCGAAGACTCTTCTGTTCAGCGAAAGTGAGGAATTTCGGTTTTCCTCGTCCACCTCCGCCTGCTCCTTCATAAAACCTCGAACCATTTGCGTAGGAACGCTCTCTATACTAGAGAGCTGGGGGTGCAGAACGGTTGAATCAGCCACTCAGTGCTTGTGCATAGTGCTGAGCGTCCCCGTGTGTGAGTGCTTGGCCTGGTACAGCTACACGGCATTTCACATCCGCAACACGCACTAAATCATCAGTTCCAGGGTAGACTTTGACAACTCGTGCCATGGGCCATGTACGCTGAACAATAGTGGCATCCTTCACAATGACGACATCGCCAACAACAAAGTTTCGAGTTTGTCGATACCACTTGGCTCGTGCTTGAAGTGCTTGCATGTACCGGCCATGCCACAACTTCCAGATCTCAGCCGTCAAACGCTTCACCAAATTCCAACGACGGACAGAAGTGATATGAGATTTCTGATCCATCATGATTGGCGGTGCTAGGAGTGGCCTGCCGATCAGGAAATGTCCTGGTGTCAAAACACTGGGATCTTCGATATCAGTAGAATCAACTGGCAAGATAGGGCGACTGTTCATTGTGGCCTCAATCTCTGCCAAAACTGTAGTCATCTCCTCAAAATTCAAGATCCTGTCTGTGAGAATCTTGCGCACTACCGTTTTCATGGCTCTAACCCCTGCCTCCCAAAGCCCCCCAAAGTGTGGGGCTCTGCTGGGGCTAAAGTGCCAGTGGATCTGTCGGGAAGTGCACGAATGAGAGATGGCATTTTTGGTGGCATGGCTCTTTAGAAGCTCCTGCATCTCTTCCAGTGTGTTTCGAGCTCCTAGGAAATTCGAACCGTTATCAGAGTACACATCACTCGGTGTTCCTCGTCTTGAGCAGAATCGACTGAATGAGGCCATGAATGCTTCAGTGGTAAGCTCTGAACACAGTTCAACATGCACAGCTTTGGTGTACATGCAGACATAGAGACATGCATAAGCCTTGAGCTTTGTGGGTCTCCTTGGGTTCCCTCATTTGATTGAGAAGGGCCCCGCAAAGTCAATTCCAACACTCAAAAAGGCTGGTGCAGGCGTAGTCCTTACTGATGGAAGCATTCCCATCTGCTGATTTTGTGTTCTTGCATAGGCCTTCTGGCATTTCACACATTTTCTGCTTATGCTCTTGAGAAAACGCTTGACTCCGGTTATATAGAATTGTTCCGAGAGGATGGCAAGTAGTGTGGCAGGTCCAGAGTGGTTCGTTTCTTGATGAAGGGTCTGCAGCATGAGTCGAACTAGAGGATGCCGGACATCCAGTAGTATTAGATCCTGAGGCACCTTGAATTGATCAGCTTTTCTCACTCTTCCACCCACTCATAGGAGGTCATCCTTTGCTATATGAGGAAAAAGACAATGCAATGGGTTAGTCTTTCCAATAACCTTACCCTCCCTCAGTGCAACCAGTGTCTCTTGGTAAGATTGTCTTTGTGCAGCTCGATACAATGGCTTCCTTGCTTCAGCCACTTCCAAGTGTGTGAGGGTACTGCATAGCTCTTGCTTGCTTTTTGCAGTGCAGTTGTGAATAAAACGTCGACACCAAGCTACCACTCGAATCAGCTTCGTATAGGAGGAATACTTCAGCCATAGTTGATAATCAGGAGCTTCTGCTTGCAACACATTGGATGTGGGCTTGAGTTCAGTCAGCTTTTCAATTGGTAGTTTCTGGACTGGTGGTGGCCAACGAATAGGAGGAAGTGACAACCATGTGGGACCATGCCACCAAAGACGATGTCCAATCAGATCTCGTGGTAATGTGCCTCGACTCGCGATATCTGCATGGTTGTCTGTAGTTGGGACATATCTCCATTGTCCAGATGGTACTGTCTCTTGAATTGAAGCCACCCGATGAGCAACGAAGGCCTTGAACTTCCCTGATGGTTTGTTGATCCATCCAAGAACACTGGTAGAGTCAGACCATGCGAACATGTCTTCTGCAGGAATAGAGAGATCTGCTGCAGTGACCTTCAGTAAGTCGGCAGTTAGCTTGGCAGCACACAGCTCCAGTCTTGGAATCGATGGAGCATCTACTGGTGCCACTCTTGATTTAGCTGTGACAATAGAGACACATACAGAAGCATCAACAAAAAGTATACGTAAATATACGACCCCTCCATATGCTACACCCAATGCATCAGCAAACCCATGAAGCTGACGATTGAAGATAGGAAGGTCTGTCTGTGAAAATCTTCTCTGTAGTGGGTTAGTAGTTAATTCTCTGAGTTGATCCTTCCATGAGCACCACAAGTCAGCAATGTCTTGAGGAATGACATCATCCCAGCCAATCTTTCTGCGCCAGAGTTTCTGAAGAAGTAACTTGACTATTAGAATTGATGGGGAGTACTGTGGTGGGTCGGCCGATACCGCTTTTGGATAGCGAGCTTGTCATATAAATGGGACAACACAGTTGACATGAAATTAGCACCCTGATCTGACAAAATTGCTTTGGGTGGACCAAGAATTGACATTATCGCTAGCAAATTCTGGGCTGTCTCCTCAGCTGTGTACCCTTTCATTGGTAAAGCAAAAGGAAACCCAGTAGATAGATCCATGGCGGTAAGGAGAAACCGAAAACCATGATTTGATTTAGGAAGTGGACCTACTACATCCACAGCGAGCTTCTCAAAATGCTCAACTAGTACTTCAGGTTCGCACAAAGGAGCCTTTCGAACACTATCTCGATTAAATAACAAACACTTTTGACAGCTCTGCACATGGGCCTTGACGTCATCATTCAATCCAGGCCAAGTAAAATGGGTGTTAATAAGTGACCTAGTTGTACCTATCCCAAAATATCCAGACCCTTCATGGGCAAGAACTAAAACACGTTTTCTTAATGACTTGGGGACCACTAGGGCATTAGATATACGACCTAGGGTGGACGTGAGGCACATGAGAACACCTTCGACTATAAAACACTTCTTAAGACCACTGCGAGCCCACTCCCAAACTTGGGAAAGAGACTCGTCTTCCTTCTGGAGTGTGACAAAATCAGACTTGGATATACCATCAAAATCAAAATTGGGAATAGAAAGCAACACTTTATTGACTACTGAATTATTATCTGACTTATCAGTGTTGTCGACCATGCTAGGGTCAATGACAGGATGATCTTCACTAATACAATCTTCGCTATGCTCAGAACTAGTGTTGTTCACTTCAAATAGTTTGGATAGGTCAATGTCAATGTCATCATCAATGATAGGAGCTGTCATGGCAATATTATCAAGGGGAATAGGGGTAGCACCTTCAGTGAGGTGTTTCACAGACTCTATCCGATCTACCACCGCATCTTGTTTAGCTTGAGCTCTAGTTACAGCGAACACCGATGAAGGATCATTCTTAACAAAATCTATTAACTCAAAAAACTTAGGGCGACCAATATCGGTACCCAACAGAACAGTAGATGGTGGCAAGCTTGGATGCACACCAAATACACAATGACCAGAAATGCCTGCTATTTCCAGTGGCAAGCAATAAGCTGTTATTGTAGCATCTATCTGATCAATACCATGCACCGATTTAGAGGTTACTGGCACATCAGAATCATAAATAAAATCAGGTGAGATAAGAGAGGTTGAGGCTCCTGAGTCAACTAACACATTGGTCTGAACACCATTCACAATACCTGGAACTAAAAACTCAACGTTGTCAGGCTCAGCATTAATAATATTAAGGCCTTTAGGTAGCTCAATGTCTTTACCAGTATCAGAATTGACAACCGTATAAGAACGAGAATCAGAATCGGTGTTAGGTCTAACTTGAGATGTAGCACTGTCATTGTTAGCAGGGGATGACTCATTGGTTGGAGTGGGGTTTGTAGATCTCTCGGTGTGATTGGCTCTACTTGGGCACCTATTAGCATAATGGCCAGTGTTGTTGCATTTAAAACAAGTAACATTAGAAAGATCAGTATTTCTATGTGGTCTATTACTAGTGTCCTGGTTATGGCTGGCATGATCATTGTCACTTCGTCTGTTATGAGGATGACTGTGATGATTATATCTACGCTGAGAATTGTAGGAGTTCTGAGGATGAAGGTTGTGAGAGTGAGAGTTAGAATGAGAGTTATGAGTAGAATGAGAAGAGTTGGGTATAGAGTGTCGGTCAGAGTGATAAGATTTAGATTTGTCCACACATTCTGGTCTAGAAGTATATGTAGTACAGGCACCAAGTAAATCACGTGGGGAATTCAAATCCGACTTAAAGACAAACATTCTACCATCTCTAGGCAAACCAGCAAGGACACCCAAATAAGCTAAGGAAACAGCAAAATCTTTAATAGTACTGTCGCCATAGGATTTGAGAAAGGGAAGTGACTGGAACATAACAGTGAGCTTATGGGACCAAATATTAGACCACTGGGATGGGCTAAGGTGACCACTAAATCTATACTTAGGTGATAGAGAATCTAAACAATCATGAATGTTGTACCCACCCACATCAAGAAGTTTGGATTTCATCAGATTATAATCACTTGCACAGGCATCTAAATTAGAATAATACTCATCCAAGAACTTGCCCTTTAGCACACGTTCTAACAGTGTCACCCAATTAAATTTGTCTACTTCTCTAGTAACTAGAGACGACTCAAAACGTAAAAACAAAGAAAAAATATCCTCACTATCACTCATTGGGATAAGGGACTTGCCGATCCGGTCCAGTTTATCCTGCCGTCTCTCCATCCGAGCCAATGCCTCTTGCTCCTTCATAGCAGATTCCATCTGGTCAGAATGGCTCTTCTGGGAAGCGAAGGATTTTCCAATCTGATCTGCTAGGGTTGTCACATGAGCCGACAGGGTGTTTTGGCTGATAGTTTGTTGACTCTGCAGCATTTCCATCATCATTTTCTGTTGTTGGACCATGGCTTCATTGTGAAAGATTTGCTGCTGCTGAATGGCTTTGGAGTTAGCACTGGATTGGCGTGTCAGTTCCTTTAGGATGGCAACTGTAGGGTCTTCTACACATGAAGGAGTTACACCTGATTCAGTACTAGCACTGGAGCTTTCAAGATTGGTAGTGTCCTCCCCAGCAACAGGGATCCTAGTAATTTTGGATCTTGTACCAGACGATGGTGGTAACACAGATGACAATTGTTTCTCTGTACTCATTGTTACAGTCAAATTAATAAAAATAATAAATACACACCACAAACAAAAGTGCCAGATAGGTAAGATGTATGTTTACAACAGTGTCTCTCACAATGACTAAAAAAATTAAATACAAGACAAATACAATACAACAAACCTCTGTTGTAGTCACAGCCACTAGTCTTCGTGTGACGCAGTATGATAGTCCAAATCTATGAAATGAGAACAAAGTTTACAATATCCTACAATTGTAGCAAAAGCAGCACAGATAGTCGGCACGTGGAAGCCTGTAGCTCAAAGAAGTATTGAGTTCTTGTAGAACACTCAATAAGACACGCTGTCTCTCACAGCAAGAAGACGCTCTTGTAGCTAAAGGAACACGCAAATCAAGGAAGGCACAGGTTCGTCTTGCTCACCTACTACGTTCAAGCAGAAGGCACACCGCTGCCGCCAGATGTGGTGGGTCGGCCGATACCGAGACGCTCAGTAAGTACGCTGCCACCAGAGTTCTATGGTGGCTACTCAACCCCGGTCAAAGGAAGTACGCTCTGCTATGCTCAGGGACTTAGGCTTTTAGACCTTCGCTTGCCCGCTAAGCTATCAAGTTTTCAATTGATAAAATACACAGAGTTGACTAGAGTAGCACGAGTACAGAACTGCAGAAAAATGGTGAAACAAAGAATATATGTGCGTTCTGGAGCATGCGTGGTAGTTGTTCTCAATGGGAAATGGCGGGATTGTGCATTACGTGGCTATTCTAAATGACGCACGAGTGTGTGCATGCGCTAGATCAACAATTAGAAATAAATGACAAAATAAGATAATAAGTTCAATGTCTTTCTTTCAGGAAAATGTGGTGGATTCCACCACAAGTACCACCCCATGATATCGAACACCTTTGCAGCAGAAGAGGCAATGTCTCTCTTTGTGGGTGAAGGCTGATCCTCAATGGAGCGAACAGCAACATGCAGATTATCGAGTCGTACATCCCAATGGATCCCCAATGTTTTTAGGGACATGGTAGGTTCTGTGATGATGAGATCACCAGATTCTTTGAGTTCCTCAGGTACAGTTGCCAGTAAATCTACGGAATTGCTCCTCCACTTCCAGAGTAACATCCCAGCAATCTGCAACAGTTGGCAGAGTTGCTCTCGAAGCTGTATTGCTAGCTTGACTGTACTGGCACCTGTGAGACAATCATCCACATAAAAACTGTTGAGGACAACTTCAGCAGCCTCTGGAAATTGATGCCTATGGTTTTCTGCGAGCTGACGCAACACTTGCGTTGCGAGGAAAGGTGACGAAGAAACCCCGAATGTTAATCTCTTCATTCTCAAGTCCCGCAATTCTCCGGCTGTGTCTCGGAGTAGGAAGCGATGATAGTCACATTCATCAGGGTGTAAGCAGATTTCCCTAAACATTTTTGACACATCAGCGGTCAGAGCAATGGAGTGGACTCGGAAGCGATTGATAACTGTAGACAATAAAGGGTAAACATTTGGGCCTGTCAGGAGTTGGTCATTGAGTGAGATGCCAGTACTACTCTTCGCTGAAGCATCAAATACAGCCCTGAGCTTTGTAGTTGTTGAAGTCTCCTTAGCAACTCCATGGACAGGTAGGTAGAAGATGTTTGTGACAGGTTTCTCGATCTCTGGTAGAGGAACTATCTCAGCATGGTCAAGACTCTCATACTCCCTTAGTACATCTTCAAATTGTAGTAACTGTCCTTTCTTCCTAAGAGCCCTCTCATTTTGCAAGTACCTTCTGACTGCAACAGATCGAGACTCCCCCAAGACAGAAGCAGGGCACTTCCTGGGTAATCGTACAGAGAATCGTCCAGAAGGGAGGACTTCATGATTATCGGCGAAGTGAGTAACTGCAAGTTGTTCATCTACGGTGAGTGGGCTGTTGTCTGGGAATTGCTCGAGTTGCCAGAGCTTCTGTAACATTTCATCCACCCGACTCTCTTCTCCAACAACCTTGAACACGTGAGTGGATGCAGCATTGTCTCGCACAGTGCCTCCTAGGGTCCACCCGAAGATAGTTTTGAATGTTAGAATGGAACCATCCTGAGAGCGATCAAAACCCCTTATCGTGCGAGTGAAATCAGACATTCCAAGAAGCACATCAGTCTGGCCTCCAAGGTTTGGATCCGCAATCGGTGTCTTGCCCTTGATTACTGGTAACTGCAGTAGTTGGTCCACGTTGGTTGGAGCAGTGATTATCGGCAGGCTTGGCACGACGTAGCACTTGGCTGTGATGAAGTCTTCCTGCGAACGATTAACAGAGGCAAAGTTAAGACAAACATAACCCTTACTTCGCATTCCACCAGCAATCCCTGTGATGTCCAATGGGTGACTGTGCCACTTTGACTTCAGTCTTTTGGCCAGTTTCTCAGTCACTAGGGAGACGGCAGCTCCACTATCCAGCAATGCTCGAACTCGCTGGCGACAAGGTCCATCAGACACTTCGGTAAATATTGCTGTAAGGAGTATGGCATTCTGAACTGTTTGTACTCTTAAGCAACGAACGTCATTGCTGGTTGCCTCCTTGGTAGCTTCTTCTCCAGATGGTGTGGCATCCTGGTGAAGTAGAGTGTGGTGGCGACCGTAGCAATGTCTGCAGCATTTTTGAGAATGACAGTCCTTGAGAACATGAGACTTAGACAAACAGTTCAGACAGAGTCCATTGCTTTTGGAGTGTTTTATCCTGCAGGCTGTATCCCAACTGAGGAACTTGGAGCATCTGAAAGTCGGGTGGAAGTTCTCTTTGCATATGTAGCATTTAGTAACAGTAGGTGTCTGTCCTTCGGCGACTAAAGCAACTTTGGGTTTCTTGGAGTGATGTGGTCGAACAAAGTTAGACGATGGCCTTTTAACTTCTTCCATCCCAAACTGACGCTTTTCAAAGTACTTCAGCATCTCTCGTACAGATGGTGGATCCTTGAGATCTTGAGCCTGTTTGTTCCAATCAAACTTCATGCCTTCATCAAGACGATCCAACAGTATGACAGCCAAAAACTGGTCTAGTGTGTTTCCTTTATTGAGTTCCAGACCATACATATGTTCACCCCAAACAGCTAGCATTCGACATATTCCAGCTAAGTCGTAAGTGTAGTTGTCAGGTTTAAGCAGTGCTCGAACATGATGAGGGTAGACCATGCGTGGACGTCCATACTGATCCTTGAGAGCTTCGAGTGCAGAATTGTAACTATCAGGTCCTCTGGCCGTACGTCTGACAATGGCTCTTGACTCTTCTGTAGTCATGGCTTTCAGCAGGAAACAAGACTTCTCGGCGTCCACCAGGTAGTTATCATTCTTGTCCATGGCTGCAGAAAACATACGAATAAAATCAGCCCAATCAACTGGCTTACCAGAAAATGTTGGTGGGTCAAGATGGAGCTTGGAATAGGGTTGTATTCTTGCAGGCTTGACAGACTCAGAGGTAGACTTTTCACTGTAGGACTTGTCTCCTTCGTCAACTCGTTCAGTGATCTCATTAAGTAGGTCTCCGAGATTCCTGCACATAGTTCCAATTTCCTCAATACTTCGATAAGGCCCGGACTCCTCTCGATACTGTCGAAGATCTTTAGTTAACTGTGACAAAGCTCTTATGGCTGATGAACCTGTGTAACTGTTACGTTTGTGATAGTCTGTCATATCTTCCAGGAGCGCTTCTCCCTTGTAGAATAGTGTGGCTACATTCTCATCTCGTTGGCTAGCAGCTTGAGATTGTTCCACCTCCATGTCAAAGTTTGGTACAGAAGCGGAGAGTTGTTCAACTCTATCTTGAAGGGCATCGAATAGTGAGGACGACCGTAAAGCTTCATCCAGCTTTCTCTGAATTTCTGAAGTTCGGAGCAAGTTTGCTGAAGTAGTGTCTATTGATCTTAGGTAGCCAAACAAAAGGGTCAGCTTTCCTTTGCAACTGGTACGCTTATTCTTGGCTAATTTGAGATCCTGAATATCTGCTATCTGTTGTAGATCTTCTTCCATTGATGCACGCATGGTGTAGAATGGAATAGCAGAGTAAAATGCGGGAAAGAGCTAGTCGACTTGTCTGTAGAGTCGAGCTGAGTCTTTGAAGAGAAAGAGGAAGAGCTAGTCGACTTGTCTGAAGAGTCGATCTGAGTCTTGAGAGTAGAGGTTGAAGTTCTGAGCAGATATCCCAGTGTGGATGGGTATCCGGCTCGAAGGACCATAAAGTATGTGGGGGCTCTTTGGGTTGCCTTGACGTGAGCTGACTGTAAAAATCCAGCCAGGCTAAGCACTCACACACGGGGACGCTCAGCACTATGCACAAGCACTGAGTGGCTGATTCAACCGTTCTGCACCCCCAGCTCTCTAGTATAGAGAGCATTCCTACGCAAATGGTTCGAGGTTTTATGAAGGAGCAGGCGGAGGCGGACGAGGAAAACCGAAATTCCTCACTTTCGCTGAACAGAAGAGTCTTCGACTGAACAGGAATATTTAGAGATTTTGAGAAGCCAAAATGAAAGAAAAGGAGAGGGTTATATAGGAGAGCTAGATTAAGTGATTAATTGAGAACATATAACATATATTAGTGATAATGTTTCTGATAATGGATTAATGTTTCAGTCTAATTGTACATTCCAAGATGTGATAGCTTATCCAGGGTGAGACCCAGACAATACCTTTCACTGCTATAAACGTAAACATATCAAGACAATACAAATTATATTATAGACATTTAATGCCTAATACTAGCCAGGGTGCGCACGCACACACACACACATACTCTCTCTCTCCCCTATCTTACTCGTCGACTTCTCCTTTTCTCAAGGAATCACTGTGTCTGAATCGACTTCCCTTCGCACTACCTGCACTACCTGTGGGCTTCCAGTACGCTGCTAGGGTGATCTCACACTAAACATGTACACAAACAAACAAAGGAAACTCACAAAAAACAAGCACAACAAATATTTAATAAACTATTGTTAAAAACACTTCTGTTCCAACGAATGAGTCATTTGCTACCACAACTTAGACTTCATGTACGCTCTATTAGTTCCTTAAAAACCCATTGAGCATGCCCATTAGTAGTACACTGGTTGCTATGGTACCATAAACTGCCCATATCTCAGAGTTAATTAGGCAGAAAAAGTGCAATCATAATTAGTTAAGTACGTAAAAAAAATATTTTGCCAAACAAAGTATTTAAATTTACACCAAATATTGCTGAGAAATCTACTGTCAAATCTTGAAGGAGATAACCATGTCTGTCAGATGGTGACAACAGTGTTCAGTATTGGGTAAAGGATCATTACATTTAGTAGAATATAAGGAAACAACGGTGACGACTATTAGCTAAAAGCAGGTGAAATCAGCGAGCAAAAGTACTAATAGGCCACATGTATGTACAACCCACAAACCTTTTGCTTCAAATTTCTACACCCTGACAATCTACACCCCTTACAGTCTACATTTTAAACCCCTACATTTTACACTCTTTACATTCTACATCCCTTACATTCTACACCCTTTACATTTTATACACCTTACATTCTACACCCTTTACATTCTACACCCCTCACATTCAATACCCTTACCCATTACATTCTACACCCATTCCTTTGATAGTGCTTTACTATGCTTAAATAGGAACAATAGTTTTAAAACCCTATTTCAAATTTCCTACACCCACTATTTAAAAATGAACAGGAACTGATCCCTTCCCACGAACCCAATGGCACACCCACACACTGAGCGAGTGAGCATGAGCACTTGGAACTTACATTCTTGGCAAATTTGTTGACATTAGTGCCTTCCAGGTGCGAACCATTCGCAATTTCAGGCTGAATGAAAAAAATAAAAATAAAAATAAAAACAAACAAATAATAATAATAATAACAACATCAGACGAACAAAATGAATTGCCACAAAATTCTACATTTATCTAACAATATAGCCAAGTAGTAGTCAAGTAGTAGTCAAGTAGTAGCCAAGTAGTAGTCAAGTAGTAGTCAAGTAGTAGTTAAGTAGTAGTCAGTAGTAGTCAAGTAGTAGTCAAGTAGTAGTCAAGTAGTAGTCAAGTAGTAGTCAAGTAGTAGTCAAGTAGTAGTCAAGTAGTAGTCAAGTAGTAGTCAAGTAGTAGTCAAGTAGTAGTCAGTAGTAGTCAAGTAGTAGTCAAGTAGTAGTCAAGTAGTAGTCAAGTAGTAGTCAAGTAGTAGTCAAATAGTAGTCAAGTAGTAGTCAAGTAGTAGAATGTAGTAGTCAGTAGTGGTCAAGTAGTAGTCAAGTAGTAGTCAAGTAGTAGTCAGTAGTAGTCAAGTAGTAGTCAAGTAGTAGTCAAGTAGTAGTCAAATAGTAGTCAAGTAGTAGTCAAGCTAAACTTTATGCCATAGTTATAGCAATATTAATAATAATTGAAAATAGCTAAATTTTCGGATCTTAAGGGTAGGTGAGGTTAACATTCTGAAACTGGTATTAGGAAATCTTGAGGTGTTGAAGCGCGGAGGGTTCGCACCACTGGTGCTCTAGTTCTAGCAGTACACAACTGCTTGGGCTACTGAACTTTTTTCATAAAAATTTTCAGAGCTTTAGCTAATGTATAGCTTATATAATAATAATAATAATAATAATAATAATAATAATGTGTGCATAAGTAGGAGTATAGGTGTTGAAAAATATGCAGCAGTGTGAGGAGCTGAATAGTTGTGTTAATTAGTGCAGGATTCAGTTGTCAGGTGGATAAATATAGTTGCCAATGGCTACTGAGGTTCAAACCACAGTCCAAATTCATGGTGTGAGTTCTAGACTGGATCCTAATTACTTCTAGCACTCTCCTCTTCCAGTAATAGCTTTCTTCTTCCACAACTTTAGCGCTATCCCAGTCTATCTGATGTTTGTGTGTATAGGCGTATACAACAATGCTGTTCCTGTCATCTGATCTCTTCACTGCTTGCCTGTGCTCTGCCAATCTCTTCTTGAGGGTTCTTCCTGTTTCACCAATGTACACTTGACTGCAGTCCTGACATGGCACCTCACAGACTAGCCAAAACGTCTAACGAAAGTTTCAATTGATGCTATCTAATGGCCTATTATCAACTCTAAATTAGTACAAATGTAGCAACGAGCCTGTACACTATCAGTTAATTAGCTATAATTTGATAAAATTGTGCGACAATAATACTATTTTTTATAACTTACTTGCATTGATTGTTGTACTACTATTACTATGGTCCACATAATACTATACAATTGGCATAAAATAGGTGCTGCAATATCAAAAAGCATACCTAATGCTAGCCCATACCCTTACAAACAGCAACAATGGAGTATAATAAACAGCACAAAAACACTTTTATAGTGAGACTAAACTATTGTAGCCATTGTACTGTTGTATCTCAATTTAGTTGAGATCCCTGCAGTTATGAAAGCACAAGTGCAACGAGCCTGAAATACTTTTTAGTACGCATGTACAGTGCGCAATATGTAAAGGTTGTATCAATACTCAGTACCCAAAACGTAGCGGTTGGGTAAAGGGTTTGGCGCCACGAGAGTACCCAACCAACCGCCAGCAACCGGAACCTATTCTACTACTCGCAGTATAATTATATCAAATTTTTCAACACTTGCAACCGAACGTCACCACCATATCCGGGGAGGTACTGGACCACAAGAAGGTTAATTGAACAATGCATGCAGTGTTTCCCCACTCTCCGGATGTGATGCTACGCGACTCTGCTTATTGGAATTTGATAATTGGGGAACGCTCACCGCGAACAAATCCCACTTCGTATGGTAGCTACGTTACAGACCCAAGTAGTGGTTAGGGGTGCATAGGCTCCAACTGTCCATGAATTGAAGAACAGTCTTCTTTTTAACTATGTCCTTCGTCCTTGAAGGGTTTGGTTCTTCCCATTGTTTGTCCTTGAAGTATATTATATAGCTATATAATTTTTTTAAACTGAAACCTAGCTATGTTGTGTTTGTAATTATACTACTCTGTGGAACATGTGCAAGGTCAGCTACTCTATTCAGTTATTCAAAGCTGTTAGGTCAAGTGTTGTGCATGTACATGCACTAATTGCTATCCAAAAAGTGAACCTTGCCATAGCTCATAATAAAAATAAAAGTCCAAATAGCTATTATGCACATGGTTTGGGTTTGGCCATGTTCTCAGTGGCACAGTAATTAATAGGTGTGGTTTATCCTTGAAGCTTTTTTTTCTTGAAAAGTTGTAGCCTATGGAGATGAATTAACGGTGTAGTTGAACAAGCACTTCAAGATGAGAAGAAGTATTAGAGTCACTTAAGTTAAGCTCTCAAGCAAAGGCACTAAAACAAGGTATTATGCATGCTCCAAACTGAACCATACTTATATACTTGCGGACAAGAGCAAGCCAATTGACTGTAGGTTTAGCCATTTTCTGTAACTGAGATAAAATTCGAACAAGTGAATAAAACTGAACCAGTCATGCAGAACACACGTTCAAGTGACAACAACAGGTAATTATTTATGGACTGACAGAACAACAGCTATCATCAGCAAGCTGTAGGAGTCATCTTACAATGCTCAGTTTTCTCAGTGTACTTTAATGATTTTTGGTCAATAGTGAGGCTGGTGGGTTAAATGAGGACCCAGGTAATGACAAAGATGGCTTTTCCTTAGCAGTTGTCTCTAGCACTGAAGTTGACTGAGTATGTGTTGATAGTGAGGAGTTCTGGACCTCGTGTTTCAGTCGGGAAAACTGGCGGTTCTGCCAAAGCTGCTAAATACATTATTGTAATACATATATGCATATCCAATCTCCACCCCTCCGTTCATCCTCCTCCCTATTTCCTCAACCTCAACCTTCTTATTAAATGAAACTACTACAGTATGAACAAGTCAGTATTATCTAGGGTTACCATACTGGCTACTAGTGGGTTGGAAGAATGAAATAGGAAAGGATTCAGAAATTTGGTTTAAATATGAATGGTGCTAGAGCCAGATGGTGGAACAAGGATGTCTTACAATCATCCATGTCTAAAATTGAACATCACTTACTCATTATACAGGTTTCAACCAAGAAATTATGTTCTGTGTAGTGCAGGATTAGATTTAGAGTAGAGTAATTTATACAATAAATAAAATCTGAAGCCATGAAACTAATGTAATGTTAGCTAATTAAGTTAGTGGGAAAGATGGTCACAAGTTATTGGATTTAATTACTACAAACAAAAATGTTAAATTAATAAATTATCATTCAAATATTCTCCAAGTTTCCTATTAAATTCTTTAGAGAACTTCAAATGAATGTTATGCTTTCCTTTCTCCATTACAATGAACTGACTGCCTTTGATGTGTTTGTGCAAATACTCCGGGTGTAAAAGTGGTACAACAGGGTCTACAGCTCCATGACATATTATTGTTGGGCACTGAATTTTACACAGTTCTTTCTTGCAGATATCTCCATCATTCTTGATTACCAGCTGTTTGAAGGAATCCATCCATTCAGACCATATGCTTTGGGCAGATTCACCATACAGCTTCAGAAACATTCTCCTATATTCTGGGTTCCAAGCTGACTCATCTCGAAGTGTTTCATGACAGTCTAAGTCTTCTTGTGTAGCAAAAGCTCTTGATCCTATAGTTGCAATCATTTTGACATTGTCAGGATAGCGTGCAGCCATAAATAATGCAGCAATACCTCCATCACACCAACCAAGAACAGAGTAGCTGGGGAAAGATAGATGCTGCATCAATCCGGCCCCATCCAGAGCATCTTGAAGATAGAAGTTCTCTCCATATCTGCTTGCAGGTCTGGATGCTCCGTAGCCTCGAGGATCAAAAGATACAATTGTAAATCCTGATCCTGGTCTGCCAAAGTAGTCCAGTTGTGGTCCAAATGCTGCAGTAAACCTAATCGAAGTCACTGGACAGCTGCTAAGCGCATTCTGAGGTACCTAAAGGGAACTACTGATTATGGTATCTGCTTCATGAAGAGTGAATCTGACAAGTGTATCGGTTTTTCCGATGCAGACTGGGCTGGAGATCAGCAGGACAGGAAGTCGACGTCTGGTTATCTTTTTAAGTTGGCAGGTGGACCTGTGTCTTGGAAGAGCCAAAGGCAAGGATGCGGCGCTTTGTCCACGGCAGAGGCTGAATATATGGCTCTTTCCTGTGCAGCACAGGAGACCATTTGGTTGAGAAGACTACTTTTCGAACTCGGTTGTGAACTCGAAGGACCAACTGTGTTAATGGAGGACAATCAATCATCAATTGCCATGGCTAATAATCCTCAATTCCACGGTCGTGCTAAGCACATAGACATTCGTCACCACTTCATCAGAGAGAAAGTCAGCCAGGGAGATATAACACTCATTTATTGCCCCACAGGAGACATGATTGCTGACATGTTGACAAAAGGAGTGAATCAGCATCGATTGAAGAGTTTAATGGAGTTAGCTGGCATCAAACCCGTGCCAATGTCAAGTTAGGAAACATTGTGTGAGGAGGAGTGTTGGAAATGGAATCACCCAATTCTCCTAACGATACTTACCTGAATGTTGAACCTATTACATTACCATTAATTGTTTTCTATTTTTAGACGGTGTTGATATTCCTTTCCCGTGTTTTTTGCTCACGCTTGATTTCTGTAATCATCTTATCTTTGCAGTAAATAAATCTATTGTAATCGCTATCTAAAAGACACTCTCACTTAAAAGGGGAACTGTTCAACAGAAAGACGGTCTGGCTATGCTAGAAAGACGGTCTGGCTATGCTAGAAAGATGGTCTGGCTATGCTAGAAAGATGGTCTGGCTATGCTAGACAGCCGGTCTGCAGTTCTAGCTGTTAACAAAGCTGCTGGTATGCACAAGATAGGATGGGCACCATCTCCCTTAACTTCATAATGCAGTTCCACTCCATTGACTACTGCTTTACCAGTACTCGCTGAACCAATTGTTCTCTCATTGGCGAGCGAGCGTAGCGAGCGAGACAGTATTAGGGGTGGATAATGCAAAATCGGGTATATGTTATGTATGTATGTATGGATGGTACGTATACTCTTTAAACGCGCGCGCCGGGAACTTTTTTCTCCAAAAAAACACGGCTTTTTAGGCTTGACTCCAGTTTATTCTGAAACTACAGCATTAAGCAAACCTTACTTTATACTTAAGCTCCAAAGTGTGAGAAAATTCCTGCGAAAACACATGCTTTTCAAGAAACAACAAGTTGATTCGACCGGTTACTATGACATTGAAGACCCTTTACCAGATTTAAATTCAAAACTTCGCCTTTTTTCCGGATAAGTGCGGCTTGTTAGTTGTCAAGAGCCACCTGTAGTCAGTACGAAGAGAGCTGTCACTAATTCTGAAAAAACGTATGTAAAGTATTAATGCTAAGGAAGCTACTACCTCGAGGGATGCTGAGGTAAGTACTAATTCCATATTTGTTAGCTAAATATGCAAAAATAACTCTGGCCTTTCTTTTTAATAGCTAAGAGCTTGTTGTCAACAGTGACTGGTAAATTCAAATAGTCTCAATGACTCAAATTTGGTACTACAAAAGTTACCACTGCTCAAGAAAATGAGGTAAGAAAGTAATTTTGTATTTGTGTGCTAAAATTGATTGTCTTTTGTTTTTGTAGGTGAGAGCTTGTTGTCAAGAATTCAAGGTATTCAGATGGTCAAAGTAACTTCAATTTGAACTACAGAAGTTATCAATACTCAAGAATGAGGTAAGTATAATTCCATATTGTTGGCTAAAATTACAAATAATAACACTGTTTATTTTTTTCATAGCTGAGAGCTTGTTCAGAGTTACTGGTGATTGAGATTATCAGAATGGCAGATGTTTGATACTACAAAAGTTACCATTAATCAGGTAAGAGAGTGATTTTGTATTTGTTTGCTGAAATAAAAGGTCATAACTGCTATTATAGTGTTTGCATTAACTAAGCTAAAACATAGTAACAATACTTAATATTATGTTACCTAACTATCAGGCTCGCTCGCCATTTGTGCTCAAGCACACCACTAGTTAATTTATTTATTTGTATATATGTTTGGACGTACGTATGTCATTTTGTACTTTGACCCTCGCGTTTTTGTGTTAGTTCGGTTGTCGACCCCGTCCCAAATTGCACTAAACAGAATCCTCTGGTTTATCGATCAGTACCCGTATCACCCTAGAAATTGAATTGTTTACCGTTTTGAATTCTTTTGCGGGTGCAGTTCAAACTTGAAAACTCAAGGGACTATTCGAGTTAGTGGGGGTGGTAAGTCAATGCGTTCTTTGTCATGGTTATAAGCCGTGCGCAACAGTATTTACTTGAAAATACACTGTCCACTAGACTACTGGGAAGCTAAGTCTGTGTAGGTGCATGTCCAGTTGTGTCAAAGCATTGTGTGATACAACCACTACTTAGCTAAAGAATACCACAAAGAAAACTTTTAAATAACGTGTATTGTTTTGTTTTGTTTTGTTTTTCCTTCCAAGCAGTTAGAGTTGTTACTATGGCACTGAAATACCTTTACCCTGTATGCTAAATTTAAAAACTGGACCTTATTTTCAGTAACTTCAGTGTTAGAAGTCAAAATCATTCATATAGCAATAGTATAGTCTTTAGGCTCGCTCACCATTTGTGCTCAAGCACATCACTAGTAGTGCTCCATTTTTGACATTGCAGATAAATAAGTCTTGAATCGTTGACCGTTTTTCTCACGCAGAGGTGCTGCAGACAACTGAGCCAGTTCAGGGAAGAGAGCACATAATTGGCGAGCGAGCGTAGCGAGCGAGACACTTACAGGGGTAACACAATCGAAAATCGGGGATGTTTGTGAGTTGTATATATGTATGGACGTACGTAAGGCATTTTTGTACTTTGACCCTCACGTTTTTGTGTTAGTTCGGTTGTCGACCCCGTCCCAAACTTCACTAAACAGAATCCTCTGTTTATCGATCAGTACCCGTATTACCCTAGAAATTGAATTGTTTACCGTTTTGAATTATTTTGCGGGTGCCAGTTAAGGGACTTCCATTTCTATTTGAGTTAGTGGGGGTGGTAAGTCAATGCGCTCTTTGTCATGGTTACAAGCCGTGCACAACAGTATTTACTTGAAAATACATTGTCCACTATACTACTGCGAAGGTAAGTCTGTGTAACACAGGTGCATGTCCAGTTGTGTCAAAGCATTGTGTGTTACAACCACTACTTAGCTAAAGAATATCACAAAGAAAACTTTTAAATAACGTGTATTGTTTTGCTGTTGTTTTTCTCCTTCAATTCAAGCAGTTGCAGAGTGTTGTTACTATGGCACTGAAATCCCTTTACTTTGTATGCGAAATAAAAAAAACTGGACCTTATTTTCAGTAGCTTCAGTGTTAGAAGTCAAAATCATTCATATAAAAATAGTATAGTCTTTAGGCTCGCTCGCCATTTGTGCTCAAGCACATCACTAGTATATTGAGCAAGGGTGCGGGGGAATGTGAGTAGAGGGCGGCAAATCACGCGACGTTACCTGGATACACGCAGGCTAATTTGCTACAACCTGTAACGCTGGCAACAAGTCCACCAGAGAAGCCACGAATGCAGTTTGTGTCAAAGTTCAACCACATGATGTCTGTCACTTCAGAGGCGGATCTAGGATTTTTTTTATTTATTGGGGTTCTCTTTTCAAGAAGGGGTGACATAGTGAGAGCTACTTATGGAAAATGTTTTATATATTGTATGTCCTACAAGATTGTATTGTTAATTCATTCACACAATAATTAGCATTATATTCTGACTGTCTAGAACTGTGACATAATGAACAGCTACAACCAGGAAGGAAAAGTTATAACTAAGAACAAAACAAGTTTACAAAGATATTTTTGTGAAAAAGAAAACTGCTTTCATGAAAAAAATGAGACTATACAAAGACATTCTAGCTAATATTGAAGTAGTTATTATTGGAGGTGGAAAAACAACCGCGGACAAAAAGTAATCGGTATTATACTTTTTTAAGCGGTAAGAAATAGGCTAGCTAAAAAATGAGGTCTCTTTCTGAAAAAAGGGGGGCTCGTATGACACCAGTCGAACACCCCCCCCCCCTGCTGTTGCATGGCTTCAAGATGTGCAGATACACCGTGGAAATTTAATTGACATACACTACAAGGCTGCAGATTGATAGCAGCCCCCAAAATTTAAAGAGCAGCAGTATATGAAGTGTCAATACAGCCAGCATAATGCAATTAGCTACCAGCCTGACTGGCTTCTTGTAATGAACCACAATGGACTATGAGTTGGAGTAAAAAATGAATTTCTACTTTTATTTCATGCAGGCAGATGTATTTTTGCATAGAAAATGAGTCAGTTTCTAAAGAAAAGGCAGAGTATCACCACTATTTTCTTTCTGAAGTTTGCTAGCTTCCTCTTTTTTTTCTACAATGGCACGGGGTATTTTGATTCAACTAGCTACAAGAACTACTACTAGTCTGGCGTGGGAGGTCTGTAGCTATAGTTTTAAAACCACTTCACATAAAAAAGAATGATGATGTATACTCCTGAAATTGCCAGCCAATATTGTTGTCCCCAGATGTACAACAGATGTTTGGTAAAATTGACTAGAACAGCTTCTATGTATCAAAAGAGCTATACGCGTGTATTCATAATTTATGCAGCAATACATCATATATAAAACTAAACTGATTTGGCACCATTGATACTTAGCTAATTGAAATATACACTGTTTACAGCTGTACGCATGACTTGAATCACACTTTATATAGCACCTTCAAAATATTTTTAGTCTGGAGTTGAAGGTTTTAAAAACATCTATCAGTCCCAGTGCCCCCCTCGCCCCACTCTTGTTCTACACCTATGAACAATATTTACTAAAATCATGTTAGTGTAACATATATTTAAATTTCATGCCTATTTATAAGATTTCCAAAAACTTGTATAATACTGTCTGGTTAAACCTAAAAACGAAAAGCATTTTTTTTTCTCTCAATACAATGAAATATTTTAAATTTATTCCACTGGAAACTGTTAGCTAAGTGACACAATTTTAATGTCATCAATGCTGTTGGGTCTTGAATTTGAAATGTATATATTTACATCTTAATTGAGTCTAGGTGGGTGCTGTACTAAGGTAGCTAACCAGCATGAGCATTGATTCTGGTGACAAAATTAGAAAGGAATTCTAGAATTCTTTCTTTTTTTTCTTAAGTAGACCAATTAGTTACTTCTTGGGCAATTATGATTATTTTGTACCATTTTGTTTGTTGCTTCTTATACTGAAGTATAATTGGATGTTACTACATAATCTTATAACTTTGTTGATTCACAGATTCAGCTATTTCTTAGTCATATATACACACACTATGTACGTACACTACGTACCGGAGTCTAAATGTAACGTGCTATTAGCATGAGTCAGTCTATTCTCTCATAATAATGATGCAAGCTTAGACAACGACTTAACAGCTATGTCAACACCAAGGCCATCTACGCAGCTGTGTGAATGACATTCTTTGCCCTTCAAAAAAACAAAACAAAAAAAAACCCCACCTATTATGCCGGTATTATTTGCACGATGCTTTGGCACACCTATTATGAGTGAAACTGTGCAGGGATAATTGGCCATGGTCTAGAGTCAGCTGGTGAAAGAGGATGTCTTACATACAACCATTTATGTCAAACAAGAACCAATGTATGTTAGATTTGAGGTTCACTAATTTATACAATAAATTAAATATAAAGTTATGGACGTACTGCGATGTCGGTTAATACAGTTAGTGGGGAAGATAGTCACGAAGTGTGAGATTTCAACTACTACAAACAGCAATTCTACACTAATAAGCTAGCTATTAATTTGATTTCAAATATTCTTCAAGTTTCTTATTATATTCCTCAGAGAACTGTAAATGAATGCTGTGCTTTCCTTTCTCCATCACCATGAGCTGACTGCCTTTAATGTGCTGGTGCAAATACTCCAGATGCCAAAATGGTACTATAGAATCTTCAACTCCATGGCATATCAATGTCGGACATTGAATTTTACACAATTCTTTCTTGCAGATATCCCCATCATTCTTAATAACCAGCTGTTTGAAGGAATCCATCCATTCAGACCACATGCTTTGGACAGATTCACCATACAGCTTATACAACCTTTTCCTATGTTCGGGAATCCAAGCTGACATATCCCTGAGCGTTTCATGACAGTCTAAGTCTTCTTGTGTGGCAAAAGCTCTTGATCCTATAGTTGCAGCCATTTTGACATTGTCAGGATAGCGTGCAGCCATAAATAATGCAGCAATACCTCCATCACACCAACCAAGAACAGAGTAGCTGGGGAAAGATAGATGCTGCATCAATCCAACTCCATCTAGAGCATCTTGAAGAAAGAAGTTCTCTCCATATCTGTTTGCAGGTCTGGATGCTCCATAGCCTCGAGGATCAAAGGATACAATTGTAAATCCTGATCCTGGTCTGCCAAAGTGTGGTCCAAATGAAGCCCTAGGAGTTGATATAGCCCCTGGTATGCACAAGATAGGATGAGAACCATCTCCCTTAACTTCATAATGCAGTTTCACTCCGTTGACTACTGCTTTGCCAGTACATGATAAATTTTGACTTCCACAGTAGTCCATTTTTGATAAAAACTTGTATACAGGAGATACTTAGAAGGATAAACACTTATCTATGCACACGCTACTCGATTATTACTGAAGATGGCAAGAGAGTATGTGGTTTCTTGTCCAATGTTAGCTGTTAATGTGTTTAACCTACATCAATAAAATAAGCAAACTTTAAACTTTTCATCAGGTTTTACACAAGGGACAGGTATGCAAGTGAATCACTAGTGCATGATATCTGGCATATTTGGTAAGAAATGTATTAGAGGGCAATTGAATAAAATATTTTCAGGCATTGTATCACCTTCTAGCCAAATATAAATGGTTTACGTTTTCATACATTGACTGCAAACATCATATTTTTATTTTATTCCGCCCATGAATTCCTGCATTGCTAATTAATATGTGCTAGCTTCTATCTGCGCTTTGATTCTTTCATGCTATTTTTGCTCTGGCAAGCTTATGCCTGATCTTCATGCAAGATTTTTCCCTGCTGTAGCATAATTTACTGAATAAATCATACACTTAAAGCAGGAAGTTATTGAAATCTGGAGAGGAAGTCGACCTGAGGAATTTGAAAGGTGGCATGACATCAGAAGATGGGGAACTCCACATTTCAAATTTTGGTATACAGCTCTCTAGCTTGAACTTCTCATTCATGTTTTTCAGTTTTGGACCATACAAATTATGCAAGATGGTTACCTGTTCACATCCGGGACATGCTCAATCTGAGTAAGATTCACCTAGCAATCTTTTTCGAATTTAACAATGGCTACTATGTTGTCCTCAAGACAGGGCAAATGTTTTCATCATGGCTCACATTAGTGCTGTCATGAAAAGTGCTGGTCTAACCATGATTAGACAAGAGCACTCAACTCAGGTTTAAAAGTCTTACTCAAATTATAGAAGAAATGTGAAGCCCCTTTCTGAAAGAGAGCAATGACCTGTTGATGCTGATACATGGGGCATTGCTGATGTTTCTGCAATTTGCCAGGCTACAAGATCCAGAAAAAAAGCAATATCAATTTTTACAAGTAATTAATTTCTCCATCAGAGCCTATCATTAACAAACAAGATGTCTCTAGTTAGCCATATCCCTGCAAGAAGAAGAAAGCCCTCAAATATCATCACTAAAAATTGACCTTTCCCTGTTTTCAAGGCTCTGCATAACCTGTCAGTCAACAGATAGCAATATTGGTGCTGTTTTTGACGTGGAAAAAGCATATTTACAGATTTTGCCTGAAAAAAAAAAAAAGCTGAATTGCTTGGAAAGCACTGAATCTGCATGTATGAACACGGCCTAAAGGATGCTATCATTCTTGATGGAGCTGTGGATGGTCAACTTTTTCCAACCTACTACTGCCAATCTTTGCATTCAATCAGATCATTCACAAACAATCATAGATTACGGCATGTCAGTTGAGTGGATATAGACATTGGTAATTGGTTGTTTATGACTGGCGTGTCTTGGCTACTGATAAACAAATGGTTATTGCATAAATGACTCCAAAGTTGATTACATCCCTTCAAGAAAAACCAGTATATATCTCCTGCCCCACTGTTCAATATTCATATCATATAGCACAGCTTGTCCAAAACTATCAACAGGTGCTTTATCCACGACGGCTTTTAAAACCATTACTAAATGTTTACTTCTGAAACGATCTACGCCAAACATTTACTGTTTCCTCCAATGGCCACTGCAAAGAAGGCGTAGCGATTTACACTACTCTTTTTCTTCTCCCTACACTACCAACGAATACATCAGCATAATGAAAAAGGTGTGGCACTCATTCAGCCGCACGTGAGCTGCTTAAAATGGCGTCAAAACTCGGAAGGCTAGGATGATTCTTCGTGAAACAACTGCATGTTAAAGTCACGTAAGAAAGAAAACAGAAGGATTGTGGACCTACGTTGGAAAAAATGCTACTGATTTATGCTATTAGTAGCCCCAGAAATGGTTATTAGTTTTCCTCTAGGCTGGTTCAAAGAGAAGAACTTGATGATACAGAGAAACTAGATTTTTTGAAATATTTATAACATTGTTTTTAGATGTATTCTCTCTCTTTCACAGGCTTTTTTTAAACAATAATATAGAATTAAAAATATTTGGTCGCCTCCAGGAATTGAACCCAGGACCGCTTGCATAACGCACAAGCTCTCTGCCACTGAGCTACGACAACCGGCCAATTTATCACTTCACAATTTCTTTCTTAGCCTTTAGTGGAGTAAAAAAAATTCAACGAATTTGTCGTAGCTCAGTGGTAGAGGGCTTGTGCATTATGCAAGCGATCCTGGGTTTGATTCCTGGTGGCGACCAAATATTTTTTATTCTGTATTGTTAAAAAAGCCTGTGAAAGAGAGAGAATACATCTAATGAGTAAAAGAAGGCTGAGAAAGAAATTGTGAACATTGTTTTTTTGTTGTTGCTTTTTTGCACTCTGTGGTGAATATATAGCATTAGAGACTCCAAACAACTAATCACAGTTTTGAATTATTATTGACTGAAACCAGATGTAATGTGAAGTGAATTTCATATTACCCCTATGGGAAAGGAGTGGTCAACCCTAAATAGAGAGTACTAGTGCACTCTTTGATAACTTCTCATAGTTGTAATAAAATTCATACATTTTGACACCACGGAACTTTCCTCAGTCATTGATAAAGTGAACATTGCACTGTCTTTCAATGTTATTGGTCCAAAGATTTAAATGTTTAATCCATACGTGTGTCAGAGAGTGTGGTCTATCCCCAGTCTTTGTTCTGGAGTTGGCAACAATGCACTTGGCAATGAGCATAGGGATGGTTTCCACAAGATTACAGTACATACAAATGATAGTGATGTAATTGTACTTGCAGTAACTAAGATAAATGTATGGGAGCTAAAACCACCTTCAGATTCATGAAATTTCTACATTCATTGAGCCAAACAAATCTATGGCTTGATCCATGTTTCTTGCTTACACTGGGCCGAGTGTCATCACTTACCACTGACAAGAAGCAAACTATCAGCTGGTTAGATGCAGCTATACTAGAATGATTTACAATCTTGATCTATCATCATAAAAGTGGTTTTGTTACATGAAGCTGTATGCATGATTCAAGGAGCCATCCATCTCCTATCAGAGCAGCTCTTATACAATGATACTTATAGGTCACCAGGGACCAGATCAGGGGTCAAAATTTTAATGTGTTCACTTCTCAAAAATAATGTAAGGATCACGCTCTATAACTCCACAAAATTTCATGCTTGTAAATAAATATTTGGACATATCTGTCCGACCATGTGTAGCAAAATGCTAACTGGGTAGGGGT
>WLWD01005802.1_pt1 | contig 41893 bp, 32 predicted proteins | sample 6712731 | NCBI WGS metagenome assembly WLWD01 (sample SAMN12718690, study PRJNA576275) | sponge metagenome | isolation source: marine sponge | host: Mycale hentscheli | place: New Zealand: South Island, Marlborough, Capsize Point | collected 2014-11-01
ACATCTCCAAAATGTTTCGAGAGATTCTTCTCCATCCTGATGAGAGAGATTTCCATAGATATCTTGTTCGAAATTCAGTTGGTAAAATAGAAGATTGGAGGATGAAGCGTCTAACATTTGGTGTGTCATCATCGCCATTTCTAGCTACTGCTTCACTTCGACGAATAGCCCAAGACCATGTCAAAGAAAATTTTACAGCCCCTCTTGTTGAAAAAAACTTTTATGTGGATGATTTCCTGCACGGTTCGAATTCTGTAGAAGATGCAATAGCAGTGCATCGAGATTTGACTGGTTTGCTAGCCAAGGGAAAAATGAGCCTACGAAAGTGGAGGACAAACAGCCAAGCTCTTAGAGATGCTATTCCAGTGGAATTACGTGAAAGTGACCCATTACAAGTCGGTGATAGCATTGATGGATGTCCGAAAGCACTTGGTATACATTGGCAAACTTCTAGTGATCAACTTTTTGTCGTCACTCCATCTCCACTCAAAACTGATCACCCCACTAAACGACAAGTTTCTTCACACCATTCAAAAGTTTTTGATGTTCTGGGTTGGTTTTCTCCAATAAATGTTCAACCACGAAAAATCATGCAAGAACTTTGGAAGAGAAAAATTGGATGGGACGAAAAGATTCCAGATGACTTGCTCCAAGCTTGGGAGAAATGGAGTTCTGAGTTACCTTCTATCACAACTCACGCAATTGACAGGAACTTCGTGAAGACTCAAGCTACAGTCATTGAGATGCAATTACATGGCTTTAGTGATGCCAGCAAGCTTGCATATGGTGCAGTTGTTTATGGACGTTTCCGACATAAAGACACTACTATCACAACAGCATTAATATCTGCAAAAGTGAAGATTGCTCCGATTAAGGATTTGTCTATTCCAAGGTTGGAGCTAAATGGAGCAGAGTTGCTGTCAAGGCTCTTGAAAGCTGTAGCAAAGGACCTAGATATTCCTCTTCCTCAAATTTTTGCATGGTGTGATTCTACTGCAGTCCTGGGCTGGATTCGTAAGCCTCCAGAAAAAGGATCTGTTTACGTCAAAAACAGAGCTCTGAAAATTCAACAGAATATTCCAGCACTCCATTGGAGATATGTTTCGACTTCTACAAACCCAGCAGATATTGTCTCAAGAGGAGCATTTCCTCAGGAGTTGCTTCTGAATTCTCTGTGGTGGGAGGGTCCATCTTGGTTGAAATTTTCACCTACCGAATGGCCTATAAAACTTGATATTGGCGATCTTCCTATCAAAGAACAGCAGTCAGAGAACCAAATCCAAAGATCAGTTCAAGTTGTAAGGATTCAAAGTCATGAATCAGAAGAGCTGTACCATTTTAATTCCATGATGAAAATTGAAAGAGTCCTTGCCATTGGAAAAAAATGGAAACAAAGAGCACAATCCAAGATTAAAACTTCTATCAGGCCAGATTGTCAAGACTTGAAGTCAGCAAGAATTCAGTTACTCTGCCTTGCTCAGGAATATCACTTTCAAGCAGAAAGAGAAGCTCTCAAGAAGAATAAACCGATTTTTGCAAACTCTAAAATCAGTCATCTGAACCCTTTTCTGGATGAAAATGGTTTAATTCGTCTTCAAGGTCGTCTCCACAATGCCAACATATCTACTAATGCCAAGCAACCTATCTTGCTTGCAAAGAAATCCAGAATTGCTCACCTTCTATTAATTGATTTACATCGAATCTACAAACATCCACCTGCAAGAACTATGATGGCAATTCTGTCCAATGAATACTTTATTTCAGGAGTACGATCATTAGCTAGAAAGATTGCAAGAGACTGTGTTCATTGCAGACAAGTGAATTCTATTCCTTGTACACAGAAACTCGGACAATTACCTTCTCAACGAGTAAATTTCAAATCAGCATTTCAAGAGGTTGGCGTGGATTATGCTGGTCCTATTCTGGTCAAGAGTGGCTCAAATAAACGGAAACCGGCATTAGAGAAAGGTTATGTTGCTGTCTTTACTTGTATGGTCACAAGAGCAGTTCATTTGGAGCCTGTAACAAGTCTTCATGCGGACTCTTTCATAGCTGCATTGGAGCGGTTTGTTAACAGAAGAGGTTGTCCCTCCACTATCTATTCGGATAATGGCACAAATTTTGTGGCTGCTGAAAAAGAGATTCGGTTTGCCATCAATTCTATCACAAAACAAGATGTAGTACGAACATTTACTCGGACTAAAAATATCTCATGGAAGTTCTCTCCAGTACAATCTCCCCATCATGGAGGATTATGGGAAGCTGGTGTAAAACAGATGAAGCGAGCTCTTGCAAAGATTATTGGGAGTCAGAAACTTACATTCGAAGAATTGGCTACAGCACTAACACATGTTGAGGCTCTTTTAAATTGCCGACCTATTACTACACTTGATTCACTCCCAAATGATGGAATTCCTGTTTTGACTCCTGCTCATTTTCTCAACGGTCGTCCTCTCCTTGCATTACCGACAACTTTGCCAAATTCAGTCCTAACTCGATCTGTACTTAAACACTGGAATCATGTAAAGAGGTTACAAATAGAACTGCAGCAGCGTTGGTATCACGAGTATTTAAAGATACACCAACAGCAATCAAAGAAGTGGAAGAAAAGGTCTCCTAACTTACAAATTGGCGACATAGTGGGTGTTCGAAGTGTTCTCCTTGGAAATCAGAGACTTCCATATGCTGTGGTAACTAACACATTTCCAGGACCAGATGGATTAGTGCGTGTAGTAGAGCTTTATGATGGTCATCGCTATGTGAAGAGAGCAGTGCAGAGATTGGTATTACTTTTGCCAAAGAATGGGAGTCAAGGCCAAGATGTGTCTTCCTATTCCCCGGAGGATGTTCGGGCCATAGCACCCGAGGACTAAACAGTAACACTATTTATCACGCATGTCATTTGCACACACAATCATTTATTTTCGTGAAGGCGTGTATCGTGCCTGCTAGGCTTTTTATGTTTTTGCTTTTCCTTCCCAACCATTATTATGAAAAAGTAAAGTAACAAATAATATTGTGAATTATGGTTATTGTTGAATTTCATCAGTAGCGAACCAGTGACAGTCTGTGCGTACCAACGAGCTAGACCACAGACTCTCCGTCTATTCGACCTGTAGATTTTCCGAGTATTGTTTTCCTTCCATGTTCTCCTTCATTGTGGCAACTAACCCGTCCTAGTCAAGTTTTGAGCCAGTTAAACATTAGTAATAAGAATAACTATTTTTATTTAGTTTTGCCAGATACCAAGATGGTCTTAAGTATTAAGAAAAGAAGAAAAATGAAGGAAAAAAACCACTTGCAAGCTGCTGTAAGTATGGAAGCCTGTATTGTAGTGTAGACTTCCGATTTTTTTTTTAATTTTGTGATTGTGTATTACATAACTTTGAAATATTCTTTAGGAATAGTGTTTACAATTTTTGATATAGATCACTTTTATTCTTCACAGGTTGTAGCCACTCACCTTCCTTTAGATGCATGTCTTCATTTGTGCAATGGACCACGTTTTATAGCTGGCCTGGTAGTGTACTAAATTATAGTGTGAATTGAAACCACATTTCTTGTTTCTCATCAACTATATTGGAAATTGCGATAATGTAGTTGACCTATAGGAAAAATATTAAAATGGTATATAACAAGTATGAGGTAGTAGGGGTGTGGTTAAAGCAGTGGGCTTGACCTGCATAATAAATTTTGAAGTAGCTGTATCACCCAGGAAGGTGCAGATGAGAAACAAGTTTGTTTGGCCTAAAAATAAACCAAGACTTCATTCCATAGGTCTGTTGTCAAGTTCAAGTTTTATTATTATTTTTTTGGTACACTGATGTTTTTACACCTTCAATAGTTGTGCATTGTGTGTATGCATTGTGTTACAGAGTTCACAGTCTGAGCTGTATATGATGTATGTGGTTGTATGTGGTTAGATGTGGTGGCTTGTACCTGGAAAACCTGAGCAGCTGTAATTTATTTTGTGAAGTTGACACTGTAACTTCATTTTCTCCACTACACATTTCAATTCTTGAAGTGAGATGTGTCAGGAGGTGTACCTAGGTATGTATGTGATTTATTTGAGGCTATTTTTACGCACAAGTATGATCAATGATCATGACCCACAAAGGTTTAAATTTCAGTCTGCTTTCATAATGCATTTAATTACAATGAATTGTGGTCTAAGGACATTGAGCTGTGTGTGTAATGTATATAATAGGGTATGTGGGTTGTGTTGGTCTGCAAATGATGGTGATTAAACCTCAGCGCTCATGCAAGAGAGGGTTATAGTAGTCATCCTGTCTGTCTGTCGGTCGGTCTGTCACGCTCTGATTTTGGAGATTACTGACAATTAACTGTTGATTTAGGTATGAACTTACTCACAATGACGATTAAGACCTTTTATTATGCTTTTTTTAAATTTCGGTCTGATTCTTGAGAAAATGCGAAGCTTAAACTCTGCATAGGTACCAGCTTTTGTGGCTAGCATCACATCATAATCACGTGAGCAAATAATTTCTTGCAGACATTGATGTAGTTTGCTTTATAGGGAAAGTTAACGGAGTTGAAAGAAGTGAAGTATCGCATTATAAATGTGTGAGTGTTTCTGGCCAGTTTAGCTTCTTTTCTTATGAAGACAGATGAATGAGCATATTGGAAATGTTACCATGCTTAGCAGGGATAGAACTGGCAAACAGTACCAATGTCCACAATTTCTTCAACACTGCTGTGGCCGTCTTTTTCTGCGTTTTTGCAAACTCTGTTATTGTTGCGCGCCATTTAGAACAAAAACACCTGCCCAAATCCGGAATTTAAAAGGCGCGCCACGCAGAAATCGAGCAGTCGGTAATTCGGTGGTTACATGCACTCGATATATATAGTACGGTGGTGTTGTACAAAATAGTCGGTATTAACTACATTCCAGTATATAGCACAGCTTTACGTTATAGCCACGTTTACAGGCAACAAAGGCAGCTGTACCTCATAATTGTCTTGCCATGATGCTCCGGCATTAATTTTGTGACCTGTGCTAACGTTTGGTAAGAAACCGGTAATACCGTGTGACTACAATTGAAATATTGTCTCTACGATATAGGGCTTTTGTCAAAGAGCAATGATAATATCAGTATAATTCCCAGCTGTACTACCATGTGCTATTGGGCAGATGGACCAGATTTTGGGAAATAGAGTTTATCATTATTTCTGAGGAGGTAGCATAGGGTATGTGTGTGCACACACTCATGCTAGATACTACTTGTGAGCCCTATAAGTAAGACGTAAGCCTCAATTGTGAAGGTATGTGGTCCCTTTGTTTTAGTTTCGTGTAGTTATGTTTGAGGTGATTGGAAGATTTTATGATCATGACCAGTGCATAACTAATTACGTCACATCTGTGTGACCTTTGAGTTGCTATTATGTAGGGTGAGAGGAATAACAGGAGACACATTGTGTTTATATGGCCTTAAAATGAAAAAACAAAAAACAAAACAGGTTGCTGGTTTTATTATATACGTAAGTCATTATAGATATGGTACAGGTGAAGGCTTGACTTGGTTATTACATATGGCACCATATGTATCAGTTGCATGGTATTATACTGTTCAGGATTGACTGTTGTCACATGGTAAAGGCACATGTATCAGTTCAGTGGTGTTGTGAGTGTTCTATTGAAAATCTTGTGTTAGACTTCCTAAGCCTTGTGCAGAGAGATTTGAGGCAGTGGTTTATGCTTTTATCACTTCCATTCATCAGTAATGTCCACCAGTGTTAATTTACTAATTTCTTGTCTGCTCACAAGCCTCAAGCATATGTGCCGAAAACCATTAGGCTTACCTGAGGTTCTGGTTGGCTTTGTGTTCCTGCATGTTTAGCTACTCCTTATGAAGATAACATTTACATCTACCAGTTTCATTGCTGGAGCAGTATTGATACTTGACTAGGAATGGCCAAATGAATTATTATTCGTGTGGCCTGAGAAATGATTTTGTAGACTAGCTAGTGCATAGTAGTGCTGAGGGTTCATGAGTAGGTGCTTCAGTTATATATAGCTAGGTTTTTTTTGTTTTTTTGTTGTTGTTTTTTGTTTTGTTTTTTATTTTTGCTAAGCTCACCAATAGTTATTGAATATTTACTATTTGTGATGTAGGAGTTTAATTCAGTATGGATAATAAGCAACGAATTTCACGTCTCATTCTGTTGTCATGAGCTCCTCCTACTGGGTAAGAAACTGCTTTATGGATGTGTATTTGTTGGCCAGATCTCTACATGAGTCATCAGTATATTTACCAAATTCTAATGACCAGTTTAGTTAAGCTGCAAGATTTAACTTAATCTTGCTGGCAATGTCATTCACCTACTAATCATATCATAGTCCTGGTGATTGTCTTTTACCTGCTAATTTTATTATTATGGATTCAAGTGACCTGTTAAACTTAGAGGTCGGTTTTATAATTCAATGCTATTCTCCGTATGCAAAATCTGTGGCCTCGTATACCACATTCTGAACTCCTTTCGGAGGTCCGGGTATAAATGGAAGAATCCCCGGCATGCCCTTTGACCTCTAGCTCCTATTCAAATTAAAATAAAGTAGCTGCGCAAAGAGAACCCTCCATTATACGTAGCTCACTATCCTTTCAAGTCGATCCACAACATGTTTACAACAAGTGCCCTAACTAAAAAACAGCTATATGTAATCATTTTTGCGAGTAATACTCAAGTCCATCTATAAATGCCTTGTGCAGGGTTTCATAGAGGGGGGGGGGGGAACCTGGGATATCCCCCCCAAAAAAAAATCCCCCCCCCCCCCCAAAGATTTTGCTCATTCAATTATTTAATAGATTTGAATTTCATAATAGCAATACCATAAGAACAAAGACACGTTAAATAAAGTCACTCTTAAAGTATGATTGTATGATTGCTTTGTTTGAATATATCTAATATTTCACTAAAGTTTATTTCGTTCAGTTCAGGACCTTCAATGGCAATTCTCATTAACCGTGCCAAGTTCTGTTCTGTCAGCCGGCTTCGTAATCTAGTTTTTATGAGTTTCATTTCACTAAAAGATCTCTCAGCTGTGGCTGTACCAACTGGAATCGAAAGCATAATGTCAATCAGTTTAAACGTCTCTGAAAAAATTCCCGTGTAAGCAGCTGAACGTTTCAGTTCTAATACTTATTGGAACTCTGGTGCTTTCTCCAGTGATTTTGACTTCATAATTTCATCTCTTTCTTGAAGCAATGCTCTCTTGAATATAGCCCACTGTGATATTAAATCGTCCTGTTTAGCAGAGGTGTTGAGGAATAAGTTATTCCATCAAACTCAACTTCAGCTGGCTTACCGTAGAAGTCTCCTAAGCAACTTATCTTGTCCACTCCGTAAGAACTTAAGTCTTCCTTTGCTGGAAGCAGAGAAGGGTTGAACACTGACATTGCTGTCAAGATTTTCACAGCATTACTGTTAAACCTTCTGTCAATGTTCTCCAATAGCACATCAAAAGGGAAGTGCGACGTGGGTACGATATATGGAGACATCAGTGATATTTTTATGGCTCCTAGATGGACCATAACCATTGCCAATTGTTATGCTGTAGTCATTTTCTAGGGAAGATATAGTAGATTTAACCTCTGACAACCAATCACTAGTTTCTTTCTTTAAGCTTTTCAAGGAGTCAACAGTTGCTTCCAAAAGAATGGGCAGTTTGCTAAAATCTGCCACCTTCATCTGCATTGAGGCACTCATTTTGGCTAGAATGTGGAGAACTCGAGAGAGAGAGAGAGAGAGAGAGAGAGAGAGAGAGAGAGAGAGAGAGAGAGAACCACAATACTAGCTATTCCTACCTGACTAGCTAAGAGTAAGCTGAGACCATAGGATTCGGCATCTCCTGAAACTTCATGAAGGTGTTGTAATGTAGTAATGAGGGCAGGAAGTTCTTTTTTAATTGGTCTCACACACCTCTCATGGGAAAGCCACCTTGTGTCACTTGGCTTAGTAATTTTTAATTCAGGTAAGTTTAGGGCACACTGAATTTGTTTGCTCTATGTTAATTGACCTGATTTTCATTGTAATTCTGCTTATTTTGACAATATCTTTGAAGAATAATTCTGGATTGGATGTGGGAGGTGGGGGGAAGGGGGAGAGAAGTTTTTCCTATGTCTCCTCATTAGATTAAACGCTGTTAAATATATTACATTTACTAGTTTCATTGAAGTACTTAAAAAATCAGGACTGTTTCATACAATCCCAATTTTCCCCACCCTAAACGCAAATCCTGTATGAAACCCTGCTTGTGTATGTACCAAAGTATTTTTTGATTGAAGATGAACTCCAGGATAGTATCTTGGAGAACTCTGACAGCACATTGTATATCTTTTGCAGTTGAATTTAGCTGCGTCAATGGCAAATAGTACTTTTCATCTCTATTTAGAGCCCGCCATTTGTTGGTTCCCTTGTTTTATTATTTTTATTTTGTCTTCTGTTAAGATGCTCATGACTTTGTTTCCAAGCTTTTGTGTGCGCTAAGTTGCTGTAATGCTACTAAAGGGGAGTCGGTGACAAAAACTGTCAGCGGCCATTTTCCACTTATCGCGAAATATGTCCCCGGCTACTCCCTTTTATACGACATTCGTGTTTAAGAAACTAGTTAATAGTTGAAATTTAGCTGGAGCTAGTATATTGTGGATCGTTTATTTACCTTGTTTAGGCCAGATCTTTTGTTATTCCTGCAGTTATTTTCATTTTGTTCTGAGTTTGATGGCCATTTTACCAACTATTATGAAGGTAATAAATTTAATTTAAATAACAAAACAACTTATTATAAAGCTTCTAGGGATGTCTCATCAGCAGAGTCAGGCTCTGCTACTCCACTGTTTGAAGATGAAGATGACCTCTATGATACTCTGGATTCTTTGGACTGCTCTGTACCAGACAATGAGCCTTCATCATTTCATCCTGACCACTCATCTGTTTTCTTGTCACCACCTTGTTCCGACACCACTTTTCTTTCCCCTTCCGATACTGTGTCCGTTGCCTGCCGACGGAGCAGCATCATCTGTGTAAGGAAAGGAAGAGGTCAAGAAAGCCATCACCAGCAAGGACGAAACGACTTACCTCAACTGAGCAGTTAGACCAGTTTTTAGCCCGGGGCTGTGGTTGTCACCAAGTGCTCTGCTCAGTTTGACAGAGACTTCTATTTGTCTAAGCGGGATGAGGCCAGTGCGCTGACGAGGGAGCAGCTGGACCTGGTAGTCCTTGGCCAAATTCAAGTGTTTCTGTCTGTGGATGAAGTAATCGGTCCCAGCCACAAACACACACCTACACAGCGTAGAACAACTAGAGTCAACACCTTCTATCATCTGGGGAAGAAGATCTGCAGGGGGTCTTTTCTTACTCTGCATGGAATAGGTAAAATAATAATACTAAATAACTAAATAAAACGAAAATGATTAAATTAATTTAATAAAAATTAAAAAATGAGAGAAAATACCAACAACAGCACCAATAAACTTTTAAATATAAATAAGATGGAATTATATACAACTTCATTTTTAACAATAATTAACCTTTGTAATGTCACCTCATTCAGACACTGACACCACACATTCAGTCACCAACTCCATCACCAGTTTCGTCACGCCCTTCTAAAAGAATTAGAAGTACAGACATCAATTATTAATTATTATTTTTTTATTTTTAGTCATCTCTTTTAAATTATGTATCATCTATACAAGTAATAAACATCTTTACTTTGTTCTTATGTCCAGTGTTATCAAAATCTATCTATTTACATTGAATACGCAATATAATTATCCCAACTCAGCTAAAATCACTAAAAAAATACTCTTGTGGACAATAGTAAAAACAGACATTACCAAGATAAATAAAACTATTACGTGCGAACACTAATATAAATGACTCTAGTACGTGCTGACACGAATAAGAATGACTCTAGTACACGTGGGCACTAATAAGAATGACTCTAGTACATGCGGACATTAAAAAGAATAACTTTAGTACATGCGGGCACTAAAAGGAATGATTCTAGTACGTGTACACACTAATAAAAACCCACAAGCCCACCTCACAACCACTCAGATAGCCTCGAAAGACAAATTTTTGCGACAGGAATTGAAACTGGAAGTGACATCATGTGACACGCCCACCAGTGAAGAAATAATTTTGCCTCAAGGACTTGGCCCATACCTCCAAAGATCACCTGATTAGTAAATTATTTCATCGGGTATCGTATTTTCCTTACAACAACAGCTACTACAATCAAACTGACACTTGCAAACATTAACTTAATCGAACATAATACAACTGACAGACACTAGAATGTGCTTGCTGACACTAATACGAATATATCTAGTACGTGATAACACTAATAAGGATGACTCTAGTACTTAATAACACTAATAAGAATGACTCTAGTACTTAATAACACTAATAAGAATGACTCTAGTACGGTGTAATCACTATGTGCATGCATGGTATTAGCACTATGTGCGTGCACAGTGTTTGGTGTTAGCACTATGTGCGTGCACAGTGTTAATACTATGTGTGTGCACAGTAATAGCACTATGTGCGTGCAGTGTTAGTACTATGTGCGTGCAGTGTTAGTACTATGTGCGTGCACAGTAATAGTACTAGTGCGTGCACAGTAATAGTACTAGTGTTTGGTGTTTGCACTATGTGCGTGCACAGTAATAGTACTAGTGCGTGCACAGTAATAGTACTAGTGCGTGCACAGTAATAGTACTAGTGCGTGCACAGTAATAGTACTAGTGCGTGCACAGTAATAGTACTAGTGTGTGCACAGTGTTTGGTGTTAGCACTATGTGCGTGCACAGTAATAGTACTAGTGCGTGCACAGTAATAGGACTAGTGCGTGCACAGTAATAGTACTAGTGTGTGCACAGTGTTTGGTGTTAGCACTATGTGCGTGCACAGTAATAGTACTAGTGCGTGCACAGTAATAGAACTAGTGTGTGCACAGTGTTTAGTGTTAGCACTATGTGCGTGCACAGTAATAGTACTAGTGCGTGCACAGTGTTTGGTGTTAGCACTATGTGTGTGCAGTGTTAGCACTGTGCGTGCACAGGAATAGTACTACGTGCATGCACAGTGCTAGCACTATGTGTGTGCACAGTATTAGTACTATGTGCGTGCATAGTATTACGTGTGTGCAGAGTGTTAGCACGCTCAGAGTGGGGGCGGGGTTGAAGAATCAAATGAATACGACTCAATAATTAACTTCGGTATCTAAAAATTGAAATTCAGACGTATTGGATGGCCAGAATGAACTCATATTTGTACACAGGTACACACCACATTAAAAAAAACACCATTACACTGAGTTTTTTTGTTTTGCTTTTTATAGGATACAAAAAAAAATATAAAAATATTTATAAAAATGGAAAATAAATACTAATATAAAAAATATGGCATTGTAATGTTGTGGGGAAGCCCATAATATACCGCTGGGGGAAAAATTTTGAGTCGTAACTGCAACGGTCGCCCCTGAATTTTGCTGAATAGCTGTAAGGTTTGTACCGTTGTTTTTCAGTTCCTGGTTGGTCTTTTTTCTTGAAACTTGGTTTATAAGAGCGGTCTGTTGGTGTCTGTTTCAGCGGCAACAACAAAGTAAGCGTACATTGAACATAAAACGAGAAATAAATACATAGCATAACTCCTCCATCTGCGATTTAGTGCTGCAGTTTCAAGTGGTACTGCACCCTGAATTGAGGGCAAAAGCCTCCTCCTCTCCTCTCCCCTTGCCTCCTGAAATAAATCGTGTCAACTGCCTGCTTGGAAACAGATAGGGTGTTAGGCACATATGTAATACATTGAATGTGCATCTTTGAAGTTACAGGGGCTTAACTAGGTTGTTAAAAGGGACATGAGTTGTTAAAGGGGACATTTCTTGTTATAGTTAAATAGTTGACGAGGAGGTAAGGTGGTTTTTCTAAATGTAGGGAGCTAGATGTTCAGCTCCCCAATAACTATGCAGGGTTTCATACAGGAGTTTTTCTGGAGGTGGGGGGGGGGGGAGGGTTTAGAAGCAGGGCCCACACGTTTGATTGACCACACCCGATTTTGCTGAAATCACACCCATGTAATTAAAAATCGTCTCAGGTCTAGAATTAGTGACACCAATCTTGGAAAACTAATGCGTATTGCAATTGAAGGACCTCAATTGTGACAGTGCCTAGGAAAGGGGACCATTTCCGTAAAAAAAATGAAAAATGAGTTATTCAAACCACTGTGTATAAGAGCACTTCTTATGGAGTATTTTGATACAAAGTTTATAGGCAGGCGCTGCTTGGTTCACTAAATATACGAGCGGCAATCTGACCAACTTGAGCACAGTTATTTAGAAAACTGCAATTAAAACTTCTTATTCAATTTCTCGCGGAGTTATCGTTGAATTCCGTAATCTAACCAGAAGTCCGCGTTACGGGTTACGTAAGACTGTTACTTATGCTTGGAAAATGGTGGCGATCAGCTGAACTGCAGTAAGTTATAGTTGGGGCCGCTTACTTCATGGGGGAGGCCTTACTCAGTTTAAACCCTACATTGTGTGAGAGTACTAGACAGGTATGGCTTTAAATAGCACTAGATGCGTGTAGACATAATTTTGCAGGCCGTTTTGTGCTTCTTTTTTTTTTTTTTTTTTTTCCCAACAGTTTGATAGTTACAGTAAGTCATGGTAACTATAATACAGTCACTCTTTTAGAAATGATCAACTAGCTTGGTTTGTTAGTTCACTGGCTAGCTAAGTTTATTTGTTTATATTTGTCTTGCAGCCAGCTTGTTGCCTGTTTTGGAACAAATGAACAATAGGAATCTCTTTAAATCAATGAACAATAATGATGGACTTTCAAAATGTGTTGCCTTCTCTTGTTGCAGTGTGACAGAAGTCCTCATCATCACTGAAACCTTTGTCCAGTCAGAGACTTGCTGATTCTTCTAGAGTCTTCACAAAAATAGTAGTCCAAGGAGGAGTCTCCAGGTCTGCAGACTCCAACTACAAGATTCCATAAATAGCAACATCAACCTATATAGCTTGATTATTCACATTTATTATTTCTATTCTGTTGCTGCAATGCTATAACAAAAACTTATAAGAATTTACCCGCGATTATCCGAGGTAGGGGTAATTTGTTGCTAGGCAACAAATTGAATTCTCCCACGATTTTCAATTACGCGCGGGTTGGATTTCCGTGCATGCAACGAAGGTCAAAATAGAGAGTAAAAGGTGACTGTGTTTAAACGGGGCGCTCGGACCTTTAACAACGGTTTCAGCCACTCAAATTTGGTGTCAGTGTAGCTAAAGGGTAGGAGATACCTGTGGGCCAATAAAAAGAAAACCAAAAAAAATTGTTTGGGCTATACTGTACATTTTTGATTTTACGGAAATGCCTCTGTATGAAACCATTGTAATTATGGATGTATACAGATAGTGATTGGGGGGAAGGGGAGAGATGGCATTGGGATCCACCCCCCACCCCCCAATAGCTTGAGTTCAACCCTTTCTATTAAATAGCAGAATTATGCTAGATTTTATTCATCCTGACATGATGAATTTGACTATAATATACGTATAATGTGACAAAGTAAGTAAAAAAATTTAGTCACACATGCAAAAATTGTTACGTCAAAAGTCCCGCCCCCCTCAGAAATTTTTTGTATACATACCTAGTAAATACTCAATTCTTGTTTTAATTTTTATTTTATTTTTTTTAGGTTAAGTTTCCAGATTTTTCATTGTGAATACTGGGGACATTGAAGTTTCTAATACAGACAAGATAAATGGATCTGATGTTCTCTCAAGGTAAATAAATGTAATTGTGCCATTAAAAATAAGTATTAGTGATGTTCACTTATTCTTTGGTGTATTTAAAACTAGGACAATATCCTTACATGATTATGTCTTTAGTTGGTTTGTGCCCTAGAGATAAATTCTGATTTATTTCCATGTTGGGAAAACATACTATTGTACATTTTCTCCCCTTAATGCTACTATATTGTGGACCTTTTCCGTATTGAACTGACATTGTGGACATTTTTCCATATTGAACTAATTTATTGTGGACACTTTTCCATACTGAACTATGGACACTTTCCGTATTGACTAACATATTTTGGACCCTTTTCCATACTGAACTTATGTATTGTGGACCTTTTTCCGTACTGAACTAATGTATTGTGGACCCTTTCCTGTATTGAACTTATATATTGTGGACCCTTTTCCATATTGAACTTTTATATTGTGGACCATTTTCCGTACTGAACTAATGTATTGTGGACCCTTTTCTGTATTGAAGTAATGTATTGTGGACCCTATTCCATATTGAACTTATATATTGTGGACCTTATTGTGGACCTTTTTCCATGTTGAATGGATAGATTGTAGACCGCAATCCATATTGAACTTTTATATTGTGGACCATTTTCCGTACTGAACTAAAGTATTGTGGACCCTTTCCTGTATTGAACTAATATATTGTGGACCTTTTTCCATATTGAACTTATATATTGTGGACCTTTTTCCATATTGAACTAATGTGTTGTGGACACTTTTCCATACTGAACTATGGACACTTTCCGTATTGACTAAGTATTGTGGACCACAATCCATATTGAACTGATATATTGTGGACCTTTTCAAACTAACATATTGTGGACCCTTTTCCATATTGAACTTATGTATTGTGGACCATTTTCCGTACTGAACTAATGTATTGTGGACCCTTTTCTGTATTGAAGTAATGTATTGTGGATTAACCCAACCTCACTCAACCTCGGGTCAGCTTGGGCTTCGGTTATCAGCTGGATACTGGCGTCAACTGGTCATGCCTTGGCTGTTGTGCTCTCCACCTTGGCCTGGACGCGGTCGGGTTGGCTGGTCCTTCACCTTATAGCCCCGTAGTGAGTGGAGTTACGCCCGCTCAATATATAAGTTCAATACGGAAAAGGGTCCACAATATTATATTAGTTCAATATGGAAAAGGGTCCACAATACATTCGCTCAGTACGGAAAAAGGTCCACAATATAAAAGTTCAATATGGATTGCGGTCTACAATCTATCCATTCAACATGGAAAAAGGTCCACAATAAGGTCCACAATATATAAGTTCAATATGGAATAGGGGGCTAGCTTGGACGACGATTCTCTAGTTACCAGCAAGATGGAAGCTGCTACGAAGGAGCAACTTGTGAAGAAATTCGTTATTGACAAAGTCTCCAGTTACAAATATTACTTTTAGAACAGGGCAAAGAGTGAACAGATATTGTCTGTTTATATAGAGAGTGAGATGTGCTAGCTAATGGATAGATAGTGATGGAATGTATGCATTATTGTAACTATGAATGAAACACTAAAAGGTTACTATGGAAATGTTTGTGTTTGTTGTTTCTGGGTGCCAGACTTGCTGTCTCGAGTTATAGAGGTAAGGGGGAGGGGCTGCCTGCAGCAGAGGTTCCAACACAGCCGTTGTTTAGGGATCTACCTGAACATATATTGTGGACCTTTTTCCATACTGAAGTATAGAAGTAATGTGTTGTGGACACTTTTCCGTATTGAACTTATGTATTGTGGACACTTTTCCATACTAAACTATGGACACTTTCCGTATTGACTAAAGTATAGTGGACCACAATCCATATTGAACTGATATATTGTGGACCATTTCCAACTAACATATTGTGGACCCTTTTCCATATTGAACTTATGTATTGTGGACCTTTTTCCGTACTGAACTAATGTATTGTGGACCCTTTCCTGTATTGAACTAATATATTGTGGACCATTTTCCATATTGAACTTATATATTGTGGACCCTTTTCCATATTGAACTTATATATTGTGGACCATTTTCCGTACTGAGCTAATGTATTGTGGACCCTTTTCTGTATTGAAGTAATGTATTGTGGACCCTATTCCATATTGAACTTATATATTGTGGACCTTATTGTGGACCTTTTTCCATGTAGAATGGATAGATTGTAGACCGCAATTTTATATTGTGGACTTTTTTCCATATTGAACTAATATATTGTGGACCCTTTTCCGTATTGAACTTATATATTGTGGACCTTTTTCCATACTGAACTAATGTATTGTGGACCCTTTTCTGTATTGAAGTAATGTATTGTGGACCCTTTTCCATATTGAACTTATATATTGTGGACCCTTTTCCATATTGAACTTATGTATTGTGGACCTCTATCCATATTGAACTTATATATTGTGGACCTTTTCCCGTACAGAACTAATGTATTGTGGACCCTTTTCTGTATTGAAATGATGTGTTGTGGACCCTTTTCCATATTGAACTAATATATTGTGGACCTTTTTCCATATTGAACTAACGTGTAGTGGACACTTTTCCATATTGAACTTATGTATTGTAGACCTTTTTCCATACTGAACTAATGTATTGTGGACCCTTCTGTATTGAACTAATGTATTGTGGACCCTTTTCCATATTGAACTTATATATTGTGGACTATTGTGGACCTTTTTCCATGTTGAATGGATAGATTGTGGACCACAATCCATATTGAACTGATATATTGTGGACCATTTCCAACTAACATATTGTGGACCCTTTTCCATATTGAACTTATGTATTGTGGACCTTTTTCCGTACTGAACTAATGTATTGTGGACCCTTTCCTGTATTGAACTAATATATTGTGGACCTTTTTCCATATTGAACTTATATATTGTGGACCCTTTTCCATATTGAACTTATATATTGTGGACCATTTTCCGTACTGAACTAATGTATTGTGGACCCTTTTCTGTATTGAAGTTATGTATTGTGGACCCTTTTCCATATTGAACTTATATATTGTGGACTATTGTGGACCTGTTTCCATGTTGAATGGATAGATTGTAGACCGCAATCCATATTGAACTTTTATATTGTGGACCTTTTTCCGTACTGAGCGAATGTATTGTGGACCCTTTTCCATATTGAACTAATATATTGTGGACCCTTTTCCGTATTGAACTTATATATTGTGGACCTTTTTCCATACTGAACTAATGTATTGTGGACCCTTTTCTGTATTGAAGTAATGTATTGTGGACCCTTTTCCATATTGAACTTATATATTGTGGACCCTTTTCCATATTGAACTTATGTATTGTGGACCTCTATCCATATTGAACTAATATATTGTGGACCCTTTTCCATATTAAACTTATATATTGTGGACCTTTTCCCGTACAGAACTAATGTATTGTGGACCCTTTTCTGTATTGAAATGATGTGTTGTGGACCCTTTTCCATATTGAACTAATATATTGTGGACCTTTTTCCATATTGAACTAATTTAACGTGTAGTGGACACTTTTCCATATTGAACTTATGTATTGTAGACCTTTTTCCATACTGAACTAATGTATTGTGGACCCTTCTGTATTGAACTAATGTATTGTGGACCCTTTTCCATATTGAACTTATATATTGTGGACTATTGTGGACCTTTTTCCATGTTGAATGGATAGATTGTGGACCACAATCCATTTGAACTGATATATTGTGGACCATTTCCAACTAACATATTGTGGACCCTTTTCCATATTGAACTTATGTATTGTGGACCTTTTTCCGTACTGAACTAATGTATTGTGGACCCTTTTGTATTGAACTAATATATTGTGGACCCTTTTCCATATTGAACTTATATATTGTGGACCCTTTTCCATATTGAACTTATATATTGTGGACCATTTTCCGTACTGAACTAATGTATTGTGGACCCTTTTCTGTATTGAAGTAATGTATTGTGGACCCTTTTCCATATTGAACTTATATATTGTGGACTATTGTGGACCTTTTTTCATGTTGAATGGATAGATTGTAGACCGCAATCCATACTTTTATATTGTGGACCTTTTTCCGTACTGAACGAATGTATTGTGGACCCTTTTCCATATTGAACTAATATATTGTGGACCCTTTTCCGTATTGAACTTATATATTGTGGACCTTTTTCCGTACTGAACTAATGTATTGTAGACCCTTTTCCATACTGAACTTATATATTGTGGACCTTTTCTGTTCTGAACTAATGTATTGTGGACACTTTCTGTGTTGAACTAACATACTGTGGACCCTTTTCTGTATTGAATTAATGTATTGTGGACCCTTTATTCATATTGAATGGGTATATTGTGGACCGCAATCCATATTGAACTAATATATTGTGGACACTTTACCGTACTGAACTAATGTATTGTGGACCCTTTTCCATATTGAACTAATATATTGTGGACACTTTTCTGTACTGAACTAATATATTTTGGACCCTTTTCCGTATTGAACTAATTTATGGTGGACCCTTTATTTGAATGGGTATATTGTGGACCACAATCCATATTGAACTGATATATTGTGGACCTTTTACCATATTGAACTAATGCATTGTGGACACTTCCATTTTGAAGTAATATATTGTGGACCCTTTTCCATTCTATTTTGTGGACTTTTTTCCATATTGAACTAATGTATTGTGGACACTTTTTTGTATTGAACTAATGTATTGTGGATCATTTACCGTATTGAACAGATATATTGTGGACCTCTATATTGAAGTAATATATTGTGGACCCTTTTCCGTATTGAACTAATGTATTGTGGACACTTCTGTATTGAACTAATGTATTGTGGACCCTTTATCCATATTGAAGTAATATATTGTGAACCGTTTCCATATTGAACTAATGTATAGTGGACCCTTTATCCATAATAAAGCATATTGTGGACACTTTTCTGTATTGAACGGATATATTGTGGACTGCAATCCATTTTAAACTAATATATTATGGAGCCTTTTCCTTATTGAACTTATAATTTTGTGGACCCTTTTCCATATTGAACTTATGTATTGTGGACATTTTTCCATATTAAACTTATGTATTGTGGACCCCATTTCCATATTATAACTAATATTTATTGTGGACACCTTTTCCATATTAAACTAATATATTGTGGACTATTGAAGTAATATATTGTGGACCCTTTTCCATATCGAACTTATATTTTGTGGACTTTTTTCCATATTGAACTAATGTGTTGTGGACACTTTTTTGTATTGAACTAATGTATTGTGGACCATTTTCCGTACTGAAGTAATGTATTGTGGACCCTTTTCTGTATTGAACTAATATATTGTGGACCCTTTTCCATATTATTGAACTTATGTATTGTGGACCATTTCCAACTAACATATTGTGGACCCTTTTCCATATTGAACTTGTGTATTGTGGACCTTTTTCCGTACTGAACTAATGTATTGTGGACCCTTTCCTGCATTGAAGTAATGTGTTGTGGACCCTTTTCCATATTGAACTTATATATTGTGGACCCTTTTCCATATTGAACTTGTGTATTGTGGACCTCTATCCATATGAACTAATATTGTGGAGTATTGAACTAATATGTTGTCAACCCTTTTCCATATTGAACTTATATATTGTGGACCCTTTTCCATATTGAACTTATGTATTGTGGATTTCTATTTATATTGAACTTATGTATTGTGGACCTTTTTCCATATTGAACTTATATATTGTGGACCTTTTCTGTTCTGAACTAATGTATTGTGGACACTTTTCTGTGTTGAACTAACATATTGTGGACCCTTTTCTGTATTGAATTAATGTATTGTGGACACTATATTCATATTGAATGGGTATATTGTGGACCGCAATCCATATTGAACTAATATATTGTGGACACTTTACCGTACTGAACTAATGTATTGTGGATCCTTTTCCATATTGAACTTATATATTGTGGACGTTTTTCCATATTGAACTAATGCATTGTGGACACTTCCATATTGAAGTAATATATTGTGGACCCTTTTCCATATTGAACTAATATTTATTGTGGACACCTTTTCCATAAACTAATATATTGTGGACCTTTTTCCATATTAAACTAATATATTGTGGACACTTTACCGTACTGAACTAATGTATTGTGGATACTTTTCCGTATTGAAGTAATATATTGTGTACCCTTTTCCATATTGAACGGATATATTTAGGACCGCAATCAATATTGAACTAATATATTGTGGAGCCTTTTCCTTATTGAACTAATGTGTTGTGGACCCTTTTCCATATTTAACTTATGTATTGAACTAAGTGTATTGTGGATACTTTTCCGTATTGAACATACATTGTGGACACTTCTCTGTATTGAACTAATATATTGTGGACCCTTTTCCGTATTGAAGTAATATATTGTGGACCCTTTTCCATAGTGAACGGATGTATTGTGGACCTCTATCCAAATTAAAGTAATATATTATGTACCCTTTTTCTTATTGAACTAATATATTGTGGACCTTTATTCAGAGCGGTAAACAATCCAATATTAGGATGCTATGGTAATGATCGCTTAGCCAGAGGATTCTGTTTAGTGAAGTTTGGGTTGGGGTCGAACAAAGAGCTAACGCAAAAAATAGGAGAAAGTCAAAGTATACAAAATGACATACGTATGTCCAAACATATATATAAATAAACAAACATCCCCGATTTTCAATTGTGTTCCCTCTGTAAGTGTCTCGCTCGCCGACTAAATATTTGTGTAGTATAATTATTTGTCTTAATTTTAAGTTAGGTTTTATCTGTGTAGTCTAATGCAATTCATTTTGTGTGTGTTTATGTGTTCAGAATTTTGAAGGGGACATTGTGGATGTTGTGAATACTATCTGAAAGATTTATATCGGAATAGGATGCAAGCGTCAAGTATGAAGTTCTGTTTTCACCGGAGAACTCTCCATGCAGTGATAACAATGATCAAGCAATATTCACACAGAATCTTTATTTTATTGGACGAAATTTTCAAATGTTTCAAAATTTTTATGGTGCAAGATCACTTTTTTTTGTGGTCATTATACTTTTATTTTACGTATGATAAATATTTGAAATAATAGGCAATACGAAAGATATACGCAGGCTATCTACTATTGTTATAACCAGTGTAGTATACTTTTGATATACTTAAGTTATACATATGCGTAGTATACTTTTGATATACTTAAGTTATACATATGTTATACTTATGGTTTACATATGGTTTACATCAGTAGTATACTTTTGTTATATCAATGTTATACACACCTGTGTAAACCGGTACCTATACATAGGAGAAACACTGGTGTATACTAGATGAGTGACCCTGGTGTTTCTCATATGTATAACAAAGTTATCCTTATGTTATACACCGGTGTATACTGAAGTATTTGCATGGTGACTCTTATGCTAATTAATCCTGTAACATTTTATGGAAATTTCTATACTAGTAATACCATTCTCATTTCAACAAGAGAATTGATTATGGGGCCTCTCCTACTGCATTGGTAATTTCTGGTTTCTGTGAGATAATATTATTTTAGTTAAATTATTACTCTTTTTGTCATACTTAAGGTAATCTTGCAAATGAAGTGAACATGGCTAAAGTGAATGATGCTGCAATCACTCCACTTAGCTACCTTGTGCATGGACACACCCACTGATGTCATGGATGATACTCCAATACAAACCAGAGAGGTAAATTGTTTTTATTTGTCAACTTTATTTATAAAACAGATCTACTATCAAACTTATCAACATTACTGGCTGTATACATGATTAATTGAAATAACCTATATTATTATGTGGCTATGTTCAAAGGAATTTGACATAATTGTGTATCTTCTAGAATGCTGCTTATGCCACTCTTCCAATGAGAAGACAATTACATTCTCTAGGTAACAATTGTGTAGGCAATGTTGAAGATTCTGGTGATGATCCCTTCTTAGGGGTATCATAAAACTTCATTAATTCTATTGAAATGATAAAATAGAACTATGTTGTTTCTATTATGGAGAAAACTCTCTATTTAAAATCAAAGTCCTAGATTAGCAGGCTAGATGCTAAAGTCAATTCTAAACAAATACAAGCCAATAATCTCATTTAAGATTAAAGCAAACATCATCTTGTAGTTTTCAATGTATTTATAGTTCTAGCTAGAAGTTCTCTCCAAATAGCATTTTTGTGAATGTTATTAAGGTTAATGATTAAGTTTATTGTTTTAGAAAATATTATCCAATATTCTCCAAAACAACGTCCTATTCTATCTCCTAAATTACCTCCTCCTCGCCAGAATTCTGGAGGAAATTGTCTGCATCCACCTCACCCAAACCTGCTTTGAATAATGTGTATAATTGTGGGAGTTTTGCTGGGCTGAGGAAGGTAGAGCCAGTAGGGGTCGTCTAATTCTTCGGCTGCCTGCGTACCAGGTAGATTCACTGCCACCAGGTTCTTCTCCACTCCAGAGTTGGTCAGGGATTAGCATCTTACTAGCTAACCCTCATTCGAGTAGCTACCCCAGAAACAGAACTTTAGGTTTTACGCTAAAATCTGATAAAGAGAGAACTGACGTACGCATGCGTGGCCAGATAGTTTATAATAAGGCCGACGCATGCGCAAACACAATGATACATACATCCGGACACACCCGGGGCACAACTTCTCGTGACACACCTACTAAACTACGTGAAACCATAAATAACATACATCTATATACATAAAGAAAAACTGACTATCTATCAGTCTTGGTCTTGATCTTCATCTTTTCAGTGGAGATCCGGCCCCACAGGCCCCCCCCCCCCGGCTAAGACTGCGTCCGTAGGGTGCGTCTGACAAACACCAGGACGGGACTCCACAGGAACATCATCTTCCCAGCCTTGTCGACTCAGTCCATCTCAGCATTGCCGTTCTCTTTGCCTGGGCGATACTGGATGTCCAGCGCCATTCCTTGCAGCTTGAGCGCCAGTCTCATTAGACGCTTGTTGACGTGTGTGCTCGTTAACAGCGAGGTGCAAGCCTTGTGGTCAGTGAATACAACCACCGGTGCTCCATATAGATAGAATTCGAAGTGCTGGATTGCGGCAACTATTGCTAGTGCCTCCAGCTCTGTAACAGTATATTTTGTCTCAGCTCCTTGGAGTTGCCGACTGTAAAACGCCACTGGGAGCTCCTCCTCCTCACGAATGACATGCAGACACGCCCCCAGACCATCACCCGATGCATCAGTATACAAAACAAAAGAATCAGACAAAGTAGGGACATACAAAATAACACGATTACATAAACCACTTACGTAACTATTCAAAGGCCTCCTCCATCTGAACCCTGAGTGGAGCGTCCAAAGAGGTGGCCGGAGTGAGCTTGCATGAAAAGTTAGCAAAGCCCTCTACAAACATCCTATAGTATCCAACGCTACCAAGAAACGATCTGAGTTGTTTTTTTGTGATTGGCTTCCTAAACTCAGCCATAGTGCTAACCCTATATTCAGGCACAGCCACCCTACCACATCCAATTTGATGGCCAAGGTAACCCAAGAACTTCCGACTAAACTCACACTTGTTACGTTTAATCTTCAAGCCCGCCTTGCCCAGACATTCCACTACTTCAGTTAAGTCCTTAATATGGTCATTCCAGCTACTACTATAAACAATGACGTCATCAATATAGTTGTTGCAGACATCAGAAACTGGGTGCAACACCTCTTCCAGGACTGCCTGGAAAATAGCCGGCGCATTTTTTAGCCCAAAGGGCATGCGCAAGTATTTGTAACGACCAAACGGGCACACAAAAGTAGTTAATTCACGACTATTTTCCTCCACCCTGATCTGGTGGAAACCAGATGTAAGATCTAATTTAGACAACACCACACAATTTCCTATCTTGTCCAGTATTTCTTGGAGAGTCGGAATCCAGTGCCTCCTTAAAGGCATTATGATATTCAGCTCCCTGTAGTCAACACAAAGACGGACACTGCCGTCCTTATTCCGTACAGGAACTAAAGGACTACACTATTCCGAACTACTCTCAACGATAATACCCGCCTTCAATAACTTGTCAATTTCTTGTTTGACCTGGGCTCTGATATTTATTGGAATCTGTCTCGGGGGCAGATTTACTACATCACACCCATCCTTAACATGAATCGCACATTCCCCCACAGAACATAGGCCCGGAACATCGGAAAAGTAAGAACTCAACTTATCCAACACAATCTGTAGCTCCCTTTCCACATAACCATCACACTTCTCATCACTCAACATGCATCCCTTCTCTAATACTCCACACATCTCCTTATCTCCTTCTGCCACCACACACACCGTACCAACATTAGCTTCCCTCACTGCATATTTCTTGGTATTGTTAATGTGCACAGTTTTCAAAGCATCATTCCCCTCCTTACATACTCTATAGTTTACCCTTGACAACTTCTCCTTGACAACATACGGACCCTCCCAGGAGGCTTCTAAAGCTCCCTGAAGGCCCGGTACTCTCAAAAGCACACGTTCATCCACAGACAGTTCTCTCAACGACTTATTCTTGTTGAACTGAGCACTCCTCTTTTCATTCAATATGGTACCTCTCGCCATAGACACATCACACATAACACGCAACCTATCCTGCAATCGATCCACCCATTCAGCCACATCCATTTACACATAACACTCTTCTACCCATCCAGTGTACAATATATATAGGGGTCCCCTCATCTTTCTCCCAAAGACAAGTTCATGGGGAGAGAAACCAGTATCTCTATTGATGAGCTGGCGAATGGCGAACAACGCCATTGGTAGAAACATCGCCCAATCAATCCCCTCATCTCTGGCCTTGGCCAACATAGGCTTGAGCGTGGCATGTAGCCTCTCAATCACTCCATTGCTCTGTGGGCGGTATGGGGAGGTATGTATCGTGCTTATACCCAAGATCTTGTAGCGATTAGAGAAGGCTTAGCTAACCACTAACTAACGATAGTATTCAGTTTTAATACTTCATACTGACTGATCAGTTACAATGATACACATGCAAAGTAGTATGGTAAGGGATGAGAACAGAAAAGGTTATAATGAACGAGTTCAAAGTTCACTACATCACTCCCCCTCCAGCGACTTGCTACGGAGCGAAATCTCTGAGATGTGCCGGCCAGTGTACTCGATGGCCTGACCGCATAGTCGCGGGGGGTTGGGGGGTAGAAGATGTAGCACCAGCAGGTGCAGCTGCAGCTGCAGCATCGGCAGGTGCAGCAGAGGAAGGAGCAACCACAGTGGGGAAATCCACAGTGACAGACTCGTCCAGGTAAGCTGGTTTCAGCCTATCGATAGAAACTGTGTCCTTGCGGCCTTTAATGTCCAGCGTGAAGAATTTGGCAGACCTGTCCTGGACTAAGTAAGGTCCATCGTAAGGTTGCTGTAGTGGTTTCCTCACAGCGTCGTGTAGCACAAACACATGAGAGGTAGAGTGGAGAGAGTTGTTCATCATTACTGGAGGAGATGCACTTGTATGGAGGGCGTTGACATTGAGACGGGAGAGTGCATCAGCTGCTGAGTTCGCTGATCCTTGCACGTGGCGTATGTCAGAAGTAAACTGGCTGATAAAATCCCAGTGTCAAACATGCCGAGGAGAGTGCCGATCAACTCGACGACAGTGCATAAATTAGAGGCTTATGATCTGTCAACACATGGAAACCTCTCCCTTCCAGAAAGTATCGGAAGTGCTTGATGGCAAGGTAAATCGCGAGGAGCTCGCGATCGTATGTACTGTAACGAGTCTCCACAGGTTTCAAGGTTCGGGAGAAAAACGCTAGTGGACACCATTGTTCTTTGATGTACTGCTGGAGGCAGCACCATTGGGAATGAAGCGGTGGTAAAAGTTCACCAATCCTAGGAATGTCCTCAGTTGTCGCTGTCTCTCCGGGTGGGGAAACTCTCGTATGACTTGAACTTTCTCCTGCAATGGACGAATACCAGTGTGGTCGAGGTGATAGCCTAAGATGTCCAACTCTGGAACACCAAAGACACTCTTCGCTACATTAATGATCAAACCATGTTCTTCTAACCTCCCCAACACCAAGCGGAGATGCCGAAGATGTTCCTCTGCAGAAGAACTAGCAATCAGAATGTCATCAATGTAAGCATAGGTGAAGTCGAGTCCACAAAGTACCTCATCGATAAAACGTAGAAATGTTTGAGCTGCGTTTCGCAGACCGAACGGCATCCGAAGAAACTCAAACAGGCCAAAGGGTGTGGCAATGGCTGTCTTTGGGATGTCCTCGGGAGTGACAGGTATCTGGTGATATGCACGCACAAGGTCAATGTGAGAGAAGATTGTAGCTCCCTGTAAGGTAGCCGTAAAATCTTGTAAATGGGAAACCGGGTATTTGTCAGGGACAGTGACCCTATTCAGTGCACGAAAATCCCCACAAGGTCTATAATCACCAGGAGTACATTTCGGCACCATATTCAATGGTGAGGATCAACTGGACGACGAAGGGCAGATGATGCCAAGCTCCAACATGTGGTCAAACTCTTGGCGAGCAACACGCAAACGTTCAGGTGCAAGACGCCGATTACGGGAAGACACAGGCAGACCAGTTGTTGTGATATGGTGAGTCACACTATGTTTGATGGGGAGATTTGCAGTACAGGCTTGTGTCACTCCCGGAAAGTCTGACAACAACGAGAGGAAAGGATTGGGTCCTGATGAGTACGTGTAATGCCTGAAGAAAGACCAGAGGAAAGGCCATTCACACGAAGACGTGTAGTGGAATCCAACAGGGTTCGATGTCGGACGTCTACAACAAGCCCAAAGTGATGCAAAAAGTCGGCACCCAAAATAGCTTGTTTCATATTGGCAATGATGAAAACCCATCGGAAGGTACGACCTAACCCAATGTTCAGCGTGCAGGAGCATACACCATATGTCGTGATCCGGGAACCATCCACAGCCTGTAATGTGAAGGTGCTGTGCGGACATGAGCGCTCTGTACGTGTTGGAGGGACAACACTGACTTCGGCACCAGTGTCGACAAGAAATCGGGTATGATTATGACGATCATATATGTGAAATAGGCGACAAGGGTGGGTGTGGCCGGCAACACTTGTCACCGCTAGCGTCCGGCCTGCCCGTTTGACGACCAGGAACAGGTGGCCTTACACTTCTGTGCCTGTTCACCAAACTTATGGTGGTACCAACAAAAATTATCCGATGCATCATCAGCAGGAGGTGGAGTTGGGGAGCGACGAGGAGAACGAGGGGTGGAGCGTGACGATGAGCGAGTACAAGAAAGTTTGTTAACTAGCTTTGTCAGCCGTTGGATCTCAGAACGCATGTGTTCCATTTCGGCTGCAAGAGAGGTGGATGGAGCGGTACCAGCAGAAGGTGCAGAGACGGCGGCAACAGAGGGTATGGCAACTTCCATAATTTTATCGGCCATCTCTGCCAACTTATCCAGGGTTGTGCCCTCAGGGGTAGATGCCAGCACCATTCTGACGTTCTGGGGCAACCTCTGTAAGAACAACTCACGTAAGAATGAGCTGTCAACACCGGGACGGTCTCCAATTAGTTGTTGCATCCTGCGGAGTAATTGTGTAGGCATACGATCACCTAATTCTTCTCCAGTGAACAGTTGTTGCAGTTTGCATTGCCCTGACAGAGCGGTGCGCTTAGTAAGCTGTTCCTTCAGTGCAGAATACGGGTTGTCAGCAGGCGGCCTGATTAGGAGGTCTCTCACTTCTGCCGCAAACTCGGGGGCCAAAGACGAGACTACGTGGTTGAATTTGGAATGCTGGGATGTGATTCGCCTGCAAGCAAACTGTGTCTCCACCTGGGCAAACCATACCTCCGGGTTCGCCGGCCAGAAGGGCGGGAGCTTCAGAGTAACAACCGCAGAAATGTCACCAGAGGTGGGTGTGGTCATAGTGGCGGCAGCGGAAGGAGAAGAGTGCGAACCGGAAGTACGAGGAATGAGCGATTCATCAGAACTGCTCTCAGAATCCATCGCGAGAAATGTCCGAAGAGCGTCGAGGTCACCAATGTAGCGATTAGAGAAGGCTTAGCTAACCACTAACTAACGATAGTATTCAGTTTTAATACTTCATACAAAATGCTGACTGATCAGTAACAATGATACACGTGCAAAGTAGTATGGTAAGGGATGACAACAGAAAAGGTTATAATGACACGAGTTCAAAGTTCACTACAATCTCACAAAGTCTTTTCACAACCTTCCCCATGAAAACACTCCCCCTGTCTGATAATATTTTCAAAGGTATACTCAACTGGTCCTAGTAATCACAGATATCAACCCATCAGCCACTTCAGAGGCTGATTCTGAAGAACAGCCTCAGGCCACCTTGTTGCGAGACACACAAAGGTGCGGACGTACTTGACACCGCACTTCGCCTTAGGCAGAGGACCCACCAAGTCCACAGCCACTGATTCAAATGGCTCGGAAATGACAGGTCGCTCCACCATGTGAGCTTGCCTGTTCCCAGTTCGGGCGCAGGCACACATCACACGAGTGCACAAACTCGATGACATCAACGCCCATACCAGGCCATGTAAACCTGTTATTGAGCAATTCTTTAGTTCGCCTCACACCCTGGTGACCCGTAAAGTCATGGGCTAACCACAACACCTTACCACGTCTCACCTTAGGTAATACCAGCCTGCAAACACGGCTACTTGTACTTTCTTCCTCCTCATGAAATAACAGATCACTTCTCCACACATACCCATTTAACTTTCTCCCACCCAACTCTCTACAGTGTTTCAACGTTTCATCTTCCTGAATTTCCTTCTTCAACTTCAACACATCAGATTCATTCAACCACTTAGGACTACCAAAATCCACTGAGCCGCACACATCCACACTATTCTCACTCACCACATCAGCACTTCCCGGCACTGCTGGTATCTCAGCGGTTGTCTGGTCTGAATGGTCATCTTCTTGGGGCTCAGGTAAATGTCATCCATATCATCCAGAGAAACAGGCGGCACCACGTCACTATCTCTCATGATTGCTGTTTCCTCAGCTAGGGAATCCAACCATGCCCCAGCCCTTGTCACAACATTCACATCCACACTTGTGTCCTCTGGCTCCTCAGTATGCTCTGGAGAGGCTACCGAGGCCTCCACACGCACCTCTGCCTCCCTCACAGCAGTGACTGCACCCACTTGTGTGGGTGTTTGGGCGTCCGGGGTATCACCGGAGTGCCCCGCTTCAACACCACTGTTATCTGGTGTATCCACGGCGCCCAAAAGGAGTTGGAACCATCCATCGGCACTGAGAAGAGGACTTTGTCACTGAGCATGTCTGCTCGAGCAACGGCTACTTTCCTGGTGAAGGAAGTGCCATTGACTTCAAAGTCTACCAGTGCCATACACAATGTCACTGGCACACCCGTTGCTCCCCTCACGACTACAGTATCTGGGAGCATATGACTCTCATATACAAAATTTCCCGGCACTATTGTAATCTCAGCCCCGGTATCTGGGGCGATAGGGCAGTCAAATCCATTGACCTTACCATGCACTAGTGGAAAATCAGATGTAACGGCCACCCAATTAGCAGTTCTAGGTCTAAATCCTGGTTTAACACCAAGTTTCTCTGCGTCGTCTCACTAGACTTGTTGTCTCTACTAGGGACTTTGTCTACTCGTTTGGGGCAATCAGGAGACTTATGGCCCACCTCATTACATGAGTAACATACAATCTTAGACAATCCATCCTCCCTCCTACCCCTGCAGTCAAAAGATTTGTGTCCTACTCCACCACACTTAAAACATTTCACTTCACCATACCACTCTCTCCTACCAGCCCTTGATTGGTCTCTAGGCTTGGTGTTGCAAGCTTTCAAAGTAGTAGCTACTTCACTCAGGTCCTTAAAGGACTTTATCATCCTTCCATCAATAAGTCCTTGTTCTGCAAGAGGTAAATTACGTCTAAACAGCCCCTTAACAACAAAAAGTAATAGATCATCTTTTGTTGCACACATCATACCAACACGATCGGCTAATTGTTTGATATGATTGTATCTGTCCATTGATCGTGTGTCTTCCTCAAGATCACAAAAAAGTTTAATCTCAAGGTCCCTTCTACTGAGACCCACCTTGTCAAGCAATTTTGCCTTAAGGTCATCATAATTATGTATATTCACCGGAGTCTACCAGTTCCACCACCTGTTCTCTGGCATTAGGGGTCAGTTTACTCAAGAGAATTCGTTTGAATTGTGACCTCTCTACTCCAATGTCAGTCAGGTTAGCCTCCAGACCCCGAATATACTTAGCAATCTCACTACCATCTTTGTATCCCGGGATACTGGAGACCATTCGTCCCTTATCCATCAGAGTATCATCATTACCCATTGCCCGCATACTCGTGGCCAGGTTCTGGAATATTCTCAATAGACCTTGTGTTACTGGATCACTAGATCCACCACCCAATAACCCTTCTCCAGGTGACTCATCAGCCCCACCCCTCTCACTACGGGGCATGAAGTCAGGCTCGGCTAGTGGTCTATTCCATTCATCCTCACTACCTTCCCGTGTCAAAGACACTTCTACCAATGTATCAGCACTCAACGTATTGTTGCCACTGTTACAATCACCAGCAAGCCTCACTTGCTCGCCCTCACCTATTAAACGACCAACTGAAACACCTTCAACACTATTACCGCAACTACCACCAATAAAATCACCACACTCACTATTTGCCGCCCTCACAGTACTACTTCTACTAGCCTCACTGCCTCTACAGACACCACTAGTCCCACTACAACTATCTCCACCACCGTCCAATGCCGTAGTATTAATGCTAAGGAGGCTACTACTACTCGAGGGAAGCTGAGGTAAGTACTTAATTCCATATTTGTTAGCTAAATATGCAAAAATAACTCTGATCTTTCTTTTTTGTAGCTAAGAACTTGTTGTCAACAGTGACTAGTAAATTCAAATAGTTAGAATGGCTCCAATTTGGTACTACAACAGTTACCACTGCTCAAGAAAATGAGGTAAGAAAGTAATTTTACATTTGTGTGCTAAAATTGATTGTCTTTTGTTGTTGTAGCTGAGAGCTTGTTGTCAAGAATTCGAGGTAATTCAGATAGTCAAAGTAACTTAAATTTGATATTACAGAAGTTATCAGTACTCAGGAAATTGAGGTAAGTAGTAATTCCATATTTGTTGTCTAAAATTACAAATAATAACACTGGTTTATTTTTTTATTGTAGCTGAGAGCTTGTTCAAGAGTTACTGGTAATTGAGATTATCAGAATGGCAGATGTGTCGCACTACAAAAGTTACCATTAACAAGAGAGTGATTTTGTATTTGTTTGCTGAAATAAAAGGTCATAACTGCAATTGTAGTGTTTGCATGAACTAAGCTAAAACATAGTAACAATACTAAAAGTTTTATGTTACCTAACTATCAGGCTCGCTGCCATTTGTGCTCTAGAACACCACTAGTTGGCGAGCGAGCGTAGCGAGCGAGACACTTACAGGGGTAAAAATGAAAAAATCGGGGATGTTTGTTTATTGGCGAGCGAGCGAAGCGAGCGAGACAGTATTAGGGGTGGATAATGCAAAATCGGGTATATGTTATATATATGTATGTATGTATGGATGGTACGTATGCTCTTTAAACGCGCGCGGGGGGAACTTTTTTCTCTTAAAAACACGGCTATTTAGGCTTGACTCCAGTTTATTTTGAAACTACAGCATTAAGCATACTTAAGCTCCAAAGTATGAGAAAATTCCTGCTCAAACGCTTGTTTTCAAGACACAAAAAGTTGATTCAACCGGTTACTATGGCATTGAAGACCCTTTTCCAGACTTAATTTCAAAACTTCGCCGTTTTATGGGGGATACGGAGTGCCGGTGTCACAGGATATTGTATCCGCCGTAAATTTTAACCGGGGGATAGGTTATTCTAACCTGCGGTTAAATTATCCTTAGTAAATATTATCCCCCGTTAGGATATTTTAGCCCTAGTGGGCCTGTAACTTGAAGTCGCTGTCTCTCTTTCATTGTAGCCAATAGCGCTTATCAGTCATTGGGTTGAGGCTAACTGGAAGTCAACATGTCTTCTTAACCAGTCAGGTCTCGTATTCATAGCCATCTCTGAGGTGGCAATTACTGACATCCAGCAAGCTGCCCTTAGGTTAGGTGCTGTACCTGCAAAGTGTATATGTCCCTTGTAATGCCCCTTGTAGTGTCTTTTTGGTCTTTTAGTGCTTGGTAGTGTCTGTGGTCTCTTATGCACTCCCTTGCAATCTCTTTCAATTTTAGCCTCGCCCTAGTATTATACGGAGGAGGTGTAATCTTTTGTTTATTGGTGGCTCTGAGTCTTACAGTCTTTCACAGTTGCTATCCTACTTGTCACTTGCAGTTTCGTATAATCTCTTATTGTCTCTAGCAATCTATTAAGTATTACAATCTCTTACAGTCTGTTTCACTCTTACAGTGCCATCTTACAGTCTCTGGATGTCTGCTACATCTATAATTAATAGTACTTTGCAGTTTCCTAGTCTTTTACAATCCCATGTGATCCTTGGAGAGTCCTGTACAACACTTGTAGTGCCTTGCAGTTTCTTATATGCAGTCTATCATAGTCACTTGCAGTTTCTTACATGCAGTCTATCATAGTCACTTGCAGTTTCTTAGTTTGTACAGAGAGCAGAGTCGCTGATCGAGAAGGTTAGTGGCACATTTCAGGGAATTTATGACAATAATAACTTTATATGCCTAACTATTAGTGGAAAGAAATAGAGGGATGTAGGCTTTATTATACTGATCATTCCCCCCTTCTCCCTTCTCTATATAGTTGATTCTTATTGGGATATTTTATCCCCCTTCTCCCTTCTCTTTAGTTGATTCTTATTGGGATCCCAATAAGAATCAACTATAGAGAAGGGAGAAGGGGGGATAAAATATCTCAATAAGAATCAACTATAGAGAAGGGAGAAGGGGGATAAAATATCCCAATAAGAATCAACTATAGAGAAGGGACAAGGGGGGATAAAATATCCCAATAAGAATCAACTATAGAGAAGGGAGAAGGGGGATAAAATATCCCAATAAGAATCAACTATGGACAAAGGGAGAAGGGGGGATAAAATGTTCCAATAAGAATCAACTTAGAGAAGGGAGAAGGGGGGATAAAATGTTCCAATAAGAATCAACTATAGAGAAGGGAGAAGGGGGATAAAATATCCCAATAAGAATCAACTATAGACAAAGGGAGAAGGGGGATAAAATGTTCCAATAAGAATCAACTATAGAGAAGGGAGAAGGGGGATAAAATATCCCAATAAGATGCAGTCTATCATAGTCACTTGCAGTTTCTTACATGCAGTCTATCATAGTCACTTGCAGTTTCTTACATGCAGTCTATCATAGTCACTTGCAGTTTCTTAGTTTGTACAGAGAGCAGAGTCGCTGATGAGAAGGTTAGTGGCACATTTCAGGGAATTTATGACAATAATAACTTTATATGCCTAACTATTAGTGGAAAGAAATAGAGGGATGTAGTCTTTATTATACTGATCATTCCCCCCTTCTCCCTTCTCTATATAGTTGATTCTTATTGGGATATTTTATCCCCCTTCTCCCTTCTCTCTAGTTGATTCTTATTGTCAACTAGAGAGAAGGGAGAAGGGGGATAAAATATCCCAATAAGAATCAACTATATAGAGAAGGGAGAAGGGGGATAAAATATCCCAATAAGAATCAACTATAGAGAAGGGAGAAGGGGGATAAATTAACCCAATAAGAATCAACTAATAGAGAAGGGAAAAGGGGTATAAAACATTTGGGGGATAAATTTTTCCTATAAGAATCAACTGTAGAAAAGGGGGAAGGGGGGATAAAACATCTTAACAGAAAATAAATCAACTATAGAGAAAGGAGGATTTAGTATTGCAATAGAATTTAGTATTGCAATAGAATTTAGTATTGCAATAGAATTTAGTATTGCAATAGAATTTTTTAGAAAAGGGAGGGATAAAATATCCCTGTAGAAATTAAATTAACTATAAATAAGTGGGAGGTGTGGATAGAATATTCCAATGGAAATTTAATGGACTAAAGAGTAGCATGAGGGAGAGGTGGGATTAAACAAACTTATAGTTATACATAAATAGTTAAAGGAAAATCGTATTTCTAAGAGAATGTGAAATTAAAAATATCAACAACTCATGTTTAACTAATGGTATTCAAAGTGCTCATTATATTAGCAACATAAAATAGTATTCTTGCTCAGGAGAAATTGGTTTCAAGAATGTAATAGCTATAATTAAGCAAAATAATCATGTCCTGGATTTAGCTAAATTAGCAACACAAAAGTGCTTGCTTTTTTCAAGTCAGGTTTGGCGGGTATGGTGCGCAACATTACTACAAGCTGTAATATTCGGAGGTGAAAACGGTATTATCCTGGAATTCAAATTTATTTGAATTTATCAGCTGTTCTGGTAATGACTGCGGAAAGATATCACCAAGTGATAAGCTACCTTCGCGGTTCTAAGTCGGGTAATCCTGCGTACCCTACTGGATTTTCCACCTCCCAGAAGCGAGGCCTTAGGCAGCAAGCTGCTACTTTTGAAGAGAAAGATGGAATACTCTACCACATTTCTTCTGATAGAGGTACTTCACAGAGAATACTTCTTAGGGTAGTTGTAGAAGAAGCTGAGAGGAAGAGACTTCTGCATGCCTTTCATGATGGATTGGATGGAGGACATTTTGGAAGAGACAAAACTTTAAGCAAGGTATTGTAGTTTGATAATTCTGTTAGCAATAATTACTTTTTGCACTACATTATTATAGCTCAAACAATCATACTGGTGGAAGGGGATGACTGAAGACGTCATCAATCATTGCAGGAGCTGTGATAAGTGTCAGCGAGTGAATAATCGCTTAGGGAAGGCTAAAGCAGAGCTGCATCCTATTCCAGTGACAGCAGTATGGAAAACTATTGGCATTGACTTGATCGGTACAACTTTCTGCAAATAAAATTAAAATTTTGATATTTGCTTAAACTAGAATTTAGCTAACTTGCTACCTTGTAATTGCATGTGACAACAATTTCTAGGAGTAACTAATCATTCATTACCTCAGTTCCAAACTTCAAAAAATCAATTACAGCTTTGGAGTCTGAGTGCACATGCAGGCTTTGGTAAGCTGTCCTGCTGGATGAGAATGTGATTCATGGGGAAAACTCTTAGTTGGTCCTTTATGTCTGCCAGAGATCAATGGCGCTCAATCTGTGGCTGCTGAAAATTTGAAACTACATTCTATGAACAGATTAACTATACCATGAACAAATTCACGATATCTGTTTTGTTTTTGTTTTTTATGGATAAATCAACTGTTGTTTTTTTTCTTCATTGGATTAGCTATGCCATATTTTTTTTGTTGTTGTTTTTTGTTTTATTTTTGTTTTTTTATTGTTTTAATGTACGAATACGCTGTTGTTGTTTTTTGTTTGTTTGTTTTTTATTGTTTTAATGTACGAATAAGTTATAAATGGGTCAGCACAAGACTTTATATGTATCACACTATGTGGTGTACCAATTTGTAGTTTCCTAGTGGAAAACAAGGTGGCAATTTCATCCATGGAAAAACCAGATACAGTGAATCCATCAATCAGTGTTTGGGTTCACATTGTTATAATGCATACTCCATTGAGTTAACCAAGATTGTAACTGTAATGAACTTAATGTGTGCATATGTGTGTGTGTTTATAGGTCCTCTGCCAGTAACCCCTAAGGGTAACAAGTATATCGTTACTGTGACAGATTACTTTTCCAAGTGGCCAGAAGCAGCTCCTCTTATTGACAAAACTGCTATTGGTGTTGCCAATTTTTTGTTCAAATTGTTTTGCCAGCATGGATGGCCAGAAGCAATCATTTCTGATCAAGGAAGAGAGTTTGTCAATGAGGTGTCTAGGTACCCACTATGACATAAAAAACATTGCAACACATGCACCTATTGCATGTGTTTTAGGACTTAAAATATGTTGATTATTAGCAATCAAAAATTAAGAACTAGGTCACTTTCATAATTCAAGTTTTATTGGTTTTGTTGGTATTATGATTGTTATATTGTACTAGGAGTCTGTATGAGCTCACAAACATTGAACACCGCATCAGTAGCCCTTACCACCCTCAAACAAATGGATTGGATGAACGCACAAATCAAACTCTTGTTCACACACTGCAAAAGTTACTGTCATCAGATAAAGATTGGGACTTGAAAATTGATCCAGCATTGTATGCTTATAGAATCAGTGTGCATGATTCTACCAAATTCACCCCTTTTTTTCTGATGTTCAATCGTCATCCTCGTATGGCAGTAGATCACATAACTGCCAGATCAAATGAAGTGTGTGAAAATCAGACCAAAAGCAGTCTGCCAGACTTGCAACATGTCATGGGGACTCTCCTAGACATAAAAGACAAATATCATAGCAAAGCACACAGCAACATTTGTGCAGCACAAGAACGTCAGAAACGTCAGTATGATGCAAAACATGACAGTCACAAGGTAATACAATGAGCTATAGGTCAAATAATATTATTGTAATGTAACTTGCTCATGGTCTTCAATGCAGCATTTCAGAGTTGGCGCACAAGTTCTTCTCAAGAACATGAGGAATTCTCATCGTATGGGTGGAAAGCTGGATGAGAAATGGAATGGTCCCTATACTGTCCATGCCAAGTTGTCCAAGGGACGCTACAAACTAGAAACAAGAAACAAAATAGTGTTAAAAAAGCATTATAGTAGTTGCTTGCTGAAGGAATACTTTCCAGGTAAATATTCTTGTTTTTTATGTTTGTTGGTTTGTTTGTTTGTTTGTTTGTTTTTGTTTGTTTTTGTTCATTCCTGCTTTCTTTTCTCTTCTTTTTTTTTTTTAATCTGTATTTCCATTATTTTGTCATGAAATTGTTTTTTGTTGTTGCTTTTTAAAATTTTTCCTCCAGATCAATCTGCACTACTACGAAGTTCTCCACCAAAAAATGCTGTATCTTCCTCAAAACCTTTAGCAGTGAAATCTACTGCCTTGGGCATTTCTTCACCAACAAGTACCAAATATTCCCCAACATCTCATCAAGCAATATCTTCATTGTCTTCATCATCCTCTATTACTTCTGAATCCAGTACCAAAACATCTGTGCAGTGCTTACCATCTACTTTAATTACTCCCATGGCTACTACACCTGCTAAACATCATCACACTGCTGTACTTGGTTCTAATAAATGTAGCGCTGTCCTTGAGAATAATGTAAGTTGTTTGATGGATAAATCCAATTTTATTAACTTGGATGATTTCACTGCTGATACATCAAAATACCCTGATAAATGGTGCACTATTGGTGGAACAGAACTCTATGAGATTCACAAAAAAATGCTGGAGCCAAACTCAAGTGCTTGGCTGGATGATGCCATAATAGCTGCCTTTCAGAACATTCTCAAGAGGCAGCATCCAAAAATGGGCTCATTACAGTCACCAATATTGGCAACAAAAATGGCATTCAAGCCTCAGCAAGGTGAACTTGTTCAAATCTTGAACATAAACAATAATCATTGGATCACTATATCATCATCCCAAAACCAATCTGAGACCACAGTAAATATATATGACAGTCTACACATGACACTGTCTCCAGTCACGAAGAAAATAATTGCTAGTTTGTTCCAGAACAGATCTAAATGCATCAAGATTGTATACCATGATGTTCAGTGGCAGAGTGGATCCAGTGACTGTGGTGTATTCGCCATTGCATTTGCTACAGCATTTTGTGAAGGAAAAAATCCTGCAGCCATAGTATTTGACCAGAAGTGCATGAGGTCACACTTGCTCAAAGTGTTGAGAGCAAACACCTTTTATCTTTCCCTGAGCGTTCTGTAAAACGTCGTATAAAGCCTCCTTGCACAGAAATTCTCAAATTGTACTGCAACTGCAAATTACCAGATGATGGTAGCTTGATGGTGGAATGTGAAGGATGCAAGGAATGGTTTCATGCTGCATGCCTGAAGTTATCTAAAGTGCATCTACAGAATAGCAACAAGAACCTATTTTATTGCAGTTCCTGTAAACAATAGCATAATATTCTGTAGTCAAATATTTACTCTTCATTCAGCAAATTATAGATCTTTATAACGTAATGAAAGAATGAAAGAATTGGAGAGGGGAACTATTTATACATATATATATATACATATATATATATGCATATATATACATATATATAAATATGTATACATTGCCATGTAATAAAAGAACAGGGAGTATAAAATATCCCAAAGTGTGTGTCATAATAGAAAAAGGTGAAATATCCCAATACATATTATTCATCAGGCTCGTAGCTAGGATTTATAAAGGGGGGTGCACAAGCAAAACATGATTTTTATATTGTGTAATTAGCTATGCAGAATAAGCTAGCTAGTATATTTAATAACTTGTTTTAAGAAAATATTTCAGACATTATACTAATAAAAAATTGTTAGAAAACAGAAAACATGATATATTATGAACTAGTCAAACAATAAATTTGCTTTTTCCATTAGTCGTGGATGTTTCTGGATGAACAGTTTACATACTGTATCTATATTAATTTCTGCTTTGTAATTACAATGAAATAATACTAAAGCAGAATTGTTCCCCTGTACCAAACGTACCAGTAACTCATTCAACCATTTCCCTTTCCCATGCCATCCTCCTCTCTTACTATCTCATATATACTTGTAACTTTCCCATTCCTTACTCTCTTGCATTCTCTTTATTATTTTTGTGCTCTTTCTTTTTGTAATACTTTAGCTTGTTCATACTATCTTATAATTCTTGCTTGCTTCAGCGTATCATCTTTATTCAGTTTTGTGTGTGTTGTACGTTGTTCTTTTAAGGGCTGTGTGTTCAAGCCTGGAGATATTTTATCTTTTTCCCTTTTTGGTGTGATAATGGCATTTATTTGTAGTGATAGTTAGGCTCAGTTTGTGTTGCTTTTACCTGATTTTTGTGTACTATTACAATGAATGTAATAAGGATAATACTGCATTCTTACACCTTGACAGCTCTAAGGGGAGATGCCATTTCTAGGGGGGGAGCACTTCTAAGAGGGGGGGGGGGGTGCACGTGCCCCCTGTGCACCCCCCCTGCCTACGGGCCTGTTCATTTGGTACTAGAGAATATCATGAGTCTGTTGGCTTAGTATTTACATGAGATGAGTGTTAATTCAGCCAATCAGACGAGTGATATTCTTCAGTATCCAATGGATAATAAATTTATTATGTACTGCTCGTGTGTGAATACCATAGTTGCCATTAATATGGCATTTAAACACAATAAATAAGTTTGTAACCTGGGGGGACGTAATAACCCAACATAATAACTATGGAACACAGGTGATATGGAAAAATATTGCCCTAAGCCACATCCTGTTTACTATAATGCATTTTCTATGTGGCAACAATTATCAGGCCCTGTTCAGTACATAATAAAAACGTGCAAGTTGGTAAGTCATTCTGAGGTGGATAAATCCCAATAGAAATGAATAGGTCCTAGGTCCTACATTGAGCGCATCGCGTCGCGTCACCTTGTGAGCGCATCGCGTCGCGTCACCTTACAATTGATCGGGTTCAGCTATAAGATTGATGGCGTCAAAGTGTAATTAGTGGCATTTCAACGATATTAAGTAAGATATAAGGGTTATATAGAACCAAAATTGGTTGATTAAAGTGGGTATTGTTCCTTTACATGCTCATACATTTTTAAAGAAGGATCATCATTTTTAAACTTTCTTCTCCACAAATATTCAGGTTAGTATGTGTCAAACAAGTCATCACTTGTGTTCATGACACCTCTTTTTCGCATCATGAATTTCACCTGTGACTAAGTTCCTTCAATAGTTTGAGTGTGTGCCCCAGTGGTTGGATCCACAAAATTTATTGAATACTGAAGCTTCACAAGCCCACCAGTAAAAAAACTTCCACTATCTCATTCAGCTTCAAATGGCTACCAGAAAAAAAACTCCCATCTCTCATGGAAATTACAGATTGGCATCCAGACTTGGGGCATCTCCAGCAATAAAACCCCTTCTTGATGACAAAGTTGCATACACTGCCACACTTATTACAGCTAGCACTATTCTGTGCTCCAATTCCCTTTAACAAGACAATATTGTTGCCTGCTGAATTTAAGCATAGTTTGTTAGACGCACGTTCTGAGGGGCTGAGCGCGCGAGCGTCTCGATGAGATCGTAAGGTGACGCGACGCGATGCGCTCAATGTAGGACCTAAAGTAAAACGTGACCGAGTGTTCTTTTTGACTAAGTTCGCTGAAAACGCAGTGATATCGATTCTCCTGACTCTAATTCCATCACTTTCGCCGGTTCACTGGAGTCGAACGCACAACACATGAAAATATTCTATGCGCCGTGGCTCCTTAGAATTGCTGCAATTACTGGACACCTCTCCGTAATGTCTCTGCCGTCTTTGTCGTCGAGTGTCAACATAAAACAAAGGATAGAAAAAATTATTTGGTAACTAAGGCTATAGTTGCTACGTTCTAAAACAGATAGACAACAAAATCTCGGAAACTACCGCCTGTCGAACCCCTCTGGCCGCTATAATATAGCCCTCGCTACGCTCGGGACGGTACAGCCCGCGGCCCTCGGGGTTCTGTGGGCGGTAGATCCCTCGATTTCGTTGTCTATCTATTATATATTTTATCCCCTCACCTTTTCTCTGGGATAACATTGTAGTGTAATCATTTCTATAAGTGTATTTTATCCCCCTTACATAGCCTTTTATCAGGATATTCTATCCCCTTTTGCTGGGATTACTTTTGCAGCATATTCATTTTATTTGGATATTTCATCCCTCCCTTTGTAGGCTGGGATTGCATTGCAACATGTTCATTTCTATTAGGATATTTTATCCTCTCCAATACATATGAATATGCTGTTGTATTATTCTGGATTACTTTGCAGCATACTATATTCATTTCTATTGCAGGCCCATACGCAGAAATAAATAAGGGGGGTGCACAAATGAAAACTCTATTGGCTACCCCCACTTTTGACCACACACACACACAAAACAGATGTACAAAACACAAATTATGAGTATTGCTAGAACATATACAATGTAGTTATGTATGAGCTTATAAAAGAAATGATGTAAGGGCAAAGGGATAAAATATCCTAATAGAGTTGATGTTTCAACATATTTAAAAGAAAGAAGGGAAGAGGGATAAAATATCCTAATAAAGTTGATGTTTCAATATATTTTAAAAGTAAGAAGGGCAGAGGGATAAAACATCCTGATAGAATAGATGTTTCAATATATTTAAAAGAAAGAAGGGCAGAGGGATAAAACATCCTGATAGAATAGATGTTTCAATGTATTTAAAAGAAAGAAGGGCAGAGGGATAAAATATCCTAATAGAGTTGTTGTTTCAATATATTTAAAGGAAAGAAGGGCAGAGGGATAAAATATCCTAATAGAGTTGTTGTTTCAATATATTTAAAGGAAAGAAGGGCAGAGGGATAAAATATCCTAATAAAGTTGATGTTTCAATATATTTAAAAGAAAGAAGGGCAGAGGGATAAAATATCCTAATAGAGTTGTTGTTTCAATATATTTAAAAGAAAGAAGGGCAGAGGGATAAAATATCCTAATAGAGTTGTTGTTTCAATGTATTTAAAAGAAAGAAGGGCAGAGGGATAAAATATCCTAATAGAGTTGTTGTTTCAATGTATTTAAAAGAAAGAAGGGCAGAGGGATAAAATATCCTAATAGAGTTGTTGTTTCAATATATTATAAAAGTAAGAAGGGCAGAGGGATAAAATATCCTAATAGAGTTGTTGTTTCAATATATTTAAAGGAAAGAAGGGCAGAGGGATAAAATATCCTAATAGAGTTGATGTTTCAATATATTTAAAAGAAAGAAGGGCAGAGGGATAAAATATCCTAATAGAGTTGTTGTTTCAATATATTTAAAAGAAAGAAGGGCAGAGGGATAAAATATCCTAATAGAGTTGT
>WLWD01003509.1_pt1 | contig 41887 bp, 31 predicted proteins | sample 6712731 | NCBI WGS metagenome assembly WLWD01 (sample SAMN12718690, study PRJNA576275) | sponge metagenome | isolation source: marine sponge | host: Mycale hentscheli | place: New Zealand: South Island, Marlborough, Capsize Point | collected 2014-11-01
TCAATGTAGTGCAGCAGCATAGTCCAAAATAGTGGACATATTGTGCACTTTTATGTAAAAGCACCAAAATTGGTATAGATGTAGGTTAATACCTAATGAACATTTTTGGATATGGAGGCACTCGCTAATTAATTCACTGTTGCCATAGCAACACCTACAAAATGGCAGCTATACATGGGGCTAGTAAGGTGGTGTGCATACCTATTGCAAGCAGCTGCAGGCTGTTAGTGATAATAGGGTGTTTGTACATGTTTGCATGTACACATTATGTGCATGCACATGCAGGCAAAGCACATGGTACTAGATCTAGTAAAATGGCATCCTCTAAGAACTTCAGACTTGTGGATACTTGGGAGGCATCTACATCTCGCCAGCCAGCTGAAACTAACTGGGATCTTTGTGTTCTGTGCCAGCAGGAGACAGTTGAGTCACTAGTCTGCCCTTTGCATTCAAAAAGGAAAGATGTTGGAAAGGGATACCACTCCCTTGCTGAAAATCTAGTCAAATTTGATGAATTGAGGAAACTACCAGGAACCTTACAGTTGGGGAGAATTGATGAAGGCCAAGGTATTGAAGAAGCTATGATTACAAATCAGGCTAAGTGGCATAAGACATGTAGACTCCGTTACAACAAAAAAATGTTGGAAAGGGCACAGAAGAGAGGACATGAAAGCCCAGATAGGGATGGTGCTTCACGCAAATGTAGCAGATTGCAGTCTTCAAGTATGCCCATTGAGGTTTCTTGCTTTTTCTGTGGTCAAACGGCTGGTAATGATGGCCTACATGAGGTGACAACATTTCAGGTAGACCAACGTGTGCGTGAGTGTGCTGAACTTACTGGGGACAGTATGCTCTTAGCCAAGCTCTTTGCTGGTGACATGGTAGCCTTAGAAGCAAAATACCATTCCAAGTGCTTGTTAGCTCTGTATCACCGTGCAGAGAAGGTACACACACAGAAAGGAGCACATACTGAAGAGAATGAAATATCAGGAATTGTTCTCGCTGAACTTGTTGCATATATTGAAGAAGTTCGTTCAGAAAGGAAATACTGCACCTGTTTTCAAGCTTGCTGATGTGGCCCAACTCTACAAGTCTAGGATGCAACAATTTGGTGTTGTGAGTGAGAAAAGGATGCATACAACACGACTGAAGCAAAGGCTACTTGAACACTTTCCTGATATGTGAGCTCAAACCAAGGGGAGAGACATCATGCTTGTATTCGATGATGACATTGGTGTTGCACTTGGTAAAGCCTGTGAACAAGACAGAGATCGTGATTCTGTTATTCTTGCTCGTGCTGCACAAATTGTCCGCCGAAATATCTTTTCTTCCAAACCCTTCACTGGGTCATTTGAAGATAACTGCCAGGAGACATCTGTGCCACACTTGCTGCTTGCACTGGTCAGTATGGTGCTGGAAGGCCCAAGTATCAAGGACCAAAGTTATGTGTGTTCAAAACAAGCGGCACTTTCAATTGCCCAGCTTTTGCACTGACAGGGTGCTACACCGTGTCGGCATTTGTTGGGCATGGCAAGAAGACTGCATGGGCAGCATGGAATTCTTTTCCTGAGCTTACTAGTGGACTATTAGCCCTGGCTCATGGCCCCACTGAGATACCCCAACAAGCCATGCAGGTGATTGAGAGATTTGTCATACTTATGTATGACAAAACCAGCACCTGTAGCAGTGTTAACAAAGCTAGGAAGAAGCTCTTCACCAAGTCTACAGCTGTGAAGAGGATTCCACCATCACATGCTGCTTTAGAACAGCATGTCAGAAGAGCTGTCTTCCAAGGTGGACATGTCTGGGGGCAAGCACTAGTTCCGCACCCAATGCTCCCTTCTCCAAGTAGTTGGGGTTGGATCAAGACTGATGGAGATCTGTATGAACCACATTGGACCACACTTGCTGAAGCTTCGAAGGCATATTATGAGTTGATCTCTTGTGGTTGTAAGAAGGGATGTCGTACTAACTGCAAGTGCAAAAAAGCTGGACTGCAATGCACTGCACTTTGCAAGTGTGAAGGGGAATGTACAGCAAGCTAACTGCACACAACAATTCATGACACTATTAGCATACATAAGCATGTACTTATGATTCCAATTTTATGATTCCAATAATTTTCTATGATCACGATCACATGTTCTTTGTTTGCTATCCAGCATGCTGGTTTTGGATGGTCAGAACCAGTTTAAGCGCCATATATCTAAATTTAGCATGACAACCAATTTGAAGCGGTAAACATTTGTGAGTGCCTCCATATCCAAAAATGTTTATTGGGTGTTGCTCTACATCTGTACCAACTTTGGTGCTTTTACATGAAAGTGCACAATAAATTTGTTATACTGCTGCACTAATGAGAGGAGCTGTGAGAGAGCGAGTGAGGAAAAAAAAAGATGGAGAAGTGGTAAAGTTTATGTACCACTTTTTTTTTTTAAGCATTAGATGATGAAGTGTTCAAGTATCCTGCCATCAAGTATTTGTATGATAGTGTTTATCTTGCAAGCATCTCCAGCAGGCCTTGGAGTCCATCTCACTCCATCCTGGCCTATCCTGCAATGCTTGCTACATGATACATAGCCACAGGGCACTGGCAAGTTTGATTCTATGGATACCTCAACTCATTGCCATAGGAGTAGACCACGCCCACAACTAATTGTATTGTCTGCTCACTATATATCAGCTGTATTTTTAAAAAATTCTTACTAGGTTTGTTGCACTGAGTGGTGGGTTATTTTACGATACACAATAATTTTTTTGTTCAAAAGGTCAAAAATTGAAACCCACTGAGTTTTTCAAGCAGGATTTTTTTTAAATTTTTTGCTGGTGGTTAGAGACATTGTGTTTACTTAGGCACACCCATATCAATTTTATAATCTTGCTATTCATAGAATTCAGAAGTGCTAGATCAACTTTCAAAATTTCTGGAAAGGGGAGGGGGGTCCTTTTAAACATAAGAATGTAGTTCTGAGTGGTTTTCACTAATGCTATTGATGTAAAATTAACATAATCGTCTAATATGACGATGTACAGTGTAGCTATGTATAAAGTAAAACGGTTATCACTTAGTGGTGAGGATGTAGATGAGGTAACTGCCGAACACTAGAATTCCTCCAGATACGATGGTGTTCAGTCGATCTGGTGCGTCTTCAATGGCATTGTTGATGGGGATCAAGAAGTACAAGATAGCTGCATATGCTATGAACAGCACTAATAGAATTGACAGTGAAGCATACAAAATGCTGTATCCCAATATCTTCGGAAATGCTTTCTTTTCTAGCACGGAAAAACAGTTGCAGCAGAGTTTTGCGTCTTTTTTTGTGTTTTCTTCAGCATCTTTGTCAGTGCAGTCCAAGACCATATGTAATAGTAATTTAAACATGAGAACTAGCACATTATTGTTCCGATATAGAACAGTCCCCAGGGTTTCATTTAGGGGGGGGGCGAAAGGGGGCATTTGCCCCCCCTTGGGTTCTAAATGCCCCCCCTTGGATTCTAAGTGCCCCCCACCCTTTTGAAAGAACCGATATTTATTAAGAGAAAAATGTAAACCAAATTAATAATAAGCAATATTCACACAGCAATTTGTCTAGGTTTTTTGTTCAATACTTTAATAATGTCATTTAATTGTGTAGATGAGAGCGTCTCGGGTGTCTCCATGGCTATTTTCATCAAATAGGATAATTGTGATTGCCCAATTCGATTTCGAATTCGTGTTTTAATTAGTTTCATTTTGGAGAAGCTCCTTTCCACTGAAGCAGTGCTGACAGGGATAGATAGACATATGTTTGCCAGGGTGCTAATGTTTGGAAAATTTTCACTAAGCATATCACTTGTGGTGAGCTTTTTCAACTGCAAGTGCAGGTTACCTTTCGGCTTCTTCGATAAGTAGCTTCGAAATGTTTTCCACTCCTCTCGGGTTTCGCGGGAAATAAGAGCTTCTTTGGTGTATTCATCTCCACCAGCAGTCTTAGCAGGCAGCTCTGCACCATAGTGAGCTAATAGTACATCTATTAATTCCTCACCATATGTATGGAAGTCAGAAGAGTCAGCAGCTGGCACTTTCTTCCGATCAAAGATGCCAAATGAGGAGACAATATCTTGTGAAATAAATCTGCTGGATATGTTTGCCTTCAGCATCCTGATAAACGGTTCAGCCACTTGTCCTTGGAATGTAGCAATGCTTTCCGTGGTTACCGTGATGTCAGTGACTTCTTCGATCTCATTCTTTGCATCCATCAGTTCTAATACCCAGTTCGCAGCAGGTAACATGGCATCATCAAGTGTATTGAGAGTGGCATCAACAAGAGGGGTGATAGCTGTCAAGTCTATTCTCTCAGTCTGGAGAGCTCTGCTCAACTTCGCCACTTGTGGCAGAACATAATCAAGGAGGTGTATGGCCACTAAAGTTGAGGGCCTACATAAGGCTTTACTGATACCTAGAGCTTCAGGTGCATGTGTCTGCTCATAGATATTGTTTAGAGCAGTCACAATTGCACTGTAGCTAGCTTTGACTGCCTTCACACAGCGTTCATGGGACAGCCAGCGAGTATCTGATGGTTTCACAACTTTCAGCTCAGGTAAGTCAAGCACCTGCTGTACTGCTTTGAGACTCTCAGCTCGCTTAGGAGAATAGTGGAAAATTTTCCAGAGGGTGGTGAGTGTGATGTACACATGTTTTATCCCACTGGTAGCATTAGCTGCTTGAACGCATGCTAGCTGTAGCAAATGGCAATGGCAGTGTACGAAAAGTGCATGAGGTGAAATTTTCTTCAGGAGACTCTGCACACCATTGTGTTTCCCAAAGAAAGTAGCTGCTCCATCGAATCCCATACCCACCAGCTTGCTAATCTGTATGTTTTTATCTTTCATGAATTCAACAAGGGCAGAATAAATAGTCTTTGCATCAGTAGCTTTCAATGGAACTATATCCAAGAAGTGCTCAACAGGTTGACCGTCCATGTTCACCCAGCGGAAGAAAATTGAAAGCTCTTCTGTGGTCGTCACATCAGTGCACTCATCTGCCATTATGCTGAAATGGGAAGCTTGGAGAAGCCGTTTCAGTAAACATTCTTCAGCCCATAAGCCAACTGCCTCAACAAATTCAACAACAGCAACTTTAGATGTGTAGGTTGCATTTAATCTAGCTCTTTCAAGGAACCCCTTTAAATCTTCTGCACCACAACTTACGATTAGATCAATAAGTTCATCAAAATTTGTTGTGTGGGGAATGTGGCGACGAGCTAGAAAATGGGTGCAACGAATTAGAGCTTTAATGGCCATTCTGTTCTTCAACTTTTCCTCATCATTAATTTGTTGGAGTTGCTGAATGACTGACCCTTCTTGTAGTGCTGTAGCTGCAGCCATCTCAGCTTCACATGATAGGAGGTGAATATCACTCTTTGCATGAATTTTCATCTTCTCTATTGCCTTCTTCCAGTTCGTGAAAGGTTTTGAGATCCATGTTCCTCCTGTTCTTTGAAGAGAAATTCCTCTCTTCCTGCAAACCTTACAAAAAGCTCCTTGGAAATTTTATCAAACATCAGCCAATTGAAGCTCTCTTCCCATTTTTTGTTGTATTTTCGACTGCTTGCAGCGATTTTCTTGCTTTTCTCATGTGTAGTTAATCTTTCCTTTGCATGCTTCTCATGGACAATTAATCTTTTCTTGGCAGGACTTGGCTCCAAAAACTCAGTATCAGATTGATTGCTGTCAATTTTATCTTCTGTGTCACTGCTACTTGAGTGGCCAGGTGACTTTGAAGAGCTTGCACCACAGAAGAAAGAGCGAATATCCATTTGAGACTATCTTAAGCTGTCAGGGACTACGAGTGCTTAGAGTTCTGGTTCTGGAAGTTGTAGAATCTGTATAGATCAAAACTCAACAACTGCTACGGTGAGCTGAGGGCTGGCCTTTTATAGCCAGCCAGCAACCGTAAGTGTGAATCAACGTGTGATAAACCTAAGGGGAGGTGAGAGTCAGAGTTGAATAGTGTGTGAAAAGCATCTAAATAGTGAATGTCACAGTTGACTGAAAATTGCTAGACGGTGGAGGTGAAAATGAGTAGCTGAATTAACTTGTCAGGATCTGACATATGCAGACCTCATTAGATAAGATTATGTTTTTTTAATGTAGGACATAGGCCTTCCAATAATTCTATTTCACTCCCATGGTGACCAGTGCCGCCCGCCCCCCCTTACATTTTCAAAACTCTATTTTGCCCCCCCTTGCAAGAATGTCTGGATGAAACACTGGTCCCACACTAGTGGCGTGTTTTTCATTGTGGATAAATCCTATCACAATATGAGTGAAATGAATGGAGAGATTTGAAAGAGGGAACAGTGGAGACATTATATAAATCAACAGCCATCCGTCTTTGGTAGGTTTTATTTTACAGTAAGAAGCAATTGTTAATGAGGAGATTATTATGATTATGTGAAAAAAGACCAGAACTACATCGAAAGCCAGGATTATGTTAGTTATTTCAAACAGAGGTTGCAAATTACTCCTAGAGCTCGTAAAAATTTCTTTTATTTCAAAATTCTCTTCTTGGTTTAAGAACTTGTTTCCTATAGCCTGTCCAAGTAGCCATTATAAGTACGTATACATGTATTGTACTTATAGTAGACAGTGTGAAGACCATATTTAACGTCAGTGCAGTTTTCAGGAAGGTGTTTTGGTTAGTCTCGTCTAATTTGGTTACATCCTTCATTATGTTTCCAATGTAAGAGGTTTCCTTATGTTCATGACCGAAGAGATATAGTGAAGCACATATCTCAAGTGCTATAACAATTATCAGATACACTACAGGTGTAGAGGCCAGGTATCTGGGGAAATGTTTACCATTACCACTGACAAGTTTCGTGATGGTGTCGATGGATTCTGCCTTGGCCTGGTAGTCCGTGCTAATGGATGGATAGATGCTTCGACTGGCAGCCAGCAGTTGCAACTGTAATTCAAAACAACAACTGAACATTGGTAACAGGAAAATGTATTTTTTATCCCTTGAAATTTTGTCACTTAAATAAACCAATAAAACGTGCATACAGTACCTCAGGTACAAGCCTACGTTGCCAATTTATTTGCCAAATTATGTTATCGGGAATGATTCTATTTATTGCGCATTGAATATATTAAAATTATTGCAATCGTGATGCAGTTTAGCTTTGTTAAACACTAGCATATACTACAGGGGAAAAAAGCAACTAAACTTTCATATTGCACAAGTCCTTGAGATACACAGTGAATGCTTGAGGTTCAAAGATGTATCTCATTTAGTTGCAGTGAATATTGGATAATTACTGTAGTTTTCCTAATTAAATGAAATGCTATCAAGGCATTTATTATACTTACTCTTTGTGTAAGCAGTTGCATGAAGTCGATGCTTGCATTCATGCAGCTCAGTGGAAGAGTTAATTCTAACCTTCTGGTTCGAGAAGACGGCTCGGCAAAGAACAGTGATGTGAATTGTAGCACAGCGGGAGGCTGGTAGAGGTAGTAAGAAGATCGCGACCAAAACCATGTGTTCTTGGTATCTATAACTTCTCCATTCTCATTTTTGAAGTGGTATTTCACGATGACGTAGATGGGGTGTTCTTTGTTCGGTGGAAAGAATGCTCTTTGGAGGTTGTATTGGTTTTCACTGGATCTGACAGTTTCGTAGACCAGCAGGTTAAAGCAGGAAGTGCAGCTGGTGTTACTCTCACATAGCTCAGTGAAGACCATGGATAGTGGCTGAGCATTTGAGGATATATCCAAGGATAAGAGAAGCACAATTGCAGCAATAAGTACAGCCATTGCTGAAGGTTTGCAAGCTCCCAAACAACAGAACAGCAGTTATCACCCCTTGTACTTGACAATAGTTTGAGTTGTTTGTCGCTAGAATTTGTCATTCTGGGAATATGAAGGGATAAATATAGTTAATGATCACATTTATCAGATGGTAGATAAAATTAATGTCTGTGAATTTTTCAGTCTTATAAATGTGCCCCATAAAGTAAAGGAGATTTATTTATGTGTTATGTATTCATGTTCCTGAAAATTATCGGTTTTTGTTTGTTTGACGTTTCTTTCAGTAGTAGTAAACACTTAACGTTGTTCTCTATTCATGGCTAAAACGGGTCAGATTCTCCCCATTAATAGAGCTTGTGTTTATCCATTGGGTTGCTGTGATACTTGAAAGTGCCTAATCTGTGTCAGTGCTGGTTAGCATGAAGAGCTCACGATTTTGTCTGTAGTGTTTTATTTGGTGCAAAATCTGCACAGTCTGACCTTTAACTAGCTCAATACTGCACTATATTGATCCATTGCCTGTATTTTTATTCTTCTTGTTGATATTGTGGGTTGCTGCATTTCTTTGCAGTTTCTGAGTGCACTTAGTAATGCACTTTGTCACACGTTAATCCCCCACTCCATGTACTTTTTTTAAACAATTCCAGAAGCGTGCTTAATTGGATGAGTGTAGTTCTGAATCTTTTTGACCCTATACTGGATTTTTTGCAAGAAGCGGGCAACTGTTTTGGGTTAGACTATCACTTGAAGTTAAAAAAAATAAATAAATTATCCAAGTCTCTTTACGCCTCATGAAATTCCTCCTTTCGTTACGCAAATTATAAACCAGCCTCTTTTGTGTGTAATGCCCAGATCACTGGAGCGTCATCGACGGCCAAGACTGTGTCTGTGATTGTGAGAGGCTCCAACAAGCTAGTCCTGGAGGAAGCTGACCGCTCCATTCACGACGCCCTGTGCGTGATACGCTGCCTGGTCAAAAACAGGTAAAAAGAAAATTCCCTAATAGTAACAAGTGACTTTATTTACTAGCAAGAGGAAAATAGAGGTTAGTGTGGAATTAGTGCGGAAGAGGGAAATTGGTTGAATGTATTCATGTGGAATTTGAAAGGGGATCCCCCATCTGCATGTATAGACTGGGGAGGAATTGAAAGGAATGTATGCAATAATGTAGTACTATAGTGGAGAATCTTATCATGCCAGTGTAGTGGTTTTTGGCACCAGAGGTCTGTCGGATCGTATTGCGGTGGGTCAGGTGCAAGTATATCCAGCAGGTCCCGAAGCCATCGTTCCACTTCTTGGGCCTTTCCTGAAACTTGCAATATTGATATGTTCTGGAAGACCTGTTAAAACCCTGTGGCTGTCCAATTAAGTGGACTGCTTCAGAAGTCTTCCAAATGCCTTACACATGTGCAGTATGAAATCAAATTGATTTAGGATTCTCAATAATTTGGTTTCAGTATGTGAACGAGTAGAACTTATTAAGATGTGTGCATCACCTCCAATGGTGGGTGAAAGCAGCTGAAAAAGGGAGTTAGTGTTTAAATTTGCACACAGAAGAATTTTTCTTACCAATAGTGGCAGATGCACAAACAAATGATATGTGTATCATGATTGTCTTTAGCTACGAAGGAAATTTATTTATTTATTTTTGACTGTTCTTGGGGTATTGTTTTGCATTTATATTTGCTGAATCTTTTTCATTGTAATTGCTAAGGTATTCAGTGTCTGTATTCTTGTGTGTGCAGAGCTTTGATTGCAGGAGGCGGGGCTCCAGAGACGGAGGTAGCTGTGAGGGTAATGGAGCACTCCCATACCCTGAGGGGCATGGAGGCATACTGCTTCAGGGCTTATGCGGAGGCCATGGAAGTGATCCCGTCCACGCTGGCCGAGAATGCCGGTCTCAACCCCATCTATGTGGTGACTGAGCTTCGCAAGAGGCACGCTAACGGAGAGAAGACTGCAGGCATCAATGTCAGGAAGGCAAGTTCACTGGCATGGCAGGGCAGACATTTGTTTTATGGATTTCATTGTTGGGTTCAATTATTTATTTCATTTATTACTCTTCCATATTTTTAGGAGGGGGAAGGAAATGAACAAAGTTACCATACAGATATTTTTTGTATGCACGTCAAAGGTTCCTTCCCCAGTCATTTCACTTTATTCTTTATCAGGTCTTTTCTGTGTAGTTAATCTACATGTGTGTGAAGTGTGAAGTTTTTGCTTGTCCTATTGACATCTACTGCACTGCAGGGCACTATTACAGACATCCTTGAGGAGAACGTGGTCCAGCCACTTCTGGTCTCTGCGTCTGCCATCAGACTGGCCACAGAGACAGTGCGGAGCATCATGAAGATTGATGACATAGTGAGTTCTAGCAAGGCCACTATTGATGCAGTGTATACATGTTCTGCTTTATATAGGTCAATGCTAAATGAGAGCTTGCTGGTGTGGACTCCGCCCCTTCTTGTCCCATCCCATACAACTAGTTGTTTGATCATATGTAGGCATTTATCATAGATCGATTCATTCATTCTAGTACTTCTATGAACTTGCATGCGTTCGTAATTTATTTTCTGTTTCAGAATTTTAAAAAGTTTTATTAATATAAAATTAGCCAAGATTATTTCATTTCCATTTAGTCCAGTCACTGCTCCACCTTGCAGAGTTCTCCTCCTCATCCACAGCTTCGTACCAGTCTGGTTGCTTGGACTGTGGATGTAGTCTGTAGCTACATTCAGTGGACATAATACATTCATAAACAATGTGGGGTTAGAGTAACTGAATTTATCTTCTGTGATCTTAATTGTGCAATATATGAAGTATGAAATGTGCATTGGGTGATAATGAACTATTTGTATGACCTCCAGTGGTGTCTACCAGTGTTGTTTTAGTTAACTAAAACCAACCCCCCTTGGTTTTGGTGAAATTTCACTTTTGGTAAGAAAACTAAGCTGTACAGAAGATGGAAAAAAACAACTAAGTATTTTAGAAGACAGTAAATTTGACAATTTAAACTACCAGTTGAGTGGATGACTAAAACTAAGCAATTTTTATTGCAAACAATTCTCCTTGAATTGTCACTATTAAATGAAAGATAAATTGTCATCAAGTATTATTCTCTAAACTACATTATATCTTAAGATTTCGTAGAAATATTCTATTTTTGAACTAAAACGAAGTCAATTGATAGTTAACTCTACATGATATTGAAGAAAAACTAAATAAATCTTCAGTGAGAATCCGGAGGAAAAACTAAACATTCCAGATCTTTTTTAAGAAAGTCTGGAATCTCTAAACCAAAACAGCACCGGTGTCAACAACTTGTGGTATGGTACAAAATTGACTATTCAATAGAACAAGGAGGAGCCTACTTGTAATTTCTCAAAAGTTTTCCATCTAGCCTATAATTAGCTACAGGTAGCCTTCACAGCAGGATTAGAGGTTCTTGCCACACCATTAGAATGTAATACTTCCACCAGGACAATTTCCAATACCAACCTATTGCCAGGAACATTATCCATCAAAACCTCTTCCCAATTAGTTCCCCAGGAAATGCAGTCCAACAGAATAAAGCATTAAACTCAGGCACAATTCAGCAACCACTATGGCCACATTCAGGATGTGGGAACATCGGACAATGGGGGGGGGGGGGGGTGAGTTGCTATGCTGCCAGCCCACAGCTTTATTGTGTGCGCGAATAGATAAGGTTTCTAGTAACTATAGAAAGACGTGGGCGTAAGAATCAAACCGGCACTGACGTGCACCCTGCCTCCTCAAGTTGTGAGCCATGCGAGTGTCTGGAGAGTGATGTCAGGATCTGTGATGTCACAGGCTGACAGTGATACACTCACCATCTATGCAATCACTGAAGCTCTGCTATCATTACTTCCACCACACTTCCCATGTTGTCATGTGTACATCACATGGGAAGTGAGAAAAATGACGCACACTGACATGTTCTTTTCAATAGCCAACAATAATACCCTATAAGTGGTTAAGGCTTGCTGACACTACACACCAAGAGAGGGGGGGGGGGGGGGGGGGGGGGGGGGGGATTTTCCCACCTAAAGTGAAGTCCCTTCCTCCATCCAAAGAAGAATTGCAACAAAAAAGCATTGCAGTAACATTAAAACATGATCCAGCGATTATTCTGTTTGTTTTTAAACCTTCAATGGCAATTCTTTAGTCATGTCAAGTTCTGTTCTGTTTTCTGATTTCGTAATCTAAATTTTTAAAAAATCTCTCACCTGTAGCCATACCAAATTGAAAGCACAATATCACTTTGTTAGAATGTTTTTAAAAAAAAGGAAAAAAAAAGCTCCACTAAAGATGGCAGAACTTTTCAGTTCTTCTATAAGACCTTTGGGGTACATTCTCCAGTGACTGACTCCGTAACTTTTATATTTCTTCAAGATATATTTTTGAAAATACTCCACTCTCCTAAAAAAATCCTGTATGAAACCCTGATAATAACAACAACAACAATAATAATATTTCACTTCAGCAGTGTTGCAGCTGGGGTGGGCAGCATAGGCCCTTAACTCTTTTTGTTTATTTGTTTTGTCTTTTATTATTATTGTTGTTCTTAATTTATTTATTGATCATTATAAGACAATTATTATTGGCGTGTTTTGCTTATATCATTATGTTACAAGCTATATATAGTCCATGCATGTAACGTTTTCATATAAAAACTAGTGATGTGCTACAGCACAAATGGCGAGCGAGCTGGTCTGACTGAAATTCAAATTTGAATGCTAGCGGTTATAATACTTCTTTGTTAGTAGAATGTTTTTGTTTAATTTATTGTGCTATCCTTTAGCAACACACAACACTTGTACACACATATATACACTTGATCACTGATTATACCAGCAGACTTGTTCTGACTTGACTATTGGGCAATTTATTTTCCAGGGGTAAGCAATCCATTTTCGAGATGGGTAAGGATCACTAAACCAAAGGATTATGCTTATCTAGCCGCCTTTCCAAAGTACACTCCGTTGAACATGTTCTATTGGACCCGAGCTCTAGTTGATAAAGCATTCTCTTAGTGACTTGACTATTGGAAACAGATTTTCAAGTAAGAACAAATCTAATAATAGCAAATTATTCTCATTTTTAACAACCAATAAATTGTTACCCGACGTTAATAATTTATTGGCTGTTAAAAAGAGAAAAATTTGCTATTACGTGTATTATAATTATTTCAGCCGAGAATGACTGAATCATTGTATACGAAAGGTGTATAGCTAGGACAAACAGCGCATTAACCGAGGTAACTTACCACCCGTCAATAATAGAAAAGAAAATGAACTCCACTAAATTTGTAAGACCTAACAGTGAACATTTGTCCACGTCTCCGTAGGTCTTTGTCTTTATTTTTCTGAATTTGTATTTCAAAGTCTTTTCTCCATAATTTCTTGCGCCTGCGCTAATGTTTACGTTTTTAATTAGCCTTCGGGAGTGGATATGCATTGACCTCCATATATATATATATATAATAATAATAATACAGTGGAACGTCTCCTAACGGACATTCCATATAACTGACATCTCTCTGCAACGGACAAAAGTAAATGCACCGATGAGACTTACCATAGCTGCAATGTTTAACGAACCTCTTTGTAACGGACTCTCCCTATTCCGGGCAACGGACACTAACTCCGGCACAAATTAATTAATTACCTCCGCTAGTGGACGGGCGGGTCACATAACTTACTCAGCAAAAAATATTTTGATTATGTTGATTATATTGATAATGATTATTGCTAGCTACCAGCTATATCAATCCTTGTGATGCTAGTGATGTAGTAATTGCTTTCATTCTCCTTACATATAGTTCTGGGCCATAAAAGCGGTAACAGCAAGGTACTTCAACACCATATCCTCCCCCTCTGTTAACTCTGTCTCCAGTTACTTCCGCAAAAGCCTTATTATAGTCTCTGCTTAAGAAGTGTGACACAATAGCAGAAATGTTGTAGGGAATATGGGCAACAACTTGACCCTCCTTCAGTATAGCGACAGCACGGTCATCTCTGACATTGTCGGGTTCTCTCTTTAGCAGTAGCACTTCACCCACTACTGGTGTCCACACGTCTTTGTATACATGTTGCCCTCTAATGTACGATTGCAATTCAGTGACATTCAAAGAACTACCGATAGGTTGAGATGCCATCTTCTCGGTAGCTTACTTAGCGTGCAGGGCAAGCTTGAACTATCCGAGTTAGTGAGCTTAATCAGTGCATGTGACCTCTCACCTGCTTTATCAAAGCTACTACGTTGGTGGTCGAGTTGTGTATGTGCTGCAATGGCTTCTGTTGCTGGCAAGAAACGGTGCCATCTAACCCTAGAAAAGAAAGTTGAAGTCATAAAGAAATCGGAAAGTGACTCTTCTCTGTCAGTTCGTGCCCTTGGTAAAATATTTGGTTGTGGTAAGACTCAGATTTCTACTATCCTGAAATCTAAGAATCTATTATCACTTTGTACGAGTCTAATGCCTCCAGTTTGTTAGCAAGACGAAAGCCTCGTACTTCAGAATATTCAGACATAAATGATGCTTTATATAAATGGTATCTACTTGCCTGCTCTAAAAACATTTACCCCAATGGCCCACAGTTAACTCAGAAGGCTAAGGACATTGCTGTGCAGCTGGAAAAGCCAGGATTTAAGGGTACGAATGGGTGGCTTGAAAAAATGGAAGAAGAGGTATAATATTCGACAAGTTACAATCCAGGGTGAATCTGGGGATGTTTCAGGAGTCACAATTCAGTCCTGGAAAGAGAGATTACCTGAAATTTTGAAAGAATATAGAAATGAAGACATTTATAAACCTTGATGAAACTGGTTGCTTTTTGAGAGCTTTGCCTGAGAAGGGTTTTGGTGAGAAAGGAAAGGAATGTCGTGGTGGGAAAAAGTCTAAACAGAGGTTACAATAGCTTTCTTAGTTAATGCAGCGGGAGTAAAGAAGCCCCAGTAGTATTTGGAAATCTGAGAACCCTAGGTGTTTTCGTGGTGCACTTAAAAATAATCTACCAGTGAGGTATTTTAGTCAGGCGAAAACTTGGATGACAAGTGAAATCTTGCATAGTGGGTTGACTGTATTTAATAGAAAAATGAGCGTGGAAGGTCTCTGTTTTATTGTTGTTAGACAATGCTGGGTGTCATCCTGAAGAAGGGAAGTATTCTAACATTAAAATAGTTTTTCTACCAGCTAATACAACCTCTAGATTACAGCCACTGGACTTGGGCATCATAAAAAACTTTAAAGTGCACTACAAAAGAGTGTTCCTCCATCATGTTTTAGCTAAAATTGATACATGTAATTCAGCATCTGAGGTAGCTAAGTCTGTCAATCTACTGACAGCTATTTATTGGATTGCTCATGCATGGAGAGAAGTGAAGGCAGATACGATAGTGAAATGCTTTAAAACTGCTGGAATTCTGACAGCTGAATTAGATGTTGTGAGTACAGGTGTGAGTACAATTGATCCATTTGGTGATGTTGAAGTAAGAATGGAATTGGGCGAGCTGATTAGGAAGACAGTGGGTGATGAAAGTTGTCCAGCAACTGAATATGTTGACAGAGATGCAGATCTCCCAGTTTGTGCAGAGTTTGTGGCTGAAACATGGGAAGAAGATTTCTTACAGAGCTTAACTGAACCTGATGATGAGAACTGTCATGAATCAGACGAAGATATGGATATTTTTCCACCACCTCCTAAATTGGCTAGTTTTCAGGAGGAAATCCAAGTACTGGAAGATTTAAACACTTCTTGTAGGATAGAAAATATAGCACTGAAGCTCAAAATACAGATGCCCTAATAAATGACATTACATGTTTATATTCAAAATCTGTCGCTCAAACTACTTCACATGATTATTTTCATTGATTTTTTATTTGAATTCATAGTAATGATGTTTCTGTTCTTGAACACGGTAGAGATTAAATAAGCAGTCAAATAAGAACCTCTATGTAAAGGACACCTCTGTATAATGGACAAAACTGGTTGTTCCTATAGTGTCCGTTATTTGGAGGTTCCACTGTATATACCAAAATCTCAATTGAGACTCGTTAGTGAGAGTCTCGCTTCGCTCGCCCAATTATTATGATTGCTGAAGTATTTTTTAAGATGAACCTCATTTAATTTAATTCTCAAATACCCTCGCACCTTCTTGTCATCTCTTGCATTGAAGCAACTAAACATCTAAAGTGTTTCCTAAGCTATATAAGTTAATTAAAAGTCTGCCTCTAAAGCCATTGGTAAAAAGTCAAGCTCCTAATGAAAGAAGTTGTTGCAAGGTTAATTTTTGCAAAGGGGAAAGATTTTGCTAGGGGTTTGAGGGCTAATGCTCCTTTTTTGCCCCCTGAAATCAATTAATCTACAGTAGTATTCCTCTATATATTTACATATGTATGTTTCACTACTAGACTAATGTTTTTAACTTGGTGCCAAGTCTCCTCAGGGATTGCTAAAGTTGATGAATTATAAAATAATAACATCGGCTTGGGTTAACTGGCTTCTATTGGCTGAGAGAAATACGGTAGTAAATAGGAATTATTCAGCTAAAATGTATTGAGTCAATAAAATTGTCTTGGATTTATTGCCACTTTGAAATGTGTATTTTGCAACACCTTCACCAGCACACTGAATTTGGATTAGAAATGATAGCGTTTCGCATTCATAGTCACTTAGTAAAGTGTCATTTCCCCACCGAGTGTTCAGGATGACTGTCTAGACCGTTACACTTGATTGCTACTTCAATAAATACCAATACTTCTAGTGATACAGAGAGACTACAATATTGCTTAAAGGAGAATGAAAATAATGCAATAATGTGTACCAGAATGTATATAAAAAAAATTTATATTCTGAATTAATCTGGCATCAGGATATTGCCGTGCTAATCTCAGTATTAGTCATTGTGCTTACATAAAATATTACTACTGGTTCCAATATTTCTGATAAGTTGTGATTACAATACGTCAACATTTCAAAAACTAGTTATTACAATTAGAGTAAGTTTCTCATTATTAATTCAATTCACTGCAGGATGTTTGTAAGTGCAACTAGAAAATAAAAATTACGCAAAGCTGGCAAGGGATTTTGTTTAGGAACAAATACCGTCAGACTGGCATTTGTAAAAAAACATATTTTGCAAGCAAAAAATATTCGAACTATTTACATCTTGCCTGAGGCTTCACATATGTAATCAAGTGCCAAAACGACGGAGAATCAACCAATGGGTGCTAGCTTGGTCTTGTGTTTGACAATAGAATTCCAAGAAGGACTTTTTGTAAGGTTTTCTTTTAGGATCGGTTATGGCATCTGTGTTTAGCTTCGGTGTTAGCAGTTATGGTACTATTGATGAAGAAGATATATAAGGTAGAAGAAGTAGAAGAAGGGGGGGAGGGAGGGAGGGAGGGAAGGATTACACTCTAAGTTTTGATTCTCATTTATAATAAACAAGCACCACATTGGGTTGGGGTGACTGTAGAAGTGTCATGAACATTTTTTTCAAAACGATAAAGACTGTAATTGGCGAGCGAGCGAGACACTTACAGGGGTAACACAATCGAAAATTGGGGATGTTTATTTATTTATTTATTTATTTGTATATATGTTTGGACGTACATATGTCATTTTGTACTTTGACCCTCGCGTTTTTTGTGTTAGTTATGTGTTCGACCCCGTCCCAAATTGCACTAAACAGAATCCTCTGGTTTATCGATCAGTACCCGTATCACCCTAGAAATTGAATTGTTTACCGTTTTGAATTCTTTTGCGGGTGCAGTTAAAACTTGAAAACTTAAGGGACTTCCATTTCTATTCGAGTTAGTGGCGGTGGTAAGTCAATGCGCTCTTTGTCATGGTTATAAGCCTTGCGCAACAGTATTTACTTGAAAATACATTGTCCACTAGACTACGGGAAGGTAAGTCTGTGTAGGTGCATGTCCAGTTGTGTCAAAGCATTGTGTGTTACAACCACTACTTAGCTAAAGAATATCACAAAGAAAACTTTTAAATAACGTGTATTGTTTTGTTGTTGTTTTTTCCTTTCAATTCAAGCAGTTGCAGAGAGATGTTACTATGGCACTAAAATCCCTTTACTGTGTATGTGAAATAAAAAAACTGGACCTTATTTTCAGTAGCTTCAGTGTTAGAAGTCAAAATCATTCATATAAAAATAGTATAGTCTTTAGGCTCGCTCGCCATTTGTGCTCAAGCACATCACTAGTATATACATAAATATACTTCAGTTATTTTTTAGGAATAATAATAATAATAATAGCAGTATTCTGTTTATAAAGGCATCTTTCGACTTGAAATCAAAACATTAAATTTGTGTGTGTGTGTGTGCGTGTGCTGTCGTTCTTGTGCAAGCAAAAGGCATTTAATTTTTAATTTTTGTTGTTGCTTTGATTTACAATAATAGTGGAGCTATTATTCAATGCAGGGTTTTATACAGAGGGGGGGGGAGGGGGAAGAAAGGGGATATTCCCACAAGCAGAACCCCCCCCCCCCCCCCCCCTTCCTCCTCATTTCAACCTCATGCCCATTCATTAAACTAAATGTTATATTTTCTCTAGCTGAAGAAGTTAATTAATGTGTCATTGGCAGTTGTTACTGATTGTGTGAAATTCATATTGATTTTTAGGGGAAGGGGGGAAGGAAGAATAAATAAGTCAAAGGCAATATTCCCCAGTTGATTCAATTGATCATTCATGGATACGGAAATTTGGAAAAAAAAAAAAAAAAAAAAAAGGAACAACTGTTGCCATTCTAGTGGGAGTGTTTTTTCTATATGGTTTCACACCCACGCCCCCAATATGGCTAAGGCAACTGATCAATTCACATTCAGTCTTTCCATCAATCCTCTCTGGTCAGCTAATTAAGGATTTTGTAATTTGATACAAATACAAACAGCAATGGGCTATTATCGTGAATACGCAAAAAATTAGTGCCCCTTCTTTGAAAGGTTCACTCACTCCCTATGGAAAACAAAATAAGGAACCAAAACCAATAATATTACAACACAGCACATGAATAACATGGCAACTGCAAAATAATAATAATAATAATAATAATAATAATAATAATAATAATAATATATAGTATAAATAAAGACACGGGTTGTTAAGTGCTAATTTTTGTTGTGCCTGTCCCTTTCTATTAAGTGCTTGTGCATCTCGTCAACTGCTAATTGGTGCTCAGCTCCAGTTTTTAGGTTATCACTCGCTATTAAGCGATTAGGCACCATTTCTTTACTGTTATAAGAAAGAGCGCTTAACCCATGTCTACAGTAATAATTATATCTTTTCCACTCACCGTAGGCCTCAGTACACCACCAATTATCTCATGCGACTACAGAAATATGCCATGGGTATGTATGCAATGTATGTGCATGTATGTATGTGAGTATGATAATGCTTCACTTACACTGTGTGTGTGCAGCCATAGAGTGCTCTATGTATGTACGCACATGCTCCTGACAGAGAGAAACAGAAAGAAAGAAAATACAGGAAGGAGACAGTTCTAACTCACTCTAAGAATAGCTCCTCATCCTTCAACTCGCGTGTTGCTACAAATAGAAGAGTGGAGACTTCGGGTACTGGAAAGTAGAAAGGAAACGATGGCTTCTTGTGGTAGCTTCTCCAACAACAAGACACACACAGACGTGACAATAGGAATAATTCAGGAAAAAAATATATAATCAATGCGTGTATATATACACACATACGCACACATGAGCGTTTGTATACAGCAGAAAAGTGCTGACTATAAGTTGAAGACTAAGATGGAGAAAGGAAAATTAGACACGACAACAATGAAAATAAATAAATGAATAAGGAAAGAGATGGAAGAGGGGAGGGAAAGAGTTAGTTAATCAATTAGGAGACTTCAAAGTATTCATAAGGAGAAATACTTTTTTTAATATCATATACCAACTTCCTTCTCTCACACCAGGGTAATTCCGCATCCCCCCACCACACACACACACACGCATGCACACACACACACACACACAACTAACTTGAACTCACCTATTAGGAAACAGTTCCATGAGATGCTCTGGAAACTTGTCGACATTGAAGATGTCGTATGTGAGGGGAATCACATTGGGTTGCATACCTGCAAATAAAAGAATCCTACTCATTACATTCCATTAAGTCCCACCCCCTATCTCCTTAAGAAGATTGGATTAGGGGAAACACCACGGGAAATTCCCTTTACACAATGCACCAACAAAATAGTCTACTAATAAAACGAAATCAACTACAATATTAAACAATAATATACTTCACAAAAATTCTTCCCCCCTTCTCTTTCCTCCTGTCAACCAAAACTTCATTGGAAAACTTACTCCGAACCAGTCCGCTAAACACCAAAACATCCCATAGTTGCTAATTAGATTCACATTGTATAGCTCCAAATACTGTACAGTGGCATGCTAGTTGATGAGACTTCACTTGTCAACTTCATGTTCAACAACATAAGCAGCCCCACAAAATCATTGTTACCAGCCACACATGAAGTCCTCCAGACAAATCCTTACGTGCCTTTTCATACTAATTCTATCAAGCCACAATTGAATCTAAGCTTGAAGCTAATCGGATTTGTAGCCCGAGGTAATTTGCAAACATGACGAGCGGCCATGTGACACTACACTCATCCTGCTGACACCTCTCTGTGACCAACCACAGGATGGTAAGGTAAAACCCCAATCTTATGTTATTTACACTGCCTGCTAAATAATTACCTCAGTAAAACTGAAATGTCTGGCACCTGGTTAGTATAGAAGAAATTATTTTAATTACAGTAAGCATCTCTGAAATGCTCATTGGAGAGGTCTCACTTGAATTTAAAATATATATTTATGTTAGACCTACTGAGTTAAAGATCAAGGAAGCTCTACACATACATACAGATGACACCGGACAACAAGTTTAACAGAGACATAGGTTTAGAGCTTCCAGGATGCTGGCTGTCTATGCTGCGTGCAAATCACCCTTCAGGATATAATAAACAGTAAGCGTACCCTCCAGAAATCTTGTTGTTTACATTGTGGTATTATATCACCACGGAGAGTTCGACCTCAGTTGACCCCTGAAGAGGACTTTGGCAAGAAGTCGAAACGTCGGGTTAAGTTTTATTGGCCGTTAGAACAATATATTCTTATTTATATTAATAGCCTCTGTTTATAAATTAAGCTATTATCAATCAATCAATCAATCACTCAATTATCTGTCTATCAATTATCTCTCTACGTACACACTCCTCATACCATTCATGATCATCTTGATAAGCACTCACTCAAAGTTGAAACACATTGGAGAATTTTATTGTCAATAAAACAGAAGAAATAGAGAGAAGTAATCCAAAGCTAGCTCAATACCAGTACAGACAGATAGGGAGCCTTGTCCTCAGGATACATTCATAGTACTACCTACTTGTTGTAATAATTAAAACACTATTGTGCTACGACAACTACTGCTGCTACTACTACTACTACTACTACTCTGACTGCTACTACTACTATTACTACTGTGTCATCCAGCTTTCCATGCCATCATATGCTAGTACTATAGCGAAAGATAATTTATTTCTGCAGTTAAATAACAATTATCTTGTATAATTTGCAGTATATATATATATAATATATAATACTTATAGCACGAGTCAGAGTACAATATGGGAAAATATTTTACGAGCACGCAAAATATTTTCACGAGCCAAAGGCGAGTGAAAATGTGGCGTGAGAGTAAAATATCATTCCCATATTGTACGACGAGTGTGATAAGTGATTTATTGCTTCTTTGAAATTTTTCTCAACCGGTTACAATACAATTTTCATTGATTTACTCGCTACGCGCGCGCTACAACGAGCGTACAATATAAACCGTACAATATGGGAGAATACAGAACGCTCGCGTGATGCGGAAATATTCAAGTAAAAATATCAAAGCTGCAATAAATATATATATATTTATTGCAGCTTTGATATTTTTTCTTGAATATTTCCGCATCACGCGAGCGTTCTGTATTCTCCCATATTGTACGGTTTATATTGTACGGTACACTACGCATGCGCGTAGCGAGTAAAATCAATGAAAATTGAATTGTAACCGGTTGAGAAAAAATATCAAGGCAGCAATAAATCACTTATCACACTCGTCGTACAATATGGGAATGATATTTTACTCTACTCTCACGCCACATTTTCACTCGCCTTTGGCTCGTGAAAATATTTTGCGTGCTCGTAAAATATTTTCCCATATTGTACTCTGACTCGTGCTATAAGTATTATATATTTATATAAATATATTTATTGCATCTTTTATATTTTTACTTGAATATTTCCGCATCACGCGAGCGTTCTGTATTCTCCCATATTGTACGGTTTATATTGTACGCTACTTGTAGCGCGCGTAGCGAGTAAAATCAATGAAAATTGTGTTGTAACCGGTTGAGAAAAATTTCAAAGAAGCAATAAATCACTTATCACACTCGTCGTACAATATGGGAATGATATTTTACTCTCACGCCACATTTTCACTCGCCTTTGGCTCGTGAAAATATTTTCCCATATTGTACTCTGACTCGTGCTATAAGTATTATATATTTGACACCACTTCAATTTCGCCCTTGCTCATACTTGTTATAGACTAGTGTTGCCGAGGAATTTTGCCGCGACATTGTCTAGTGGATGAGTGCAGTAAGGTCGTGTGTAGAACAGTGACCAATCAGATCATTATTACAGTTTTCCACTGCTGTGGTATTTCAAATTTTTTTTTGTATCGAAATTATAAAAATAATAAATAATAACAACAACAACAACAATAATAATAAGAAATCATGGATTTCTTACTAACCCCTTTCATACGAAAGAAAACCAACCCCTACTATTTCGTCCCTACAGCTGTTCCTCCCACCTTTTGGCGGATGTCGTATCTGATGTCCAGCTGCCAGTGGATATTCCCGAACATCCTGAAATTGAATTTGCAACAGTTACCATGTCTCGACAAAACATGCCCACACATCTAATTGAATTCTATCACACCAACAAGCTCTGGGAAGTTATACAAGGGTAACACGGCAACATAACAATATAACAATCAACAATGAGTGTCGTACAGATAGCTACTAAACCGCATTATCTTGGCTAAATAGTATTTCAAACAAAGTGGTTCACCGGAAACATCCCACGGACTCTGTGTGAGTGTGACAATCCCCGGGTAGGGATGTGCCCTGGGGCTATATAGTATTGCCTGGCAACTATAAAAATAATTGTTCAATAAAAACAAAATGATAGAAGTAACAGTTGATAGCAGTAATAAATAATAATAATAATAATAATAATAATAATAATAATAATAATAATAATAGTAATAATAATAAATTCGAAAAAAACTATTTTCCAAGGTTAATTTGAATGTTCTGCAATATATATGGCCAATCAGATGAGTGATATTCTTCTGTATTAAATGAATAATAAATGTATTGAGTACAAAGCACGATGCTATAACCGCGGGGGGGGGACAACACAATAACCAAGATGGGAAAATACCACCTTTTAGTTTACTAATAATATATGTAATAGTCAAACCATGCATTTGAGGAACTATCACTGATAATCATCTCAATCCCGAGGGGTATTACTAGAAATAATTTCAAGAGTTTTCATGTTTAATTAATTTATACCACAGTTGCCATTGTGAAATTGACTAATGCTGAACCATCCTAGTACAAGTGTTCGCAACAGGGGGGAATATACAATGCCAGTAGGAAATTTACTGGGAATAACATTTTTAATTTATGACTGCAGCAACTATGGGAATATATGTTACACTACAACATGGAGGTTGTTATGAGATTCACACAACCGAAGATGGTGTAAATCACATACCGACCAAACAGAAAGGTGCAACCAACTTGTACCATGGCTCTAGGCTAAGGGAAACGCATCAAAACCAATTCTGATTGGACAGTTTACTTATTCACCTCGAATTGAGCAATCTGATTGGACAGTTTGAACGTACCATGGTACATATAATATATATATATATATATATATAATATATATAATCAACACTTGTACTAGCCAAGTTTTACATCTTTGACTACAATAAAATAAAATAAAATTGCAAGAGTTTTACTACTCATGGTTTTTGAAAGAAGCCCTGAAACAACACATCCACAAGCATCACACCTGATCATCACTACAACATCAGAAATTTACCTGAAACCCTAAAAACTCATTTTTAAACTAATCAATATCCTAGAAATCTAGTCCAGTTAACCAGACTTATCATTTTGTTCCAAACTTAGAAAGGACGCAACACAAACAGATCCACAGAGCCCCTAGAGCTAGAGGAGTTGATAGCTTGGGTAAAGTTGCATCAGTTGGAACAAACTGCATTCCCACAGCATTATTTCACTATCTTGGAAGTAATTCTAGCTCACCTTGACAGACTAAATCTTCGGCGACAGACAACATCATTGGATGGCATTAATTTGTGGGTCTAACAAAATTATCTACGACCACAAGAGCTAGTGGAGGGTCTCAGTAAACAGTCAGTACGAGGCTGACATTTTGCCGCTTGCAAGTAATGCAGAGCGTCACCAAGCTCATGCCTAATTGGTGTCGACATGTATAAGTATTACAGGTGGCCTTTGCTACTTTAAAAATTTGCTGTTGCTGTTTTTTTTTTATTGTGGTGTCAAGGACGGTTAAATTGCCATTCAGACTGAATAACAGTTTTATGTTTTCATGCAAAATCAAGTAAAATTGGCAAAGGTGTGGAATATTATATTGTTTATGGTGCCATGACAATGTGATAACTAATACACATACTGCAACACCCTTCCCAGTTAGAAATGGGGGGAATCTAAGTTAAATACAAACAGCTGAATCCGAGAGAGGGGGAAGGGGAAGAGATACAAAACAAATTGAACTGTCCTCACGTTTACCATTCACAAGTCAAATGTCTGCCATCTTGGAAACAAAAAAAATAGAAAAAATAAGAGGACTAAAGGACGGACAGACTCAAAGTAGCTATATAAAACTCCTGAATGAATGAAATATAAATAAATCCAAAAGTATAAAATAAAGCACCTCTTTGGACACACCATAAAATTATTACTGACACAATAACAAATGATAACCCAAAATGGCATGGATGTAAACACACGCCATTTTTAGCTAACTATTGCTGGCTAAAACTTGCAGGTCTGTTACATTTTCTCCTTTTATTTTGTCTCGAAATAAACAAGACTCACACCTAAAAAAAGCAGTCAAATTTTTTTATTCTGGCATAATATTGGCACTTGAATATTCCCATTTACACAGCAAGCATACACCAATCATTAGTTTGAAATTTGCTATCTCTTCAAGATTCGCTGCCAACTGACTGACAGACATACCAACAGACAAATAACCAGCTTGCAGGTGTGAGTTGAGGGATAAGAATGATGAAGAGAATAGGTGTAAATTGTGGTGTCTAAGATAATGGCTAAATTGTCATTCAAACTGCACAACAGTTTTTTTATGATTTTCATGTAAAATCAAATAAAATTAGTAGGTATGGAATACTAGATTGCCAGCACAGTAATTGTGCCGTGGTAATAAGTGATAATAACTAAGCTATTGCCACAATCTTCCCAGCTAGAAAACTGCACCCTTCCCAGTTAGTATACCTCATCTTGGTACTCGAATGCATCTATAATAGACCCGTCCATCCGAGACATCAAGAAAGGATTATCTTCACTGATATTAGGATAGTTGGGCATCTCTCTGATCTGTTCCTTCAGGTACTACACCATGAACGTATCAACTACAATTCTATGAAATATTTAAATGTGTAGGCAAAACATGGAAAAGAATCCCAGAATATTCTAATTGTATCATGAATGTATGCAAATACTACATATAAACTACAATTCTATGAAATATTTAAGGGCCGGATAGTCTAGTATTGATATTTGCACTATCACGATAGTTGAGGTGATAGTTACTACTGTACCGTGATATTAGCTAGCTTAAAAACACATGGTCACGGGAGCCTAGCACTCAGGGGGGGCCTCAGTGTAGTAAGACTGCCGCTAGCTCTGGCTTCAGCTGTTTGTGTAGTTGGGAGACACTTTGCTAGCTACATGGCACCACCCCCAGCTGAGTTACTCCCTCTGGAAGGGTCAAAAAGTGCCATCTGGAGCTACTTTGGCTTCCCTGCCCAGGTAGCATTAGATATAGAGATGTAGCTAGTCCAGCTACATCTGTGCCATGTGAACGTGTTTTCAGTATTGCTGGCCATATTGTGAATGAAAAAAGGGCATGCCTCCTTCCTAGCAATGTTAATATGCTTGTTTTTCTGGCTGAAAATCTTCAGTAACTTTCCATTCCAATATATAATATGACTGTTATTATGTTTACTTATTTTTATGAATATTGAAAAAATCTGAATAAGCTTACTATTGCGATATGTCCACTATCGACCGATATTTATCAAGCTAGCTATCGAGATAGTGATAGTGCCACTATCGCCCAGCACTAGTGTGTAGGCAAAACATGGAAAAGAATCCCAGAATATTCAAATTGTATACTAAATCAGCACATATACTAGATGACAGAAAACTTGGTAATAATAACAATGAAAATAACACTAATAATAATACTAATAATAATCATAATAATAATTATTATTATTATTATTGAGCATTATGTTGAATAATAAATACATACAAACCATTGCTTACCAAGGTGCCAGGATAGCAACACAAAACACTGCCAGGTCGTGTGGAGCCTTCTATGAACACACCTTTACCAACATACGCCACACTTAACACCAAGTGAGGAGTTGGTACATTTTAGACTGACCTCTACGTTCCTCAATTTTATCCTCATCCTCCTCTTCTTCATACCGGTCTTCTCCATCCTCTTCAGCTTTCCTCTCCTTGATCACTAACTTGTATCCAGCCACATCTTGAACAGCAACAGGCATGGTAGCTGTCACAGGCACAGGGTTGAGCAACCATTCCAGCTTCTCCTTCAACTAAATAAACAACAACCACACAAGGCAGGGTCAACATGGCCGTGCCCAAATGGTGTCCCACAACATGTAAACACTACCCACCTCAGCATGAGGCTAGCAATTGATAATTATTGTACACAACTTTCCTTTTCTGTATAACTCTGGGTAACAGCACCAGACATTCTGACATGGTGCCTTATAACAGCTCAATATAGCTGCACCATGAGCTTCTGAATAGAATATTCCAGCCCGGTGTTTGATATGGAGGGGAGAAGGGGACACTGAACCCCCCCCCCCCCTCCCCACCCACAAACGAAGCTTCCTCAACATATATATCTCCTACTCTACTACATACTACATATCTTACATAAAGTGTAACTCAATTATTTGGAAATAAATGGTTGACAAGAAATATCTTCTACTGTTAGAATTTAATGCTCTGGTTCAGCTGTCCAATAATATCCAAATATTCATAGAGTAGTTGGTGAAGGAGGTTGATCTAGAAACTCTAATTGCTAGTAATTTTCACTGTTTAAATGAACTAAATACAATTCATGAGATAATTTGCTCTCTTGGTATCCATTAGGAAATTGAGGTATGTGTACATGCACATCTCAAAGTATAGCCCCACCCTCTAGAGCTAATGCTCCCTGTCCCCAAGTGAAAATCTTTGTATCAAACCCTGCAGTCTATTATGACCAGCTACACTGCCTCTGAGTCTTAGTTGAACATATTTCAAATACAGCAGTGTTTATGGACTATACAGCCAAAATATATATTCAAAATTTAACACATTTTAACAGACAATACCAGAAGATGGTAACAGCAATTTTGTCATAGAATTTCCAGGATGTTGGCTGTCTATGTTGCTTGTTGCTTGGGGATTTTCAGATATTTCAGCAAGAAATCACACCAATTTTGGCAGAAAAATGTTGCTGTAATAATTGCAGCAAAGAAGAATGACCATTATAATTGATAGATTGAATTTCTACATAGAAGTACTGTTAGATATCTGATACAGCAGTGTAGAAAGGGGAGGGCGTCGAGGTTTTGGAGCCTTCTCATAATTTTGAAACACAATCTAAAAGAGTATTTCTCACATGAACACCCCCAAACCACACACCATCTGCACGACACCCTCTCCCCTCCATACCAGAGCATCTTCCTACACTGCTGTGGTGGAAGCAGAAACATAAACATGAATGTATGAATGTTAGGTAAGCTTGACAGCATGGCCAGAGTCCAGTTGCATAGCGAATGTCAGTTATCCAAACTTCAAATATCCGAACACTTCAGTTAACCGAACACCCAAAATCTAATAGTAGCACGTGCAGACATGAAGAATTGCTTGACCACACCCCTTTATTAGTGTTTTATAATACGTTTTCTATGGTGTTCAGTTATCAGAACATTTCAGTTATCCAAACACCTCTTGGTCCCAACGTGTTCGGATAACTGACATTCCTGTAAATACATAATACTTTCACTACACAGCTAGTATCCTCATAGGAAACCCTTTACCACACAAAAGTTCTCTCACAGTCAAAACTTTTACTAGTTAGCCGAGTTCCCTCAAACACACCTGCTCAGTAGTAGCATTGTGAAGTTGGTTCCTCTTCCTTACAAACTGACTAATTTTTACTCGGCGTGGAGATTCATGCTTCTCGACTTGTACATTATCAACTAACTCATCCAAGCTCTTTTTGTAAAGCGCAAGACACCTGTACAGTCTGAATACATCATTAGCTTCTCTTCTAAATTGACTCCTCCTAGCGGCTGCAGCTATCACACCTCCTAGGAAAGCAGCCACGAATACCGCAGCCATAACGACACGGAGAAAAAAAGGGGAGAGAGAAGGCGGCCTGGGCGCGCCGGCTCAGCATGCACGCACGCGCGCACCAAGAGCAAATAAACGCGCAACCCTCTGCCCCCCCCCCATCCATTTGTTTTTCACTCTACACTGTTTTTCTTTACCATGTGGTTATTTTCAAAGTCGCGCGCTCTCTCTCGCTTGCTGCTCGCGCTTTCTCGAAACAAAAGCTGAAGTGCGCGCGATTTTTAGGTAGTTTTTTTTTTTTTTGGTTTCTTTATTTGTTTGCTCGACGTAATTGACAGCAGTAGTACGTCTTCCAGTAAAATCTATAAAAGGGTACCAGACATATGAAGGGCAAGTCATCCCCAGTCGAAAATATTCAGTATCATCTACAGGTGAAAATGTTCGTCGCCGTGTTTTTCGTCCTCGCCGTATACCTCGGAGGTGGCTGGAGCAAACATCCCGCTAGGCCAGCCGCTCAGACTGATCCAGAAATGGTTCAGTACTTGCAGGATCAATTTGCTAGAGCCAAAGACCTGAACAGACCAATGGTGAATGGCGAAGTAAACCTTTTACCTCAAGGGATGGAAGGTTTTTCTAATGGCATCAGATGCTTTTTTGGTAAGTTCAGTCACAGCCTGCTCATAGTATACTCTAGTTTGATTAAGCTAGCTAATTCATACAGCATTAGTTTAACTTTATAATTTACTATAGCAAGACAAAATGTATTCTAGACAAGTTGGCTTGAGAATGGGCCATTTATACTTAGCTACACATCAACATTTAAAGAAATGAAGTGGTTTTATTATAATGATTTTTTTAAACTTTATTAGATGGAAGCTCACCATCAGATGACAGTGAAGAAGGTAATTCGAGAATTTTAAAATTCAACCTTAGCTCGTTGAATCAAAAAGACAAGATTGTGGCTATGCAGCTCGTACTCAAACAAGACAATGCTTCAGACCCGTACACTGTGACTCTCTATGAAGTTATAGCAGAAAAATCTGTGAAAGCTGTAAGAGTATTGGACTCTGGAGAATATCATGGTCAGTGGCATACACTTGACATTCAAGATGTCGAAGACTCCAAAGACAAAGTCAATGGCAACCGAAATTATCAGCTTGCTCTAGCACTCACTTCTAAAAATGGACGAAAGATGGGAATGGAAAGAGTTTTGACATCTATTAAGCCCATGCTCTTGGTGTACATCAGTGATTTAAACTGGATGGAGGAGTTCAAGCATAGAAACGAGGTACGGGATAAAGAAAATGTCAAAAGAAGCCTTTCAAAAAGACATTCTAATAAAGTCCGCAGAAGGAGGAGCACTGAGCTTACGCTTGAACAGAAAGGACAAAGAATGTGTGCCCCATATTATCTCCCATCATCATTTGATGTCGCAAGATTTGTTTTGGGGCCATTGAATACACTTGTAAGCCCATCAAGTCTGAGGTTTTCATTCTGCCATGGTGCTTGCAACACTCCTACGAGCATATCTGAGGCACATTTGTATAACAACCATGCTAGATTCATGGCTCTGGCTGCACCTGATCTGGCTGGCACATCACCCTGCTGTGTCCAAAATGATACAATACCCATCTCGGTGGTGTATAACTCCAGCGTTACCAATTATCTCACAATGATAACTTACAATGAGGTGACATCATGCAGGTGCTTGTAATTTATTTTTCAATTATAAGTTTTATCAGTGAATTATTTAATTTTTGAAGTGGAATTATCTGTTTTAACTGCTCAGCCATTCATAAATCATCACTCTCTAAACCTCAAGGCATCATTTTGAATCACTGTTTCCAAACCAATCTTTATTTCATTAAAATAAAATTATGTGATAGATTCTATAATGAATACTTTCATTGTTGATAGAAACAATCACCTTTTATAAAGATTTTAAAACGTTTACAGCAGGCCGAAAAATACAACAAAATGACAACTAAACTGAGATATGAATTGCATGTTTATACATCCAATGTAACCAGTGTCAGACAGTTCCTTATATACTTAGTATTGGAATAGCATGTACAAACCCATACAAGTCTAACATAACACAATCACTATGGAGATTCCTGTAAAATTATTATAATTGTCCTGTATCTTACCACGTAAGGACTGAACATATTGACAGGTTTTGGAATTCATCAGTGAAGCTATAAAGTGATGGAATGGGAGGAATAGCCACGAGGGAAACCTAACAAACTATATATATAGCTAACTATATCCTAGCAAACTAAAGTCAAGAAACGAAGGCGGCGGTTGACAAGACGACTTGTCAAGCTTTGAATCATACATTGAAACACGGGGGACTCGAACCCCACTACTTTTGTAGCAAATAATCTGAAATTATGTGAACAGGATTAGGTAGTGTCTAGAAAAACATGTTCCTTAGAATACAGCCAGTACAGCAGCACAGAATGTAGATATCCCCGCTGTTAGCGCCGCGACTTACTCGCGTTCGTATTTAATTAAGTGTGGGTGGCTGCGATTTGGAAAGTCTTAAAAAAAAACTGCAATGTTTTTTCCCCAAGGGTGTACAGATTCTCACACCACTTGCGAGGTAGCTTGAGTAATACACTGGCTTATGTTGCTACAATGCATTTACATGAGCTAGTTTTACTGATAGTGTACTTTATGGATCGGTTTCCAATGTATGGTGGGGTACAGTGAAAATAGCCAGCTCCACCCCCACCTCAAAAGTATCTTTTTCTGCCATGCGAGTTTCCTTTCATGATTATTTATTCTAAGGTGAAGAGGTAGAGGACATAACACTCACAGTACTTGTTGTTATCTAAAACTTTAACCCACACATTAAATTTTAAACAGCTTTTTTATCATACAATCTAAAAACAACAATAACAGAAACAATAAACAGTGACTAACGCTATGCCACAAAAAGAATTGATACAGTCTGAATTTAAAATAAAGGTAAAGAGATTAGCGCAACGAAATAAATCCACACTCCATGAGTTTCTGTATTTTGGCAGCAATGGCTGGATTTTTCAAATGGCTACATACACAAACACAGTGATGAATCAAGTCAACCCACAGAGCATCATCTACGCTAGTTTGGATTACACTACTTCCACATCAAATATAAGAACAGATTCATTGCATTGCAATGAGTTATGAGTAGTGATGGTGAGTGGGTTAAGCACACTAAATAATAATAATAATAATAATAATAATAACAAACAACAAAAACAATAGATTTGCTGTTCGCTCAAAGAAGTAAAACAATAAAAGAAACGGTAGCAGGGTTTTTGATTCAGAAATTTGGTCAGGGGCGGGAGAATGAAAGTGTGGGGCTATACAGTTATAGATTGTACACATACTGAAATGTACAAATGATCAAACAAATTTTTTTTTGTACATGACGTTTTAAATATGTGTATATGGATAAAGGAAACCTAATTTAGCAAGGGAGGTTCTAGTGTCTCCTCCTTTCTATATCAAAACTCTGGGTAGACCAAGGATGCTAAAAACTTTCCACACATAAAACCCAAGTGTTTTGCTCGCTTCGCTTGCTATGCTATTATGTCCTACATACTCTCTAAGAGCCTCAGGTTGTGACTGCATTTGCTGCAAAATCATCTGCATGGCTGGATCGTTGAGAATGGCCTGCACTTCTGGATCATGCATGGCTGCCTTCCTACGTGCCTCAGGATCATCAGAACCGACGCAGCGACTAACTCCATTCCTGGCCTCCTGCAATACACACACCAAAATCAATAGTTCAAAGCCAAATGCAGATGTAGAAACAAAATTACACCTTTTAGTTCATCCTGCTGGAGTGTTACAATCAACTACACTGATATTCTCTATTGGACCGAGACATTTTAGAGGCAATTTTTACTATATGTAACTCATAATTTCATCCCCATATACAATTTAAACTACAAAAAACAAAAAAACAAAAAAAACAAAAAAAAAACAAAAACAAAAAAAAGCACCCATCCAGTGACATGCTCAATGCTCTTGCACCAGCTGACTAAGTAAAAGTGCAAGGAATTGGTTGGATATGGAAAGAAGCACTGACATCCTTGAGGAAGCCCCTGGTCATTGTCACAACCCAATTACAAAGCAAAAAGACACATAATTGCAATAAACGGATTCATATGCTCATTCGGAACCAGAAGAAACTCCTTTCCCAAATCGCCCCCAAAACATTAACTCTCCTGTCATGTGACCAGTACAAGTGTTTCTCATTTATTTTGTATCGTACCCGCGCTGACATCCTACCACAACCAACTACAACAATTTCTTCTCCCCAAAATTACCCATCCTCCCAACTCTTGGCTCACCGCGTTATTTGGGTCTAGGTCAAGTGCAGCCTGAAATGCCTGTCTTGCTTTCACCAGATCTTTCATTCCTGTCAAGGCATGGCCCTTACGAATATGACCCTTCACTACACAAAACAAAAACATCAACAACAAAACAACAACAACAACAACAAAAAACCCTCTTAAATTACTTGCTCACATGAGTATGGCGTGACTATAGGAGGCACTTGAACAATACTCGTTTACGATCCATGCCCCTTTTTTCTGAATAAAATAAGTCGTAACAAAAATTTCTGGCACATTAAAGGGACTTAAAATGTCCAGTGCAACATTTAAATGCTTCTTTCAATCTTCAGGAGACTACCATCTTTGAGATTTACTTTTTGTTGTGTGACAGAATGACTGACTGACTGACAAACTGAGTACTGTAACCCTCTTGCTTGTGCGTGCTGAGGGTTAATTATTTTAACAGGTCAATCAATTAACAGATGATAGCTCCAATAAGGAAGGTATTGGTGACCCGATGTCTACACAGGCAGGCATAATATTGCTGTTAAAAAAAAGAAAAAAAAGAAAAAAAAAGAAGCTATTTAATGTTCATATAAGAAATCAACTTGTTACAACAAAGTACAGATCCACTGTCTTCATTCCCATTGCAAAAAATAAAAATCTCTTTTCTAGAAATCTGATCTCGATGCTGCCAGGAATTTGTGGTGATGCCACTTAGCCACTGCAACACTCATACTTCCACATCAAACAATACAACTTCTGACATTTCCACACTGGAACCAACACCCAAAAAGACATTTAATTACATAATTCTTGGGAGAGACGGAGGGAGGAAAAAAAAAAAAAAAAAAGAAGTTTCTTCATTAATTTTTAACTCCCTCCCTCCCCATCCCCCCCACACAAACGTATTTATTAGAGGTGAACGTATTTACATTTATTTTCCTTGACATATAACTTTATTATTATATTCATACCAACATCAGTCTCATATGAAAGGCTACTATCTACTAGAAAATGGTTGCCATTAAAATCAGAGTGAGTTGACTAAAAATAGCCCTGGAGCTTCATAATTATATTATAGTAGAAAAATAACAACAAAAAAAAACAACAAAAAAACAACAACCACATATGCTTACAGCAAACTGAATTGAAGGTACAATGCATACTTGTATATACCTCGCAAATTCATTAGTAATTCAAATTCAATCACTTTGCTGGATAATAAAAGGTGAAGGCAAAAATAGAAAAGGAAGTTAGCATCTGTTATTTGGGCTACTTTTTTTTGTGTACATACTTTGAATAACTCAGCACAACCACATAAACTATAAAAACTACTAATGCTGGTATGTCTTTACACAAACACACTCACCAAACTTGGGATCCAATTTTAGGCATTCTTCACAATCCTGCAAGGGAAAAGCAATAACAACACAAACCCCATTAATTTAATGCTATATACATATAATCAGCAAACATTCCATCATATAATTAAAAAAAAGATTTATTATTGCTTCAATACCGGTGCACACTAATCAAGATTTCTGGAGCAACAACAACAAACTGATAAGGAAACAAAAAAATTGCCATACCACTTCCTCCTCCTTATTGCCGTAGAGTTAAATAGGTGCCATGACAAACAGCCCACCCCATCCCTCCGCTAATTCAACTTGAGCCAGTCCACACAAAAACACCAGAAAAGCAACACACACTCGCACACAAGGACAAACACAAATTCAAGAGTGTGCACACACACCCACACACATTGCAAGCTCCTAATTTTAGGCACACACAACCACAAAGTTTCCATACAAACCCACTGGTCTGTCGAAAGCAAGAAATTACCAAAAAAGAAAAAAGGAAAAAAAAAAGCCAAAATTAATCAACGAAGCACTTATTGATGTGTCGTATCAACCAATCTGGTGCGTGCTAGCCATATTTGTGACGACACTGTATGAAAACTTGTTTTAAGGCTTGAAAGTTTAGAAATAGAGATTCTACGCCACCTGTGTCCCAACAAATAAGGCTAAGCCTTTTACCTTACTGGGATGGAGAGAGAGAAAGAGCAAGAGAAGGGTGTCAACAAGGTGACAAACATCTCTTAGCGAACCAAAAAAGGGGAAACAGCTGAAGGTTCAAAAGAAGTTCCAAAATTTAATTAGAGGAAGTAAAGGAAACAGCTATGACTGCCTCTAACTGCAAGTAGATACCGAGAGATAACATTGCCATTTTTTATAACGAAAAGAAATGTGTAAAAATAGTGCAGTGTATAATTTCGACACGTGGAAACAACAATGTTAATATCTAATAATAAATGTGAAAATAAAATATATAAATATTCAAATGCAGCAATCTCGTGCTCAACATGTATATTTATATTAGTATTGAGCGGTTAACCGGTTTACCGATTTTATCGCAATTTTATGGCCGCTCGATTATTTAATCGTGTTTCCCGACGATAATCGCGCATGCGCACAATACAATCCTGCTGGAAGCCCTAAGGTGAAAAAAATGTCTGCCAACTTGCTTAATGTCGCCGGAGCCACTGTCGTCAAAAAGAGAAACATGAAAAGCTATGTCTGGAACGAGTTTGGGATTCGAGTGGACGACAAAGGCAAGGTCACAGAATGCGAGAAACACAGCCCACTCTGTTTAATGTGCGGTAAAAGCGTTCAAGCGAAAGGCAGTAACACTACCAATCTCTTTGGCAGCATCTACAGGAACATCATCCCTCAACTTACGCAGGAATTTCTTCACAAAAAATTCCAAAAAAGGGTGAGTGTAGTAGCAATTCACAGCCTACTCTTGAAGTTACTATTGCAAGAAAAGCTATGTACCCGGCTAAAAGTTGTCAGGCAAAAGAGATAAACAAAGCTGTTACTTACTTCATGCTAAAGATGCCATTCCTGTTTCTACTGTAAGTAAACCGGGTTTTAAGCATTTGGTTTCAAAGTTAAATCCAAAATATGAAATTCCAACAAGAAAGCATTTTTCTGAAATTGAAATACCAGCATTATATAGTTTAGCGAGAGCCAATACAGTTAAGCCACTAGAAAATAAAGAAGAAATAAATTCAAGAATAATAGATGAATGCATGAGATCAATGGCTTGTAATGCTGGAACCACAGAATCGTCACCTGGAGCTGCCGGGACATCACCCCCACCAAAAAAAAATTAAAAGGATTAGCAGCAGTACTGTCACATATTGAAGAACAGCCTAATCATGAGAGTGATTTATTTTCTCCACGTGAGAAGTTAAATATTGAAATATCTTCTTACCTCGATATGGCTTCTATAGAAATGGATGCAGATCCATTAGATTGGTGGAAAGTAGAACATTCACGTTTTCCTCATTTGGCACAACTTGCAAGAAAATATCTCTGTGTTTGTGGAACAAGTGTTCCTTCTGAAAGAATGTTCAGCCTGGCAGGTCACATAACGAATGGTCGCAGCCGCCTGCTGCCAGAAAGTGTAAACAAACTAGTGTTCCTGGCAAGGAATATGTGATTCAATTTTTCCAATCCATTTTAAAATAATCGCTATTTTTGTTTGGTATTTAACCATTTACTTTCTGATCTGAAAAATCATTTCATCAATGTTGTACTGTTACTTATTTAAACATTAATGATTAAAAAAATTGTTTAACTTTTTGGCAATAATTGGGATAATATAGATATTCAGAAATGGGAATAATCGTTGCTTATAAATTGAAAATCGCCCAATACTAATTTATATAGTTTTAAAAACATTTATTTGATCTTGTAACCGTCGTAATATTTATGAAGGCAATTTTATATTTCAATGATTCAGTCATTCTCGGCTGAAATAATTATAATAGGAAATTTTTCTCTTTTTAACAGACAATTTTTAATTTTTTTAATTTTAACTAACCCGACGTTTCGACTTCTTGCCGAAGTCCTCTCAGTTGACCCCTGAAGAGGACTTCCGCAAGAAGTTGAAACATTGGGTTAAGTTATAATTAAAAATATTGGCTGTTAAAAAGAGAAAAATGTCCTATTATTATAATTTTTACATTTTACGTTGTAAAAGAATAGATCTTAATGTATTAGACTAACTTCTCTCTTTTATTATCTCCCTTTCTTCAGCATATTCAATAGGGCTCTTTCTCACGGATTGATCAAGTGAACAACTTTGCCAACCAGCAATATTCAGATTACAACAGATTATTGGCTACCAGCTTATACTAAAATAAACAAAATCATATTGGTACAGCTATTTTTTTTAACAGTTCTATACAGTAATTGAAAATTGGTAAGAGGGAATAAAAATTGGACAAGCAGGTGCTAATTCATAAACGAATCAGTGCTCAGACTAAACCAATTCTGTGTAGGCATTCTATATTAAGCAACAAGTCAGGTCCAGTTGAGCTAGACCAAATAAAAGAGGCCAACTGAATTCAGCTTCTAGTCACAACAAAAGAACAATCTAGAACTGACCACTAGCATAACACTCACATATACGCACACACATGTGTACACTGTAAGCTAGACATATTCTACGATGAGGAGGAATCCAAAGCCTGAACTATTCACAGACTCAAGAGATCTTATTGATCACGAGCTGGTCATGACTTAATAGATGAGACACTTGAAACTGCTGTTATTTGTCTGAATTTTTTTTATTGACAAAGATGCAATATTGCATTTCTACATCTGTACCCTGCCACTTCGAAACCTTTTGGTCGATTGAACACAAAGAAATAAACTATATTTAGTAAACAGCTCTAAATTAAACAATTAAGCTACGAATTTTGATGACGTAGAAGTAGCTATGATTTTTTCTTAAAAACTCACAATGCGTTGTCCACAAAAGCTAGTACCTTAGTGGAGATGAAAGATTCACGTTTTCTCAAAAAATCATCCCGAAATTCAATACAGTAGCTCAATAAAAGGTCTTAAATCGTTGTTTAGAGTAAGTTCATACGCTATCAATGGTTAATTGCTAGTAATCTCTAAAATTAGAGCATGACAGACAGACAGGATGACTACACCTCTCGCATGCATGCTGTATGTTACACATGCACACATACATGCATATATTACGAATATTATTAGAAATAACTGATACAAAGACAAAACCACAGAATTTCTCAGCTATTTGAACCGCTAAACCCTCAGCATAGATTATATCAAACAAAAAAACAAACAAACAAAAAACAAAAAACAAACACACACACACAAAATGGACCTTGAGAGCCAATTGGAATTCCAGCAACTTCTGATAGCATGCTGCTCGGTTGCTGACGAGAATGGGGTCGTCAGGGTTCCTCTTGATGGCTTCACTATAACACTTAATAGCTTCAGGAAACTTTCCTATCAAACACAAACACATATTGAATGAAGACTAATCCAAGCAATGCCTGATAGGACAAAATATAGTGAAATTGTAAGTCATTCTTAGGATATAACCACCAATATTCATATGGAGCTAAGAAATCGATGCAATAACAAACAAACAAAACATGAGGTAGTGTTTACAGTATTGGCCTATAATATATCACAGTACTAAAGTGACAGTCAAAAAAAAAAAAAGCATGTAAAATGGAAATACATCTAGTATCGTAATAATATTAGAAACCTGTAAATTAACCAAATACACCATACAACACTATAGTGAGGTATCACAACACCTGCTGTTTAGTTACTACTGGCACTAACTTTTCCGTTAATTCTAGTGAAAAACCTGCAAAATGGAGGAAGTCTCTAATGGCTGAAACCTTGCAGTTTACTCTAGCACTTAATGAAGTGCATAACACAATGTTAGGAAATGTAGTGAGGAAGAATTTCAAGCCCGCCAATTAAAACCAGCATAGTACCTCCCAATAATCCTACCAATTCCTTCAGATATTATTATATTTCTCTTCCCTGATATAATCTAAAGCAGGAAAATGATATAAAACCAGACGGAAAGAAGTCCTAATAGTGATATCAAACTTATACAAGGCAAGGGGAAAAAATAGAGAAAAGGTCCTTTTCTTTACAGCGTATCGCAACTGGAGTGACTACTATACCTAAAGAACAGAAAATTCTAAACAGTGTCATTATCTGCAAACCTTAAACACACACACACACACACCAAACCTCAAGCTAGTGCTATCTTTACTGTAGTGTACTGTCTACTGCAATATCCTCACCTTCCTTGAACAGTTTGTTCCCTTTCTCTTTCTCCTCCAAACTCTTCTCTGGGTTGATGTATGCATTCCTTTCCATCTCCTTTAATTTGCTTTCAGCCTGCAGCAGTAAAGAAGAGAAGATGAAGAAGAAAGAAAAATATAGTAATAATAAAAATAGTGGTCAATAACTATAAAGGCATCATAAAAAGATCACAAATTAAAAATAACAGAAACTAAATAAAACCCATGAGAACAACAACAACAACAACAACAACAAGCAGCTACACTACAATAAACAACAGAATTCATTTAAATATTCCAACCCTCAAGCCGCAACATTGTTTAGACCTCTTTCTTCTTCTTGATGATATCTTGACTCCTAAACTCCGCCAAAGACTTGTCAAAGTATTTGACAGCCAGGGTATACTCCTCCCTCTTGGCATGAACGCTGGCGATGCGCCCCAAGGCCCTATACCATCCATTACATCACAACATGAGTAAATAAATAAACAAAAATAACAACAAACACTGAAACTAACCCTGACAGAGTCATGAGGTCCACACAAATGACTACAGAAACTATGAAATGTCCCATACCCCTCGAATAAAACAACACGTCCTTCAAGGTATCACTCTCTTTAATAACGAAGTCACACACTCTGCCACTGACCACTGATTGATTCACTCACACACAAAAAATATTTCAAATGAAATCACTGGCATCACACAAACTTCACTACTTGCACACCCCCCCCCCCCCCCCCCCCCCCAATTCCTCCCCCAAATTTTAAGTCTGATGTACACTCCTATCAATTAAAAAAGGATGATGCACACAATTTAAAATAATACAAACAGAATAAGTTGCAGGAGTCATTCATCTTTAAACTATGAATATGAAATCACAATGCTGAAATAAATTCACTCATGTTGAAAGTAAACTTCCACAAATGGCATTGGTTGAGCTCAGCACTGACTAAAAAAAAATAAAAAAAATCTGTTATATTTTTTAAATACACTATACCGTTATTATTATTGTTAGAGCTGTAGAGCCAAAGTAATCTCATTGGTGGAATATTTGTTTCAACGTTGATATAAGTAAGGTATAACATTAAAAAGAAGCTAATTGTTTTATTCTGCTCTTCATTTTATCCACTGAAGTCTGGCATTAGCTGACTAGTGTACTAGCTTGCAAGTAAATGAAACATCAGAATTCGATCATTGAATCTTGTATCAACACAAACCAATCACTAATAACCAACTCGTTCAACTAAGACTGCCAATATAGCAAAACACTCCAATGATCACACACACAATGCCCTTACCAATCCTAAATGAAGCCCACCAGATTAAACGTACTTAGAGATGGCCTTGAAATCAGCCCTGAGCTCCCTTCCTCTTTCCACTGCCTCCTCGCACAGCTTGATGCAGTCGTCCCATTGCTGCATCTCGAAATACACCGCTGCAAGCACATTTCCATATGATACACACCCGAAATAAAAACCACACCCATGGTTACCATTACAATTCTTATGACTGGAATTGGGAATTCAAGCAGTATGACAGGTGAACTTCAGTAAGTCATGGAAAAAATTAATGATGACCAGGGTTTCATACAGGATTTTTTTTTTCTGGGGGGGGGAGGGGGAGGGGAGAGAGTTTAGGAAGGAGGAGGGGGTCCCACACGTTTGTTTGACTACACGTACTTTCGCTGAAACCACACCCATTTGATTAAAAATGGTCTCAGGTCAAGAATTAGTGACATTAATCTTGGAAGACTAATGCATATTGCAATTGAAGGACCTCAATTAACTTTTACCAAATATTAGATATATACAAACAACAAAATCATAGAATACCATTATAAATCATAACCACAGAATACCATTAAGTAGTAAATATTATTAAAAAAACAAGTAATGTAAGATATTCCCAATTAATGTACTCAACTCGGCACAAATTCTTCACTTCTCTATGGTTTTCAGACTACGCATGGACAAACTCTTGCCTTAAAAAAAAAAAACATAAGCAAACAAACAAACAAAAAGACTATAGTGTGTCCAGCTTGATTAGCAAGTTCACTTGTAAAATATTTTGGAGCCGTAAGCAAGGATTCGCATGTGTAAGGGGTGTGGTCTAATACAGGCATTGCTGTGCACATTTATTAATACATTATAGTATCTGTGTCATGGAGGGAGAGAAGGAAAAAAAAAAAGCAACTCGAGTGAAGAAACACTATCCAGCTACAAGTTCACGACCTGGTGATTTATACTTTACCTAAGTTGGTCCCTAAACCATATCAATAACAAACAGGTTCACACTGTTGTTCCTCTAACCCAGCTCCACATAACACCTCACCCATGCCAAGCTGTAACCTCACACCCGCTAATGTTGCCTCCTGCGGTGCCACAAAGCTGGCAAAAAAAACTACCCACCTGCCTTGTTGGTGAGGTACAGGATATTGGTAGGGTCAATCTCGTACGCTTTGTCGTAATGGGCAATGGCAGTGGGAAAGTCCTTCTTCTTGTATGCCTCATTGCCTTTCTCCTTCTCCGCCAAAGCCTAGTCAACACATACGGAAGAGCCAGTTACCAATCTGCAATGGCTATATTAAAAAATATCAATGAAACAGCAGCAGTGATTGCAAGATCAAAGATCTTTTAAGACATTGCAGTTAAACCTTGTCTAGAAAAATATAGGTGATCACACCAGTTTTTCTTTTCTTTTCAACTAGCGAGATCCCTGGGGTCCTATTAAGCGATTAAATTGCCTCAGGGGATTTCATACAGTATGGTGCAACTCATTGACTGTTTGAAAGGTGTGGT
>WLWD01003655.1_pt1 | contig 41881 bp, 23 predicted proteins | sample 6712731 | NCBI WGS metagenome assembly WLWD01 (sample SAMN12718690, study PRJNA576275) | sponge metagenome | isolation source: marine sponge | host: Mycale hentscheli | place: New Zealand: South Island, Marlborough, Capsize Point | collected 2014-11-01
TGAGTGGTAGCACTAGATGGAGTAGTGGTTGACATGTCTCTAGTATTTCCCTCTCCATATTGAATCATGTAACTAATGATTATTCCATTTCTCTGTGAGACATCTATCTGTGTCCATGTAAGTGTAAGATTAGTAGACATAACTTGATTAGCAGTAGGTACTCCAGGACGACCAGTAGGAGCTGAAAAAGATTACCAATTACGTTAATACAATTATATATTATATATATAAGTTATATAACATGATTGAATTATATATATAAAGAAATAAGTAATTAATTATTATATATTTATATATATTTATATAATATATAAATATATAATATTCATAATACTTATAGCACGAGTCAGAGTACAATATGGGAAAATATTTTACGAGCACGCAAAATATTTTCACGAGCCAAAGGCGAGTGAAAATGTGGCGTGAGAGTAAAATATCATTCCCATATTGTACGACGAGTGTGATAAGTGATTTATTGCTGCCTTGATATTTTTTCTCAACCGGTTACAATACAATTTTCATTGATTTTACTCGCTACGCGCATGCGTAGTGTACCGTACAATATAAACCGTACAATATGGGAGAATACAGAACGCTCGCGTGATGCGGAAATATTCAAGAAAAAATATCAAAGCTGCAATAAAATTACTTATTGTTAATACAATTATATATATATACATTATGTTATATAATGATATGAATTATATATAATATATTATTTAATCACTTGTTTCTTCACTTACTATCTTCTGCAGTTCTAATAATTTCACTAGCTGCAGAAGAAGGTCCAGTATCGGCACTGTTGACTCCAGCTACAGTGAAGGTATACTCAGTGAAGGGCTTGAGGCCAGTGATTAGATGAGTGGTAGCACTAGATGGAGTAGTGGTTGACATGTCTCTATTATTTCCCTCTCCGTATTGAATCATGTATCTAATGATAATTCCATTTCTTTGTGAGACATTTATCTCTGTCCATGTGAGGGTAATGTTAGTAGACATTATTATACTAGCAGTAGGTTCTCCAGGACTACCAGTAGGAGCTGAAAAAGAAGAATACCAAATATGTTGACATCATAATAATAATGTATATAATTTTAGAGTGTATATGTTGACATTTCACATGATTATTAATATTTTTTGATTGTTTTTTTTTGTTTATAGTTTTAGTATTACATGTTTAAAATGAATACCACAGTCTTCATCAGGTTACAAAAGTTAAGATGAAATTTAAATAAAAAGAACAGACACAGAAAAACCGCTGCTAGTTACTGGACCAAAGATACATGACAATCGGTAAGTAAAATATGACTTGTTAAAGTTGACAGGTAAAATTTGAGGCATAAAAGCTGGTGCATGAAAGAAGCTGATGTTTTAAACAGATAAATAATTAAAGAAGTAAATTAGTAAAAATAGTTAGTAAAGCTACAAATGAAACTTCATCTGGTGTGAATTTTTGCAGTTATTGCAGTTTCTGATATGCCATGCTTCGTTGATTACTTGCCCAAAATCTTCCCTCACTGTTACCTTTGAGAAAAGGTGACTGTACTTATGTGTGTATGTATGTATGTATGTATGTATGTATGTATGTGTTCACTTACTATCTTCAGCAGTTCTAATGTCACTAGCTGCAGAAGAAGGTCCTGTGTTGACACTATTGACTCCAGCTACAGTGAAGGTATAGTTAGTGAAGGGCTTGAGGTCAGTGATTGGATGAGTGGTAGCACTAGATGGAGTAGTGATGTTCATGTTTCTATTAGTTCCCACTCCATATTGGATGATGTAATGAGTAATTATTCCATTTCTCTGTGCCATATTTATTTCAGTCCATGTGAGGGTAATGCTAGTAGACATTATAGTATTTGCCACTGCACTAGGTATTCCAGGACTACCACTTGGAGCTACAAATAGAGAAGCAAACAATAATGACTTGCTAGGCCAGCATGCTTACACCACTTTGCTATATATAGCATGTTTACACCACTGTGCTATATATAGCATTTATTATTGAATAGCCAATATACCTTACTCTATTTTTATATATGTGACCGTCTACAGGAAAACCGGGCACAACGCGGCACCCTTCGAAAATTTTTTTTGTTGCTCTTCAGAGTTGTCGGCGTCCAGATTGAGCTCTCCAAGTTTTATCGTCGTAGCTTAAGTCGTTTCCACTATAATAGACCTAACCGTTCCCTTCCGTCGGCTTGAAACAATACATTTTTAAGAAATCGATTTATCTTTTCTCTATATTTACGCACGCCGCGTTGTGCCCGGTATTCCTGTAGACGGTCACATAATGGTGAGCATTTATATATTCATTCACACAATAATTCATTAGCATAATTAGTGATGTGCTTCAGCACAAGTGGTGAGTAAGCTTGTCTGACTAAAATTTAGATTTGAATACTAACAACTAATAATATTTATTTGTTAGTCAATTTTTTTAAATTCATTTGTGCTATTGTTTAGCAACATTTATACACACTTGTTCACTGGATAGACCAGCACAAGACTTGTATTGTAGTCTCTTCATAACTTATTGAACAACGGATTATCAAGGGGTAAGCAATTAAATTTCCGCGGATGATAAGGGTAAAAATTGCTATAACAAAGGATTCTGTCTAGTAGCGTTTCCAAAGTACGCTTCATTGAAAATGCTCTGTTGTGCTCGAGCTCTACTAAATAAAGTATTCCATTGATTTTTTTTGGTGGTTTGACTATTGGACAATGGATTTTAAAGTAAGAACAGTTCTGTTACATAAGGGTATAGCTATGACAAACAGCCCATTAACCAAGATAACTTACCACCAACCACTAATAGTATAGAAAAAAAACCCTGCTAAATTTGTAAGACCTAACTGCAAACGATTCTCTTCTGTCTCTGTAAGCGTAGCCCTTTGCCGTTGTCTTTTTCCTGGAAATCATTTCTTCTCCTGAATTTCTTGCGCCCGCGCTAATGGTAACATTATATAGTAGCCTCTGGGGTAGACACGCATCAAGTTCTTTGAACTTTGCCATGTACTTTTACATAAGTCAGAGTGTGACATAGTGAAATATTTCAGGAGCAGGTTATTTTACTTTCATAAGCCAGAGGCGAGTGAAAGTAAAACTTGAGAGTGAAACATCTAGCCATATCACTCTGTCAGTTTAATAAGTGATCACTCTGTCAGTTTAATAAGTGGTTTATTCTATGCTAGATATCTTCACTGCAGTAGTTTGTACTACGGTTGGTATAATGTGAGATAGTACCTAATAATAATATCATTCGCCAACAATGTAACTGTCCAGAACTGAAATGGATGAACTTAAAAAATCAGGAAGGAAAAAAAAACTGAAACTAAAAACAAAACTACTTTACAAATATATTTTTGTGCAGAATAAATAAAATTAGTGAAAAGGTAAGTTAATCAAGTTAATTTATAAGGAAAAAAAATGAAAGTAGCTAATATACAAAGAGATTTTAATGATGAAAGTAGTTAGCTATATTATGTAAGTGCTGAATTCAACCATGAAAAGAAAATTGGACTATTCTGTCCAGAATCAATGATTGGCTAAACTTGCTCTGCTTTGGCATACTATGAGTTTGGTCTGGCATATTATAAGGACAATTCTTGACTCAGCATATCAATTACTGGAGTACAAGGAAAAACAACAACGAACAAAAAAGTTATTGCTATAAAACTTTTGTACTTCCACTTAACAGGTAAGAAATAAAATAGCTAACAAGGCTTATTTTGACAAAAAGAGGGCTCATTCTGAAAAAGAAAAAAGGGGAGGGCTTATGCTACACCATTTGAGCCCCTCTAAATCTGACACTGCTTAAAAGCACCGTCAGCCGCTGACTACGGCTATGATGGGGTGTGTACCCATGAATACATGTGGGTCAAGAAAAGAAAGTGAGAAAATAAAAGCAGACTAAAGTGACTAAACAAAGTTGTAGAGGATAGCTAATAGTACATCAAAGAACCACTATGTGGTAGGGTACTTGCTAATATAATATTGACAATTCAAAATAGTTTATTAAACAATGGCAAACTATTTATACCTATTTTGAAAAGAAAAGATTTAACTTTTATATATATTTTTTTCATGAGTAGTTCTTACTGTCTTCTGGAGTCCTAATTATTCGACTATCTCCAGAGAAAGGTCCAGTATTGGCACTGTTTCTGCCAGCTACACCAAATGAATAATGGGTGAATGGATTGAGGCCAGTCAATACAAATGTAGTAGTATTAGAGCCTGTATCTCTTGTTTGTGTTGTAGCTCCATTTCCATATCTAATTAAGTAGCCAATGATCACTCCATTTCTCTCAGAAATTAGTATCTCTGTCCACATGAGAGTTACATTAGTAGACATTATTTGATTAACTGTAGGTATTCCAGGACTACCAGTAGGAGCTGAAGAAAAAGAACATATAGAACACTCAGTAAGTGTATGTATGTATGTATGTATGTATGTATGTGTGTATGTATGTATGTATGTATGTGTGCACGTTTGTTTGCATGTATATATATGCATGTATGTATATAGGTGTTTATGTGTACAAAGATAAACACTTATTTACGTATTTCTCCTGATGTATGTATATTAGGTACAGTAGACCCTCGACCCTCATATATCCGGACCTCACATAACCAGTTTCCTGCTTTATCCGGCCTGCGGAGGGCAAGTTCAATGGAAGCACACCACGAGTTTACATAGTATTGTAGTTGCAGCACCTGTCCTTATCGCTCTCTTTTTAGGCTGATCTCTATTGAGCCAACCAGACTGGCTAGCTAGCTATGATAATCTTCATTTACAGCTAATCTGAGGTTGCATTACTCTGGGCTAGCTCTGAAACAGGTGTGGTAAGTTCAAATGAATAGATTGGCTGCCTTAGCCTATGTCATTCTAGCTGTGTGTGTTGCTGCAGGCTAATAGCTATGACCTACTACAAGAGAGTACTCCCATACAGCTCTAGTATTAGAACAATTAATAGTCTAACTATTACTAAGAATATGCAAGCCTGTGAATCAAATTATCCATTTCAATAATAGTTATCTATCGCTGTGATTTCACATTTGCAAAATCTGTACTATCCATTAAAAACTCATTTTTGAGAATGGTTTGACATATCCGGAATTTTCAACTATCAAAACCAGATTCAGTCCCACATTGGTTTGGATATGAGAGTGTTTACTGTATATATATTTTTGCTTACTAGCTTCTGCAGTTCGAATAACTTCACTAGTACTAGAAAATGAACTAGAGCCCATGCTGTTGACTCCAGCTACAGTGAAGGTGTACTCAGTGAAGGGCTTGAGACCAGTGATTAGATGAGTGGTAGCACTAGATGGAGTAGTGATTGTTATGTTTCTATTAGTTCCTTCTCCATACTGAATCATGTAACTTGTGATCTCTCCATTTCTATCTAGACAATCTATCTCTGTCCATGTGAGGGTAATGCTAGTAGACATTACTGAACTAGCAGTAGGTACTCCAGGACTACCAGTAGGAGCTGCAAAAATAAGAAATGTTATCACAGATTATTATGTATTAGTTTATAGCTACCTCTACCTGTTTCACTTGTAGTCAAAGTGGTAGTTCCAGTGCCTTCTAATTCTGTCAAAGTATTTCTACCAGTAACACTAACAGAGTATTGTATACCAGCCTCCAGACTACCAATAGTTACTGAGTTACTGGTAGTAGATTCTGTTCTAGTAGAGACTCCATTACAAGTAGTACCAGTCAATGTAACTGTGTACATATCTACTGATAAACTATTGGTAGGTTGAGAGAAGGACAGAGTAGCTGATGCAGCAGTCACTGATGAAGATATCATTGGGGGCAATACATCTATATTTACAAAATTTAATACAGAATAAACTGATACACAAGAAAAGGCATAATAATGCACACTTCTTGCAAAACATTTACATTTCCCCCCATTGTTTTGTGTTGCTCAATCCTTACACTGCATATACACTTGATAATCATGTTTATGTTCATTACTCTGTTCACTCTTATAATACAAAACTAGTGTATTACTGTTGCTGAGCAAACCACTTTATTTAACTGGAAGGGGAAAATACTATGGAAAAAAACATGAAAAAATACGGGAAAAAACTTGCCATTTCAATATATATTGAGAATAGTTTACCTTGTTTAGAATTTTAAGCAAGCATTTATGCTTTCATATAACATTTAGAGGAAAAGAAATGGTTCTTATAACTCAAAAGTAAAAATTGCAAGACCTAATATTTTTTTTATTTTGCAATAATTATTCCCTAAACAAAATATAATAGATGTAATAGTCTAAAGGTGGCACTGACTTGCTGCCATATCAATGACACTAAGCTAATTTATTAGGACACCTATACCCAATTCATCTTTTTCAATACATAATGTGGAAACAATATCCCAGAAACAATGATAGAATTATCTTTTAGCAACACTCTAGGATTATTGTGAGCCACTATAATTAAAAACAAAGAGTTGAGCAGTTGAAAAGGTTGTCAGGAGTATAAGACAAATAAGTAAAAATTTCCAAAAGATGGCCAGCTTATGTTATATGGTTATGAATTTCATTGCTCTATCACATGTGCTACCAATATGCTGCACATAAAATTATATATAAAATATTAAGATAAATAAGTTATGTATTAATTTACCTCGTAAAGTCAGTGTTTGAGACACAGCTGGTACACTGAAATATGTGCCAGTACTAGCTCTCACACGAACAGTAACAGTAGAAGTAGTAATAGTATCAGTTGTGTGAGTAGTTCCAGTCACTGCAGTACCACCAGTATTGACATTCATAGTGTTTACAAACACACGATATGTAGCTCCTGAGAAACCAGCTGGAGGAGTCCAGGTGGCCCGTACTCTCCTATCACTAATTTGTGTCAGTACAATATTAGTAGGAGGATCTGGATCTAAGAATACAAGTCTGAGCTCATTTTTAGCAAGACTATATGTGACCGTCTACAGGAAAATCGGGCACAACGCGGCCCCGACGAAAAATTTTTTTTTTGCACTTACAGACTCCTCGGCAAGCAGATATTAAGCTCTCCAAGTTTTATCGCCGTAGCTTTAGCCATTCCCGCTATATAACGCCTAACCGTTCCCTTCGTTAGGCTTATTTAATACAATTTTAAGAACTAAATCGATCTTTTTACGACGTCTACGCATGCCGCGTTGTGCCCGATTTTCCTGTAGACGGTCACATAATATAACTTCCTCTTTATTGTATTATAAGTATTCTTACAATGCAAGTGCTTTTGAAAGTGTCTGTTTGAATTAAGTAGCATAAAGCACTTGGTTAAAATAACTTTTTTTCTATTATGCAAGATTATCTAAGGTTTTCACAATAGAGCCCTTTGCAGATCTAATATACATAATGCTTCTGATGCCATGTTTACAACAAAAATTGTTGAAGTAACTTTGTCAACCTGTAAGAGACCTGAGGTCTGCGGCTGAATAAACATTTGAAAGACTAAGAGGCCAGAGATTAGTGCTCTCTTAATAATTCAATGCTTTCACAAGTAAGGGATAATTATTCGTGAATAATTGGATTCAAATGGTAACCATAGCGCTAGGGCAACACAAACACCTGCTTCTGGGTCATCCTTCTTCTATTGAATTTATTATGACTTCCCTTTTTCTGCTTGGCATACAAGCCATTACCTGCTGCAATGTTAACATTTATCTGTGCATGTATACCAAAAAGCGTGTGATCAGCCTTGACTGTTTCTCACATCTTCCTAGACTGCTAGGTAAGAAGGAGGTCGTAAGTCTCCACTATCACTGACAGTTCTACTTAGACACTTTGTATATATTCCGTCTTGCGTTCGAGACAGTCACGAACTCCGCTACCGTGATAGAGACAGGAATAACAGAGTTATTAAAAATAAAATAATGAAATACCAGAAATTAAAATGAAACGGTGATGCACAAGTGATATTCAAAAAGTTAGATATGTTAGAACAAAACAAAAAAGGCAAAACTATGACATCGACGATACACAATTGCTGCGCAGACGCATTAATACCCAGTGTCTTCCGAATACCCTCCTTGCATGAAGGTTTCTTCAACCTGAACAGGAAGCCAGCCTTCAAGAAGCCTCATTTAGGCCGAACTCATGCTCAATGGAACGTGAAGATTGAACTGAAGATCCTATAAAGTGTGACCACCCCAGAGATGATTAATCATAAATAGCTCACTTTTTAAATTAGATATTTATTGCTTGCTGGACCCTCTACTGAGTTTGAAATCCTTTGTAAGAAGTAGTCAGCACTGGATACTAGGCAGCAAAGATTCTAGTGAAGGGAGAAATCTGATATCAACCTCATTTAGAACTTTAACAATTAGTTTGATGCTATGGTGGAGTGCAGAGGGGGAGTTTGCAAGAGTACTGCAGAGCTACCATCACCCTCGACATAACTTGTAAAGGATGCGTCTGGTATCTGACTATTAAATTTGCTTTTACCTATACTACATGGATCAACAAGAAGAGGATACCATTATATATGACTTTCTCACTGCCATCTTCCCAATACAGGAAAACTAGAGGTAATTTGCATTTTATTATTTTGAATGAGTTGTTAGTGAACTGCTGCTATAATTCTTGCAGTGTTGGAGTTACCTGGACAAGGAAAGTAAGTGCCATGCTATTCACTCCGTGGTCACATGTAAACCTCAACTTCTGAGGCCTGCTTTTCAAACCATGTAATTTTTTTTATCTTTGGGAACATTCTTCTGCTTCTCCAGTAAATTAAACTTTTTTGAAGCTCATTTTATGTAGTCTACATATCCCTTCCATTTATTGCACAATATTTGTAGTATCAATGGATTAGAGTTATTGGGCACAGTTGGTGACATGTGGCAACTTGCAAAAACACAAAAATAAGCGCAACAAGCCTAGTCAAATAGAATAGCTACATTTGTAGGTAGGGATCACATTTCACTGTAATGTGAATTGGAACTTAATCCCATGATCATGTGACAGGATATTTGCACCTTGAGTGAAAACACAAGTTTGTGTGGACGTACATATTATGTCATTTTGTACTTTGACCCTTGCATATTTGTGTTAGCTCGGCGGTCAACCCCGTCCAAAACCGTTACAAGGGAAATGCATTTCAAAGTACACTGGTACACCTGAGATTTAAGAAAATAGATTTTACAAGAAGTACATAATGTATGCTTAAGGACTCGCTGTAGCTTATAAGAAGTTTGCTCTTCCTCAGCTGATTTAGCGTAAATGTAAAATGTAAATGAAATTAGTAAATATTTTTATTGTTTCACAATTTCTTTCTCTGCCCTCTTTTACTCATTAGATGTATTCTCTCTCTTTCACAGGCTTTTTTTTAAAATATAGAATTAAAAATATTTAGTTGCCACCAGGAATTGAACCAGGGAAAATTGGGAGCAACATTTACTAAAGTAGTGTTCAGCCCCCTCCCCTTCCCTTCACAGGGCTAGACTAAAAGAAACACTATGGTTATAGAATATTGTAAGTTAGCTAATGTGGTTTAGCTACTACATATCTTAGCACCTTTATTGAGCTCTTCTTTGAGCCCAGTCTTTTTCATTTCTATTTTTCCCCTGCTGCTTGGGAAGCTCAATGTGCTCCCATAGCATTCTTATCCTCTCTAGCTTACTAGTTATTTCTATTTAACTGATCATTTTTGTTGCGCTCAACAAATATTCTGTCAGCTTGCGCGTTATTAGTGCTAGCACAATACTAGTATATGTATGTATCTATGTATGTATATATGTATGTATGTATGTATGTATCTATTTATGTATGTATGTATTTATGTATGTATCTATGTATGTATGTATGTATGTATGCATAATATGTATGAATGTATGTATGTATGTATTGCATGCATGTATATGCATACATGTGCATGTATGTATTTGCAATTACTGATCTATTTTGTGATATTTACAATAATAAGCATGTTCATTAAACACTTGTCAAGATGGCTAATCTTTTCCTGTTATTCGTGGATTATAATAATAAATGTTTTGCTGAAATATTTGGGTGATTACTAATGTTTGCATTTATTTGAGGCTTAATAATTATTGTGAATGTACCTTGCACTTCAAATACTGCTGATGTCACTGGAGTTGGTGTATTAGCATTACTAACAGTGTATGTGTAATTTCCAGGTAGATATCCATTAACTTGTAGAGCAACTCTGTACATCTGATCAGCACATTCAGGATTGCCTGTATGTATAGTATCTCCTCCTCCTATATAGAATCCACCACCAGTAGTAATCATAATTCCGTTCCTTCTCCAAGTCAGTGATGTTTGTTGTGCTCCTGTAGTTGTTCCGTCTATGACTAACTGTAGATCATTACGATCTAGTAATCGCTGATCATTAGCAAAAAGATTTATAGTAGCACTAGTGATGGCACCTACAAGCATAAAGTTCAAGTTCACATGTAACAGAAATGTCATTGTTAACAAAATTGTGCTTATGATTAATATTTTATTTCCTAGTTTATGTAACTATTTAATATAGTAGTGGTGTGCTTGAGCACAAATAGCAAGCGAGCCTCCTTAGTTAGGTTACATGAAACTAGGTACTATGTTATGATTAATTTAATCTGACACCCAAGCTACTAAAAATGGATGAGTTTTTTAATTAGGTAAATACGGTAAAGAGATTTCAATGCCATAGTAACCACTGTTTGACATAAAAAAAACAAAAAAAAAACAACAACAAGAAACAATAACAAGCATTTCTAAGGAACTATCGCACAGGTTTGGACCCAACCATAATATTAAGACATGCTTACTGCTGTAGTAGCCGAAAATGCTGTGTGAAGGCATCTAATTCAGCATAGTAAGTGAAATGAGCAAAGCTGTACACTAATACACTAATGAGTTCAGGATATATATTGTAATTTAAATGAGTTTAAATGAGGTTAACGTTGGAATGGCAATCGGGTAAGTATCGCTGCAGCGGAAGGTACGGGCTTGTGAACAGGATGGAGGGCGCGGCCGGGGATGACATGTTACAGTGGCACGTGAGCAAGATTGCCAGCAACGAGGTGAGCTAAAGCCATAGTAAGAGTTAGAGTGGGAAATCTGTGCTCCAAGTTTGCTTACTTAGTTACTTAGTTACTTCGAGTTACTTAGTTACTTCGAGTGCTGTGTTTATACGGAGTTGGCCGGGAAGGTATCTATGCCGAAAGTGAAGCGAAAGGCAACGAGAGGAAAGAGGAGGAGAGCGGCAGGCCCCCCTGTCTCAGAGTTGGCGAATAGTGGATCACCTGGGAACGAAGCAGCGGGAGGTTCCGCCGACGTCTCAGTTGCGTCTTTATCCCTTCAACAGTTGCTGGATGCCGTGGGCGAGCGGGTCCGCCAGGAATCTCTCAACAGCATGTCGCGCTGGGACGGCGGGTGGAGCACCGTCGGTTAGCGGAGGCCAGGCAGACTTTCAGCGTCCAAGTAGCGAAGGTATGTTAGCTGTTTTGGTAGAGTAGCTTAGGGCTAGGCTTCGGGCTCTATTTCAGGGGCGTGTCAGATGACGCGTTGTTGTAGCGATGCTTACCAGGCCAATGAACGGCGCGGAATTTTAACGACGCCGTACCGGGTGGGATGCATTTGTAATCTTGTAAAGGGGTGAAGTATGAGAGGGGGTGATAGGAGAAGAGGGGGGTTTAGGGGGGGAGGGGGTAAAGGGTAGGCTTCTTTAGGTCAGGTTTTTAGAGGGGGGAAGTACATTATGGTCCCTGGATTTCTGGCAGTTTGAGAGGAGGAAATGTGCATGGCACAGCACTGTTGAGGTTGACTGAGTGTGACTGGGAGTTGGAGTTTCTGAGGACTACAGTAGGGCATTGACTTATATTCGTTGCTTGCAGGCTCGGTCCACACCGGGTGGGGGCTTGGGAGGTTGCCACCTCCGGCATCCATTGCATCAGTCGTCATTTCGCCAGGTGGTGCCACGTCACAGCCTATCCAAGTGTCAAGCCAGTGTAGGTCCACATCAGTAGCGGATTCAGGCCAGTTGTCTCAGTGTCCAGCTCCAGCTGTAAGCAGCCAGGCAATGTTGGGGCCTCGGATGTCATCATCGTTGGGGAGCAGCCTGCCTATGTCAAGTCTACCGACCTCTCCCCCGGCATCCGTTCTGACTGGAGCGTGTTTGTCTCCTGGATCAGTGTCATTCCCTGCCAGATTGGTGGCTAAGGCACGCTCGGGAGTTTACATTGAGATGAAAGAGCTATTGGGCGATAATATAGCTCTGCTTAGTGAGTTGGAAACTTTTAATGGTCCTCACCACCTCGTTGGCATCCCAGGGGTTAATAAACCACGGCTGCGAGAAGTTGCATCACTGTCCTCCTGGATTTACTGTTTCTTGGCATACTTGGCGTTACGATGCCCCGACGATGACACGAGAAAGCGCTTGGTATATGCCCAGCTGATTGTTAGGGAGTCACTGCGTCATGGGGGCAAGAGCTGGTTGACGTACGACAAGGTGTTTCGTCAACAGGCAGCGCTAGATGGCTCGCTTAGATGGAACGAGCTGCATCCGGCTATTCTGGCTTCAACTATGCTGGTGATCCCGCTGCCATCAGCGCAGGCGCCTAAGGGGCGTGCTGGTACTTTTTGCTCTCTCTGTCAGGGTGTGGATCATCGAGCAGACCAGTGTGCATTAAGTTATCTGCACCACTCTGACACAAGATCATTTGGTGGCCGAGGTTTGGGGACTTCAAACCGGATCTGTCAATCGTGGAATCGTGGAAGCTGCAGATTTCCAGGGGGTTGCACATTCAGGCATGTGTGTCGTGTATGCTGTCAACCTCACCCAGAGATTCACTGCCCCAGCAAGAGTACCCAGGGGTTGCCGCAGGGTCCACCTCCAGGCCAGCCTCGCCCATTTGTCCCGAGTCGCTAGTGGGTGTCAGTTTGCCTACGAACGCTATAACTATCTATTCTTGCCTCTGATTTGTTGCCACATTATAGTCATATATTCAAACAAATATAATCATTGTCCAAGTTGGGTGGTTGATAGAGGGTGGTTAGGTAGGTTTGGAATTAAGGTGTTTGGGTATTAATAGGTATGTATATATGAATTAATAGACCAATAGTCGTTTCAGTGAAAGAAGGGGAGATTTAATATTGATATAGTTTGGCGTAGTCATTGATAGGATGGCTAGACACGGCAGGATCTTAGTCTCATTTGGGGATTGTGCACCTGACATAGCTAGAGTATTGTTTACTTGTCATTAAGGGGGCGGGTAGAATAATTGGTGGGGTAGAGGTGTCTGAGTGTTGAACTGGCGGTCAGTTGTCAGGACATGGTTTATGCAGGTGCAGTAGTCGGAGAGCTGGCTGGGCTGCCGCCGTTCACAGCTAGAGGTCTGGGACTCTACCAGGGTCGTCACATCTATGTAGAGGATCTACTGGCCTTCGAGAGTGGGGAGTACCGGAAGGATGCACCTCAGTGGCAAGTTTTGTTCTCACCCTTCTGCTTGCAGAATTGGGCACCGGTGTTCGACTCTCACCCGGACAAGCGTTTTTCGCAGTACGTGTGGAATGGTTTGTGTCACGGATTTCGGTTGGGGTGCCGCAAGGTGTGCCGGGTGAAGTCAACCAGTCATAATCACCCGTCAGCAGCTTCCCAGCGGGGGGTAGTCTCTGAGTATATCCAGTCCGAGTGGAGGCTAGGTAGGTTAATTGGCCCCCTCTCCAGGGAGGTGGTTTCACAGGTGCACGTCAGCCCCATTGGCCTCATACCTAAGCCCCATCAGGAAGGCAAGTGGAGACTGATTGTCGATCTCTCCTATCCGAGAGGTAGCAGTGTGAATGCGGGAATTTCAGAGGAGCTCGCATCAATCTCGTACATGCATATGGACGACGTGGTTGAGTGCATTCAGACTCTGGGATCTAGCATACTGATGGTGAAGATTGACCTGGAGAGTGCGTACAGGCAGATCCCAGTGCTGCACCCTAGCGATCATCATCGGCTTGGAATCGAGTGGGAGGGACAGACATATATAGACAGAGCACTTCCGTTCGGGCTAAGGTCAGCTCCGAAAATTTTCTCAGCGGTTGCAGACATGATGACCTGGGCACTTTACAGAGCGGGTATCACTTTGGTTTCACATTATCTGGATGATTTCCTCATTCTTGTTCCCCCGGTATCTGGTGATGGGGTGGAGCTACGAGCATTGGCATTGAGCACATTTGCTCACCTGGGGGTGCCAGTTTCAGCACATAAGATGGCGGGTCCCGATAGAGTCATCACATTCCTGGGAATTGAGATTGACACGAACGCTGGTCGGTTGCGTCTTCCAGAAGTCAAATTGCATAGGCTACAGGAGATGATACGTAGTTGGGTTGGTCGAAGGTCGACGACCCGGAAAGATTTGGAATCTTTTTTGGGTCATCTCTGCCATGCAGCAACGGTGGTGCGCTCAGGCAGATCCTTTCTGAGGGCGTTATTCGCCTTGCTTCAGCAGGCGAAGCAGCCACATCATTTCATTCGTTTGACGGCGGGTGCACGTGCTGATATCTTGTGGTGGAGGTGCTTGTTGGGTCACTGGTCGGGCAGCTCAGTTTTTGCATCTGTCCCTATTTCCTGTCACATCCATACCGACGCATCAGGGTCATGGGGTGTGGCGCTGTGGCTGAGGGGCTAGGGTGGTTCCAGTTTAGTTGGCCTCCACACTGGGATAAAGTTGACATCTCTACAAAGGAATTAGTTCCAATTGCTGTAGCAGCGGCTGTATGGGGGCATAGCTGGGTGGGTAAACATGTGCGTTTCCACTCTGACAATGCAGCTGTGGTTGCCTGTGTGCAGAAGCGGTCAGCGAAATCTCCCCCTCTTGTCCAGTTATTGAGGTGTATATCACTATATGGTGCATATTATGGCTTTCAAATATCCGCCGAGCATGTGCCAGGAGTGGTCAATGTGGTAGCAGATGCTTTATCTAGAGACAGAGCTGATCTGGTTTCCCCTATTATATCACAGATTCCAGAGACTCCAATTCCACCGCAGGTGCATCATCTCCTCATAGTAGAAAGGCCGAACTGGGGCTCCGAGGCCTGGACGACGTTGTTTGCCAGCTCTTTGAGCACGGTATTGCGCAGTCAACTAGAAGAGTCTACGAGTCAGGGCAAAGACGTTACCTCGCCTTCTGCCAGCAGTCAACCTTAATTCCGTTGCCAGCATCGGAGGTGACCTTGTGTCGTTTTGTAGCCTCATTGGCAGTGGAGAACCTGTCATATGGAGCAGTACGATCATATTTAGCTGCAATCCGATACCTCCACATCACTAATGGATGGCCCGACCCCTCTTCAATGCCATTTCCCCGTCTTAGTTATGTCCTTACTGGCATGCGTCGTCTTGGTTCGGTTAAGCCAAGAGCCAAGAGGCTCCCCATCACGCCACATATTTTACAGCAAATTCATAGTCTGTGGTCACAGTCACCCCCTTGTAGTGACAAGGTGATGTTATGGGCGGCCTTCTGTCTTGGATTTTTCGGTTTCTTGCGAGCTGGAGAATTTACGTACGCGGCTCAGTCGACTTTGGGTGACAGGCAGCTTACTGTCCAGGACATCTCAGTTGACTCTCATGATCAGCCATCCCACCTGCAAGTGAGATTGAAGTCGTCCAAGACTGATCCGTTCGGGGCAGGTTTCACTCTGCATTTGGGTACCACCGGTGATATTTTGTGTCCTGTGGCCGCCATGCTTGGCTATTTGGCATGTAGACCTCCTGGGCCTGGGTTCCTCTTCAAATTTGAGGATCGGACTCTCTTGACGCGAGATCGCCTGGGAAGGGAGCTTAAGCGGGTTCTGGAGTCTATTGGGATGGACACGAGGAGTTATAGTGGTCACAGCTTCCGTATAGGTGCGGCGACAGTGGCGGCGCAGAAGGGCCTCAGCGATTCATTCATTCAAACTCTGGGACGTTGGAAGTCATCAGCATTTTTAGATTATATCAGAACTGATGTCGCAACCCTCACCCGCACTGCTTCCAGGTTATCAAACTAGCGTGTTGTCTATACTTGTTGTGTTGGATGTCAATAAATGAGATGTCAGTTGATTGTGATGGGGATCACGCCAGTACTCCAGGGAGATAAGGTTTTGCTGGGATAGGATATATGAAGAATGAATAGTTGGGATAAGAGAGGTTTATATATTAATAACAGACCGGTATTGTTCATGCCTAAATATTTGTTAGTGGGGGATACTATAGTTAAGAGGGAACTAAAGGGGGTTATCTTAGTATATGGGTTTGGGGAGTGTGACTTTCAGCCACTGGAGGATGTTGTACCAACATACACTCCCCAAGAATCTCAGGAAACTAATAATGGAAGGGGCAAGACCGCAGCAGGGGAAAGGCTTATCAGGGCACCTGGCTTAGCGGAATGGGCCATAGAGTAAGCCGGGAGGAGGCCAATAAGGGCTAGCAGGGGCTAGCGCGGGGGTGCTAACTGGTGCTAGCATGGGGGTGCTATCACGGGCTAGTAGGGGTGTTTAATGGTGAGCTAGCAGGATCTAGCAGGGGTGAGCTAGCAGGGTCTAGCGGTGGTGTGCTAGCAGGATCTAGCAGTGGTGCGCTAGCAGGATCTAGCTGGGGGGTGCAGGACCTGGTTCCAAGTATTGGCAGGGAGGGAGGCTCCTGCGCATTACCAATCCCCCTCCTTCCATTAATGGTTACGGAGGTTTATCTGGGTAGGGAGGGGAGGAGGTGGGGTGGGTCATCCCACGTGACAAGGTTAATTGTAATTTAAATGAGTTTAAATGAGGTTAACGTTGGAATGGCAATCGGGTAAGTATCGCTGCAGCGGAAGGTACGGGCTTGTGAACAGGATGGAGGGCACGGCCGGGGATGACATGTTACAGTGGCACGTGAGCAAGATTGCCAGCAACGAGGTGAGCTAAAGCCATAGTAAGAGTTAGAGTGGGAAATCTGTGCTCCAAGTTTGCCCCTCCCACCCACTCCCCTTTAGGAGGTAGAGGAGGTAGGCATCAGCAGGGTTTATTAGTGGGGAGGGAGTATTAGTGTGGCCGGTAGTGGTTCCTTAGTGGTGATAAGATCTGTGTTAATGTTTTGTGTAGCTAGTACGCATTCACAACATTACCTCCACTCTTCGGAGTGTGATAGCGCAGGAGTCATTGCACTTTCCTCCCAGCTACATGCGTCGTGTATTAGAGCCAGGTCCTAGTATGGTGTCGGGTAAGGGGATGAATGGGGGTTAGAGGATGTTGTACCAACATACACTCCCCAAGAATCTCAGGAAACTAATAATGGAAGGGGCAAGACCGCAGCAGGGGAAAGGCTTATCAGGGCACCTGGCTTAGCGGAATGGGCCATAGAGTAAGCCGGGAGGAGGCCAATAAGGGCTAGCAGGGGCTAGCGCGGGGGTGCTAACTGGTGCTAGCATGGGGGTGCTATCACGGGCTAGTAGGGGTGTTTAATGGTGAGCTAGCAGGATCTAGCAGGGGTGAGCTAGCAGGGTCTAGCGGTGGTGTGCTAGCAGGATCTAGCAGTGGTGCGCTAGCAGGATCTAGCTGGGGGGTGCAGGACCTGGTTCCAAGTATTGGCTGGGAGGGAGGCTCCTGCGCATTACCAATCCCCCTCCTTCCATTAATGGTTACGGAGGTTTATCTGGGTAGGGAGGGGAGGAGGTGGGGTGGGTCATCCCACATGACAAGGTTAATATATAATTATATTATATATATATATATATAATATATATATATATATATATATATATATAGCATTTATTACATGAGTCAGAGTGTGATATGGTGAAATATTTCAAGAGCAGGCTAATTTATTTTCAAGAGCCAAAGGCAAGTGAAAATAAAGCCTGAGAGTGAAATATCTAGCTATATCACTCTGCCAGAGTGTAATAAGTGGTTTATTCCACACTAGATATCTTCACAGGAGTAGTTTTTTGGTAGCTCAAGGTGTATAGTTGGTGAAAACTCACTAGGGGCTCCCCATCACCCCAGCTGGTATTATAGCAGCTGCTCTAACCTGGCTGGGTAGGCTCCACTAGAGTAAAGGTAGCTGTAAAAACCCAGAAAACTTGTGGCCAGGCCTGGTTGCTATAACTACTCTGGTAGCAGTACAGCCATGAGATAACACCATGAGGTATCGTGAGATATCTCACAGGTCACGTACCTAAAAATATCATTGTGAAGATATCTAGCTGGAATAAATATATATATATATGTAATATGTCTTCATTTCAATTTGGTAGGTGTAAATGGGCCCTTTTTGTAACCTCAGGCATAAGTATACCCTTTTTCTGCTAAGGTACCTGTACATGCTACTAAGTACTATGGCAATCTTCACCAGCATTTTACTACCGGTATTTCTTGAATCCAATATAATTGATAAGCAGAAAGGAAACAGCTGGGAGGCTAGTAATAAAAACAACAACCGGCTTTAAGAGCTGCGAATCAGTCGAAGAGTGAGATGAGAAAAACAAAAGTAAAAAGACAGGGTTCGAAGAATAGCTAAAAAAGCTGATACTGGTAAGTATAGTAACTTCTAATATGGGTGTGAAATAATTATAGATTAACAGCCAGCATTGGTGCTAATTGAAACTATAATTTGTTGTTTTAAGGGTGGCCGCACACAGCAACGCGCACCGCCTGTAGATCCGGAGATTAATTTATTCCCCGCCAATACCCCACCATTCGATAATACGCGAGCAGAAACTATCGCGCAGTAGTAGCAGTAGTATACTTTGCGAAGTTGTGGTGTTTTAGTTTAGCTTCTTGTTGTCTCGTATCCATTTACAGCAAATCTCCATACGTCGTCTGAGCTCACGCGGAAAGGTGCACCAGGCTGCCTCTCCTCCTGTAGCCGTTCTCCGGACTCTGCGCACCTGAACTCAAGCGGATGGATCCACCAGGCTCGATTTATGCGGAGCGAAGACTTCCCAAGCTGCACAGATCTAATACCTTCACCTCTGGCTATCTCCAATAAACTGCTCTCTCTTCTGACTCTCTTGTTATTGTTGTATTGATGTTTGTTTACTCTTGATATAGGCAGGCTCTTTTTAGAACCGTTGCAAACTAATTGAAAAAAAAATTGCTCGCGTACTCATAGTACGAGATATGGGGGTGGGGCTATTTCTTAAGAATTGCGAGTGGAATTAAAGTTCCAAATTTTGTATGCGTTTTTCTTGGAATCTAATAATGAGAACGACGCAAAAATTTTACACACGGGTAAACCAAAAAAAAATGAACTGCACCATAACGAGAATTTTTCAATATCTTATAAATAGAAAAAAATTGCGAATAAATCATAAAGTAATATTGAAATGGAGAATAACTCGTTGTCTTGCAGTAGACTATCGGCTCGGCTAGTAGTGCACCAAATTGCGGAGCTCCAACTTACCGCACCGCTCCAAAAAAGTGCTACAAAGTTTTATAACCAGGCCCCGATATTTCGTGATATTTCCTCCAGATTCGCTCTAAAATTAGTGAGCGGCTCCTTCGGCAGGTACTTTGTCCTTGTGTTGCAGTGGAGAAGCCCCTGTAAGTATATAATAGTAGTAATCGTGCATAGCAACCATCAACTAAAAATTGCGTAGGCGGTGTGCGGCCACCCTTAACTTACTGTCAACTATTTAGACCATTAATGAATATTTCTACTAAAATACCTGAATCTGCAGTGATAGCCACAGATATGGGTAGAAAAATTCTTCTCTACATTATACAAACACTTCTTTTACCGAATGTTGATCCTGATGCTCTCCTGTGCAGTGTAAGAAAATTAATTAAATGTGAAGAATAAAAGATTACCGAGTCTCTGTAGAATAAGTACAAATTACTATTACATAGTTTCATTTTTTTTTTATAGATTCCAGACATATCTAGGTTGTATTTTATGTAAAAAAAAAAATCCTGAAGGCTTAGTTTGAGTCTTTTTCCAAAATGCTCCCTGAAGATTTAGTTAGTTGTTAGTTGGGGAGCGAAGCGAGAGTCTCACTAACAAGCTCAATTGAGATTTTGGTATATATATATATAATATGGCAAAGTTCATAGAGGTTAATGCATGTCTCCCCCGAAGGCTACCTAAAAACGTATAAACATTAGCACAGGCTCAAGAAATTTAGGAGAAAAGATTGAAATAATGCCAGAAAAAATAAAGACAAAGAGATACGGAGACAGAAGAGAACAGATGTTCGCAGTTTTCTAGCCCTAGCCCTAGTGGTTGTGGTAAGTTACTTTGGTTAATGCGCTGTTGTCCTAGCTATATGCCTTGCATGATGTATTTGTTCTTACTTGAAAATCCATTGTCCAATAGTCAAGTCATTAAGAGAATGCAATACAATGCTTTATCTACTAGAGCTCTGGTAGCATTCAAATTTGAATTTCAGTCAGACCAGCTCGCTCGTCATTTATGCTGTAGCACATCACTAGTATTACTTCAATATCATGTAAGAGATTTATTTTCACCATCAATTATATATCAATTGGTTTAGTGTTGCTCCTCAAATGTGACTTCTTAAGTGAATAATTTATATACTTTTTCCCCGACCAACCTCAAAATAAGCATTATACTATGAAATCTTGGGTATATTCATAAAGTATTATTTTGATATAGTTTAGAAAATGTTCAGCTATATTTATATCAAAACTACATTAGCTAACTTACATTATTCTTTAGCTATAGCTTTTCTTTGCCTAGTCCCTTAGGTCGCTCCGTTGACTTCAATGGGAACCATATTTTAGTATACTTATTTGTTAGTTATAATGTTAACTTTGTGCTATTCTTTAGCTAAGTAGTAGCTGAAATGCACCACACTTTAATACTTGTTCACTGGACATATCAACATGAGACTTACATTCATTGTTAGATTTTTGGACAATGGATTTTCAAGTAAGGAACAACACTGTTGTGTAGGGCGTATAACTATGATAAATGGCACACTTACCACCACCACTCATTGAATAGAAAATGAACTCCGGTATGTTTGTAAGCTTTAACTGCACCCGCAAAAGAATTCAATGTAGTAAACATTCAATTACATTGGATGATATGTATAAAGATCAATAAACCAGAGGATTCTGTTCAGTAAAGTTTCGGACGGGTCAACCACCGAGCTACTATAAATATGCGAGGGTCAGAGTACAAATGACAGTGGTGTGCTTGAGCACAAATATCAAGTGAGCCTAGTTAGTTAGTTACTTAAAACTATAGTATATACATAACTTTAGCTTAGTTCATGCAAAAACCACCAAGCGGCATTTAGCAGCCCCCCAAAAAATGACAAAGTTTTGAAATTATGTTTGGTAAAGGGTTTTCAATGCCATAGCAACCATTCACAGTAACTTTTGGGGACTTGAAAAACAAGCGTTTCTTTGAAATTCATTTGCAATTTGGAGCCCAAGTATGCTATAGTATCAGATGAAAGTGGGGTCAAGCCTAAAAAGCCATGTTTTTAGGAGAAAAAACCGGCACCCATGTGCATGTTTAAGAAGCATATGTACCATTCATACACATATATATTATATATGTTATATGTGACCGGATTTGGGAAAATCCGCCTAAACGTGGCAAACAATTTTTTTCAGTATCACTGGGTAAAGCCTTATGGGTCGATTTTTTTTGAAACATTTTTTATGGCAGAAATGGATAGACACCAGTTAGCTCTAGCTTATGATGCAGTTGTAAGCTCTGGCATGCTCTAGAACTCACACTAGGAGGCTAGAAACACTAGCCGGTTGGACTCGTGTACGGAGAGTTGCTAAGAAATTATTGGCGGGCTTTTCACTAACAGCCGGGAAAACTGTAGCTAACTAATTCACTTGCTATTCTACATAATTCACGTACTCACGCAATTCTCGTCATCATAGTTTCTTAAGGAGCCCTGCATTAAGCCTTTTAGACTTCTTTCAATCCCCTGTAACCGATTTATTTCATAGTGTCCCGGAGACACGCAGTAATAGTATACGGACGCAAGGCACGCCCCCTGACCTTAGCAACGCCTTTACCAGGCGTTTTTTCGAAATCAGCAATAATAAGTTTAGCAAAAATACTGAAGTGTTGTAGTGCGTAGGGCGAAGACGGCTTGTGCTACAGCTTCCAAATTAGGAGGAAGGCATCCCAAGGCCCCGTGCAGCCTACTGGTAGAATAAATTAGAAAACTTTAGATGCCGCGTTTAGCCGGGTTTTCACAAATCCGGTCACATATATTATACCTGATTTTCAATTGTCCACCCCTAATAGTATCTCACTCGCTTCACTCGCTCGATAACAAATAAAAAGTATCTGTACTTTTCGATCGTGTTACCCCAGATAGTGTCTCACTCACCAATTATTCTAACTAATACTACCTGCTTTTCTTTGTTTTAATATCTTATATTAACCTTTACCCTACATTTCAACTTATGCCAGCGTCCTCAAGGGTCCATACGATCAAACATCTATGGCGATTTTGTAAACAAAATGTAAACAGCAAAGTAATAATAAGTGGGCATGTTTACTGTTAAATTAAATCCTGATTGGGATAGTGTTTTTTTTCTATTCCATATAATACCAGGAAAAGGGAATATTCAGAGGGTGTGTAGAGATTATGACATTTAACAAGTTGGGACTTTAAGATCGCATTTTACTAAAGTAATAGATACTATACCCGTAAGCACTGAGTCATCCACAGTGAATAGTATTCCATATAGGTGTGACTAGCAAGCTTGAGCAAAAAGTGAAACAATATCAGGAGAGTATACGAGAAGGTTTTAGGCCTCGATAAACATACCACTAAGTTAAAAAAAAAAGCTCTACATATAGGTGTATTTATCTGCGTGCAAGTCACTATCCAAGACTTATTGAACAGTAGGCATGCTCACCAATTATATTGCTGTTTTCAGTTTGTTTAAAAAAAATCACAGAGGGGTTTAACCATATTGACCACTGAGGAGGAATTTACTAAGTTGAACATCAAATTAAATCACATATAAAATATACCTTTATTTAGTTAATGCTCTGTAAGTATAAAAATTAAATGAATGAAATTTATTCACCGAGTTGATGCGCTCAACTTTTAGTGTTGCACTGACAATCAGATAGCTATTGCTACAGACAGTATTATCCTTATCCTCCCAACGGTAATCATTTTTTATGACCGATATACTTCACAATGACGCAGCACGCAGCTGCTATGGCTTAACTCAACTCAGAGTAATTTTTTGCTTATCCTTTCCTCTCCTGTTCTACTTTCTTTCCCTTCTTCTCTTCACACTCTTTTACTTTTTTGTAATTAGTTTTTCTCTTTCAGTTTCCTTGCTTCATCCCGAATTATATTCTCATCACATTGCTACTCCTAACCTATTTATATATATATATTTATTGCAGCTTTGATATTTTTACTTGAATATTTCCGCATCACGCGAGCGTTCTGTATTCTCCCATATTGTACGGTTTATATTGTACGCTCCTTGGAGCGCGCGCGTAGCGAGTAAAATCAATGAAAATTGTATTGTAACCGGTTGAGAAAATTTTCAAAGAAGCAATAAATCACTTATCACACTCGTCGTACAATATGGGAATGATATTTTACTCTCACGCCATATTTTCACTCGCCTTCGGCTCGTGAAAATATTTTGCGTGCTCATAAAATATTTTCCCATATTGTACTCAGACTCGTGCTATAAGTATTATATATTGCTCATCACTCAACAATATACTTTATTACTAAACAATTGAATCTTAATGGAATGCACACACACAAAGTTACTGATAATGCTAAACAGGCACTTCTAAAGTCGGATCAGTTTTTGGAAATATTGTCTTTTTCCTATACTCACTATTCACTTGTTTTATTTTTCAAGTGAAATTATGAACGTATATTTTTATCAATATGTTGTAGTAATTATGTACTTACATTGTCCTTGTACAGAAGTGATAACAGCAGTGATAACCAAAAGCCACTGGATCATTGTGAGTCTATACACAGCAATAACAATAATAAATTTATTGTATACTGATTAACTGTCTCTAATAACTGTTTCCTCATAGCAAATTGCATTAAAGTAAACAGAGAGAAGCATTTCCCACCTCAATTGTATTCTTGATTATTATGTTTGGACATTTTTCACCCACACAGGCTACAGCATTTTTCACTGAGCTTTCCATACTCGTAGTATGCAATAATTATATTATTCATTTTGCTGGAGAAGATCATCTGATTGTTTTATTTAAGCTCTTGCCTGTAACTCTTGCATAAACAACTATCCAACAGAACCGTGATATTGTTTGGTATCAAGTTAAAATATATATTTGTGTATATTTGAATGTAGTCAGCCACATGTGAGCAACTTAAATGGTCCATTACGTGAAACAAATCAAGTAAATCATGTTCATGAGTAAATTAATATCTTAATGCTATTCTGTAGGCTTTACTGTCATACATTATTTGTTTGTTTAGCCATTGAGTTAATTTCAGATATTGTGAATAGGCAATGATTAGGAATCTTTTGGCTCGAATAACATTTGAGCATAGCTAGGACACAACATATCAAGGTCTAGATTCCTACATGTAGCAGATTCATGATATCATAATCTAAACACACATTATATATAATATATATAATATATATATATATATAATATATATATGTATATAAATATATATATATATATTTATTGCAGCTTTGATATTTTTACTTGAATATTTCCGCATCACGCGAGCGTTCTGTATTCTCCCATATTGTACGGTTTATATTGTACGCTACTTGTAGCGCGCGCGTAGCGAGTAAAATCAATGAAAATTGTATTGTAACCGGTTGAGAAAAATTTCAAAGAAGCAATAAATCACTTATCACACTCGTCGTACAATATGGGAATGATATTTTACTCTCACGCCACATTTTCACTCGCCTTTGGCTCGTGAAAATATTTTGCGTGCTCGTAAAATATTTTCCCATATTGTACTCTGACTCGTGCTATAAGTATTATATATATTTATTTATTTATTGTATACATATCTATGACCTAATCATAACACTGTATTATAAATTGACCATTTGATCAATATTTGAGGAACTAATCTTGGAACAGTCCTTCACTCAAGCTGTTGTTTACTCCACAACTTCTTAAATTGGCAATATTATTTGGTTTTATAAGTGTAAAACCATAAGCTTGAGCATTAAGTTATGTATTTAAGTTATGTGAAAATATCTAGCATAAAATAAATAGTATAATTGGCGAGCGAGCGGAGCGAGCGAGACAGTATTAGGGGTGGATAATGCAAAATCGGGTATATGTTATATGTATGTATGAGTGTATGTATGGATGGTACATATGCCCTTTAAACGCGGGCGCGGGGAACTTTTTTCTCCAAAAAACACGGCTTTTTAGGCTTGCCCCCAGTTTATTCTGAAACTACAGCATTAAGCAAGCCTTACTTTATACTTAAGCGTAGAAGTGTGAGAAAATTCCGGCGAAAACGCTTGCTTTTCAAGAAACAAAAAGTTGATTCGACCGGTTACTATGGCATTGAATATCCTTTTCCAGACTTAATTTCAAAACTTCCCCGTTTTAGGGGGGATGCGGAGTGCCGATTGTTGGTTGTCAAGAGCCATTTGTAGTCAGAATGCCGCAGTATTAATGCTAAGGAAGCTACTACTACTCGAGGGAAGCTGAGGTAAGTACGCAATTCCATATTTGTTAGCTAAATATGCAAAATTAACTCTGGCCTTTCTTTTTTGTATATAGCTAAGAGCTTGTCAACAGTGACTGGTAAATTCAAACAGTCAGAATGGCTCAAATTTGGTACTATAAAAGTTACCACTGCTCAAGAAAATGAGGTAAGAAAGTAATTTTGTATTTGTGTGCTAAAGTTGATTGTCTTTTGTTTTTGTAGCTGAGAGCTTGTTGTCAAGAATTCGAGGTAATTTTCAGATAGTCAAAGTAATTTAAATTTGATACTACAAAAGTTATCAATACTCAGGAAATGGAGGTAAGTAGTAATTCCATATTTGTAAATAATAACGTTGATTTATTTTTTTAATCGTAGCTGAGAGCTTGTTCAAGAGTTACTGGTAATTGAGATTATCAGAATGGCAGATGTTTGATACTACAAAAGTTACCATTAATCAGGTAAGAGAGTGATTTTGTATTTGTTTGCTAAAATAAAAGGTCATAACTGCTATTATAGTGTTTGCATAAACTAAGCTAAAACATAGTAACAATACTTAGTTTTATGTTACCTAACTATCAGGCTCGCTCGCCATTTGTGCTCAAGCACACCACTAGTATATGAAGTGATTTAAGTTTAGTCACAGGGTTGATTCTATCAACATAACTAAAAAAAAAAATTTTTTTGTGAATGTTCTGTGCCTGAATCCCAGATCTCATTATAATCAGAGCCAAAATCTTTGTCAACTCTTTAACTTGCACATAGTGTACAATACATCTAGTAGGTAGATTACAATGATAATAGCATTGGTTTTTGCTTGCACATGAATATAATTACTGTTCGGTAAAGGGTCCATGCTGATTACTCATTCCCTTGAGTGTGAATTCACGCTAAGTGTACGTTTACTCTAGGTGGAAGTGTGAAGGACACGCTATACATTCATACCACCAGTTTGGTGTGAATTTGGTGGGTGTTTATGCTATAATTTTTACAGTTGGCATTTATCGGAATTATTACTAGATAACAGCCCTCTCACTAGAGCTTCACCCTCGGGATCAAGACATTAGTGGTAATTACTCAAAATCATGTATACTATATGAAATCTAGAATCCTTGGCCTCAAGAAGCGGCCTAGGATTCCTAATGTTACCAATTCACAATTTCTGAATCAGATGAAACATAAAGAAAGAACAAAAATTATGACATTAAAGCCTAGACTGAGCAACAAGTGTCAGATTCATTCCATTTTTTTCTAAATGTCACAAAGCATGATTCTATTTGAATAGATTCACATAACAGTTTTCTCCCATGTGACTCTAATCTAAATATATGACTGTGCACAGGAAAATCAGGCACAATGCGGGCCCCAACTAAAAATAGTGTATTTTTTGACTGACACCATTGTCAGCATCTAAATATTGAGTTCTCCTAGTTTTATTGCGTTGGTTCAACCGTTGGCACCATACATGACCTAACCATTTCAGTCCATATATAGGCTTCCTCAATGATTTTTTAGGAACTAAATCAACCCTTTCAAGACGTTTACGGGCTCTGAGATGTGCTCAATTTTCCTGTGCAAGGTCACATAATATAATCTGGTTCTTTCATTTCAACAATGTAATTGCTACTTGACTAAAAGAACTATTTCATGTGTTCTGCTACTATCTTATAGGAAGTCATTCTACCTAATCATTCCTCAACAACTTTAATAGGTAGAATTTGATGCTTGCTTTATGCTTCATATAAATTGAGTGCATCAGTAAGTCTAGCAGCATATCCCTTGATATTAGTAGCTGTATTATCATACCTAAAATTCAGGGTAAACAACAGCTTTGTCTTATGTATATATATTATATATCCACATCACTTCTACTGACCATCTTTCAAGAATGATTGTACTTATTCTGAGTTATTATACACGAGACTCATACAGATACTTCCCGATGGCTCCCTTTCTAATCTGTTGAAAAAATTCCGTTGCTTGTGATATTAATATTGAATCGCACGCTTATCAGTGCTATATTACTCTTACTAATTAATAAGTTCATTGCGTTACACTTTATAAAGTAGGAAGCTTTACTCATGCCGATGTGAGAGTGAAAATTTGTATTCAAGGAGCTGAATGTTTATTAGGTCACTTGGACTCAGACTAGGCCAGAAACAGCAGAGAATTCAAGTGCAGGTTCAGCACGATTGAACAGATGGTGATATTCCAGAAGTTATATGCAGGGTGTAGCTAAAATATTTACTTCCGGTCACTCTAAAGGGGGGTTCGACCGAACTCCTCAAACCCCCTGGGCTACGGGTATGGTATGTCCAGTTGTGTGCAAGTATTGTGTGTTTTAGCTACTACTTAGCTCAAGCAGATCACAAAGATAATGTTTAAATAATGTGTATTATAATTTTTTCATTTCAAACAGTTGCTGGGAGGGGTTACTATGGCATTGAAATGCCTCTACGTATAAACGTAATTTTAAAACTCGACCATATTTTTAGTAGCTTTGAGTGTTAGAAGTTAAAATCAATCATTTAACAATTGTGTAGTTTTAGGCTCCCTCGCCATTTGTGCTCAAGCACATCACTAGTATATATGTTTGGACGTACGTATGTCATTTTGTACTTTGACCCTCTCGTACTACTTTTGCGTTATCTCGGTGTTTGACCCCATCCCAAACTTCACTAAACAGAATCCTCTGGTTTATCGATCAGTACCCGTATCACCCTAGAAATTGAATTGTTTACCGTTTTGAATTCTTTTGCAGGTGCAGTTAAAATTTGAAAACTTAAGGGACTTCCATTTCTATTCGAGTTAGTGGTGGTGGTAAGTCAATGCGCTCTTTGTCATGGTTATAAGCCGTGCGCAACAGTATTTACTTGAAAATACATTGTCCACTAGACTACCGCTAAGGTAAGTCTGTGTAGGTGCATGTCCAGTTGTGTCAAAACATTGTGTGTTACAACCACTACTTAGCTAAAGAATATCACAAAGAAAACGTTTAAATAGCGTGTATTGTTTTGTTGTTGTTTTTTCCTTCAATTCAAGCAATTGCAGCGAGTTGTTACTATGGCACTGCCTTTACCGTGTATGCGAAATTTAAAAGCTGGACCTTAATTTCAGTAGCTTCAGTGTTAGAAGTCAAAATCAAATAGTATAGTCATTAGGCTCGCTCGCCATTTGTGCTCAAGCACATTACTAGTATTCTCATTAGCTGCACCTCAGACAACAATCAACACTCATTAATATTCTCATTAGCTGCACCTCAGACAACAATCAACACTCATTAACATTCTCTTTGAGCTGTGCCTGAGAGAGTGGTCACCCCTTGTTTTATCCCACCTCACTATATAAGTCTCAGTCTCAAAATTCATTTCATTATCCACTAGAAAGCTTACCAAGCCGAGGTATTATGGAAATTAAACTTTAACATCTCTGAGAAGTGTCAGCATCTGGTTAGCTACCTTGTAGTTAGTCTCTAGTAGATAGCTATAAACGAAATCCAGTTAAAATATACCCTGAGGGTGTGGGGAGCCCCAAAGACTAATACTCAGAGTGCTATATTCAAGTTTACAAGCTGAGTTACCAACTAGAATATACCACTTATTACACTCACCAGAGGTTATATAGTCTCTCGCCTGGTCCCTCACTTAAATTTTGGTATCCAAAGTGGGTTATCAATATCAACTTTGTCATCGAGGTTCACGCCTATTACTAGAGCCAGGACGATTTACAAAAGAGATAGGCTAGATCAGGAAAACATTGATGGAGTTAACCTGAATGGGGAATAGCTGGGAACAATGCTACAATGGCAGTAAATGGAGTAGCTGCATTGATGCAAATGTTGGTGGAAGAAAGGTGTCAGCGTCAGAGAGAACAGAAAGATGAATGATGAAGGGAAATTGAGCAGAACAAAAGAAGTAGGAGTTGGAAATGTGAATTCGAGATGGGGGAAATGGTGAGAAGGGAAGAACACAATGGACAGTAAATGGAGGTCTTACAATTGCTAGTACAGGGAGAACAATTACTATTCAAAAGAAGACGGTGGGTTTCAAGTTAATGTCCAATTTCAGGCATATGTGAGTTTGAGTGCTTTGGATGATGCAGGAAACTACAAAGTCAAGGAATCCATCTTGCAAAAGTATGACATAATAGAGGAGAGTTACAGACCGAGATTTCATATGATGAAAAAGAAACTAGTGAATTGTGTAGAGTTTGTGTCAAGATTGAATGACCTGCTTTGAAATAGTTACAATCTTGCAGTAAACCAGAAGAAATTAGGGACAAGATAGTTCCCGAGCAATTTCTCCAGTCTCAAAAGGAAGATTTAAAAGTTTTATATGTATGAGAAAGACATGAACAAGTGAAGAAGCTGGAGGGTTGGCAGATGACTTTCTTCAAGCAAGAAGAGAAATGATAGATATTAACAATGAAATCAAGACTCTTAGAAAAGTAACCTTTGACTTTGTCAGAGGTGTGGCATATCTGGTCATATGGTAAAGGATTTCCAAGTGCGAAAAGGGCAGAAAGAGAGAGAGAGAGTGAGCTGTTAGACCTAAGCATGAAGTAAAGAGCTTCAATTGTCACTGGAAGGCAAGTGAGAGACAGCAGAGAGAAAACTAGAGTAAGCTCAGAGTAGAAGGAGCGTGTGATGTGAGAGTGGATGAAATAGACAGTGAAGATGAAAGATTTTGATGAATACATAATGTTTAATGGAAAAAAATCTAGAAATAAAGGGAGCAAAAAAGAGCTGAAAAGATAAGACAAGCACATCTGCAAACAAATGTGACAGAAGCAGCAGAGGATGGAGGAAATACTTTAGTGGAGGAGCAGGACAATGAATGCATGGTCCAGCATCAGCTGAACATTTCACCTGAGGAATTTGAAAACTAGGCAAGAACACTGGATGAAGTCAGACCTTTAGTTGAATCTGATTGAGCAGGGAGCATGAGTTTCTCTTACAGGTATGGGTGACTATTTAAATCAATGGATTCCCCAGCAGTACAGGAAAATGAGTATTCAGCAATGAGGATGTTGAGGTGTTTATCAAAGCAGTGTCAAGGAAAGGTGATGGAGCTAGATGCACTCTCAATGGCACACAAACACAACAGACTAGTCTGTTGCTGGAGAAGGAGGGAGGAATATAGAACTAACATTACATACCATACATTATTACATTATGTTTCCTAAGACCACGTACTGAACACTGGCATACTTATATTGGACATGCCTTATTACTTTGACAATATTATTACAAGTGCTATTTCAATAGCACTTGTAAAGCAATTGAAATAACACTCGGCTTCGCCTCGTACTATTTCAATCACGTTACTCATGTTATTAATCCCGAATAGCATGGTTACCCGTGCTATTACTCATACAATAATATATTTATATTTATATATAAACATTCATTTTGTTATTGGCAAGCCAGCGAAGCGAGAGAGACACTATACAGGTTTAACAAATTGAGAATCAGGGATATTTGTTGTTTACATGTTTGAATATATGTATGTCATTTTGTACTTCGACCCTCATGTTTTAGTGTTTGCTAGGAGGTCGACCTCGTCTCATACTCACTAAACAGAATATTTTGGTTTATTGATCTTTACCTATATCATCCAAAGAAATTAAATTGTTCACCGGTTTGAATTCTTTTGTGGGTGTAGCTAACTTACCGAGTATACTTTCTATTAAAATTAGTGGCAGTGGTAAGTTAATGCACTATTTGTCATAGTTATTTGCCCTAGCAACACTGATGTTCTTACTTGAATATCCATTGTCCAATAGTCTAACCACAAAGGTAAGTCTTGTGATGGTAAGCCCAGTGAACAAGTGTGTATGAAAATATTGTGCATTACAGCTACTGCTTAGCTCAAGAATAGCACAAAGTAATGTTTATTAACTAACAAATTAATGTATTAGCTGCCTTTATACAGCTTTATGGCTACTACATAGTAAGCATGTCCTAATATAGGGTTAGGTTCAAACCTGTTGGTAATTCCTTAGAAATGTCTGGGGTTTTTTTTTTTGTCTTTGTTTAAGTTGCGGCAAGTAATTATTATGGCACTAAAACTCCTTTACCGTATATATGTAATTAAAAAAAACAACTCGACCTTATTTATTTTTAATAGCTGACTGGAGTGTTAGAGGTTAAAATTAATCACATAACAGTTCTTAGTTTCATGTAGCCTAACTCAGGAGACTCGCTATTTATGCTCAACCACACCACTAGTTTATTTATATATACTATAGTTACTTATGCCATGATACAAGTGATATCTCCCTAAAATAAGTGATACCATCCTCTAAAATTGCCTGTGGACAAGTCACAAAGGTGATTAAACGGCAAATAGAGTGACATGCAAAAATACTTTTGAAATTCATAGTCTTTTGAGTTTCTAAAGAAAATCTATTTCATTTGTATTTGAACAAGCTGGCTTTGTGACTGAATCTGGTTACTCCGTCCCAATCTAAAGTCAAGTGAAACTGAGAATTATTTACCATATATTGTCTTGTCTTAGTGAACCTCACTGATATCATTGTTCTATCTTCTTTATGTTTGAAAGCAGCCACAAAGGAAACAATTCTTGTCGAGTTTTTTGGAGTGACCCTCGCTGCTTAACTGTTAATATTGGACACATTTTCCCTGTGAACTAATTCGACTGATTATATTTGAAGCGGTGGATACATAAGGAAGTATACTTCTTGTTATCAGTATATTGGAGTGACCCATGCTGTAATAGCTGTTAAGGGTGCCTTTGGGTGCAAATCACTCGTAGAACAGGTAGTGCTAGGGTGTGTTAAATTTAGTTCTGCTTTAGCCTGAATTTTTTTCTGCAAGCTAGCAGTTACTACTAGGAGAAAGCTTATATTAATGTTGGACATATTTTTAGCATGGACTCACTACTGGATCAGGTGTAAGAGCAGGAAGAGTTCTGTTTATTTAGGACCACTAGTCCACACACTTTTTAATGTGGCAAAAGCATATGTTTTTTCATTTTCTTTTTTTTTTCTTTACTTTTTTTTTCCTTACTTTTTTTTTCTTTTTTCCCCCCTCATTTTCCATTTATTCTCTCTCTATTTTTTCACATAAATTTTATAATGGCAAAAAATCCAACTTTGACTCTCTCACCATTTGTGCTGAAACACATCACTAGTGGAACAGTGATATATCCCTCATGTTTTCCATCTCATTTCTAACAGTATGCAGTCGTTGAACATTAACTCTGTTACATCAATTTTCCTGGGTAATGAGTTTCTGACTAAAATAATGACCAGTAGCTCCCGACAAAAAGCACCTCAGCTACAAAACCGTGGCAAAGTTTTTTAAGTCACATATGGTAAAGGGTTTCAATGCAATAGTATCCACTTTTTGTGATTTAAGAAACAATCATTTCTAATGAATTATCACACAGTTTCAAGCTTAATACCCTATTGCTTACTGTGTATAGCTATGATGAATAGCACATTTAAGTTACCATCATCACTAGTTCGAATGACATAGCTAAGTAGTACTGCATTCCGCAACATTCAAATTACATCAGAAACAGCCTACTTCAAAGGGCTACATATTGGATGATATGGGTCAATATAGCCAACAAAGTGGGGTATGGGATGGGGTTGACCACCATACAGACACAAAAATGCAAGGGTCAAGGTACAAAAATGACATACATTCGTCCAAGCATACATATAAACAACCAAATAAATATATCAATTTTCAATTGTATCAACCTTGATAGTGTCTCACTTGCTTTGCTCGCTCGCCAATCATCATTGCTTAATTTTTTTAACCAACAGAAACTTTGGAGTGACCTTACTATAATATCTTACTGCTGGACATATTTTCCCCTCCAAAAAAATCCTCTCATAATTTAGTCTATTACACAGTTCAAAATGGCAACTATGGTACAAAGTAGTTTAACCATGGCAACTCTTGTAATTATTGCTAGATATCTCCTTCGCCCTTGGGATCAGGATAGTAGTGATAATTGCTCATATCCAGATGCTATATGTGTCACATGGTTCTTTCATTTCAACAATGTAATTGCTACTTGACTAAAGAACTTGACTAAAAGAACTATTTCATGTGTTCTGCTACTATCTTATGGACAGTCCTTTTACCTAATCATTCCTCAACGACTTCATTAGGTAGAGTTTGATGCTTGCTTATGAATTGAGTGTATCAGTGAGTCAAGCAGCATATCCCTCAGTTAGTAGATTTATTATCATACCTAAAAATCAGAGTAATACCTACAGCTCTGTTTATGTGTATATATATCCACACCAGTCTAGTATGGAATGATTGTACTCATTCTGAAATATTTTAGACCAGACCCTTAAACATGTGTCACATGCTGTCTATATTCACAATGAAAGGTCTATGAAAGTTGAGCTAATTGACTGTTTAAGAATTATCTACTTTTCAAAGTTGTGGCTACGGCCGCTGTTTTAGGAACACAAACGGCGAGCCACCACATCTAGCTAGCTTTCCACCTCACCTCACCTCAGCCTCAGAGATATCGTAGCAGGGAAACGCAGGGCGGTCCCAGTTTACAGCCTTCAATTTACGAGCGAGCGTCCGCAGCTAAATCCTTCTAGTTGATGGTTCGTAGCACTCGTGTTAGTAAGAGATGCACAGGGGTGAACGACTTTTTTCCGCCCTAAAGGGGCGTCAACCTTTTCTAACTTAATAATGTAATGACGGCACTGTATATGAATATAATTAATACTATGGGCAGGACCTTTTCACGGAGACTCTACACACGGAGCATTCCTGACATTCTGTGGTTATTGAACCTATGCACATAAAACCAAGGACCAGGTTTTACAGCTAATGCAACTTTGTTTGTACAGTAAGTTTACAATGCATTAAAGAAGATATATTACATGCCAAATAATATCTGTACAGCCAAAGTAATCAGCAAAGTGGACTGAATTAGACCATTAAGGTCATTATGGTCTATTTCTTTGATAGTAAATGAACTGTATCTATTTACTTTACCATTGTCCAATAATATATCACTATATATAATTATCATTACATACATTGTATTGTTTTTTTGCTAGATGCAGCTGAAGCAGTGTCTTGGTTTCCCTTTCATCAATAAACTAACAGTTTCACACTGACAATTGAAACTGTTATAGCATCTCGTAGTTTCTATCAAATGCCTACACTATGTCTGCAGTTTGCTCAGTGCAACCAACAGAAAGGCAGTCTGTATACCCAAGCCTTACACATCACAGAGTTATTCATAGGCTGTGGGTTGCTGAGAGCTGCACATGTTCCTTATACAGTTCATGTTTTGTCTGTCTGTATTTATTTAACGAGGTGTTTATAACCTGTTAAACCTCAGAACGACAATTATTCACTATGTTTTGTGTTTATCTTTCATGTTGCATCTGTGCAGGAGATTCCGGTATCGGTTGAGCAAACTCAGATGTCATGGGACCAGAAAAGGTTTCTAAAACATTTTTTTTAAAATAGGCAACTCCCCCGTATGGTGTGACACAAAGCTAGTATGTCCATTACATTTATCACTCCATAGCGTGCCACGTAGCTATTTCCTGCTGGCGTATGTATAACTACACATTCAATATTTTTTCAGGTAATTATTCCTTTAAGGAGAGCTATAAAATTACTGATTGTATGTTAGAATTGATGGCTCAATTTGAATAATCCTTAATATGCTTTTCTCTGCCTACAGCTGATGTTGTTGAAGTAGATGACAAAGCTACAGTACTTCAAATTCTGACACTGCCATGCCAAGAATTAGTTCACTCATCATATCTGATTCATAATAACCATTATGACTTTCAAACATTACATGATGTAGCAAATGCTAATATATCATCATTATGATCACAAATGTATAATAATATTTCTCTGTTACATGGTATTGCAAAAAGAGGTCTCATAATTGATCAATGAGGCAGCTAATCACCTGCCAGAACTTTGTAAAATTAGAATGAATCTCTAGATGCGACTATACGAACACTTCTATCAGAAAAATGACATGGATTAAAACAGTATATAGGCCATTTTACTGTGACTCAACATAGCAGCCCTTCTAAAACAATGTATAGCTATATAGCTAGTTATATATATATATATATATATATATATATTATACAGATAGGACTGTAAGAAGATTGAATTATTTTATTCAATAATCTCTAAAATCGACTAGGAATTTTTGTGGAAAGACATTTCCTTTTTTGGTGACACAACAGTTCATTGAAACTATACAATATAATTTCTGTATTGTTTACACTAAAGATAATATATGTAGAAGATTTGTAGTAAATAAACACTAATGTAAACTCTTCTCTTGTGGAATGATTTGTACTATTGGGATGGTAGTTAGACAGCTAGCTAGTAATATATCTGCACAAACGGAATCTATTGTGAAAATGACGACAGCGAACAAATGACAAGTAAAGGAAACACTCCCAGAAATCAGTTTAATAATCTCAATAGCAGCAGTAATAGAAGCATTACAGTTCTATTATGCAATCAGTAGTCAGAATAGAGGATAAAACAGCTGACTGGTCTACATACACTATCATAATACACTACAGCAATAATGTCTTATTAGAACATTTTGTCTGTAATAATAATGATCACTTATAACAACATAATGTATAGGTTAGTCAATAGCATTAAATGTCATGAAATAGCTAATCGAACTAAAACAACTAAGTGACATTTCTATTTCTATCTGGCAAGGATGCATTATATAAAAGCCAAGCTAAGCTGTGGTAGTGTTACAATGAACTCCAACATCTATACTCGTGTAATTACTATTGCTTGCAAGTTATATTGGAATTAAATTTAGTTTCAATCATAACCCAGCAGCATGTTTTCTCTACATAGCTAGCAGTGAGTTAGCCAAGCTTCATTCCTTGATATTAGCTTTCATGTTATACTTTATATGACTTGAAGCCAGTGTAATCTTGGAGCAACTGTTTGATATTATAGATACTGGTTTAATGTGTGTCTTAGCAAGGCTTCCTGGTTACCAAGATATGCATAGTTACAAAGAGCTGTTCAGCCCTAGTTCCACATTAGGCAGTACTCTGTGGCAGGAATGGAATAAGTACTATAAAAAAGGTAATGATATTCATAGATCAGTCACACTTTCTTCATATACATTATATGTATGTATATGGAATAAGGTGTTATTTTAATTGGGCTGAAGGCCTTGTTTTGGATCCTACAAGTTTGCATTGCTTTTATGGCATTGGACACAAATTTTCTTTGATAGTACATACACACCTAAATATCATGTGGACATTACTTTGGGACTTGAAAACACTAGACATGTATATGTCTGTGGATTGGTCAGTTTGTAGTAGCTATACTGTCTGAATTTGTTAGTCACATAAGTTATAATTCCTACGCTTGAATCTTACAAAATATTTGAGTTGTAATGTAACACCTTTAGATTTCATCAGCACAATCCAATTAGTCATGCATTAACTTACAGTGAGGTGATGACGGAGTTCTGGGCTATTATTTCATAAAGTGACAGGAGTAGTAGGTGTCATAATATAGTTCATTACTTCAGCATTCCCTAATGTTGCCAATGACTTGGCAGTACCGGAAGATTATTGAATGGCTATGGATAATGGTGCCTTTATATTTGAAGTAAATACTTCCAGATTGTATTATAACACACACTTCCCCTAATCCCATTCCACACATACACTATGTAATTATACATTAATTTGGCCCCTTATTTTATGTACCGAACAGAATTAACTTAACTTTCATGTGACAAATGTAATTATTAGAAATACTGATTAATTACTATAGCTAGCTACCAAATATAAATGGCAATGTCGGATAGTATCATCAATTACTTGTTCAAACTAGCCATAAAGTGAACACTAACAGACTTGGACGGCCACTAATGTTCAAACAATAACCATCCAGCACTGTATATTATCATTCATTGTTTATATTACTACTACACACATACCAGGGAAACTTTCATGGAGGGAGTATAATTGAAACCACAAGACAGACATGTTCAGGTTACAGGAGGCATGTGTGGCATGCACTCCATTGGCTTCGGTGTAACAACAGGAAGTAGCTAGACCATAGAGAGGATATTATGGCCACCAGTTCATTGCCTTTAGTTTATCATTCCAGGAGGAGTTTCTTTGTTATCAATGAATCTGTGAAGTAGACAGTTGTCGTTAGCTTTGTTTCAATTCATTGAAGCAATTGTTAGGTTTTTACCTCTAATAGTAGCCACACATTGCAAATCACTAAAGTATATTTATATAGTACAATGCATGGTAAAGTTCATCAACCTGCAGTAGTGTGTAGACACATGAGGGTTATTGTCCAAGTTTTTACTCAATGATAGAAAGACTGATCACTAATCAAGCTTAATGAAAGTGCTAAAAACTGATTCTAATTTTGTATTTTCATTGTCCAAACAAAAAGTGTACAATGAAAAATATAATAGATGCTGTGTGCCTACATCACTATTGGTAAAACATAATCAGCTGATGAATGTGTGTGAGAAGTGTGGAAGATGACAATTACCGCATGAGTGTGCAGAAACTGTGGTTAGACTTACAAAAATAAGAGAACAAAGGATGATACAGGTGAGCGAGCTAAAGCAAGCTAGATGCACACAAACACACACCAAAGTACTGTATGCACACACGCACATGCCACACAAGGTAATCCATACACACGCACACATGTACATACAGTTGAAAGAGTACACACACAAGACTAAGTAGAACACACAAGAAAAGACATGGTTTTCCGTAAGGGTCTTCTGAGTCTTATGTGATCCAGCTCTTTTGTGTTATTCTCCACTAGACGGCCTAACTAAGGCAGAAATTTTATGGTATTAAAATGAGTATCGACCTATTTATCTTTAAAACCGTAGCATCTGCATGTCTCTGAACATGGTTCTTTATAAATCTTGGTTACTTATCAAAGATTAGTGAGCTACCATAAAATGTTATGATAGTACCAATACATTAATATTAGCTAAAGTCGTAACAATAAATTCCCTTAAATCACCACCTCCAAGAAATTCATTATGGCAACTCGGCTAACTAATAGCTAGAGTATACTTAGTTATTAAGTTCTGTCTTAGTTTTAAACAACAAACTACATCTCTCCCTGGTTTCACATTGGTGCCTTCTTCACATGATTGCACTCCTTCTCAAAATCGTAATAATCCAAGAATCTGTCGTGTGCATGCTCCTGGTCAAATTACAAAACCAGGTACGCACACAGAAATGATACATAACAGAAATGATTAGGTAAGGTGTGGTAAAGGAAGTAAACAACAATGTATGGAAAAGTGTGACCGAGAGGATATTCAGTACACTTTGTTTATGTGGGTGATCCTCTTGTGGCTTGCATGGCAGGGTCTACCACATAACAGTAACTGTCAACATACCTTCTTAAGTCATTCTCGGCAGAATAACAACCTTAAATGATCATGCCAAACCTGACATTTCGCCTTCGATGAAATTCTAAATTTTTTTCTCAGATAATGTGTCATGGATCAAATGTTTAATTCCACATCATACGTTACACTTTTCAGAAAAATACAAACAAAATAGTAATATTAATACTGGTACATTAACTATTATTTTTCTAGTTTTCATGTAAAGTTTCTACACTGTTTCTACAATGGATTAGTACACAATAATAATGTTTTGAGCTATTATAAAATGAATTCCATTGTGTAAAAATCAAAAGTCAGTTCTGGAAATTAGCATATGTATCAAAGGAATCCAAAAACATGAGCGCAGCGTCAAAGATCATATTGTAGTTTTGCTGTAATAATATAAAACAGTACAATTATTATATTCATCTCCAATCAATAACTATGCAGATTTACATGAACCATTTTAGCAGTCAGTGCATTTAAACTCTATAGAATGAATTGTTAATTAATTATATTAGCTACTATGCAGGAAACAATGTCTTAAAAATACATTTATAAGATACTGTGACAAAAAATGATGGCTTACCACTGTTGGCACAGCTCCAGGTTTTTGGATGCGTAGAGCTTTAACTACTTGGAAGACATCAACCATGCCCTCTGTCTTGCAGCGATCAATGATGGTAGCCAGAGCACAGAACATTCCACTACGAGTTACAGTATCACTACAATACACAGAATATGTAGCTATAGAGTGATTGAAGATAAAAGGTAAAGACAGTAAACAGGACTAATGTAGTTATCAGGTGCTTGGGTTGATTATGAGCTATTTATTATACTCAAATAACAAAAAAAAATGATTTCTATGCTTTTCAAGCATTTTACTATAATAAATTAATTTCATTAAACATTTTAAAAAAATTGAACTAATCATTGGGTACTAGAACTTCAGCTAAACATGTGAATACACACACTACTGTCGATAGTACTGATGATACTATAACACTCCACTTAGTTTATTTCAAGAATACATGCACCACACTGTTACTGCGTGTACTGACCCGCTTTACCAACCTGGCTCAGTTTAATGAATTACTTTTGAATACACATATCATTGTTATTGACACACACTTGTATTATTATATACAATATCAAGTTCTTGCCACACAGGGTGCTTAATGTACTAATTAACACTCAGCACGCATGCACTAGAGTTATAGTAGTCATCCTGTCTGTCTGTCTGTCTGTCTGTTGTCTGTCACGCTTTGATTTTGGAGATTACTGAAAATTAACTGTTGATTTAGGTATGAACTTACTCAGAATGATGATTTAAGACCTTTTATTGTGCTACTTTTTTTTATTGCAGGCTGATTCTTGAGAAAACGCAAAGCTTCAGCTCCACATAGGTATCAGCTTTTGTGGGTAACGCCCCCTAGCATCACGTCATCACGTGAGCAAATCATTTCTTGCAGCCATAGGTGTAGTTTGCTTTATGCTCAGGGAAGTCAATGGAATTGAAAGAAAGAAAGTTAACGGAGTTGAAAGTAGTGAAGTTTTGCGTTGAAAGTGTACCTATACTGGTGAGTGTTTCTGGCTAGTTTAGCTTCTTTTCTTATGAAGACAGCGTTTCCATGTACCATTTTCATTGCTCGAGTTATATTGATGCCTCATTAAAATAGCTAACAGATTGCTTGTTCTTTTGGAATGAGATTATATTGTAATAGCTAGGTAGTGTTTAACAGCGCTGAGGGTTCGCCCATTTGGAGCTGCTTCACTAATAGCATTAGTAAAAGACAATAAAGAATAAAAACAACTACAACAACAAACATTTACATGGGAAGTTGACAAATACCATGAGGAGAAATAGAAAGGCAAGCTTGCTCGCCATTTGTGCTAAAGCACACCACCAGTTATATTTATTCGAATCAATATTATTTCTAATAATGAGCTAACATATTTAGAAAATAGCTGACATAGTTTTGTATTGTGACAGAGGAACTTTAAATAGCTTATATGCTTCATAGAGGGACACTATTAATATACTGTCACTCTTTGAGGGCAGGGTCACTCATTGTCCCTCCGATTGCACATAGTGTCCCTCTGATTGCATCGTAAGGAGCAGTTGCCATGTCGTAAATTAGTTAGGTGATGCACAGTCATTGTGAACTGCCACTTTTAGGGTCCTTCAGGCCTTCAATTGTGCTCTTGGATCCTAAAAATGGAAGTTCCCTCCAAGACATTGCTTTACTATTATTTATCTAAATTTAAGTCAAACTGAACCTAGGAAATTCCTCTGACGTTGAACTACAAACTTTAGTTTTGAAGTATCGGTACTATAACCCTTGACAACAATAATGATAGGCTGTGTTTTTCATCACCTATACATTCTAAAAGAGGGTAAAGTGTTTGTATTTATTTTAACTATCAGTATGTGTTGATTAAATTTTTTGACAAAACTACTACAGTGTGTGTTTCCATGCTCACTTGAGCTGTGGTAAGAGTCTAAAAACAGATTAACTAATTGCTGCTGACTTGTGTTGAATGCTTTTCTACTTGATTTACACTAGAATTAAAAGTGAAATGATACTTTGTGCTATTGTAGACTGGTGGTATGAAAGTCAGTTAAGACTAATGATATGATTTGTGGATGAACAGGTAGAGGGACACATAATAAAAAATATGGGAGCAAGCAAAACATAATTAGGGATAGTTATTGAAAAGTCAGATACCAGTACATGTTATACCTGATTACATAAATAATATTAGAACCCGTTGCTATATTGTTACTAGGTGTACTAACTTGGTAAGTGTGCACTATTTTTTGACAAAACTACGGCCCTTG
>WLWD01006345.1_pt1 | contig 41862 bp, 20 predicted proteins | sample 6712731 | NCBI WGS metagenome assembly WLWD01 (sample SAMN12718690, study PRJNA576275) | sponge metagenome | isolation source: marine sponge | host: Mycale hentscheli | place: New Zealand: South Island, Marlborough, Capsize Point | collected 2014-11-01
TGGTTGTTAGCTCACTCTGCACAGCCTGGTTACTGACAATGCTATCATTGGTTGTTAGCTCACTCTGCACAGCCTGGTTACTGACAATGCTATCATTGGTTGTTAGCTCACTCTGCACAGCCTGGTTACTGACAATGCTATCATTGGTTGTTAGCTCACTCTGCACAGCCGGTTACTGACAATGCTATCATTGGTTGTTGGCTCACTCTGCACAGCCTGGTTACTGACATTCTCTTGTATGTATAGGGAAGTGAGATATTACGATGTCCTGAGGCATCTGATGTGAAACTATTATATTTTTATTAGCGTGTGACATTAGTCTTGCATGGTGGGTGGGGTTTATTGCTTGTCTGCATGGTCCTAGACCTGCCTGGTCCGTTTGGTGTCCATGTGGGGTAGATACCGTGCTACAGTATGGGGTACGCCCTCCTGGATATTCGCTGACACTACGATTGTTACAGTGAGTAGGGTTTGATAGTAGTTTCCAGGACAATTCTTACTGGCCAGCTTCAGAATGGGCAATTACATAGTTACTATGGATAGGGGAAGAAAGGTGATTTTTGTGTTGTTGTTTTGTTTGTTTTATTTTGTTGTTTTTAAGCTGTATGAGTCGGTCTTCTTCTGCAGTCATCATACCTTTCACTATTTTTTTAAATTTGAACTACATAAACAGGCTGACTGGGCAGTGTTGTAAGTGTTTTTTGTTTTGTTTTGTTTGTTTTTTTGCTTTTTGCTTTTTTTTTTGTTTTTGTTTTTTGTTGGTAAAAAAAGTTCAGTACTTAGAGCTAAACTCGCATTTTTGCCATTACTTCTAAACTTTGTGTTGAGCGAATTTGTACCTTCTCCCAAAGCCTGTCACATTTTATTGCAATTCTCCACATCCTTGGGACAGTTAGGGATTCTAAGGTGAATACGATTATTACTTTTTAAGAAGCCTGATTTGTTGATCCGAGATTTTCCTCTGATAAAGACTTACAACTGTGGTTAGTGCTGACTACATGTGTTCCAGTGTGATCACATGATTTATTCAGACACTTGTATCCAACTGCCACATGCAATGCACGGTCCTAGACCTGCCTGGTCTGTTTGGTGTCCATGTGGGGTAGATACCGTGCTACAGTATGGGGTACGCCCTCCTGGATATTCGCTGACACTACGATTTTATCTGTGAGTAGGGTTTGATAGTAATTTCCAGGACAAAGTCTTGCTGGCCAGCCTGAGGCTAACAGACGATGCAGCTCATAATATGGCCATGTTTTGAGATTGTGAGGAGAGAAGATGGTTTGGAGTATTAAGCCTTAGTTAACAGGCCAGAGACACTCACTGGTATATATTTTCAACACAAAACTCTACTTCCACCACTAAAACTCTGTTAACTTCCAAGCATCGTGGGCAGCAAGAATTTATTTGCTGACATGATTGCGATATGACGATAGGGGCATAACCCACATGAAGCTGACAGCTTCAAGTTTTCTAAAAAAAAATCAGCCTGAAAAAAGAAAAGAAAAAAAGTAGCACAATAAAAGGTTTAACTTCTTCTCTTATGAATACAGCGTTTGCATGAACTGTATAATTGCTCAAGCTATATTGATGTCTGATTAGAATAGCCAATAAATTACTCTTTCAGTCTGAGATGATTTTGTAATAGCTAGCTATTTACAGTAGTGCTGAGGGTTCGCACCTTTGGTGCTTCATTATATTTTTTTTGAGGTAATAAATTCAAGTGTAATGGTGATCTGCAGATTTTACTTGTTTTTGTTTTTTTGTTGTTGTTGTGTTTTTTTGTGTGTTTTTTGTTGTTGTTGTTGTTTTTACTATACGCACACATGCATGTGAAGGTTACAATACTCCTGCAGTCTACTTTCAATGACAGTAATTACTGGTGTGCATTATTTAATTAAAGTTGTATAAACAACATGCCTTCTTGTCCCACTGCCATATGGTAGGTTTGTTGTTGTTGTTGTTGTTCATTTGTTTGGTTTTATAATGTTTCAAGAGGTCAGTGCTACTACTGTGCCAGTGAACTGGTCGGTGCCAGTCTATATGTCATGGAATATTTGTCCAACGAATTAAGCAGTTTGTGTACCCACCCCATCCCTGAACAAATTAGTCACTACTGTCAGAGTACAAGTTAAAAAAAAAAAAACAATAAAAAAAACTGTTGCTTGGTCTGACAAGTAACTGTGCTCTGTCAGACCAACTGTAGTATATTATTATTGTCCCTTTACCCTTTAGTTGCTCTGACTTGGAGATTTGTTGTAGTAACTGGCCTATGCACACACCACACACTTACTAGCACGGTCCTAGACCTGCCTGGTCTGTTTGGTGTCCATGTGGGGTAGATACCGTGCTACAGTATGGGGTACGCCCTCCTGGATATTCGCTGACACTACGATTGTTACAGTGAGTAGGGTTTGATAGTAGTTTCCAGGACATCAGTGACACATTCTAAGATTACTTTACCTATTGCCTGTTGTTTATTTTCCTGTGCTGGCTTGGTGGAGTGTTCTAATTATCAGTAAGTAGGTATTTCTGGCAGTGCTCTAATTATCCGTTAATAAAGGCATTTTTTGCATTGTTTGAACTATCAGTAAGTAGGGTTTTGGCTGAGTATTGTAAGTGGGTTATTTTTGGCAGATTGTTCTAATTATCAGAAAGTAGGTATTTCTGGCAGAGTCTTAGGTTAGTTTTTTTCTGGTATATTGTTTCAAATGAAATTTTGGAGTACGTCCACTGGTTTTAAGACTGTCTTTATGTCACATCTGTGCCTGAAATTGTATCACTGTAGGTTTTTGGGGTTGTTTTTTTTGTTGTTGTTGTTGTTGTTGTTTTTTTTCATTTCCCAAGAATCTTTCGCCCAAATTAGCTGATTTGATAGTTGGATAATAATAATAAAAGTTCCAGAATACAGTAATTTTTTTGAAGTGAGTGCATTTACTTGATTTCACAGTGATCAATTATATACATAATGTTTGGAGTTGGGATAGACTTGCCTATTTGGTCATAGTGAACTAAGGTAGACAGATAGAGCTGACCATAGCAGGCACACTCCCAGCCTTTCCTGTGGGCTGCCATTGTTGTTTGTAGTCATTGAAAGACTCAATGTGTGCTAGTATTCTGTTGTCATGTCAACTGCCCAGTGGCAGTGTGTTGAGTAAACATGTATTGGGTAAACATGAAGCTGGACGTGAGAGGATTGTGACGTGGTCCACTCTCTTTCATCTGCAGCTTGTTCTAAGTTGTCGTTATGGTTATTAGGCATGACTTTGATCTTTGAAATTGTATTTAGCTATTGGTCTTGCCTTGCAGATGTGAAAGCTTTATTGCTAAAAAGTATGCGTGCTCGTGTGTGTGCTCATATACACACAGTCAGTATGTTTTTTGTTTGACTTGACTCTTTACTAGTTACACACATGTGTACTGGATTGCAGTTAACTGCTGATGATCACAATGCAACAAATAAAGCTAAACCAACGATAGTGACGTGCAAGATGAAAGAAACAACTTTTGTGATTTGACATAATATTGTATCGCATAGCTTTACACGTCTTATGAAACCTCTTTGGTTACTATCCCCGTTTTATGCAGCCGTGACCCTTCCACCATCCCCTGGGGCACATCTGGTGCAGAGTTTGTTGTGGAGTCCACTGGTATCTTCACCACCACGGAGAAGGCTACTGCACATATCACAGGGGGTGCCAAGAAGGTCGTCATTTCTGCCCCCTCTGCTGATGCCCCCATGTTCGTGATGGGCGTCAACGAGGACAAATACGACCCATCTTCCATGCACATTGTCAGGTAAGGTGTAGTGGCACATATGTTGGAGTATTAATATATGGTAAGGTGTGTTCAGTTGAATTATGTCGTGTGGTAAGGTGTGGTGTGCATAGCACACACAGTCCAAGACCTGCTGGCTCTTACTGGTAGCTGTGTTGGGTGTAGTGTGTGTGTGATATCAAAAATTCCTACACCATCTGATCCATTCTCTCCTTGCTGGCAGTGGAGAGTTTGATACTGCGTTGTAGGACATTCTACCTAGTAGAAATAATTTATTTAGAGTGCAGGTTTTTTGTTGTTATTGTTTTTGTTTAGTTCGGGAAGTTGCCAGGAATCTCGAACTTAAGAATACCGGTTATTGTTTTGTTTGGGAAGTTGCCGGGAATCTATTACTTTTTTTTTTTTGAAACTATATACTTACAGATTACAGTTTGTGTATGTTCTAGGTTATGTATTGCTGCATTGTAAATTTGACCAAGTTGTTGATGTTTGTGTAGCAATGCTTCCTGCACTACCAATTGTCTTGCCCCACTGGCCAAGATAGTGAACGACAAGTTCACCATCTTGGAAGGTCTCATGACCACTGTGCATGCTACCACGGCAACACAGAAGACAGTGGATGGACCCAGCGGCAAGGTAGGGGTATAGGCAGCATTGAAGATGTAGTTGTATTGGTACACACATAGGAAGTGAGATAATAGTTGGTACTGATGATTACAGTGGGTGTGGTTTCATATGTATGTGGGAGAGGGGGGTACACTTGTACAAAGTGCGTAATTGTCTAGTATTGACGTTTTATTCTTGGGGTCAAATGCAATGGCAGATCTTCAACGATTAATTTTGCCATCACTTAATTTTACCATAGAATTAAGGTGGATTGAGCACACTATGAGAATACAATATTTTTAACCTCATCTGAATTTTGTGGCTAGGGAAACCAAAGCCAAGTTTGAGCAGATTCTCCTGAGTAGGTCACCTTTCAGCAGCTGCCTTTGGTGTTGCTGTGATGTTTGTCTTGTGTTATGACAGGTGATTTAGTATGTGGTATATATTATGATAGAAATGGCGAGATGGGCGTGGCGCTGGACAAAACATCATCCCTGCATCCACAGGAGCAGCTAAGGCAGTCGGAAAAGTCATTCCTGATCTCAACGGGTAAGAAATGTTGATTTAGGATTTCTAAACATTGAATAACTGGTTTGCAAAGTGATTGCATTGTTATGTGATTGTTGTTGTTGTTGTTGTTGTTGTTGACAGCAAGTTGACAGGCATGGCGTTCAGAGTGCCCACGCCAGATGTCTCTGTGGTTGATCTCACCGTCAGACTCAAGGAAAGCGTAAGTAAATAAAACGAAATCTCCCCCATTATTTAAAGAAGATTAAACCTTGAGGCCATGAAAAATAAAATTACAATGTATTGAAGTAACGATGATTAAATTATTATTTTAAAGGGAGGGGAAGGAGTTCAATACAAATATTAGCGGAGCAACCTTGAGCTTGTATTCCTTTGTTTACAGGTGAGTTATGAAGGCATCAAGAAGGTGATGCGTGAGGCATCCGAGAGCGAAGCCCTGAAGAACTTTGTGGGCTACACTGAAGACCAAGTGGTCTCCACTGACTTTGTTGGAGACACTCGCTCCTGCATCTTTGACGCAAACGCTGGAATCTCTCTGAATGACAACTTTGTCAAGCTTGTTGCTTGGTAAGTGTGTGTGGTGGTGGTGGTAGCTGTGTGGTGTAGTGGTTGTGTCCTTGGCTCAGGTCCTGAGTTCAAGCCCTACTCAAGTAATTTTCCATCTGGTTTTCATATGCCTCCCACCAGTCCACCCCAGCTGTGATTGTGTACCTGGCATTTGCTGGGGTACAAATTCAAGGCCTTTTCTCATGAAGCAGCAATGGTCCAGGTGGGACTTCGGGTGCCCACACCACTTGCTGTGAGGAAAGCCTGTTATCCTGCTAGCTTCTAGCCCAGCTCCAGGAGCTTTGCTTGCATGGCTCACAGTTCCTTATTAATGCACAGGCATCCTGGCTCTGCCAGGTGCGAGTGACCGCCTAGCGGCAGCAAGAGAATTTACTTTATTGTGTGTGTGATGACAGATTGGGTATGTGTATGACTGATTGTGTGTGTGTGTGTTCAGGTATGACAACGAATATGGCTATAGCAACAGAGTGATAGATCTCATCGTGTACATGTCCCAGCGCTGAGATGTCTGCCACGCCTCTCAAGTTCAAGCTCTTGGACATTATTTCTTTAGCCTATCAGAACAAATGTTGTTGACCTTTCAATGTGTGTTGTAGTGCAAGGAGAACTGTATTTTGTCATTTTTTATGTTAGATTTTAATACACTTGATATACACTATAAGTTGATTTTATATGTGTGAGATTGTCAGATAAGCTGTGGTGGTAAGCACTTTAGGGTAAATATTATTGAATGTCATGGCAGGCTAAGATTGGATATGGTTAATTAAGTGTGATTACTCTTGCTTGGGAAGTGAGGATTAAAGTATACTTGTACCAGATGTGGAGGTATTTTCTAGATCATCTATAGTTAGTGAATTGCGTGCTTTTTTCTGCATGTGGATTGACACACTCGACACTGGATGGGTTCTGGCTGGCTATCTAATCACAGACTGAATTTAAGATCTAGGACTACAACGTTCAGTCAAGATATCAAATAAGTGCCCACAGTCTTTCAAGATAAATGACTACCTTATTGCCTTCTACCCCTATTGTATTGTGAAGGAAAAAAATAGTATTTGAAATATGATTTACACAAACTGCCAACCATTGTTATTTGATTCTATGTTGTTAATTGTTTGTGTTCCCTGCTCTGTCAACATCTGCCTTGTTATTGCCTGGGGGCGTGGGCAGCAGGGGGAAGGATGTGGTGGAAGAGGAGGGTGATAACGAGGAGGTGGAATGGCGGTTAGGAGTGGAGTGGTGAAGAGGTGCAGACTTGGAGAAGGTGAAGGATGAGATGGTGAGTCTGGAATTGATAGGGTGATGGAAATGGTGGGAGGGGCTGATGGGTGTGGTTCTTAGCGAGATGCCTCCTCCACTGGAACTCATTTTTTGCAACATTCTCTAAAATAATAAATTATTTCTCAAGTTTGGTGCAATAAATATTTAATGCATGCAAAATAATTTCATTTGACTTGGACAGCAATCTTCAATATTCCAAAAATATAAAATAAAATGGATTCCTAAACTGAACACTAAGACCTGCAAGTGTCTACAGGTAGTCTTTGTCTATATTGAATAGATTCACTAATATTATGACACAAGTGGAGCCAGTATTATTAGCACAATGGCTCGCTTGTCACTTGTGCTTGGGTACATTAACAGTTATTAGTATAATTTTGTGGAGCAGTCACTTTTTTTTACAATGCATGTGTTGAAATAGTAGAATATGTCTTCAGACTAACTTGAGACTCTCTCACTTGAGGTTCTTGTTCCTGCAGAGAAGTCCCAGAGGACTGAATGTGGACCACCAGCATCTTGTTGCGCTCCTCCAACATCACATTCTCTTGCTGCATTCGCTCGAGCTTCAATTCCAATTCACATACCTCATGGTCCTTTTCTCCTAATTCCTTCTCAATCACGCCCAATCTAAGATGCACAAACAATAAAAAATATGGTAAATAAACAATAGATAAATTGAAATAAATTCTTTGTCCTAAATTGATCATCAAAAATACTTCTTTGCTCACCCACACATGCTAATTCTGTATTCTAAAGGATTCCTATCTCTCCCTTTTGTTGTTACACCTTACCAATTCACTAACCCATGCATGCAAACTATTATTAGTAGTCCACATACTTAGTTAGTAGGTGTGACTTCTCCTGTAGTGTCTTTTGGTGGAGTCCATCTGAAGTATTTCTCCACTCGTACTCCATGTTCAACTTCTTCTGAACTTCACTCAGTTTATTCTTTGCACCATCTAAACTGTATTCCAATTCTTGTTTCTTTTGGGTAAAGTCACTCCTAAGGAGAAAAGAACACCATATTGTTAAAGAGTCTGATGGATACAGAGTCAGAAAACATTCCCTAAACCCCTAATAGCCCCCTCCCCCTTTCCCTTCTTCTATAATACCATGCATTGGCTTGCCTTCATGTACTTTTTTTAAGTTTTATTAGTCTTTTTTTTTTTTTTTTTTTTGGTTGGCGGGAGGGGGATGGGAGGGGGATGCGGGGGAGGAAGAGAGGAGAGAGGGAACAGAGGGTGGAAGTTTCTTGTCCCTTACACACAAATGGACCATGTAAGCAAAGTTAATTATAACTAGAAAAACTCTGTCTCACCAAGTTGAAGCAAGTTTGTCTTTTGAGTGCCTTCTCTTGATGACATACTTGGCCTTGCAACTCTCCAGTTTTGTCTGAAGTTTTGAGATGGTATGATTCTGTGACACACATTCCTCCTTCAGCAGAGAGATGGTTGATTTCAGCATTTCCTTCTCATTTGCAATCTCCTCCATCTACAAACATTTTACCATTACCAGGTTAATTTCTTACTCTTCCTAATATAATTGGCGAGTGAGCGAAGCGAGCGAGACACTATCAGGGGTAACTCAATTGAAAATCGGGGATATTTGTTTGGACAAGTCATTTTTGTACTTTGACCCTCGCATTATTGTGTTAGTTCGGTGGTCGACCCCGTCCCAAACTTCACTAAACAGAATCCTCTGGTTTATCGATCAGTACCCGTATCACCCTAGAAATTTAATTGTTTACCGTTTTGAATTCCGGGTGCAGTTAAAACGTTAAAACTTATGGGACTTTCATTTCTATTCGAGTTATTGGTGGTGGTAAGTCAATACGCTCTTTGTCACGGTTATAAGTCGTACGCAACAGTATTTACTTGAAAATGCATTGTCCACTAGACTAATCACGTAGGTAAATTTCGTGTAGGTGTATGTCCAGTTGTGTCAAAGCATTGTGCTTTACAGCCACTACTTATACCACAAGAAAACATTTAAATAACGTGTATTGTTTTGCTGTTGTTTTTCCCCCTTCAATTCAAACAGTTGCAGTGAGTTGTTACTATGGCACTGAAATCCCTTTACCATGTATGTGTAATTTAAAAACTCAACCTTATTTTCAGTAGCTTCAGTGTTAGAAGTCAAAATCATTCATATAAAAATAGTATAGCCTTTAGGCTCGCTCGCCATTTGTGCTCAAGCACATCACTAGTAGTTGTTGCAAGCATTTTACTATTATCATGTTAATTTCTAACCTCCCTAATACAATGTTGTTGTTGTTGTTTTTCAAACCTTCTCAGACATAGCTTGAGCCTTTATTTTCTGTTCTCTTGCCGCCACTTCGGTGTGGTATATATCTTCTTCCTTCTGCTTAAGTACTCTTTCCATCTCTGTTACTGACACAGACATTCTCTCCACCTTCTTTTCCAAGTTAGACACTGCTTCCTCCTTCAAGAGAACTTTGAGTCTCTCCTCCCTGAGTTCTTCTAGGAGTGAGTCTGACATCATAGATGTGGAGCTGTTCTGTAAGAGAAGCTGTTCTTTTGCTGATGTTGACTCTTGTTCCAATTGGGATATCTACAAGATATAAAACAGACATTATAAATGGCATAATTTATTGATCTGTAGCGTCTATAGTTTTGGAATATTTTATTTTTGGTAAAGAATAACTAAAACTAAGCTGCTGTAGAGAACATTTAAAAAAAAACACAAAAACTAAATATTTTAAAAGACACAGTTAATTTGATTAAAACTAAAACTACCAGTAAGCAATTTTTATTGTGAACAACTTATCATTGGTCATACTTTGTTTGTAATACCTTGAACTACTTAGGAGACTCATTATTGAAGAATTTGAGAGACAACACAATTAGTATGAATAACTAAAACTAAGAAAGTCTGGAATCTCTAAACCAAAACAACACTGATTTATTGTGTGTTGATGCCAAAATCAATCATTATAATTTTGAAACTGTAAATTGTTTTACCTTTGACCCTAGTTTTTTTACTTCGTAATGAACCGAATCTAATTCCTTGATCTTTTTAGCTAGTCTGGACTCACTCCGCCTAGATGCTGACAGCAGCTGCAAATAATAACAAAAGTCAGTCAACTAATTTCATAAATACATAATTAGTTAATTTGACTTGAATGATACACTTAGCTAAACTATTCCTTGTTACCTTTCCATTCTCCTGCCTCATTTCCTTTATCATATTTTTCAAATTTGTTTTCTCCTGAAGTAGCACTGAGGTTTCTTTTTGATCCTTGAAGAAGAGAGAAAAAAAAATTGCGAAAAAAAAGTATTGGTTGAAAAAATTATGTTTTCTGAATACAAACATTCTTCTACAAGAGTAGCTTCATTAATGGACTTTTAATATGATTGATGATTTAATTACCTTGCTTCTACTTCGTTGAGCCATTCTACTCTCATGCTCCAACTTATATTTTTCTTCCTTTTCATTCTCTAACTCATTCTGTGTTCTCAACCAAAGGGCATCCACCTCCATTAGCTGTGAGACAGTATCCTGCAATTTCTTCTCCATCCCCTCCAGTGCACTCTGAAGCTCAGTAATGGTAGCAGACTTTCCACTCAGTTCAACTTTCAACTGCTCTGTTTCCTATCACCAATAAAAATCATTTTTATTAATTTAGCCAGAAATTTCTTTCTTTCTTTTTATTTTTTTTAAAAGAAATTAATTTTAATTTATTGCAGAAATTTACCTGCCATGCTTCTTAGTGGCCCACAACAACTACACTTCAGCCCATGGGTCTATTTTAGAAATAGCTAATGACAAAAAAAAAAAATTATGAAATAAAAAATAAAATAAAACAAGTTTCTCACAAAGCTATGATAATTATCATTTAGTTCCAAAAATGAACCAGCTACAATTGTCAATATAATTATTCTGAACCAGAACTTCTATGAAAAAACAAAGTTGTACTGCAACCAACATATAGTATCAGCTTGGAAAGAAATAGAGTAGACATGCTAATTATTTGCAAACAAACAATAAACAAAAATAAATCACCATAGACTAACCTGGTCTTTCATATCAATCCCATTCTGTTTTTCTTGCAAAGTTGATTTCAAATCTTCATTGTACGTCTGGACCAACTTCAACTCCTAAATAAAGTAGATTGAACCAACATTCATTAATTATCTTCATTATTACCTTTTCTCTACATTCAGATTCCTGCTTTGAGGAATCACAGCTAGCAATCAAGGCATTGATCTTTTTTTCCTTCTCTAAAACATTGTTAGACATTTCTTCCAGATCCATTCTAGTTTTCTCCAGTAGTCCTTCCGTAGCTTCCAGTTCTTTTTCCTTCTCACTCCTAGAGATTCTCAACGATTTGCAAGTCCCTTGGACAGATTCTAGTGAGGCCTTAATGTCACTAAGTTCTCGATCTAATGCCACTTTCTGCTCTTGCAGAGAACTCATTTGACTGTATAACTTTTCCTACCAAATTCAATTCAAGAACAGATCAAAATAATAATCTGATATTACAAGAAAATCATAGGGCTATTTTATTTTACTACAGAATATTTACGTATAACATTTCAAATGCTATACAGCATGCATAATCAGGTTGAATATGACTAAAAATAATCTGTTTTATTTTCATAAGTAGAAAAGAATGTTTAATGCTAATATTTTTAGTCATTACCTTCTCTGCATTTGCTTTTGTAAAGGTTGATTCAAATTTTTGTTGTTTCTGCAGAAGTTGTTTTTCTAATTCAAGCTTCTCATCGTACCATTTTTCTTTCAAAGCTGAAAACTGAATAGTTGCATTGTCAAACTGTTCCTGCATAATATGAAGCTTTTCTTCAAGTGCCACCTATAGTTGTACATACAGTATAAAATAAGGATAATTAGGATGAAAAAACCCCTTATGAACAAGTACTGAGTGATAGAATAAATACATAAAATTGTTAATTTATAGTAATATGTAAAAACAAAAAAACAAAAAACAAAAAAAAAACAGCAAAAACAACAACAAAACAAACAAAACAACAACAACACATCTTGTCAGTATAGTGGGGAAGCAACACAGCAGCACTGGCTATATACACACTATTTTAATTTCTCCTCATTTATTTATCTAATTCATTAACTTTTAGATGAACTTATTATAAACGTATAATTTAAAGTTTCATTGCCAAATAGTTCTCTTCCCCCTCCCATTTCTTTGGTTTTTATTTTCTTTTCCAGTTTGGAGTGTAATCGCACATGGCAAGGTAAATGAGATTATCGTACTGAATAACAGCTACTAACTTTCTCATCTTTGTCCTCTTTGTGCCTCTCTTCAGCCATTTGTGCAGCAGCTGCCTTGGTCTCCGAGTCAAGCTGAACCTCCATTAACTTCTCTTGGGTGTTGTCTGTGACCGCCTGCATTGTCTTTAATCTCTTCTCATACACTAATATAAAGAATAGGAAGAATGAAGTGTCAATTGTCTGATGTTAATTTCCTTCCTTACCTTCTATAGTAGCCTCAAGTTTAGCAGACAAATTTGTAACCACTTTTTCTTTCTCTCTGATGGCAGACTGCATCAGAAAATAAAATAAAATTAGCAGATGTGTTTTCGAATTAAAACAACCAATCTACATTATACTTACTTCCCATTCTGTTTTTAGCATCGAAATTTCCAATTTCTTTTCTTCATTGAGAGCCTCTTTTTCAGCTGCTGCCAATTTTTGAGTTGCTGATATTTGGTTATTCTAAAAAAAAAAAACAAAAAAAATACACCCAAACATTAATTTTAATTTTGTATTGTTTAAATAGAAGCCTGTGAAAGAGAGACAATATTATATTTATAAAAACAAAAAACAACAACAACTAAACAACAGTAGCAATTAATGCAGTTTGAAGAACATAGCTCTAACTGTACCCTATGCTCTTTTTCCAGCACCAACTGCTTGACCAATGCTTCCTTTTCATGCTGCAAATCTTGAATCTCTTGCAAGAGTGTCTTATTCTTGAGTTGCAGAGTATCTAGTCTCAAGTCAGCCTCACGCTTGACCACCACTTCCTTGTCCAAATTCTGAAGGGCAACAAGGAAATAAAAAGAAAATCAAATAAACCTTGCAGTGTTCTACCTGTTTTAGTTGTGATATATCTTGCAAAGCTTGCTGTGTCTCCATTCTGGACCGTGTCAATTCCTGATTCTTGGAATGAAGTTCATCTTGAAGTTGGGTGACTGCCATAGATATGGATTCTTTGGTCTAAAAAAAAAGAAGGCTCAATGAACTGACAAGAAAATTGTCTAAGAAAAGCTAACACTTTATATACCCTCTCATGTTGGGATGTTTCATCTTCTAACTCTTTAAGTAGCTCATGTTTTTCATTCTGTAGACTTATCAGCTGACTTTCCATCACCTTTCCCTAAAATGATAACATGTATTAACAAGTTTACTTTTACCAATATCATTATTACTGCTGCTGCTGCTACTACTACTACCACTACTATTACTACTACTATTACTACTACTACTGCTTCTGCTTACTACTACTACTACTACTACTACTTTCATTTTCTTACCTGTTTCTTGCTCTGCTTGCTCTGGGTGAGTGATTCAGCACTTAAGGACTCCATTTTGCTCCTGGTATTAGTCACTGATAACATCAGCTGATGGTTCTCCTCCTCAATGCTTGCCAGTCTTTCTTTCAACTCCGCTTTCTCTTTGCCATGCATCTCCTTCTCACTGAGAACTTCAGACAGTTCCTTGCTCAACTCTTCCATGGTAGAGAGCTGTTCTCGAATCTTTCTTTCTAAAATGTGGCACTTTGTGGTCAGGTCTTGATTCCCATGCTGGAGTGTGTTTCTTTCACTCTCAATGATCTCAATAGTTCTCTCGTGTTCCTTCAGTGTTTGCTGCATGAGTTCCTTCTCCATAGCTGCCGAATTCCTCTTGTGCAGCTTTTCTTCCAAGTCCTGGACCTTGGCCTGCAGTTTTTCAGTAGTTTCCTGTTCTCGTGCAAGCTCGTCCGTCAGCATTTGCACCGTCCTTTTTTGTGCATTCACTTCCAGCTGAGTAGATTCTAAGAAACTTTCTAATTCGTGCTGCCTTTCAAGCTGCTCCTCCAGCACTTCGATACTCTTCTCTCTCTCTTCTGCCATTTCTTGTGTTAATTCCCCTATCCTCTGAGATAGTTTATCTTTCTCCATGTTGGCTTTAGAGAGCTCGTCACTGAGAAGTTGGTTGAGCCTGTCAGTTTCTTCTGCCACGCAAGTTGATCTGTCAAGTTCAGAAGATAGCAAAGATACTTCTGACAGTGCTTCTTGCAAGTGACTTGACATCGTGCTGAAAAAAAAAAAGAAAAAAAAAAAGAACAATAAAAAATACTTCAGAATAGAGTAAACATTTTAATAACCTTATTTCTTGTACTTACTTTGAATCTTCGCTACCCTTGGGGTTCTTAGTCACCTAATAATAACAATAATTATTACTAAAGACCTTTAGCATACAAGCATACACAACAAATTCCAAATGAACTCCATTCTTATTGGCCTCACCTCCAAGTCGGAAAATTTTTCTCTCAGATCATGAATTTGCTTTCGGTGCAGCTTGTGTTGTTTCTGGTGGTCTGCCCTTATTGTATCCATTTTGCTCTTTTCCACCTCCAAATTCACCAAACTTTGAGCCAACTAATGAGAACAGAAACAAATATAAAATCGAAGGAACATCCTCCTATCACTACTACTAAAGTATCCATGAGCAACAGCTATTAAACTTTATGAAAATTAAGTATTTACTGTCCATATTATTGTTATGAATTATACAACGTAATGTTTGAAAGCAATAACACACACACAAACAAAAAATTATCTAAACTCTTTGATTTTGTGAAAGTTTTAGTTGTAAGACCATGATTATTTAAATGCAAAAAAAAACAAAAAAAAAACTCAGATATTTGCTATCTCAAAGGGAAATAAATTATTGGCGAGCGAGCGGAGCGAGTGAGACACTCTCAGGGGTAACACAATTGGATCAGGGATGTTTGTTTATTTATTTGGACGTACGTATGTCATTTTGTACTTTGACCCTCGCGTATTTTTGTGTTCGCTCCGTGTTCGACCCCGTCCCAAACTTCACTAAACAGAATCCTCCGGTTTAGCGATCATTACCCGTATCACCTTAGAAATCTGAATTGTTTACCGCTTTGAATTCTTTTGCGGGTGCAGTTGGGAGCTCCATTTCTATTCGAGTTAGTGGCGGTGGTAAGTTAATACGCTGTTTGTAACAGTTATAAGCCCTACTCAACAGTATTTACTTGAAAATTCATTGTCCACTAGACGAACCACGAAGGTAAGTCTTGCATAGGTATGTTCAGTTGTGTGAAAGTATTGTGCGTTACAACTAGCTACTATTAAGAATATCACAAAGAAAATTTTAAATAACGTGACTTGATTTTGTTGCTTCTTTTTCAATTCAAACAGTTGAGGGGCGCGGTTACTATGGCATTGAATCCCCTTTACCGCATATGCGTAATTTAACAACTCGACTTTATTTTAGTAGTTTGAATGTTAGTTGTTAAAATCAATAGTTTAATAATAGTGTAGTTTAAGGCTCTCTCGCCATTTGTGCTCAAGCACACCACTAGTGTTACCTAACTATCAGGCTTGCTCGCCATTTATGCTCAAGCACACCACTAGTATATTAACGGAAAATGTTACTTTTCTTATAGTCCAAATAAAAGTTTGAGTATTGCTTTTGGTATGCTGTAGTCATTAAAAACTAGTATAGCTACAATGACCCTGCAGCCCACTCACTATCACAGACTTATCATGTGCTCTGCTAGTAACAATTAGCTGTACTTAGGATATTGTTAATAGTTTGCATTACCATAAGTAACTTCAGACTTAATCAATTAAAAAAGACTCTAAGACTCGACAACTTCCTGAGATGTGGTAAGAAAAAATTAACACTTTAAACATTCAAATGTCACATTCTCTTCACAGCAACTTTTTTTAAAGCTATCCCAGACTAATATTTTATTTTATTTTGAGAAAATTTCCTCTTGCACTGTACCTGTTCTTGCAGGGAGCACACCATGCTTTCTGATTCATCATACTGTAGCTTCATTTGTGTCAATTCAGTTGACACCTGTTTCAAGTCTTCCTTACTCTTGCTGGCCTCCATTACTAAATCTGCACGCTCTTCGAGAAAATAGCGGAAAGGGTTACTTTCACAGATGCCCAGTTGACCTGACTCTCTAGTGTATAGCTGTTCCAGTTCTGTTCGCTCCTCTAAAAGAGCTTCATATCGAATAGTAAGATCATGTAACTCTCCGTGTAATTTAGCATTCTCTTCTTCTATTACATGCTCTTTCTCTGAAGACAGTTCTCTGACTTTCGCAAAGTTGTTTTGTACACTGGCCATTTCATCTTTCATTCGCTGGCGGAGTTGACGAACCTAGTAGCAAGAGTGTTTCATATTCAGTAAGTAATATAAAGTAGATGGACTTACTTCATTTGAAATTTTCTGAAGTTCTAACTCAGTCTGTGAATTCTTCTTCCATAAATGGATCAGCTTTTGTTCTGGTTCAAGCGACCACGACAGGCCATCTTTTACAAAACTGGTTCGAATATCCCTCAGTATAGACTCATCCTGCACAAAAGATAAGTAAGCAGTCTATTTATTAAGTCTTCCGAACTTACATCGCTTGACATGGCCGCTCACACTAGGTGAGAAAACTTCACTCCTTACAGCCGGCTGCAGGGAGAAAGTAGGCGGGTCTCGCGTCTCAGTAATTGCCGCGGTTGCTATAAAACAAATATGCATGACGTCACAGCGGTGACGCCAGGAAATAGGCGTTACGCGAATGTTGGGATGGAACGGAGCGTTGTATAAGTACATTAGAAAAACCAGTTTATTTTACTGTGTGCTGAATATTAGTTAGCGTGTGTGTGACTGTGTTTAGTTTTTTTGTCGTGTGTGTCACCTATTAGTTAGCTACTTTGTGTGTTCGCGAAGGCAGATAAAGAAGCAGCGGCTCCTCTACTCGTATTACTCGGCTTATTCGAAGGACGCGGAATCAATAATGTTACGGAATGGCCGTGGGGAAGAAACCGATATTGTCTTCGTCTACAGCCTTAACGTTCATCTTCATCTACACTTTGTCTGTCTTCTGTGGACATAGAACTTCCTGTGACACTTTGCAAGGTAATAAGTAATACTTTTAAGGAGAAAAGCGAATGAAGGTCTATCGCGAAAGTCTATCTGAAGTGGTGCTAAGCTCTTCTTGAGTATCGTCCCATTCATTTCACGAGAAGAAAAATGAACTAAATAGAAACACAGAAAAGTACATTTAGACTTTGGGGATTAATCTTTTCCTTCCACTTGTACTTTTAGATTCTTTGAAGTCCAGAAGAGCAGGAAGAATAGTTGGGAATGTACAGGTAAGTGAATGTTTTTAATTAGGTAGTGTTCTTTGTGTACTAGTTGTTGCCCTTGATAAACTTCTGGCACCTCCAAGCTTCTGTTTATTTACTCTATTCAGAAGACAAGAAATTAACTACACCTTTGTATTAAGGTGTCAAATCATGGATATCGTAATTGAATTAATTTCAGGGGATAAAGATGACGGCAAGTTGAAAGCTGGGCAGTTGCTGGACAGTTTATCTTACATCTAATAGTGCTAATGGATTAGCGCTTGCATCTAATGCTATATGCTTTGATATCATATAAATGAGTTGGCACACTCTGTAATCTTACCAATTGGGGTAGAAGTGAGTCTGACTACAGTGTATGTCCATTTGTTCTCAGCCAAACAGATTTCAGCTTGAGGGTTGGGAGATATCTGATCATTGGTTTGTAGTTTTAGCCATCATTGAATCCCAGGAGAGACACAAGCATGTACTATTCATCATAGTGCAAGCTCATCCTGAACTAGGCGTAGGATGGGATTTGAGTTATACCTATAGAAGAGCCAGAGAGAAATGAGGGTAGGAAGCGGTTTGAAGGAGGGAGGTAGAAGAAAAGCCATGATGGATAAAGGGGAGTTGCCATGTGTATTTTGTGCATTATTTCGGTTCCTTTTACTAGTCTTGTCTGGGCAGCTTTGACTTACAAGAAAAGGGGTGGGTATCAGTATAAATAGGATATCAATGAATACTGGAAAATTCAGTGATATGAATATGGCTAGTGTCTTCAAACTGATGAATAATGGCGTAATGGTCGTGAATAAATATGTTTGTTTACTTGGAGGACGTTGCTGAGGACTTAACTGCTCTAGACAGGGCTATGCAAGAGATCTACATTCAAAATAATTTGGTTTACAAGATTGCACACTTGCTTTATTTATGTTTAATGATTGACACAATATTGCTCTCATTATCAGTGCAAATGAAGACAAGTTATCTCCATTGCAATGACAAAGCAATTACAGAGTTTTGAGGCAAAACAGTCTGACTACAATAGCAACCAGGATTCACATTTTGATTTGTCTTTCTTTCCTTTTACAGAGGGATGGCCTGTCGTCTACCATCGCAGCAGACGGCAGGTAAGGTGTTACCGAAGCACTCACTCCATGTCCCAATGATGAGAAAGCTGTAGTCTCTATGGCCAGTGGTTTCAAAGTGTGTTTGTTTTGTGTCTGTCTGTCCTTTTTGTCTCTTGATTCTTTGCATGTGTCACTGACATGCTTTTTTGTTTTGTTTTGTTTTTTCAATGGTGTTTCATGTATATGTGTGTGTATGTAGGGATGGCCGTATCATTTCCACTCATACAACCATTGGGGTTCTCTTTGATCCTCCTTACCTTGACTTTGAAGAACAGTAAGTCTTTGGTAGCTTCTCTTGTCCTGCAAGGTTAGATAACCAACCTGGGAGCATTGGTTGGAACAACTGTGGGTGAAGGCGTTTTGGTAGTTGTGTGGCTTATTTGTGGAGGAGTTGTATATAGAATTGTGGAATTGGTTTGAAAGATTGTGTGTAATGTTTGTGGTTGGTATGCAAGTTGTTCTTTTTTGCTTATTAGGGTGCGAAATTTAGAGGAGACTCTTCAATGTTGTGATGGGGAGGGGGGGTTGCATTTAAATTGACAAAAGAAGAGGGGGGAAGATTTGCATTTTTTTTTTGAAACTTTTAAATGGCATCTCTATGAGATTGCTATTGAACAATAGCAGTAGTAATGTTTCTTCTCGTGCATTGTAATGTTCCATACCTCTTTGTTGGTCCACTATGCCATGCATCTTGGAGAAACCCATGAGTGGAGTATGGAAGGTAAGAAGCCTCTGAGGATACTGAGCTGGAACACAGCAGCGAACACATGCATGCCAACATGCAGTTTTTCGCAGCATGTATGTGTGTGTGTGTATGACATGCTTGTAGAGGGGAGGGGGGTGGCATTTTATTGGTGGAATGTTAGTATTACGAGTAGTGTTTTGAAGAAGATGGCATTCTGATAATGCAGGAGCTGTTCATATATTCGAACATTGGTATATTTGTGACATAGGTCAATTGTAGGAATTCGCTGTGGGTGTTTATATGTATGTTTGATAGATTATTATCACTAAAAATGGCTTGAAAGAAAGGGGTGTGATGTATGAAGCAAAAAAGAAAGACAACAACTTTATTTCTCACCCAAGAATCAGGATACCTTGCTTTGTCCATCTGCATTTCTTGTGTCTGAGCTGCATCAACCCACTACTGCCAACCCCCACACATTTTAACTTGATTAAGTGATTGAGTGATACCTCTTAGCCATATCGTACTTACCCGCTTTCTCCTCCCCCCCCTCCCCCCCACAACCCCTCTTTCCACACACCCCTTCCCTTCCCCCCATCCAAACTGCACACCATTGGTGGTTTGTTAGCTGATATTCTGTGTGAGACGTAGAAGATACGGATCATCATAGTGTGATTAAAGCTGCCGATACATAGCTATTGCTTTGGTACTGAACAAGTAATTTCAAACACATTTTATCTTTTTGTCAACTTAGAAAATGCATTGGTACTTTCAATACAGGCTCAGAACTGATTGATGTATTTTTTTTTTTGTGCTAGTCAAGTGGTGTATTTTTTATTTTGTGGAAATTTAGTTTGTTTTGGAAAAGTTTGGGAGACAGTGCCTAGTGTATAAATTCCAGTGACTTCTACTATAAGGGGCAATGAAATCTTAACCCCCAACAAATTATGTACAGTATATATAAGGGGGGGGGGGGATCAAGGAATAGGTCACCATAGCTACCCAGCAGGTTGGAGTCAAGTTTCCTCATATTTAGGTCTTAGTCACCTTACAATTACCCCATGCAAAGTTACCAGAGCAACCAGGTACAGTACACCAGTCTTCACTGTGTGCAATATGATATCCACTCAGTGGTCCCATTGATAGACTTGATCCAGTTATAAAGATAATGGAGTCATGTTGTTTCTTTCACACATACTCACTCTCTTTCCCTCCCCTCCCTTTTCACACCCAGAGGTCATTGATGGTTCTGTAGGGTGGTACCCTTTGCACCTGTGGTGGTTTAGTCTTCAGTAGATCTACCCTTAGATTTTTTTTCACCTTCCAAGTTTAGGCTTCATATATAGTCATAACCTGTAACCATGGCAATCCAAAATAAACAGCTTCTTCACATGTTGGTGAAGTGCTTATTTTATTTGTATGTGTGTGTGAAATAACTGGTCAGGTAATTTGTACGAATGGATTCAGTTAATAACTAAAACTCCGTTCCAGATGAGATAATAGGAACCAGTTGTACAAACATTACTAAAGCGCTTCTTTTGCAGAATAGCAGCAGTAGTGACAAGCAAGTGAATTATATCATTTGCATAATGAAAAAGTCTCACTTTATTTCCAATTCTCTATCCTAAGCTTTTGTTTTGCGTCTTTGGGTGGGAGGTTATATAAGTCGATATCCAGAAAGGGTTTGTGATATAGTGTGAAATGTATTTAGCATAGTGCAATATATTTTTTAATTTTTATAAATGAACCATGTTGTTGCTGTAGAAATGTAGGCATGCCCAGGTTAGAGACGGTACATGTGTACAACCCGAGTCAGACTCACCCGTTGCATCTCAACTCAATATCGGGAGACTCGCCAGTCTTTCACGCCTCCTTCTTTAGGTCAAAGGTCAGTTGTTGTTTTTTTGGGGGGGGGGGACTATAAAAAAAAAAAAAGTATTTAGCAGCAGGGGCTAGGTTTTCAGCTTGAAATATCAGATCTCATGCAAGGGTACAACTGAGGAGTATGTGTTTTCATTGTATTCAAAGATGATGTGTATGTGGGTGCGTGCGTTGTCAGGTATTGAAGGCCAGCGAGTCGACCACGTTTGATGTGATCTTCCTGGCACGAGTGAGTGAGGAGATCCACACATCATTGTACATCCAGACCTCGGCTGGCACCTTTGACTACAAGGTAAGGGATACCAATCATGCCCGTTGGAATGTATTTATTTATAGTTTCATCAAGTGTCCTTTTTTCTTTTTTTTGTGTGAGAATTATTGTGCCCCATGAAGATTTTTAAAGTAGAATTTAGTGAAGTGAGAATTCCATGTGGTATTACATTAATTTCATGGTGCAAGTAAGTAATATCTAAGATTTCCTTCTTTAAAATTCCTGGTTCATACCTGAGATACCTAAATAAGGAGCTGCAAGTTAGTGCTAATGAATGGAGTGGTGGTGTGGGAGTTGGGGCCATTCGAAATCGTGTCAGATTTCTACTTCCTTCTCCCTGGGGATGGTAATTGGAATGGGATGGAGACCTGTATGGTCAGAATGGGTGGTAGGTGGAACTGGAGTGGAATCATGGAGTGTGGAATGGAATGGAGACCTGCATGGTCAGAATAGGAGGGAGAACTGGAGTGGAATGGGGGAGGGGTGTGTGGAAAGAAAGATGAAATTCAATCTGATCAAGTGGTTTTTTATTGCCAGGGTCATTGATTACATTTACAAACCATTGAATGAAGGTTCATATAGAAGTGAATGATAAATTGCCCTTCTCTTTCAAACAAATTAGAGTCTCACTTTACTAGCAATTAGCGTTCGTTAGTTATTTTATATTATGGTAATTAGTTGCTATGGGGTATTACCATAGCTACTCTGGTGACATACAGATGGGAAGATAGGCTGGTATGGCACTTCATCTGGAGTGAGTACAACTGAACTCCTTACTAACTTTGGGCAGAGCTTGATAATCACAAATAGAAATTATATGTACCTTTTGAAGAGAACCTGTTTGTGGCCATACAACGAATATGGACTCTCCTTTGGGAATTAAGATGCCTAAAATGTATTGTTTTGTGGATCTGTGATGTGTTTATGGTGTTAAGTTTTTACCTTTTTTTTTTTTTTGTTGAAGTTCAATGAACTGAGTGGTTTTTAAAGCATTATCCAATAAGTATTTAAGAGTGAGCTATGTGATGTGATATGTTTGACATGGCAACTATACATTTGTGGTTCGTACATTGGTAGTTTATCTCCCTTCTCCCATACATTTTATTTGTTACCTAGGTGCAAGGAGTTGGTGTGCCGAACCAGTTCCGCCTGAGGTCCCTACTGGGTGCCAGGATTCCAGTGAATGCCACATACTCCCCGTTCATCTATATGTTCAACCCATACAACACCTCACTGCAGGTATGAACCAGTGCTTTGCTGTCTAAACTCAATGAAACTTGCAATTCTCATTCCGTTGTTTGAAATGATTACATCGTATTGTTGTTTCAAAATGTTTACTCTAATTTTTGTTTCTAATCTGGTTGTCTTACTGTTTTCCTGTGTTAGCTTAAGTTTAAGGTACATTTCGCCACGGTCAAAACACTTTCATGTTCTGTTTGCATACACACACCTTCCCAAATCAACTCTAGGTCACTGAGATGTATTCCAGTGGTGGGGAGCTTCATTTGGAATTGCTTACGGGACAAAATCAAGGATTCAAGTCTCTATGGGTAAGAAAGGGAAGTATTAAGGTTAATGCTTACCAGATGTTTGGGGGGGGGGGGGGGTTGGTGATCTTGTAGATAGCTAGGGTAAGAGGAATACTGGTGCTGCTGATGAAGGTGGTATTTTGGGGAAAAGAACGACAGTTTAAGTTGACTTACAAGAAAAAAATAATAATGATAATCGCAATTGAGGTGTTATGTGCATATTTATATGCATGCCAGGGTTTCATTTAGGGGGGGGCGAAAGGGGGCATTTGCCCCCCCTTGGGTTCTAAATGCCCCCCCTTGGATTCTAAGTGCCCCCCACCCTTTTGAAAGAACCGATATTTATTAAGAGAAAAATGTAAACCAAATTAATAATAAACAATATTCACACAGCAATTCGTCTAGGGTTTTTGTTCCATACTGTAATAATGTCATTTAATTGTGTAGATGAGAGCGTCTCGGGTGTCTCCATGGCTATTTTCATCAAATAGGATAATTGTGATTGCCCAATTCGATTTCGAATTCGTGTTTTAATTAGTTTCATTTTGGAGAAGCTCCTTTCCACTGAAGCAGTGCTGACAGGGATAGATAGACATATGTTTGCCAGGGTGCTAATGTTTGGAAAAATTTCACTAAGCATATCACTTGTGGTGAGCTCTTTCAACTGCAAGTGCAGGTTACCTTTCGGCTTCTTCGATAAGTAGCTTCGAAATGTTTTCCACTCCTCTCGGGTTTCGCGGGAAATAAGAGCTTCTTTGGTGTATTCATCTCCACCAGCAGTCTTAGCAGGCAGCTCTGCACCATAGTGAGCTAATAGTACATCTATTAAGTCCTCACCATATGTATGGAAGTCAGAAGAGTCAGCAGCTGGCACTTTCTTCGATCAAAGATGCCAAATGAGGAGACAATATCTTGTGAAATAAATCTGCTGGATATGTTTGCCTTCAGCATCCTGATAAACGGTTCAGCCACTTGTCCTTGGAATGTAGCAATGCTTTCCGTGGTTAACGTGATGTCAGTGACTTCTTCGATCTCATTCTTTGCATCCATCAGTTCTAATACCCAGTTAGCAGCAGGTAACATGGCATCATCAAGTGTATTGAGAGTGGCATCAACAAGAGGGGTGATAGCTGTCAAGTCTATTCTCTCAGTCTGGAGAGCTCTGCTCAACTTCGCCACTTGTGGCAGAACATAATCAAGGAGGTATATGGCCACTAAAGTTGAGGGCCTACATAAGGCTTTACTGATACCTAGAGCTTCAGGTGCATGTGTCTGCTCATAGATATTGTTTAGAGCAGTCACAATTGCACTGTAGCTAGCTTTGACTGCCTTCACACAGCGTTCATGGGACAGCCAGCGAGTATCTGATGGTTTCACAACTTTCAGCTCAGGTAAGTCAAGCACCTGCTGTACTGCTTTGAGACTCTCAGCTCGCTTAGGAGAATAGTGGAAAAATTTCCAGAGGGTGGTGAGTGTGATGTACACATGTTTTATCCCACTGGTAGCATTAGCTGCTTGAACGCATGCTAGCTGTAGCAAATGGCAATGGCAGTGTACGAAAAGTGCATGAGGTGAAATTTTCTTCAGGAGACTCTGCACACCATTGTGTTTCCCAGAGAAAGTAGCTGCTCCATCGAATCCCATACCCACCAGCTTGCTAATCTGTATGTTTTTATCTTTCATGAATTCAACAAGGGCAGAATAAATAGTCTTTGCATCAGTAGCTTTCAATGGAACTATATCCAAGAAGTGCTCAACAGGTTGACCGTCCATGTTCACCCAGCGGAAGAAAATTGAAAGCTCTTCTGTGGTCGTCACATCAGTGCACTCATCTGCCATTATGCTGAAATGGGAAGCTTGGCGAAGCCGTTTCAGTAAACATTCTTCAGCCCATAAGCCAACTGCCTCAACAAATTCAACAACAGCAACTTTAGATGTGTAGGTTGCATTTAATCTAGCTCTTTCAAGGAACCCCTTTAAATCTTCTGCACCACAACTTACGATTAGATCAATAAGTTCATCAAAATTTGTTGTGTGGGGAATGTGGCGACGAGCTAGAAAATGGGTGCAACGAATTAGAGCTTTAATGGCCATTCTGTTCTTCAACTTTTCCTCATCATTAATTTGTTGGAGTTGCTGAATGACTTCTTGTAGTGCTGTAGCTGCAGCCATCTCTGCTTCACATGATAGGAGGTGAATATCACTCTTTGCATGAATTTTCATCTTCTCTATTGCCTTCTTCCAGTTCGTGAAAGGTTTTGAGATCCATGTTCCTCCTGTTCTTTGAAGAGAAATTCCTCTCTTCCTGCAAACCTTACAAAAAGCTCCTTGGAAATTTTTATCAAACATCAGCCAATTGAAGCTCTCTCCCCATTTTTTGTTGTATTTTCGACTGCTTGCAGTGATTTTCTTGCTTTTCTCATGTGTAGTTAATCTTTCCTTTGCATGCTTCTCATGGACAATTAATCTTTTCTTGGCAGGACTTGGCTCCAAAAACTCAGTATCAGATTGATTGCTGTCAATTTTATCTTCTGTGTCACTGCTACTTGAGTGGCCAGGTGACTTTGAAGAGCTTGCACCACAGAAGAAAGAGCGAATATCCATTTGAGACTATCTTAAGCTGTCAGGGACTACGAGTGCTTAGAGTTCTGGTTCTGGAAGTTGTAGAATCTGTATAGATCAAAACTCAACAACTGCTACGGTGAGCTGAGGGCTGGCCTTTTTATAGCCAGCCAGCAACCGTAAGTGTGAATCAACGTGTGATAAACCTAAGGGGAGGTGAGAGTCAGAGTTGAATAGTGTGTGAAAAGCATCTAAATAGTGAATGTCACAGTTGACTGAAAATTGCTAGACGGTGGAGGTGAAAATGAGTAGCTGAATTAACTTGTCAGGATCTGACATATGCAGACCTCATTAGATAAGATTATGTTTTTTTAATGTAGGACATAGGCCTTCCAATAATTCTATTTCACTCCCATGGTGACCAGTGCCGCCCGCCCCCCCTTACATTTTCAAAACTCTATTTTGCCCCCCCTTGCAAGAATGTCTGGATGAAACACTGCATGCCTTCCAGCACTGTATTATGTCTGTATTGAAATATACCATCTCCTTTTACCTCCTCTTCTAGTACCTACACATTCTTATTTTCCTTTTCTCTATGCCAAGCTTCATTTCTGCTCCCCATTCCATTTTATTTCTATCTTTACTCGTGTTATTCTCTCTTTCCAATTCTTCCCCCACTGCCTTATCTTTCCCTCCCATTTTCTGTCAGTTCCCGGGTTACTATCCCTTACCATTTCATCCACTATTCCCCTCCCACTTTACTCCCATTACCCTCCCCCTCCCCTCCCACTACCCTCCCTCTTCCAGCCCTCATTTTATTCTTAAGCCCGACAAGTGCTTCGTGGTAGCACGGGCTTCTCTTTCACACATCCTTCTTTGAGTAGAATGTGGTAGCTAATTCTCATCTGTTGCATGTGTTGCTGACGAGCTTCTGTCAGTGTACCTGGGGCCTAGCACACTGCCACTAGCCTCCTAGCACTGCCACCAGCCTGGGGCCTAGCACTGCCACCAGCCTGGGGCCTAGCACTGCCACCAGCCTGGGGCCTAGCACTGCCACCAGCCTGGGGCCTAGCACTGCCACCAGCCTGGGGCCTAGCACTGCCACCAGCCTGGGGCCTAGCACTGCCACCAGCCTGGGGGGCCTAGCACTGCATGCTGCCTGCCATGTGGTTTGTAGCTATTTAGGTCATTCATCCAGTTACTATAAAGTTTGAGGACATTGAAAATGTATTGCAAGTTGGCCCGCCCACCTGCCATCAGGTATCCAAGTCTAATTGTTGTCACCAGCCATGCTGTAAGGTTTTGAGTGGATCTAATTTAAAGCACTCATTAAAGTGCAAGCACTTGAAGCCAAAGTGTACAAGGAGCTTATGCAATTCCATTAGGCTTTTCCCAATGAGGTAAAGTAATCCAACATTTTATTTAGGCATTGGGGGTTCGTTCCTTTGTCACAGCAGTATGTCTTGTATAAACAACCTGACTGTATAACTTAACTCAACGTAGCCCTTGAAGAAGACTTCCTACATGAAAGTCTGGTGTCGGGTTGTTATAATTTAATGCATATACAGGAACATACATAATAAGCTGATGACTGAATTCATTTGTCCAAGCTCAAAATTGTCTCAAGTGTATATGGTATTGGTAATGATGGTGTAGTTTTAAAAATCATTGTGCTGTTATTTCCTCCAGGAAATTCGTCCATTTGAGACTAAAGCTATTGGACGTGCCAACTATTTCGGTCGCATGTTGACAAACCACACCTCTTTCATTCGCATCAAGACTAGCCATGAATCAAGTCCATCTATCGTCCTTCCAGTGCAGGTAGAAGTTGCGGTCTCATCTGGTCTCTTCCTTTCCAGAGAGATACTCGACTTCGGAGTTTTAAAGAGTGGTGGTAAGTTGATAGGTTTTTTATGCAGATAATAATATGCATCATGTTTGTATGCTTTCTTTTCCTAAATATGCATAATGCATAATGCATAATCTGATTTTGTGAAATCCATGCGTTCATTGTTTTGTTTCAAGAAGTTCAGTAGCACAATGTTTGATCAGAAATCCCTAGCTTATGAATCTGTGATATTGTTTTGCACCTTTAGTGACTAGTTCATTTTATTTATTTATTTATTTTTAATGATTGGTTGCATTGGTTTTAGTGACAGTTTTTTAATTGTTCCAGAGTCCAAAGCCCTTCCCTTGTACATTCTGAATGCAGGTGCTCACGTGGTGAGCATGGAGGTGAGTGAAGGGAGGGGAGGTCATGGAGTTGGCTGGGTGAATCATTTATAATAAAAAAATTAAAAAAAGGCCAATTTGTGACTAAACATTTGACCTTTTAATTACTAACAAAGCTTCAGTTGATGTGGTTGATTTAGTTTTTGCTTTACTTGCTGCCCGGACAAGCTGACGTGTTAGTTGAGGTGTAGCAACTGTATGTACTGGGTGTTGTTTAATATGACGAGTTGGCAAAACAATTTTGTTGCAATGGTGAGCATCAAAGTTTTGGTGAGGGCAAAAGTGATGGTGTGAAATGACATGTTTGTTAGGAATGTTTATGTTAGTTACTCTTCCCTTGGGACAGAAATGTCTCAAGTTGTTGCAAGAATTTGCTGAGTCAGTAATTACTGGACATTGTTTGAAGTATAGAAATTGGACTTGCTACTTGCTGCATACTTCAGTTGTGATGGTAGCTTTTTTGTTAGTTTCTCAGCATTGATAGTTGTAGTAGCAAGCTGGATGCTTTGCTTTTCATGGCAGGCTCATGGAATCATTTTTAAAGAGTTTTTTTTTTCTAATTTTTTTTTCAGATTGAAGAATTAAATTGGGTGGACAATTTTTAGGCATTCTGGTGTTGGGCTCCTTCTCTTTCTTTTTCTGTGGCTTGTACCTGAGTGTTATGTGTCAAGTATAAGTATTCTATGTTGATAATGTGTGTGTGTGTGCTATCTCTTTCCTTTCAGCCTATAAAGACAGTTCCTCACAACAGTGCCATTGAGGTGGATTTTGTGGTAAGGGGAGGCTGATGGGTGGATGACTGTCATAGAGCTCGGAGTTTAATGTTTGTATGTGTGTGTGTGTATGCATATGCATCCATTGTTGTGATTCTATCCAGTCTGCAGTGTTAAAACCAGGGTCAAAGTACACCAAGGTGGCAACAGTGACTTTTCATTGTAAGTACACAGCCAAATGCTGTAAAGTAGTTACCAGGGAGGAAATTTGTGTGTGTGTTTAACTGAAGCCTTCGCTGTTGATATAACACTCACCAAGTTACTTAATATTGTTTTCATTCTAGCGGATCGAGTTGAGAATGCTACCCAGTCGTCGGGTGTGCTGGTGATTAGAGGGACGGGAGATGTACCTTACAAGCTGGAGGTTCCCTATGAATCCCATGTCCTAAGAGGGTGAGTGGGTGCGAGGAGGCGTGGTCATTTGCAGAGTGAAATAAGCAGCATATTTGTGAGGTGTGAGGACATTAAATCAGTCATGTCAGGTTGGAATGAAAATATAAATAGCTAGTCACAAAATAAGTGCATGTATAGAAACAATGCCTTTTAATATTGTCTGTCCAAGCCATTTACTTTCTCTCTCTCTTTTTTTAATTTATTTCTCTCTCTCTCTCTTTTTTTTTTTTTTTTTTTTTTTTTCTTTTTTTTTTCCCCTTTTTCTTCCATTATTCACCAAATGCATCATTTGTGGCCATTACAGCACTTGCGTGTGTAGCATGTCAACATATTCTGAACAGTTCATTAGAACTAGCACTGTCACTGGTGCAGAGAGTGCCCACCCATTAATGGTCGGCAATATGGCAGTTACGAGTTCTGGATGGTTGGCCAATAACTCTTTGTAGCTCTTCAAGCGAGTCCAGTCAGTTCCTGATACTGAAAGGTAGTTTAAAGGTAACAAACTGACCAAATATTACCAAATCTGCATCATTGTTTTGGAGGTATTTTCTCTGGTTGATTCACTCAGCTCACTTTCCCTGGAAAAATCCCAATACAGCTCTCCAGGTAATTCTACACTGCATTCCTTGCGCAATTTACCATTTACCAGGTTATATAATCCCGCTGGATTGTAGAGAAGTGGTAATTGAATATATTTCACTGAGGATCACCTCAGCAGCTTGAGTTGAGTTGACCCTTGATGATGGTCCTGTATTGCATGACTTCCCCCCGCTTCATGGGGCAATTGGTTAGGCTAATTAACTGCTCATCAGGGAATTTGTTGTTAGAGGAACTACTTTTTGTTATGTTGACCACAATGTGGTCAACATTTGTTAAGCATTAGCTTCTCATTAAGACCTTACGTGGAGCAATATAAATAAATTTTAAGGATGATGGAGATGCCTACACTGATGGTGGATTATGTACTGGTTATAAGTGCTCAGTTTGATTGATCAGAGCATCATTTTTTTTTTTTCTCCCTGATTCTGTTCAAAGAGCAATGTCTATTATTGCTGTAGCTAGTCCATTTATGTATCTATAATAATAAAGAAACCTATGTAAGTGTTATAGTGTTTGGTTTATATATGAGCTGCAGTTGTTGTATGTAGAGTGAATTATTTTGCTTTAAGAATTGCATTATTATTACATTGACCCTTTTGAAACGATGGTAAAATATACTGTAGGAGGTTGATTTTTTGATAGGCAAAAGGTAATAATGTAACTAGAACACCAAGGGTGCGAACCCTCAGCGCATTAGTACACAAATAAGACTTCTTCGGATTACTCCAACTTCTAACTACTGAGGACACATGCGGTAAGAGAAAATATGCGAACTATAAGTGATCACGTGACTGCCGTATGACGTAAACCAATGTACTGAAAGGTAAGGTTCGTTGCATCTAGCTTGCGCTTGTTTGGAGCTGAAGTTTCTCTGCATTTACTCGGAAACTAGCTCAAAATTTGAAAAAGTGGTCAATTTAAGGGACTTAAATTCTCCTACTGCGTCAGGTCTGTACTTGTTTTAAAGGTTAGTTCTCAGCCATTCATGAAATCAAATGCTGACAGACAGACAAACACACTACTATAACCCTTTTACGCATGTGCACTGAGGGTTAATAAAAGAACCTTGTCAGGTCAAGTGAAAGTAACAGGTGATTTATACTTTCTTGTACTGGGCCTTTTTACCTGTTCTACAAAGAGTAAAAACCAAGAGATGGCTGTGATGGTACAGTTCTAATCCTTTTCTCTTCCATTTTATCTTTACTCCTCAGTCTCTCTGTCCATTACTCCTATGTCTTTCCTCTCTGTTTTCTCTCCAGTTGCCATTGCTTACCATATCAGTTTACTTTTGCCTCCCTGCCCCCTCCATGTAATTTCTCTTGTGGCATTTTGCAGTAGTTCAGTGAAGGACTGGCCAAGTGTGCTGCAATGATCATAGGTTGCCTGGTAGTGATAGTTAGGCCAGTTCAGAAGATCTTCCCACAGTGTGGGATTGCCCACATCCTGATGAACTTTCTTCTGGAAGTTGGATGTGGTAATGGTGTTATATTATCTATATCATAATCCCTATATCATAATCCGCTTGTTTTATTAATATTTTTAAGTCTCATTGGAGTTCATTTTTCTTGCCCATTTTCCCCCCCCTTTATTTTCATGTGGTGTTTTATTTGGTGTTAACGTGTGTGTGTGTGTGTGTGTGGCTAACTATCAGTGTGCTTCATTAATTTCTAGTTATGTATTATTTTTGAAAAAAGCTCGTTTGGTCCCATCTTTATTTAGTGATCAGTTACTATCTCAATTTCAAGTTATTTATGAGTGAGTATAAGCACCTACTATGAGCCACAGCTGCAGCAAGTTCATTCCCAATCCAACAGGAATACTAAGATGTTCTTAAATGCGAATTCATTCCAAATCCAACAGGAATACTAAGATGTTCTTATTCATTCCCAATCCAACAGGAGTGCTGTGATATAGATGTGATATTTATTTTCTAGTTTTTTGTGGTAGGCGGCGGGCAGGAGTGATAAAGATGTTTTTTGACATATTTGCTTTGAAATGTATTTGCAGGTCTTTATCCTATGACAAATCCAAGACAGTGTTCCGAGCTGGTCCCCTGAGCGAAGCCTCTGGTGACCCAGTGGTTCACAAGATCCCTCTAGCCAACCAGTTCCAAGTGCCTGTGGTCATTTATGATGTCAAACTACCAGCTAAAGCTCAAGACTATTTCACTGTGAGCAAAGGAAGGGGAAGGGGGCGGGGTGGGGTAGAACATTTTATGGAACCGGGAAGGAGTGAAACATTGATGAAAGGGGCAGAATTGGATATTGATGGAAGGGGCGGGATAGAACATTGATGGAAAGGGGCGGGGTAGAACATTGATGGAAGGGGGCAGGATATGATATTGATGGAAGGGGAGGAGTGGACCATTGATGGTTGCAGGGAAGGGGGCGGGGCAACAGAAATTGTAAGGGTATAGCCTAAAAATGAGGTGAAAACTTTCTCTTTTTGTTTCATTATATTAAGTTACAATAATAATAATACCAATATAGTTGATAATTAGGTCTAGGAGTATATTATATTGTTCTATTAATGCTATTAGCATTTTTTTAGGTCTACATAACTTGGCTAATTCCAAAAAAATTTTATTGGGCATGTGCTAAATTGAGATATTTTCATTTTGTAACTGTGCATACATAGCTTTCTTCATTTGATGCCCCGTATGTTCTTCCTCCGAGTTCCAAATGGCACCACCCATTCTCTGTGACTTTTACACCTCCTGTAGATGGCTGCCTGTTTAACACCACTCTTCGACTCGCCACAAACTCCACCTACTTCACGATTCCAATATCGTGCTATGATGGGCGGTTAACGGTAAGATCATGAAAATATGAAAATATTTATAAACTGAAGCATAAGCTCAAAACTTATGTGTGGGTGGTCTCTAAACTTATGGGTGATCTTTAAACTTGTGGGCGATCCTAAACTGAGCGGTGAACTTAAAGAACTGATTAGTACCCATTTTGATACTCTTTTTATGAGTTTGTTTGAAAGAAATTCATTAGTAACCTGGTAAGGTCACTTGGAGTCTGTATACTGTTGTTTGGATGTTATTAACTTACTTAGTGTTCTTTCAGAAATTAGGGGTGGGTTTCTGTTGGTATGTGGTCATTTGAGTCAATCAAAGTGCTTAGGATTGGCTGGCTTCTCAAATACCTGAGCCCTGAAGAGTATAGGAATGAAGGGCACTAAAATGTTAAAATGACATGCTTTAATTTCCTTTTTCGCTCTTTCTTTAGTAATTATCTTTTTCTCTTTACAATAAAAGTGAATGTATTGTTATTTGCTAATATCTAAAAGAATTACCAACTAATATTTTATTTATGCTCATAGTGTGGAAAATTGCCAATTATAGTAGTAATTAATGTAGTTAGTTTGTAGGTATGGTATTAATCATATTCAATGGTCCAGATAAAGTGTTTGCAGGCAGAGGTTGTTCAATGTGCATGACAGTTGGCAAGTCAGAGTCAGAACGGATTGATATATGGATGCATGAACCGAGTGTTATACCAATTAAGAAGGCTATTGTTGAGTTTTGTGTTAAGTCGTTTAAATAATATGAGTGTATGTGTGAGCTCGTTATAGGTGGTTGTGTTGATGGAGTTTTGTGCCAGGTTTGCTAGCACTTAATTAAAAGGCCAGCTTTGCATTTTTAAGAATTGCATTTTTTTTATCACCTTGTTAATTTGAATAAGTGGAAGGAAGAGAAGCCATAGATGTCAGACATCACAGGAAATTCTCCTGCACGGCTACACTTGTGCTGCTTTGTATCGGTTCTGGAATTTGATCTTTGAAATTAATGCTTTATTGTCTTAAAAAGGGGTATTTATAATTTTATTTCTCATGAAATGTATTGTGTCAAATCAATAAAATGAGACCCTTGCTCTTTTTATGTGTCTTGTCCAAGTTCTAAAAGATGGGATTATTTATATTAGGCATATGGTTGCTTATTTCCTCAGCAATGTTTGGGATTATCAGTCTGTTGCTGTAAGTGTTTGCCCTTTCACTTTTGCATTGAAGTTTCTTAACACACATTACACAGTCTTCATTCAGTGGAAAGATTTGTCAGTTTGTGAAAGGAAGAGACCAAATTGTCTGAATAAACAAAGAAGGGACTTGTATAATGTATATCATGTTGTGTAGTAAAACTTCAGAAAAATAGTGTAATATCCCATTTATCTGCTCTATCAGCCTTGGTAATGTAATTTCACACGCATGAGTTACCAGAATAGTATGTTTTAAGGAGTAACAAGATTAACACTAGGCTTCCTTGTATGGCTTCAATTGGAGCGAGATTTGGCATCGTTGCCATGTAATTCATTATGGCCTATTCCTCATTTGTGCTAACATGGTTATCCTCTCTGCTTCAAGATGCTTATATTTGGTATTAAAAGTCTGCTTTGCTGGACTCACTGCTATAGCTATTATCTTTCAGACTAAATACTTTGCTTCTCCAATACTACTTTGTGATGGCCAAGTTTAGCAGAGTTGTGTTTGCTGTGAGGGTCTTTGATGTGTGCTCTCTGTTCCTACAGCTGAGTCACATCTGTTGTATAAGTGTTGTATTAATTATTGCGGTGCTGTTGGCATAGTAACTACTGCAGGTGTGTCTTTTTTTTTTTTTCCTTTTTTTTCTTTCTTTTTTTAAAGTTGTTTTAATAATACATATAGCAAATATTTTCCTCTTTTCTTTATAGTTTATTTCCGAATATGTGATTACCATGAAGTTATTTTGTATATAGTACTCCTGCGAGGGTTCAGAGGTCACTGAAGGTATCAACTTTGGAGTTTTGTCCAATTCTGTTAGAGTGAGGAAGGTGTTCACCATTCACAATGTCAACCCAGTCAAGGTGAGACCCTTTACCAGACTTAAATATTGGCTTGTGTGTGTATTGTTTTGAACTAATGTAGCGGAGTTAATGCCTCATAAAGCATGGTGGTTTAAAGGGCCCCCAGTAAGGGTCAGAGAGCAACCCAACACGACTTAATTATCATTTTGGTAGCCCAGACTGCATGACTAATTCAATTAATCACTTCCTCTTAATCCTTCCTATAGTGCCACTCGTTGCCATGGAAGTGCTAGTACTACAGGAACTACTGGCTTCAGTTAACCATTGTTTGCATTGTGGTCGTTAAACCAATGCACTATTTTCATTGTTTGTTTATTTATTTTCAGTTTCAGATAACGAGTTACTCCGTTAGTTCGGGCATGCCTCACATTTCGATTCAACTCATTGGCATTCACCCCACAAACTCCACCCCTTCCTGGTCAATGACTCGATCTCCCAAACCGCCCCATGTTGTCGATGTGGCTCAAAGTGCATCGTTCCAGGTCAACATTACTAGTCCCAAACCCTCTGGCAAATTATCTGGAGAAATTACGATCAAAACGTCTCTAGAAGCAGTCTTCAAAATTCCTGTCTTTTACAGCACCGTGCAGGAGAAGCTGAAAGTGGTGCCTAAAACTGTCACTTTCAAGCCGATCTTCCCCTTTGGCATGTCTGAAGTTGGGCTATTTGTAGAGAACTTGTTTCAGAAGCCGTTGAGGGTGGAGTCAATCAGGCGGGAACCCAAAGACCCAAGGTTCTTCATTCGCAAGGTTGTTGACAATAGAGAGACGGACTACCCGGAACTTCAGCCGAACGAACTTATTCAGGTAATGTGTCATGTATTCCAACCGCCACAGAGCATACATTAGTGAAAATGCCTCTGGGTTTTTGTTTGTTTTTCATGTGCTTAGCTGTCTAAACTTTTTTGGTATCACTTGGTTATTATTTAAATGTGAACTTTAAATGTGGCTAGAGGGCAATACTTTCTTTGCTTTGAAGATTTATACCATGTAGCGGTTTTTGTAGCCATACTTACATACACACACCACATCTCCAATCCCCCTTATCACATTTGCCTTTTCAAAATGAAAATGACACTGTGATGAGAGACCATGTGCAGTAAAACTGTGGTACTTAATTCAGTTTATCTTCCTCAGTGTTGTTATTTTTGTTGTTATGGTTATTATGTACAGGTTGGCACTGCAGTATTTGACCCCCTGCTTGAGACCGCCAGCGAGAATGTGTACTTAGGTGTCGGTGATAGAGGCGTGTGGAACAGGTCATACGTGTCCAATCCTCCGGTGCTGTCTGGCAAATCCAAACATAGTGACCCTGTAGCTGACCTCAGGCAGTTCTCTCAGTTATGGAAGTCATGGAATTCCCTCCTGGAAGATGGTGGCAATGTGTAAGTTAGTTTAACTACCCTTTACCAATTTAGACTATATGGTTTGGGTTTTCTTACTGCACTCGTAGTAGAGTTTCTTAAGGTTGAGGAGAGGGTTGCAACCATTTATTCATTTTGTTATTTTCTCTCCGTAGGTTAAATTTTAGTTATGTTTTCACGCCATCTTCTGGGTCAGAGGTCGTTGTCCCGGCTACGGCTACATTGGTGTGGCCTCGGGTGCTGGATTTGTCTGAAAGCATGGTAGAATTTCCCACCACAACCATTGGCAGTTCCACTGTAAGTGAATGGGACTGGTTCAAGACAGTGGGGGACAGTGCATTGTGTGTGTGTGTGTGTGTGTGTGCATGCTTTTGTACTTCTGTGTAGTGTTGAGTTAAGTTTTGCATGTGGTCTATTGTGTATACTATTTTATGACTACACTGGTAGAGCCAACTGCGCTGGGGATAATTGGAACTACCTAAACTATCCGATTGAGGTGATAACGACGGGAATAGCTAATTATCCCTGATAAACGATCAAATGATGATATAATAATAGAGTTGTGAAAGATAGTTATTTAGAATGAACGACAGTAAAACAACTAAAAGGTAACGGTAACAACAACGGGTAACTACAATAACGCACACGCATGAACAAAAAACGGAAGACTTGACATGCGCATAACTAAAACAATGTTCGATATGATAATGTTCGATATGAATAATGTTTGATGAACGAACCAGTACTATTCCGTGTCCAGACCTGCTTGTGGGGCTGGACCATCCTGGGGCGGGACAGATGCTGAATGTGGTAGCTCTTCAACTAAAAGAATCAATTTGTTGGTTGGTCTTTTATACTCCATTCCTCCAGCTAATAGAGTAACCACTCTGACTAATCCATCTCTTCCTGGATGAAGGGCTACTACTCTTGCAAGAGGCCAAGTTCTGCGAGGTGTCTCTGGGAGGTCTTTACAGAAAACTACATCTCCAACTTTGTAGTTCTTTGTAAGTCTATTCCACTTGGTGTAGCGGTTGAGAGTCTGTATGTACTCAGAGGACCATCGGTTCCAGAAATCTTTGGAGAGTCTTTGAACTAAACTCCATCTCTTGTTGCAAGCTATGTTCTTAACTGGTATGTTTTCTGGAAGGGAAACTAGTGGTTTGAAAGTGATGAAGTGTCCTGGTGTTAACGGTTCAATTCCATCTTCAGGAGCAGAGTCCATTTGAACAAGTGGTCTAGAATTTAGATCGGCTGATATCTCTTTGGTGAGAGTATCTAACTCCTCGTAAGATAATACATTTGAGCCTATAACTTTGCGAAGCAATACTTTGACTGATTTTACTGCTGTTTCCCAAAGACCACCGAAGTTTGGACTGCGACTAGGTATATGCGTCCACTTAATACGTCGATCAGCGAAGTATTTGGCTACTGACTCGGTAGTTCTTTTGCTGTTCAAAAAATCATAGATCTCTTTAAGCTGATGTCTTGCACCGACAAAATTTGTTCCGTTGTCCGAAACAATTTCAGAAGGAGCACTTCTGATGGCAATAAATCGACGTAGAGCTGCTATGAATGACTCAGTTGAAAGATCGGTAACGATTTCAATATGGATAGCTTTCGTAGCAAAACAAACGAAGAGAGATATGTAACCTTTAACAACTACTGGCTTTCTTATACGGCCAAGTTTAATAGAGAATGGGCCAGCAAAATCCACACCAGTTACAGTAAAGGGAGATGAAAGTGTTACCCTAGCTTCTGGAAGTTGTCCCATTTGTTGGTGTAAAGCTTTTGTATGGTAATATTTGCATGTGATGCAAGCTCTGGTAACATCTCTGATAGCCTTTCTAGCTCCTGTGATGTAATAGATTGGAGAGAGACTACCAATAAGTAAACTCGGACCAGCATGATGATGCAGATGGTGGTGGTAGTCTATTAGAATGTGGGTAAGATGAGTTTTACCATTGAGAATAATAGGGTGTTTTTGAGATGAAGTCAACTGCGAGTTTCTCAGTCTTCCTCCAACACGCAGCAATCCCTCACTTCCCATGATAGGATTTAAGTATCGGAGAGAGCTATGGTTTGAAACTTGTCTGCCCTTTTGGATTGCTTTGATATCTTCACTGAATTCTCTTTGTTGATGAATTTGGAGAACATGAATTTCTGCTCTGTTGATTTCCTCAGAAGTAAGGTGTGAACAGGTATTCCTCAAATTCTTACTTTTGCGAGAATTGCATATAAAACGACGAATCCAAGCAGTTATTCGGAGAAGGTGATTGTAGGATGAAAATCTGTCAGAAAAGTCCATTCTCACTGTAGTTGTCATAGTTAGTCGTGGCTTCTTAAGTTCAGGTAAGTTTGTCTGAGTGGTAAGAGGGTTCTCAGGCCAAAATATAGGTGACTGTGACAGCCATGGTGGTCCCATCCACCATAACTCAGATGTGACTAGTTGTGATGGTAAACATCCTCTGGAGGCTATGTCAGCAGGGTTGGATTTGGTAGGTACATGTCTCCATCGGTCCTGTGAAATATTACTGAGTATTTCCCCAACTCGATTTGCCACAAATGTCTTCAACAGGTGAGTAGGTGTTTGGAGCCAATGAAGAACAATAGAAGAGTCTGTCCAGGCATAGACACTTCCTGTAGAAATATGAAGCACATGACAGACATAGGATAAGAGTTTAGACAACAGTAATGCACCACAAAGTTCTAGTTTAGGTATGGTAACATGCTTGAGGGGTGAAACTTTGGACTTCGCCATGATCAGTGAAGTTGACACAGTTGAGTCATGATATAAAACCCTGAGATACACTACTGCTCCATATGCTGCTTCTGATGCATCACTGAATCCATGTAGTTCCAACTGAAGAACTGACTTTCCAGCTTGAAGATAACAACGACTGATAGGGTATGCTGAAAGTAAATGAAGGTCATCCCTCCATCTCTGCCAGTCACAAAGGATTGTCTCAGGAACAGGGTCATCCCAGCCAAGCTTAAGCTGCCAGAGTTTCTGCAATAAGATTTTTACAAACAGAACAGATGGTGAATGAAAACCTAACAAATCAAAAACTTGTGCTGCTTGAGATGCAATACTTCTCTTGGTGGTTGAAGATACATTAACATCATTAACTGTAGGTATGGCTACATAGAAAGTGTCCTCACGAGTGTTCCAGTGAATTCCCAACGTTTTCTGGAAGCCTTGAGGTAACGGTAGCGGTTGAGTTGATTCCTTTTCTCGTAGAATTTCTGGAATAGAATTGAGGACTCGCTCTGAACTGGATCTCCACTTGCGAAGTATCATTCCAGCACAGTTCAGCAAAGTGTTCAGTTCTGCACGGAGCTGAATAGCTTCATCCTCGGATTCGGCTCCGGTTAAGCAGTCATCTACGTAGAAATCTTCTAGAACGACGGTTGAGGCTGCCGGGTATTCGGACTGGTGATCAGTGGCTACTTGTCTTAAAACTTGGGTTGCAAGAAACGGTGATGAAGTTACACCAAAAGTCAATCTTGTCATTCTAGCTTCTTGCAGGGGCTTGCCAGATTCAGGTCGCCATAAAAATCTGTGCAAGTCTCTGTCCAGTTCACTGAGTTCCACCTCGCGAAACATTTTTGAAATGTCCGCGGATACTGCCACACGATGAAGACGAAACTTGATGAGTATATCGGTAATTTTTGGATATAGGCAAGGTCCAGGTAACAGGATATCATTCAGTGACCATCCAGTTGTTGTTTTAGCTGAGGCATCAAATACAACTCTCAACTTGGTTGTTGTACTACTAGACTTTACCACCCCATGCATAGGGAGGTAGAAAGTTTGACTTTCAGGTACAGTTAGCCTGTTGTCTGGGACTTTCTCAGCGTGTCCAAGGGTGAAGTACTCCTGAACCACTGCTTGAAACTCATCCCACGTTCCCCGTCTTTGTAAGGAACGTTCGTTGATGATGAACCGTCTGGTTGCTTGTTCACGAGAACATCCTAGGTTAGGTGTGGGTTGCTTTTTAGGTAATGACACAACATATCTACCGTCGGAGTTCCTTTGATGGTTATTTCGAAAATGATCCACCGCAAATTGTTCTTCTGGTGACAGGTTGCTTGCTTTAGGTGGTTCTTCCAACTCCCAGAAACGATTAAGGTCTATTCCAGGGTCTGGTTGACTTGCTTGCAATGTATATACTCCTCGAGTAAGTTCATTGTTAGATTCTGAAAACATAGTTCCACCAATGGTCCAACCAAAAATAGTCTGGTAGGCGATCAGATTAGTTCCTGGACACCGCTTGACTTCATCGAGCTGTATCGTCGCAATCACATCCATACCGAGTAGCAAGTCAATTCGTCCTGCTTTGCCGAATTTAGGGTCTGCAAGCGATAAGTTAGCAAAATTAGGTAAATCTGCAATGTTAACTTCAGTTGTTGGTAAATGAGATACAATCTTATCCAATATTGCTGGCTTGACATAAACTTTCTGATCACCCTCAGTTGATGCTAGTTCAATATCAGCAACAAATTGGCTGTCCGGCACTGAAACTCCTTGTATCCCAGATAGTGATGTAACTCGGCGATGCTTGCGAGCTTTCACTTGTTGAACCAGTCTATTGGTCACTAATGATAGAGAAGCACCACTATCAATAAGTGCTCTAGCTCTTATGGTACCACCAGGTCCTTTGACGAGAACTTGACAGGTTTGTAAAAGTGCCTGAGAATCAGACAAGGAAGTTTCTGGGGCTGCAAGAGCAGATAGTTGTATTGTTGTAGAAGCTGGTTGGCTAGTTAAAGAAGTAGTTTGGTTAGTTGAAGAAGTTGGTTGAGAAGCTGGTTGGTTTGATGTAGAAGTAGTTTGATTAGTTGAAGAAGTTGGTTGAGAGGCAGGTTGGTTTGTTGTAGATGTAGTCTCATGAAGCAAAGTATGATGTTTGTGTCCACAGTTTCGACAAGAATATTTGCTAGTGCAGGCATCTACACGATGGTAAAGAGACAAACAATTAAAACAAAGTTTATATTGCTTAACCTTTCGTTTCTTCTCATCCAGACTAAATCTTTTGAAAGTTTCACACTGGGCTACTGAGTGATCTCCCTTCTGACAAATAATACAACTACTGGCTTTGGTAGCCACTATCACTGGTTTAGGCTTTTTGGCACTGAATGAAGAATTGTTATATTGTGCTGGCTTGCTGTTGTTACTCTCTGAGATAAATTTAGAGTTTTCAAGAAGAAGGCATCTCTTAGTAGTAAATTCTCGAAGTATGTCGAGGCTGGGAACATCTTCTTCATCAGCAGTATACTTCGACCATTCCATAAACACTTCTCGAGACATTTGGTTTTCTGTATGTGCAACTAATATCCTACCCCACTCACAGTAAACACTCCGTTTTAAGGCATCGATGTCGCCGAACAGTTTCGTGTGAGCATTAAGGAATACTTTGTTAGTGTCTGCAGAAAATTTGAAGTCTGTAATTCGTTGCACTAAATGACGGAAAACCTTCCTTGGACGATGATATTGTCGACTTAGTTTCTCAAGCATGGATGAATAGTTGAAGTTTCGAACTTCATCTACTACGAGTTCCGCTGCCTCCTTAGACTTCAACGAGGAATGAAGGTAGTTCACCCTATCGGATTCGGTTAACTCTGGGTACTTAGCTAGCATGTCTTCAAATCTCCGTATAAATGACGGCCACTCGTTAAAATCTCCGTTAAAAGTTGGCAGAGATACGGCGGGAAGTTTGACTTTAGAAGCAGACGAAGCTGTTGTTAAGGTCGTTGACGCAGAAGATCGTAGGTCTGTTGATGGTACCGGTAGCGATCTTTGAAGGTGTGCGATACGTCGCCTTAAGTCCTTTGAATGATGCTTTAATTCGGAACATTCTCGAGCACCGGGCGTTGACATGGAATCCACAAATTCTTCAAACAGCAGTTCTAACTTAGGCAAGTCCCGAGGCAAAATGGATTCGATGTCTTCGAATTCCAGGTCTTCGTATCCCTCTAGCTGTGTTTCGACACGTTGAAGAAGATGAAAGGAATTGTTCTGGTCTTGAAGAATTTGAAGGAAGCCAAATTGTTTCATAAGGGTACGATCGAATTCTTCCGCTAGAACTTCTTCAGCTTGAAGTAAGCTCGTGTCACTGTCGGATATGGTTTCCAATATAGCTTGATGATTAGATGAAAATAACTCTTCGGCTCGGTTGAGGTTTTCACGTATTCGTTTGATTTGATTCGAATCCAAGCTTGAAGGCGGTAAATCTTTGAGGTTGGCTATGGAATTTGCGGCTCTAGTCACATTTCCTTTAGCAGTGCTGATTTTGCGACGAAAGTCAACAACTGTAGACATGGTATTGGTAGGTAGTTAGATTGGACAGACGGAACAAGGATAGTGAGGTGATGTTGATTGTCTATCCGGCTCGAAGGACCAAAAATCTAATCGGGAGTATGGTAGAGCCAACTGCGCTGGGGATAATTGGAACTACCTAAACTATCCG